>JAABUN010002893.1_pt1 | contig 28507 bp, 29 predicted proteins | sample 5559311 | NCBI WGS metagenome assembly JAABUN01 (sample SAMN10711877, study PRJNA513370) | rock metagenome | isolation source: Antarctica rocks | place: Antarctica: Victoria Land, Siegfried Peak sud
AGCCGGACGGGGCGTAGGCGTCCCAGGTGCCCTGGTCGAACTGGTAGGCGCCGTAATAGCCGGCCGGGTTGACCGCGCCGTAGTCGCCGCCGGACTCGCACTGCGCAGTCGAGCTCGCCGCGGCGGCGCCGCCGGAGGAGGTGGCGGTCTCGGTGACCGCGGTGGTCTCCGTCGCCGTTGCCGCTGGCGCGGGGGCAGGCGGCGGCTTCATGGTCATGATCGAGTCCTTGACCTCCGCCTCCGTCGCGTCGTGGACGTCGCCGCTCTGCTCGAGGTAGCCGTCCCGGACGATGTTGCGGCCCGCGGCGCGCAGACCGTTCGCCTCGACGAAGTCGTGGCGGGTGTCGAGATACCGCTTCTCGTATCGGGTCAGCGAGGGTGGGTCGGTCGCGCCGTTCCCGCGCTCCGCTCCGGCTGCCGCCGCGGGGCCCGGGATGGCGATGGCCCAAACGGCGGCTGCGGCGGCTCCGGCGGCCGCCCGGCTGATCGCCCTGGTTCTGGTGCTGATGGTGATGCTCATGCTCATGGAAGTCTCGCTTTCGATCGTGTTCGGGGTGTTAGCTCTTTGTGAGCGTCCCTTAACGATGGAGAAGATTCCCCGATCGATGCGTGCGCTTGCTCACACCGGGATGAGGCGCCCAAGCCAGCCTCTGGACCGCCCGCCCCGGGGGCCCCGCCGCCCGCCCGCTAAAATCCGACCACGGCGCTAGGGATTGACCCGCGCCGCCCCCGAGATGAGCAATCACACCGTCTGCACCACCGAGGACCTGCCCGAGGGCGAGATGCGCCTGGTCGAGGTCGATGGCCTCGAGATCGGCGTCTTCAACTGCGCCGGGGCGCTGCTTGCGATCGAGGATCGCTGCTCGCACGACGACGGACCGCTCGCGCAGGGCGAGTTCGCTCCGGACGCCCCAAGACCCTTCCCGCCTTCGCACCGGTCGAGACCTTCGAGGTCCGCGTCGAGGACGGGCACGTGAAGCTGGAGGTTGACTGACATGAACCCGCTACCCGAGACAGCAACGCTCGATCCCAAGCACGCCGAGCGCGAGGCGATCAAGGACATCAACCAGGACTACAAGTCGAAGTTCGGCTTCAACGATCCTGAGACCGGCTACGTCTACAAGGCGCCGAAGGGCCTCAGCCGCGGGCTCGTCGAGGACATCTCCGAGTACAAGGACGAGCCGCAGTGGATGCGCGACTTCCGCCTCAAGTCGCTCGACCACTTCAAGTCGCGGCCGGTGCCGCAGTGGGGCGCCGACCTCAACCAGATCGACTTCGACAACATCCACTACTTCGTCCGCGCCTCCGAGAGGGCGGAGACGAGCTGGGACGACGTCCCCGACGACATCAAAAACACCTTCGACAAGCTCGGCATCCCCGAGGCCGAGCGCCAGTTCCTCTCCGGCGTGGGCGCTCAGTACGAGAGCGAGGTCGTCTACCACCAGGTGAACGAGAAGCTCGAGGCCCAGGGCGTGATCTTCACCGACATGGACACCGCCCTGCGCGAGCACGAGGACCTGCTGCGCGAGTACTGGGCGACCGTCATCCCGCCCAATGACAACATGCTCGCCGCGCTCAACTCGGCGGTCTGGTCGGGCGGCTCGTTCGTCTACGTGCCCAAGGGGGTCAAGGTGGCGATGCCGCTGCAGGCCTACTTCCGGATCAACACGGAGAACATGGGCCAGTTCGAGCGCACCCTGATCATCGCCGACGAGGACTCCGACGTGACCTACATCGAGGGCTGCACGGCCCCCGTGTACTCGACGGACTCGCTGCACTCCGCGGTGGTCGAGATCATCGCCAAGCCGGGCGCGCGAGTCCGCTACACGACCGTCCAGAACTGGTCGCAGAACGTCTTCAACCTCGTGACCAAGCGCGCTGTCGCCCAGGAGCGGGCCACGGTCGAGTGGGTCGACTGCAACCTCGGCTCGAAGGTGACGATGAAGTACCCGTCGATCTACCTGATGGGCGAGAAGGCCCACGGGGAGATCCTCTCGATCGCCTTCGCGGGCGCCGGCCAGCACCAGGACGCGGGCGGCAAGATCATCCACGCGGCGCCGAAGACGACCTCCTCGATCTTCGCCAAGTCGATCTCCAAGGACGGCGGCCGCTCCACCTACCGCGGCCTGCTCGAGGTCGCCAAGGGCGCCTCGGAGGCGCGCTCGAAGGTGGTCTGCGACGCGCTCCTGCTCGATCCGGAGTCCCGCTCCGACACCTACCCGACGATCCGGATCGACGAGAGCGACGCCAACGTCGGCCACGAGGCCTCGGTCTCGAAGATCGGCGAGGAGCAGCTGTTCTACCTGCAGACGCACGGCCTCGACGAGGAGGAGGCGTCGAAGATGATCGTCAACGGCTTCATCGAGCCCGTCGTCAAGGAGCTGCCGATGGAGTACGCGGTCGAACTCAACCGGCTGATCGAGCTGCAGATGGAGGGCTCGATTGGCTAGCGCCACCTCGACCGAGCCCGAGTGGCTCGTCGAGCGGCGCGCGCAGGCGATCGAGGCGGCCAAGGGGCTCGCGCTGCCGGGCCCCAAGAGCCGGGGCTGGGAGTTCACGGACCTCTCGAAGCTCGACCTGTCCGCCTACGAGCCGGCCGAGCCCGGCGATGCCGGCGCGATCGAGGCGGCCGGCGCCCGCCTGGCGGTCCCGGAGGGATCGAGCGGGCTGACTCAGATCGACGCGACCTCCCACGCGCAGGGCCTGCCGGAGGTCTCCGGCAACGGGCGCCCCGACGGCCCCGTCGTCATGTCCCTGGCCGAGGGCGCCGAGCGCTTTCCCGACCTCGTCGCCGAGCACCTCGGCACCATCGTCCCCGGCGGGACCGATCCCTTCGTGGCGATCAACGACGCGGGCTGGAAGGGCGGCGCGCTGATCTACGTCCCCGCGAACAGCCGGCCCGCGGAGCCGATCTCGCTCACCGCGATCCAGCAGGCGAGCGGGCGCACCCTCAACTGGCGCAACCTGATCGTGCTCGAGGAGGGCGCCGAGGCCGAGGTCTGGGAGCGCTACGTCTCCGCCGGGGACGACGGGTCCGCGCTCTTCAACGGCGTCACCGAGATCGTCGTCGGGCCGGGCGCCTCGCTGCGCTACGTCTGCGGTCAAGACCTCTCCCCCAGCTCCTGGGCGTTCGCCACCCAGCGCGCCGAGGTCGATCGCGACGGCTCGCTCGAGTGGGTCGCGCTGGGATTCGGCTCGGCCGCCGGCAAGATCCGGATGGAGACCAAGCTCGCCGGCCGCGGCGCATCCGCGCGCGTCACGGGGGCGTACGCGGGCACGGGCCGTCAGCACCTCGACTACGACACCACCCAGGAGCATGCCGCCGAGGACACGACCTCGGATCTGGCGTTCCGCGGCGTCCTCGCCGGGCGCGCGACCTCGGTCTGGCGGGGCATGATCAACGTCGACAGGGGCGCTCAGCGCACCGACGCCTTCCAGGACTGCCGCAACCTCCTGCTCTCTCCAAAGGCACACGCCGACGCCATCCCGGGCCTGCAGATCGAGGCCGACGACGTCCGCTGCACCCACGCGGCGGCGGTCGCACAGGTCGACCCCGAGCAGCTCTTCTACCTCACGTCTCGCGGGCTGCCGAGAGAGCAGGCGAGCGGGATGATCGTCGAGGGCTTCCTTGCCGAGCTGGTTGAGCGCGTGCCGGAAGGGACCCTGGCCGACGCCCTCGCCGACGCCCTCGAGACGCGACTCGGGGAGCTCCTCGGGCAGCAGGGTCGCTGACCGCCCGCCATCGGGTGGAGGTCGGATGAGACGCTTCCTCCTCGGCCTCGCCGCCCTGCTCGCCCTCCTCGCCGGCTGCGGCGAGAAGGAACGCCGCTTCGCGCCCGAGGAGTTCGTCGACGCGATCAACGCCCACGGCGCCGCGGTTGGGCTCGGCGACGTGATCACGACGAACGAGGAGGGCGTTGACATCTACGACGTCCGGTTCACGCAGCCCGCGGCCGGAGCCACCGGGGAGGGCCGGATCGGACCCGCGCTCCACGGCAGCGGCAGCCTGTTGATCCTCTCCGACGCCGAGGTGGCGAAGGAGGAATACGAGCGGTGCCTACCCGCGCCGGCGCTCACGTGCTTTCGCGCCGCGAACGCCGTGCTCCGCTTCGAGGATCTCGAGCCGGCCGATCAGGCGCGCCTCGTCAGCGCCCTCTCGGCGATCGAGACGGTCGGCGGCTAAGCCCGTACCCGGGCTCGAGCGGAGCCCGCAGAGGAGGTCAGGGGGGCGGAGCCGTCGTCGACTGCGGCGCCGAGGAGTCGATCGAGGGCGAATCGATCGTGTCCTCGGAGCCGAGGAAGACGAACAGGATCAAGACGACGATGCCGATCACCACGCCGGCGACGATGCCGATCACTCGATCAGAGCGGCTCATGGGCCTCAGGCTAGAGGAGTGGATCCCGGCGCTCTCACGGCGAGACGCCGTCGAGCAGCCTCCAGTTCGCCGACAGCGCCTCCTCGGCCCCCGCGACGACGAGATCCTCTGAGGCGCGATCGTCGATCAGCTCCGCGATCAGCTCCCTGCCCTCCGCCGCGTGCTCGAGATCGCGCTCGCGGTGGATCGTGAAGTAGCGGGTGGCGGGCGCGGAGCTCAAGCCGTAGTGGCGGCGCAGTCCGTCGAGCTTCGTCTCCGAGATCTGCGGCTGGCCGCTCTCGACCGCGTAGGCCGGCCCAGCGCGGGCAGGATCCCGTCCCGCTCCGTCCAGGCGCCGACGCAGTCGCGCGTCTCCGGGGTGGGCTCCGCCGCGGGATCGCCTCCCACGGCTTCGACGAACCCGTCCCAGATGGTCAGGTGCTCGCGCTCCTCGCGAGCGTGCGCACCAAGCTCGGGGTGCGAGGGCAGGCCCTCGGCGACGTAATCGGATAGCTCCGCGATGGCTCCGACGGCATGGCGGTACTGACCGGAGTAGCGCCGCAGCTCCTCGTGGCTCAGCTCACCCGCCGACCAGCGCAGGTAGAAGGGATGCTGGAGGACGTCGTGGCGTCCCGTGCCTCCTCGATTCGCTCCCAGACCGTCTGCTCCATCGCGCCTCCCTCTGCTCGCTGATCGGATCGGCGCGAGCATATCCCGCGCGCCCGCCGTTCCCCCGGCGTCTGCGATCCTCGGGCCATGCGGCCCGACAAGCAGAACATCGCGATCCCGCCCTTCCCGCCGGGCACGACGTGGATCGGGCCGGAGCCGCCCGACGGCGAGCGCCTGACTGCCCGCGGGCCGCTGCTCGTCCATTTCTTCGAGGTCGGGGAGCTGAGCAGCGTCCACACCCTGCCCTTCGTCTCGGGCCTCGACGAGCGCTACGCCCCGGCCGGCCTCTCGGTGCTCGGGGTCCACTCGCCGCGCTGCGGCCTTGCGGCCGGGGACGAGGCGCTCGCCGGCGCCGTCCGGAGGCTCGGCCTCACCTTCCCCGTGGCGAACGACCGCAGGCATCGGATCTGGCACGCCTACGGCTGCGGGGGATGGCCCTCGACCTTCCTCTGGGGCCGCGGCGGCACGCTGCGCTGGGTCCACTTCGGCGAGGGTGCCTACCACGAGACCGAGGCCGAGGTGCGCGTGGCGCTCGGCGGCGGAGGCGCGCTGCCGGAGCCGCTTCTCGATCCTCCTCCCGCGGAGCCGCAGCCGGAGCTCGAGAGCCCCAGCGACGAGGTCTTCCCCGGTGGCTCCCACGATCGCCCCTGGACGCCGGCGGAGGAGGGCGAGCCCCTGATCGTCGAGTACGCCGGCGGCGGCGCCTCGGCGGCCCTCGATGGAGCGGGGTCGGTCGCGGTGGCGCTCGACGGCGAGCCGGAGGGGGTCATCGATCTGGAGGGGCCGGGGCTGTACGAGCTCTCGCGGCATCCCGAGCACGGCCTGCACGAGGTCAGGCTCGACCTCGACGGCCCGATCCGGGTCTGGTCGGTCGCCTTCGCCCCCGGCCCGCGCGCCTGAGCGGCGCCGAGCCGACTTGGGTTCGGCTCAGCCGCGGGCTTCGGCGAGCTCCACGCGGATCTTCTTCGGCAGCATGAAGCGGACGTCCTCGTCGATCGCGCGCAGCTCGGAGACCTCTTCGGTGCCGCGCTCGCGAAAGAACTCGACGAGCTCGGAGACGAGCTCCTCGGGAGCGCTCGCTCCCGAGGTGATCCCGACCGTGTCGACGCCCTCGAGCCAGATCTCTTCGACCTCCCCGGCGTTGTCGATCAGGTGCGAGGCGGTGCCGAGCTCCCGGGTCACGTCGACGAGCCGGTTCGAGTTCGACGAGTTCTTCGAGCCGATCACGAGCACGAGATCGCACTCCCGCGCGAGCTGCTTGACGGCGAGCTGGCGGTTCGTGGTCGCGTAGCAGATGTCGTCGGACTTCGGGCTCGTGATCGCCGGGAACTTCTCGCGCAGGCGGGCGATGATGCCGGCGGTCTCGTCGACCGAGAGGGTCGTCTGGGTGATGAACGCGACCCGCTCGGGATCGGGGACCTCGAGCGCGTCGACGTCCGCGGCGGTCTCCACCAGGATGATCGACTCCGGCGCCTCTCCCGTCGTCCCCTCGACCTCCTCGTGGCCGTCGTGGCCGACGAGGATGATCGTGTAGCCCTGCTCGGCGAAGCGGCGCGCCTCGACGTGGACCTTCGTCACCAGCGGGCAGGTCGCATCGATCGTGCGCAGGTTGCGCCGAGCGCTGTTGTCGTGGACCGCGGGCGCGACGCCGTGAGCGCTGAAGACGACGAGGGCGCCCTCGGGAACCTCTGTCTCCTCTTCGACGAAGATCGCGCCCCGCCCGGTGAGCTGCTCGACCACGTGCTTGTTGTGGACGATCTCCTTGCGCACGTAGACGGGCGGGCCGTGCAGCTCGAGCGCGTGCTCGACGGTCTGCACGGCGCGATCGACCCCGGCGCAGTAGCCGCGGGGCGCGGCAAGAAGCAGGCGCGAAGGCGCGTTGAGGGCGGTGGCGGGCACCCGCCAAGGGTAACGCGGGGCCCGGCCCGGCCGGCTCAGCGAGCGGCGGGCGGGGTGGCGGCGCGGCTCCCGGACGCGGAGCGGTGACGGCCCTGCTCCGGAGTCCCATGGTGGTGCACCCAATCGCGGGGGGCGAGCGACCACGGTGCCGACGCCTCGTCGTAGATCACCTCGGTCCCCGCCAGGTAGTCGTGCAGGCCGCGGCGGCGCGGTGAGATCAGGATCGCGAGGATCCCCAGGCCGAGCGGCAACACCGCGAAGGGGATCGCGAGCAGCCGGGTCAGCGAGCGCCTGAAGCCGATCTCGTAAGAGGCCTCGAGGTCCGCCGGCTCCTCGACCTGCGGCGGCGGGAACATGCGGTCGACGGGCCCGCCGCGGCGCGCCGCGGCCGGCAGGACCCGCAGGCGGATGCCGAGGAAGCGCATGCCGGGGGTCTGCCCGATCAGGGTCCAGAAGGTGACGAAGACCGAGCCGGCGAAGGTGAGGCCGGCTCCGATCAGGGCGATCAGGGCGACCGTCGAGAGGCCGCCCGCGCCATCGCCGAAGGCGGCCGGGATGATCGAGGCGAGCAGGCCGGAGGTGATCGAGAGGAACCCGGCGAGCAGGCCGCCGTCGATCGCGAAGGCGGTGAGCCTCGTCAGGAGCCCGACCTGGTCGGTCTCGGACTCGTGGCCGCGGCGGCGCAGCAGGGCGTGGGCGACGCGCTCGGCGACGTCGTCGACGGCCTCAGTGATCCGGCTCACCTGCCGGCCGATGTCGGTGATCAGCCCGAATCCCTGCTGCGCGATCGCCGCGCGCACCTCAGGCGCCTCGGCGATCCGCTCGACGAGCATCTGCGCCTTGTCGCTGGCGAGGATGTCCTCCCAGATCCGGTCGGCGACCTCGCTCTCGATCGCGCGTCGCACCGCGTCCTCGATCTGCGCGCCGTCGATCGCCTGCTCGATCGCCGCCTGCAGGCGCCCGTCCTCGACGATTCGAGCGAGCGCCCGCTCCACCGCGGCGCTCTCGATCGCCTGGACGATCGCCTCCTCCACCGCGACCTCGAGGGTCCGGTCGATGCCGGCCACGCCTGCGAGTCGACGGGCGCCCCGGGCGCCGCCCTCCAGCAGCCGTCCGCCGAGCGGCACGTCCGGCCGGCCGTTCTGCTCTGCCCCCTCGCTCATTCCGAGAGCGAGTCTAGGCCCGTCAGCGGATCTTCGGCAAGGCCTCGAGCGCCGCCTCGCCGATCGCGTCGAGGCTCTCCGGGCAGACGTGATCGAGCGTGTCGGCGTCGGTGTGCCAGAAGTCGCCGGGGGACGGCCCGGGGCCGTAATCGAAATCGATCAGGTCGACGGCGGGGATCCGGCGCTCGAGGAAGGGAGCGTGGTCGTCGTCGATCGGGAAGGTGCGCCCGGCGAACGTCCCTGGATCCGCCGCGGCGAAGAGGGCGTAGAGCGCGGGGTCGGACAGCTGCTCGCGGGAGACCCTTAGATCGCAGTCGCCGACCATGTCGAGCAGGACCATCGCGCGGATCTCGTCGATCGGCGGCGCGCCCTGCTCCCCCCGCTCGGCGAGCCGCAGGTACTGGATGCTTCCGCGCTTGCCGTCGTCGGCGAACTCGCGCTCGCCCCGGGCCTCCTCGCCGTCGAAGAGGGCGATCGCGATCGAGGGGCCCGGGAGGGGCCGCGGCAGTGAGCGAGCGAGCTCGAGCGCGACGGCGACGCCCGAGGCGCCGTCGTTGGCGCCGACGAAGCCGGGGATGCCGCTCTTCGTGTCGTGGTGGGCCCCGAGCACCACGTAGCCGGGTTCGCTGCCGGGGAGCACGCCGACGACGTTGCGCAGCGGGCGCTGGATCACGACGTCGGTGACGCCGGCGTCGCGCAGCTTCGCGGCGAGCCCGCGAGTGAGCTCCCCGCTCGCGACCGAGCCGCTGGGGCGAGGTCCCAGCTCGACCTGCTCGCGCAGGTCGGCGAACGCCCGAGCGGCGTCGAAGCCGCCCGCCGAGGGCGGCGCGGACGGCCCAGCTTCCCCGTTTTCGCCCCCGCACCCGAGCAGGATCGAGAGAGCCGCAAGCGCGCCGATCAGGCGGTGGCGCGGAGCGAACATGCGCGATACGTTACGGACATGGCTCATGGCCACCTGGATCGGCTGACGGCGATCGACGCCTCGTTTCTGACGAACGAGTCGTCGACGAGCCACATGCACATCGGCGCGGTGACGATCTTCGAGGGGCCTCCGCCGAGCTACGACGACCTGCTCGACCACATCGAGAGCCGCCTGCACCTCGTCCCCCGCTACCGCCAGAAGCTCGCGAACCCGCCGGTGGAGACGGGGCGGCCGTTCTGGATCGACGATCCGCAGTTCAACCTCGGCTACCACGTCCGCCACTCGGCTCTTCCCTCACCCGGCGCCGAGGACGAGTTGCAACGGATGGCGGCGCGCGTCTTCTCCCAGCAGCTCGACCGCCACAGGCCCCTCTGGGAGCTCTGGCTGGTCGAGGGACTGCGCAAGAAGCGCTTCGCCCTGATCTCGAAGACCCACCATGCGCTCGTCGACGGGGTAGCGGGCGTCGACATCGCAACCGTCCTCTTCGACCTCGAGCCGGTGCCCGAGCCCACCCGACGCGCCGAGCCGTGGATCCCGAGCCCGGAGCCGTCGGGGGCGGGCCTCGCCGCCCGCGGCATCGGGGAGGTGGCGAAGGCTCCGCTCGGCCTGGCGAAGCGCGCGGTGGGCGTGGCCGGCTCGCCTCGCTCGACCGCCAGGGAGATCCAGCAGGCGGCCGAGGGCGTCGGCGAGGTGGCTTGGGAGTTCGCGAACCCCGCGCCCGATCTGCCGCTCAACGTCCCGATCGGCCCCCACCGCCGCTACACGTGGGTGCGCGGCGACCTCGGGGAGTTCAAGCAGATCAAGGGCGCCCTCGGCGGCACCGTCAACGACGTCGTCCTCTGTGCGGTGGCCGGAGCGCTGCGGCGCTGGCTGCGCGCGCGCGGGGTGCGGACCGAGGGGCTGGAGCTGCGCGCCCTCGTTCCCGTCTCGATCCGCGGCGAGGATCAGCAGGGCCGCCTCGGCAACCAGATCGCCGCGGTGCGCGGGCCCCTGCCCGTCTACGTCGAGGACCCGGTGCAGCGCCTGCGGACGGTGCGCGAGGCGATGGACGGGATCAAGTCCTCGAAGAAGGCGCTCGGGGCCGAGGTGATCTCGCGCTTCAACGACTTCGCTCCCCCGACCCTGCTCGCGCAGGCGGCGCGGGTCAACTTCTCCACGCGCCTCTTCAACCTGATCGTCACGAACGTCCCCGGCCCACAGATGCCGCTCTACGTCCTGGGTCGCGAGCTTCTCGACATCTTCCCGGTCGCCTTCCTGCCCGAGAACCACGCGCTGGCGATCGCGATCATGTCCTACAACGGCAAGATCGACTTCGGCCTCCTCGGCGATTACGACCAGCTCGAGGACGTCGTGCTGGTGGCCGAGGGGATCGAGGCCGAGATCAAGCAGCTTCTCGAAGCGGCACGGCAGGCCGAGAAGAAGGGCGGCACCAACGGCGCGGGCTCGCGGACGGCCTCCGCGACAAGCGGCGCCTGAGGGCCGACCTGCCGCCGCCCGAGCCGGGAGGATCGCCTCGATGAGCAGCGGAGCAGGCGGCCCGACGCCCGGCCCTTTCAAGTACCACCTCGAGCTGACGCCGGCCCAGCTCAAGCTCACCCATACGGCGCTGAGCTCCCTGCTCGACGAGGTCGGCGGCGATCAGCCCGAGGTGGGAGCGGGGATCCGCGAGGTGCTCGACAAGCTCCCCGACGAGCATGCGATCTCGGCCATCCGCCTCGACGACGAGCTCGAGCGGGACATCGCCGACCGCTCCCCCGAAACGGGCCCTCCCGGGCGACCGGGGCGACCGGAGGGTGACGAGCCCCCCGACTCCGTGGCCTGAGGGGCCCTTCCGAGCCGCCTCAGCCGGGCGGGCGCCCCCGCGCCGGTCGCTAGCCTGAGCCGCGATGAGCCTCTCGGTCGAGATCGGTCTGCTGCTGGCGATCGCGACCGCACTCTTCGCCGTCGTGGGCTTCCTCTACAAGCACCGCGGCGCGGTCGACTCGCCGCCGATCGAGTGGCGCCATCCCATCAGCACGTCGCTGGCCCTCTTCCAGAACCGCTGGTACGTGCTCGGCATCATCATCGCGATCGGCTCGTGGGGCTTCCACGTCGCCGCCCTCGCCCTCGCCCCGATCTCGCTGGTGCAGTCGGTGATCGCCGGCGGCCTCGTGCTGCTGACGGTCGTCGCCGATCGGCTCTTCGCCCACAGCGTCACCCGCCGCGAGTGGATCGGCGTCGGCCTCGCGGCCCTCGGGCTCGCGTTCCTGGCGGCGACCCTGGAGGGCTCCGGGACCAGCGCCCACTCCGACTACGACCCCCTGACGCTCGCCCTCTTCCTCCTCGTCGTGACGCTGGCAGCGGCGGCGGTAGCCGTGGTGGGGACGCGCTCCGCCCATGCCGGCGTCGCCCTCGGCGGCTCTGCCGGGCTCTTCTGGGCGGTCTCCGACACGGCGATCAAGGCGCAGACGGGCACCTTCGGGGAGAGCCTGATCAACGTGTTCGTCCACCCGCTCGTGGTGGTCATCCTGGTCGCGTCGTTCATCGGGCTGACCGTCTCCGCGAAGAGCCTGCAAACCGGCAAGGCGGTCCCGGTGATCGCGATGACCACGGTTGCCGCGAACGCCCTGACGATCCTCGCCGGCCCCGTCGTCTTCGGCGATCCCGTCCCCGAGGACTCGCTCGGCCTGATCGCCCGAATCGCGGCCTTCGCCCTGGTGATCGGCGCCGCGGCCTTGACCCCAGCGCCGGTGCGGGCGGCCGAGGCGGAGGCGGGCTAGGGAACGAGGCGTAGGCCTCAGCCCCTCCGAGCACGTCCTCGTGGAAGGCGACGAGGACCGTTCGCGACTGCGGGGCCTGGGCGTTGATCAGGCGACTGGACCCGGAGCGGGTCGGCGCCTGCGCAGGCCGGTCGCGGCGCTCATCGCCGAGATCAACGCCAGGGCAACCAGCAGCCCGGCGACGGCGGGCTGGCCGACGGCGTCGGCGATGATCGCCGAGAGCGAGCGGTCCACCGGTGAGCTGAAGGCGTCGAGAGGGCCGCCGTCGAACCTGTGTGGAATCAATGCCGGACCCTCATCGTGCCGCTTCTTGCGCCGCTCGTGGTCGCGCTTCTCGACGGGCCTCGAGGGCTCGACGGGCGCTACGGCCGCGGGTGCCGGCTCCGGGGCCGGAGTCTCCGGCGGCGGCGCGGCGCGTGTCACCGGAGGGGGCGCAGGCGCAGGCGCGGGCTCGGGTGCCGGTGCGGGCTCGGGTGCGGGCTGCGGTGGCGGCTCCGGCTTTGGCGCCTCGTTGCCCGGCGAGGGCACGTCGAGTTGATACTCGTCATCCGGACTCTGCGCGAGAGCGCTTGCAGGGCTCAGTGCCAGCAGGCCGCCGCAGATGACTCCGAGCAGGCGGGTTCTTGCCCCCCGCTCAGTACCCTGCGCCCTCATCATTCGAGCCCCGTGACGGTCATCGTTGACTTGAAAATAGCACTCCCACCGGCGAGCCCAAGATGCTGAGCCGACCGCCGGTACGAAGGCTCTCAAGCAGTGTGGCGGCCGCCGCGGGCGTAGCGGTCGCCTACCTTGCGCTCGCGATCCCCCACGGGGGGTTTGCGCCCGAGGTGGTGGCGGCGGCGACGATCCTCGTCTGGTGGGCGGTGATCGCCGCCCTGATCGTGCGAGGGCGGAGCGCCGCGGTCACAGGGGCTGCGCTGGCATGCGGTGTCACTCTGGCCATCCTGGCAGTGCTGAGCGCGGCCTCCCTCGCCTGGGCGAGCGACGATGGGCGCGGCTACGTCGACGTCGTTCGCGTCGCGGGTTACGTGGGGTTGTTCGCGCTGGTGATCGTTGCCACCCCTCCCGCAACTCTCGACCTTGGCTGGTCGGGCTGGCGCTGGGCCTCGCGGCGGTCGCGGTCCTGGCGCTGGGAAGCCGCTTCATCCTTGCGCTGCCGGACGGTGGCTCCGTTGGAGGCACCCCGGTCGGTGCCGAGGGCCGCCTGAGCTACCCGATCGGCTACTGGAACGCCCTCGCCGCGTGCATGGTGGTGGGCACCGTCCTCTCCATCTGGCTCGGTGCGCGGGCGGCGACGTGGGTCGGCCGCGCGCTCGCAGTCGCCCCCCTGCCACTCTTCGGTCTCAGCCTGTATCTGACGTCGTCGCGCGGCGGAGTCGCCGTCTGCGTGATCGCCGCCCTCGCGCTGGTGGCGGCCGGGCCGGATCGGCGGCGGCTGCTGGGGGGCTTGGGCTCGGCGTTGTGAGCTCGGTCGGCCTGGCGCTGCTAGCCCGGTTGGAGCCCGACCTGATCGCGGACGCGGGCACCGCGGCTGCGGCCGCCCACGGGACCGTCATGACCATCGCGACCCTCGAAGTCGCGATCGCCGTGAGCCTCGCTTGGTACCTGGCTGATCCCGTGCGGTGCGTTTCACCGCACCACGGCGGGTGGTCCGGGCGGCGCTCGCCGGATTCGCCTTGATCGCCTTGCTTGGCGTGATCGCATCGGATCCACTAACCCGGCTGGAGGATTTCGATGACGTTCCGACCGCCCGCGACACCAAGGCCGGCGCGCGTTTCAGTCCACGAGCGGTTCGGGTCGGTATCAGTACTGGCAGACGGCGATCGACGCCTTCGAGGAAGATCCACTGGGCGGGCTCGGGGCGGGCGGCTTCCAGTCCCATTGGGACCGCTATGGATCGACGGAGTTCGTTGCGCGCCACGCGCACTCGGCTTACTTCGAGACGCTTGCGGAGCTCGGGCTCCCTGGCCTTCTGCTGCTCGCCTCGTTCATCGTTGTGGCGCTCGTCGCCGGCCTCCGCCGCCGAGCCGGCTCGCCGCTTGGCGACGCCCCCGTCTGTCTTGTCATTTTCGGTGCCGGTTGCCTGACGTCGGCGTTCGAGTGGACCTGGGAGCTTCCGGCGTCATATGCACCGGTGATCATCGCCGCCGCCCTTCTGGCTGGGCGAGCGACGATCACCAGCGAACCCGATGCTGAGGCGGAGGCGGAGGCGACGACCAGCGAGCAGATGGGCGCGGGTTGCACGCGCGTCCAGCCCCGGCGACTCGGCTGGGGCCTAGCTACGCTTGCCTATGGCGGCATGGCGATCTGCGTTGCCGCCGTGCTCCTCATCGCCGAGGTCAACCTCGACAACAGCCGCGATGCTTTCGACCGGGGCGATCTGGAGGCTGCGGCCCAGGCGGCCGAGGAGGCGATCGCCCGCGCCCGCCGCCTGAACCCCCGCATCCCCCGGCCCGCGGGTCGCCTCCCGGACTCAGGACGAGAAGTCGGCGGACCGCGAGGATGAGAAGCCTGGCGCTGGACGCTGCGGACGACTTCGAACTCGGAAGTAGGTAAGGATCGGGACTCACCGGGGACGGCGAGAGTCTCTTCGACCTTTCGTGCTGAGGAGGCTCGCCCCTCCCGCCGACCCTCGGCACGCATCTCCGGCGTCGGGGTCTCGCGACGACTCCACTGGGAACCCCTAGATCGTGCCTCGCCACTGAGGCAGCGCCGCGTCCGGTCCTTAAGGCTTGCCGCCAGTGAAACGCGTGAATGCGCGCCAGGCGGGCTTTGGGTCGGCGGGCTCCCCGGCGCGAAAGAGCCCAGCCGAGTCTTCCCAGTAGGGGCAGCCCGAGGGCGTGCCGCATTCCCTCACGTTCGTCAGCGAGAACCAGTAGACGACGCCGAGGTTCCACGAGCGTCGCCGGTCGTTGAACAGCCCGAAGGCCTTCCGGAGCATAGTGCTCTGCCCCTTGAGTCCCTTGAGCAGGAAGCTGCTGTAGCCGTCGCCATCCGGCCTCCCCGAGCCCCAGCCGATCTCGGTGACTGCGAGCTTGGTCTTGCGATCACGGTGGGCCTCCATGACCCGCCGGAGCTCGTGTACCTGGTACTTGATGCCCCGCAGGTTCTCGGAGTAGGGATGGGCGGCCACCTGGTCGAACTTCCCCTTGATCCCCTTGACGTCGTAGAGGCGGTCGAGGAACTCCCAGGCGGTCAGGGAGGGCCGCCCCCGGAAGGGCGTGCCGAACATCCCGCCGAGCATCAGTCGCGCGTCGGGGTCCACTCCGGTGATCGCGGTATGAGCCAGCTCAAGGAGGGTCGAGTAATCCTTTGGCGAGGGGCGCGGCGCCCACTTGGCCGTGGAGTTCTGCTCGTTCCAGATCTGCCAGGTCCTGATCGGCAACGCCGGGCCGGCGTAGCTGCTCCAGAACGCTCCGTTCGGGCCGTAGCGTTGGGCAGCCGCCCTGACGAACGCCTTCCATTTGGCACGTGCCTCGGCCGTGGCCACTGGCGAGCTGGCATCGGTGGCGCCGTTGGGCTGCAGCCACTCAGGTGTGCCATAGAAGAAGGGCAGCACGCGAAGGCCCTTCTGCGCCGCCTGCGCCACGACCTGATCGGTATCCGCCCAGTCGCACCCGTTGGGGGTGCTCAATAGAGAGCCGCTGGGGGTGCTCACGGGAGAGCAATCGGAACGGGACTTCTGAATATCGTGCCAGTAGAGCTGGAACCTGACGGAAGCCACCTTGCCCCGATCCATCCGCGCGAATTGGTCAGCCCCAGGAAGCTGTGCCGCCGGGTGCAGTGCGACTCCGAAGCGTGCCGCCTCCGCCGTGGCGGCCCTCGCTGCCATTCCCATGCCCACCGTCGCAAGCAGGACGAGCAGCACGGCCATCTTCTTCAGCCGAAGGCTGGGTGCGAGTCCAGAATCGGGATTGATTTGGGCTGCACCCTGCGCTCGTCCCATCGACGCGCGAAGATAGCAGGAACCCTCAGGCCCCCAACCCGGTCCGACTCTATTCCTCAAGCCCCTTATCCGATCTTTGCGCTGATTGTCCCTCCCCAGCGGCGGCGGCGGATCCGCCGCCAGAGCAAAACGTGAACCTACGCGTCTTGCTGATCATCCCTTGGCCGGCGTTCGGTGGCGCTCACAACCAGGCGCTGCGGCTGAGTGACCCGCTCTCGCGCCGCGGCGTCAGGACGCTCGTGCTGCTGCCCGACGATGGCGCACCAGCCGCCAATCGGATGCGCGACGCAGGCGTCGAGGTCGTGACGATGCCCCTCAGCCGCCTGCGGGCCACTCCCGACCCGCTGCTCCAGGCCCGCTTCGCGACGAGCTTTGCCCGCGAGCAACGCCAGCTGCGGAGTTTGATCGCCTCGCGCGACGTGGATGTCGTGCAGGTCCACGGCGTCACGAACCCACAGGGGGCGCTGGCGGCACGTCGCGAGGGCAGAGCCGTCGTCTGGCAGCTCTTCGACACGCGAGCTCCGATGGCGCTCCGCCGGGTCGGCATGCCGATCATCAAGGGGCTCGCGGACGAGTTGACCGTCTGGGGCGAGGGTCTCGTTCGCGCGCACCCTGGTGCGGACGCGCTGGCGGCCAGGACCACCGTCGTCTACCCCCCGGTCGACCAGTCGTCCTTCCTGCCAGACCCGGAGCTGCGACGGTCGGTACGAGCTGAGCTCGGCCTGACCGATTCGACGCCGTTGATCGGGACGGTTGGGCTCCTGAACCCGCAGAAGGGCCATGAGCATTTGATTCGGGCTGCGGCGATCGTGCGGGAGCAGGCCCCGTTAGCCCGCTTCCTCGTGATCGGGGCGAGCAGCCCGGCTCATGGCAGCTATGAAGACCGCCTGCGCGCCGAGGCGCGCGATCTCGGGCTGGGCGGCGCGCTCAGCTTCGTCGATCCCAGCACTCGCGTCCCGGAGCTGATGCAGGCGCTCGACATCTTCGTCATGCCCTCCGTTCCACGCTCGGAGGGCATGCCGACGGCGATATTGGAGGCGATGAGCTGCGGCAAGCCCGTGGTCGCGAGCCGGGTGGGCGCCGTCGACGAGCTGGTCGAGGACAACGGCAGCGGCCTCCTGATACCGCCCGCGAGCCCAGCGGCGGCGGCCGCGGCCATAGTGCGCCTGCACGGAGATGCGGGGCTGCGCCGCTCGTTGGGCGCAAGGGGGCAGGTGCTCGCCTCCGAGCGCTTTCCGCTGGGAGGGCTCGCCGATCTGCATGCCGGCGCCTACGCGAGGGCGGTTGCACGGGCGCGCTCGCGGCGCCCCGAGCGGCCCGGCTGACCCCGAGGGGTCAATCACCCCCGGGCGGCGCCCGTCGATCAGCTCGCTCGCCGCCGCGCGAAGCTCGTCGATGAACCGCTCAACGCGCCATTGCTCGGCGTGGGCGCGTACCGCCGCCGGGTCGTAGGAGTCGGGGTCGAAGCGCCGCACGGCCGTTCGGATCGCAGTCGCATCCTGGCTGGCGAAGAACTCGCCGGTGGTCCCGGCAAGGACGGTCTCGAGCGCGCCGCCCGCCGCGAAGGCGAGCACCGGCCGGCCACAGGCCATCGTCTCGACCGGCACCAACCCGAAGTCGTCTCGGCTGGGGAAGATGACCGCGGCGCATCGCTGCATCAGCGATCGCAGCTTGGCGTCGCCGACGTGTCCGACGAACTCGACGTTGCGCCCGGCTATGCGCTCGAGCGCCGCCCGGGCGGGGCCGTCCCCTGCGACTACGAGCTGGTGGGGAACCGACCGGAAGGCGTCGACCACGGCGGCCGGGCGCTTGTAGGCCTCGACGAGCCGGCCCGAGAAGAGGAAGTAGCCGTCATGCCCCCCCTGCGGCGAGGGCCGAAACCGCTCGCAGTCCACCGGCGGATAGATGACCCGAGCAGTTCGCCCGTAGAAGCGCCGAATCTGATCGGCCACATATCGCGATTCGGCGACGTATTCGGTGACGCGCCGCACGGCCCGGCGGTCGCTTCGCCGCATGGCTCGGGCCGCGAGCTCGGCCGCTCGGGCGCCGACCCGACCCCATCCGAGGTCTTGGCCGTACTCCTCCGTCATCGACCAAGCCGCCCTGATTGGGCTATAGCAATAACAAAGGTGCGGTGCGTGGTTCGTGGTGGGAGAAGTGGTGGGCGAAGGCGAAGCTCGAGCTGACCAGGAGGTCGGCTGCCGGCAGCGGTCGCACCCGCGCGAGCACCGGATAGAGGGGAGCCATTGCTTTGTAGGCCCCGAGGGTCACGCGGTTCTCCGGCAGCAGGGGCCGGTGACGATCCTCGATTCCCATGCGCCGCGCAACCTCGTCGCGGCCGAGAAACGTCCAAAAGGCCGCTCCCGGGAAGGCGGCTGCGATCTCGGCTGCGATCCGCTCGGCCCCGCCGAACCAGTAGAGGTTGTCGTGCGCGATCACCACTCGGCCCGGCACCTCGTCCGCCCGCGCACCCGCACCCCCCGATGCCTCGGGGGGGGGTCAGCGCGGGCATCGCCGGCGGACACCCGGGGTGCCGTCCTGATGCCCTGAGATAAGTTCGGGAAGCTGGCAGCGGGGTTCTCCGGTGGTCGAACACAGCGGCCCAGCTTAGTTTCAACCCACGAAGGGGAGGAGGAAATGGAAGCCTCGACTCAGCAGTGGAGCTCTGAGCTCGACGTCGAGACGGCGGGAGTTGCCCTTGAGGACCAGCGGGAGGCCACCGAGCGCGCTAGCCAGCGGCACGACTCGCTCTTCCGCCGCGCCTTGGGAGTGGCGGACATCCTCGCCGTCGCAACCACCCTGTTGGTGAGCGTGGTCCTGGGCGACACCGCGACGGTTCGACCAACCGCCGTCGTCATCCCGCTCATCTTCGTGGTCATCGCGAAGGCCTCGCGGCTGTACGACCGCGATGCCAACGTCCTTCACCACACCACCCTCGACGAGATCCCTTCCCTCTTCGCCACGGCGACGGTGGCGGCCCTGATTCTGTGGCTTTCCGATGAGCTCGTGATCGAGGGGTGGCTCACGCGTGAGCAGGTTCTCGGCTTCTGGCTGCTGCTGACGACGCTTCTGTTGACCTTCAGGTTGATCGCGAGAGCGCTCGCCAACAAGGTTTCCACGGTGGAGCGCTGCCTGTTCGTCGGCGACGAGGATGACGCCGGGGAGCTGCGCGAGAAGCTGGCGCAGACTCCCGCGGTCCGGGCTGAGGTGATCGACTGCATCCCGGTAAGCAGCGAGCCCGATCTCCGGGAGGCGGGGCGTGTCGAGCTACGGCGCCAGATCGACGCCACGGTCCAACAGCAGGGAATCCATCGCCTGATCCTAGGCCCCGGCACCACCCGCTCCGGCGAGCTTCCGGACTGGATCCGCGTGATAGGAAGCAGCGGGGTGAAGGTGAGCGTGATGCCGGATGTCGCCCGCGTGGTCACCTCGTCGACCGAGCTCGATCGGCTGCACGGGATAACCCTGGTCGGCATGAGGCGCTCGAAGATGACCCTCTCCTCCTACGCGATCAAGCGCGGCGTCGACGTGGTTGTCTCGGCCTCCGCACTGCTCGCCGCCGCTCCCTTCGTAGCGATCCTCGCCCTTCTGATCAAGCTCGACTCGCCCGGCCCGGTCATCTTCCGCCAGCAGCGTGCCGGGCGCCACGGCGAGCCGTTTGGGGTGCTGAAGCTGCGGACCATGTTCGACGGCGCGGAGGAGCGCAAGTCGCATCTACGCCACCTGAACGAAGCCGAGGGCGTCTTCAAGATCGAAGCCGACCCACGCATCACCGGGGTCGGAGCACCTCTACGACGTCTCCACCTCGACGAGCTGCCCCAACTCTGGAACGTCCTGCGCGGGGACATGAGCCTCGTGGGGCCTCGGCCCCTTCCCCTGGACGAGGACGCCAGCCTCGTCGGCTGGCATCGGCGGCGTCTCGACATGCGCCCAGGCATGACCGGCATCTGGCAGGCCCTTGGCTCGTCGCGGATCTCGGTTCGAGAGATGGTGAAGCTCGACTACCAGTATGTGGCCCACTGGTCCCTGTGGAACGACATGCGGATCATGGTGCTGACGCTCCGCCAGGTTCTCTACGGCCGTGGACAGTAAGAGCTAGGCCTTCTCGCGGGCGGTGTTCTTGGGACCGAGCGTCGCGACGCGCGGTCCTCTCCGGCGGCGCTCAGTCGATCTCGGCGGTCTCCACCAAGAAGGCGACGCGGACGTGCGCGCGGTACTCGTCGAGGTTCTCGCCGCGCAGGCCGGTGCTGACGATGTCGACGGCGCGGATGTTGCGCAGCTTCTTCTGCGCGCTCTTCAGCGCCTGGCGGGCCGCGTCGTCGCTCGACTCCTTTGAGCTGCCGACGAGCTCGATGATCTTCACCACTGCCATCTCTGTCTCCTCCCGGAAGGGGCTGGGGAGACGGGTTGTATCCGCCGGAGCGGCGGCCTCAGCCGCGCCCGGCCGGGCGCGCGAGTGCCGCCCGCCCCAGGTCCGGGGCTCGCCCTACGGGGACGCGAAGGCCTGCTTGGCGCGGACTCCCTCGAGGAGCGCCGCCCGCTGCCAGGGATTCACTGGAGCCTCCGAGCGCGGGGCGGGGGCCGTGTCGGCGAGGAACTGCTCGACGGCGGCGATCACGGCTGCCGCCTCTCGCGGCTCAGCCGGCCCGAGCATCTCGATCCGGGGACGCGGAGGGCGGCGCTCACCGTTCTGGGACATGGGTGAACCGTAGCGCCGCCGCCTGCGCTGCGGCCGCGGCCTGCCCGTGTTTGAATCGCGCCGGTGGTTCCCGTGATCGGCAGGGAGGGGGTCCTGGCCGCCGTCGCGCCCGCCGCGGCCGTGGAGCGGACCCGCGACGCCTTCGTCCGCCATGCTCGGGGCGAGTGGGAGATGCCGCCGAAGCTCTACGTCGACTCGCCCCCGGGAGGTGACTTCCGCGCGATGCCGGCCCGAGGTGGCGGCTTCGCGATCCTCAAGTGGGTCACCTCGTTCCCGGAGAACCCCGCGCGCGGCCTGCCAGTGGTCGCGGGCGCGCTGCTCCTCTCCTCGACCGAGACCGGCGCGTTGCTGGCGATCATCGACTGCGCCTCCGTCACCTCGCTGCGAACCGGGGCCGTCGCAGCCCTCTCTGCCCAGGCCCTCGCCCGGGACGACGCCCGCAGAGCCGGAATCATCGGCTGCGGGGTCAACCGATCGTGGGCCGGGCGGTGCCTGGCGGCGATCGGCTACTCGACCGGCGCCTGCGCCGACGTGCGGCCCGACGCCGCCGTCGCCCTCGCCGAGGAGCTCGGCTGGGACGCCGGCACGCGCGAGGACGCGCTCGCCTGCGGCGTCGTCGTCACGATCACGCCGGGGGCCCGCCCCGTGGTCGACGCCGGCGATCCAGAGCGCCTGCGACCGCGCGGTGGCGACGCTCGGCTTCCTCATGTTCTAGGGATCTACAGCGGGATGTTGCCGTGCTTGCGCTGCGGCTGGGCGACGCGCTTGGTCTGCAGGGTGCGCAGCGCCCGGATCAGCTTCGGCCGTGTCTCCTGCGGCTCGATCACGTCGTCGATGTAGCCCCGCTCGGCGGCCGAGTACGGGTTGGCGAAACGGGCCTTGTAGTCGTCCATGAGCTTCTGGCGGCGCTCAGCCGGGGTCGGCGAGCTCGCCAGGTCCTTGCGGTAGATGATGTTGACGGCCCCCTCGGGACCCATCACCGCGACCTCCGCGGTGGGCCAGGCGAAGTTGAAGTCCGCCAGCATGTGCTTGGAGTTCATGACGTCGTAGGCGCCGCCGTAGGCCTTGCGGGTGATGACGGTCAACTTCGGCACGGTCGCCTCGGTGAAGGCGTAGAGCAGCTTGGCGCCGTGGCGGATGATCCCGTTCCACTCCTGCGCGGTGCCGGGCATGAAGCCCGGGACGTCGGTGAAGGTGACCAGCGGGACGTTGTAGGCGTCGCAGGTGCGGACGAAGCGCGCCGCCTTCTCGGAGGACTCGATGTCGAGCACGCCGGCGAGGTGCATCGGCTGGTTGCCGACGATCCCGACCGGAAAGCCGTCGAGGCGCGAGAAGCCGCAGATGATGTTCTTGGCGAAGTGCTCGTGGACCTCGAAGAACTCGCCGTCGTCCACGATCAGCGAGAGCACGTTGCGCATGTCGTAGGGCTTCTGGGGGTCGGCGGGGACGATGCCGTCCAGTCCCGGGTCCATCCGCTCGGGGTCGTCGTAGGGCTCGGCGCGCGGCGGCATCTCGAGGTTGTTCGAGGGCAGAAAGCCGGTCAGGTAGCGGACGTCCTCGAGGCAGCTCTCCTCGTCCTCGGCGGCGAAGTGGGCGACCCCCGACTTGGTGTTGTGCGTCATGGCCCCGCCGAGCTCCTCGAACTCGACCTCCTCGCCGGTCACGGTCTTGATCACGTCGGGCCCCGTGATGAACATGTGCGACGTCTCCTTGACCATGAAGATGAAGTCCGTCATCGCCGGCGAGTAGACCGCGCCGCCCGCGCACGGTCCCATGATCACGCTGATCTGGGGAATCACGCCCGAGCACTGCACGTTGCGGACGAAGACGTCCCCGTAGCCGCCGAGGGAGACCACGCCCTCCTGGATCCGCGCGCCGCCGGAGTCGTTGATCCCGATCACCGGGGCGCCAACCTTTGCCGCCATGTCCATGACCTTGACCATCTTCTCCGCCATGACCTCGCCGAGCGAGCCGCCGAATACCGTGAAGTCCTGGGAGAAGACGAACACCGTGCGGCCCTCGATCTGCCCGTAGCCCGTGACGACGGCGTCGCCCCAGGGCCGGTTCTTCTGCATCTCGAAGTCGTAGGTCCGGTGGCGGACGAAGGTGTCGAGCTCCTCGAAGGTGCCTGGGTCGAGCAGCTTGTGGATGCGCTCGCGGGCCGTCATCTTGCCCTTGGCGTGCTGCTTCTCCACCGCCGCCTCGGAGGCCGAGTTGATCGCCGCCTCGCGCAGCTCGCGCAGGTAGGAGAGCTTCTCCTCGAAGGTCTGAGGGCTGCGCGCTCGCACTAGATGGCCGGTCCCACGGCGTCGCGTGCGTGGGGGCGCGCCTGCCCGAGCAGATCAAGGACGCAGGCCGCGAAGCGTGCCGGAGGCACGTGAGCGGCTGAGGACGAAGAGATGCGAAGCGGCAGGTGTGCCATCCACGCGCGTGAGGCCGTGGTGTCGGTCATCGTGGCGCGGCAGTCTATTGGCGGCGGGCGAAGCGCTTGCGGGGGCGCCCGGGTTTGTCCGCCCTCCTCAAGCGGGAGCGGCGGCGCACCGATCTTCGACCCAGGAGAAACTGAGGTCGCGCTTGGTCACGGATCAGGGGATGGACACCAGGGCGCGCTTTCGGGAGGAGGTCAAGCGCGCCACGCGGGCGACGGGCATCAGCGCGGGTGCCATCGCCACGATCGGCTATCCGGTCTGGAGCGTCTTCGACTATCTCGTCGAGCCCACGAAGGCAGGCGGGTTCCTCGAGCTCAGGCTCCTGCTCACGGTGCCGATCGCGCTGCTCTGGCTCGCAATCATCTTCGCGCCGACGGGCAAGCGCCATCCGGAGCCGCTGCTGCTGGCGATCATGGTCGTCATCGACCTCGGGGTCGCGCTGATGATCGCGCGGGTCGAGAGCCACTACGCCGCCTACGCGCTCGGTATGGCCCTGACGATCTACGGGGGCGCGTTCCTGCTGATCTGGGCGCCCCTCTACATGGCGGTGCTCTGCGTCGCCAGCCTCGCAGCCCCGAGCGTGTGGACGCCGATCACGCACAGCACGGCAATCGCCCGCATCCCGTCGAGCAGCGGGAACAGCGGGTGGTTCGGCGGCGGGGCGTCGGCCGCGGATGTTGCCTCGGCGGTGGGGACCTCGACTCCCCCCTCCCCAGGGAACGATTCGCCGGCGCGGGCGCCCGGACGTTCCTCGCCCTTTGATCCGACGCCCCCCACGCGCGGGAGCATAATTGCTCTAGAAGAACGCGCCAGCTTGATACTCGCCGAAGACCTCGCGCAGGGCGCCGCAGACCTCGCCGATCGAGGCGCCGGCGCGCAGCGCCTCCTTCATCGGCGGCAGCAGGTTGACGTCTCCCTCCGCGGCGCTCCGCAGCTCGGCGAGGCGGTCGTCAACGGGTCCCTGATCGCGGGACGCCTTGTGCTCGGCGAGTCGCTCGACCTGGCGTCGCTCGGCCTCGGGGTCGACCTTGAGGATGTCGACGTCGTCGATCGTGTCCGTGACGAACTTGTTGGCCCCGACGATGACGTCCTGGCCGCTCTTGTAGCGCTCGTGGTAGCTGGCGGCGGACTCCTCGATCTCGCGCTGCATGAACTCGAGCGCCTCGACGGAGCCGCCCATCCCCGCGACCTGCTCCATCAGCTCCTTCGCCCGCAGCTCGATCTCGTCGGTCAGCGACTCGACGAAGTAGGAGCCGGCAAAGGGATCGACGGTCTCCGTGGCGCCGGACTCGTGGGCGATCACCTGCTGGGTGCGAAGGGCGATCCGCGCCGAGCGCTCGGTCGGCAGCGCCAGGGCCTCGTCGAAGCCGTTCGTGTGCAGCGACTGGGTGCCGCCGGCGACCGCGGCGAAGCCCTGCAGGGCGACGCGGATGATGTTGACCTCGGGCTGCTGCGCCTGGAGGGTCACCCCGCCGGTTTGGGTGTGGAAGCGGATCGTCTGCGACTTCGGGCTCTCGGAGCCGAACCTGTCGCGGACGATCTCCGCCCACATCCGGCGCACCGCGCGGAACTTCGCGACCTCCTGGAAGACGTTGTTGTGGCAGTTGAAGAAGAAGGCGAGGCGGGGGGCGAAGGCGTCGATCTCGAGACCGCGCTCGAGCGCCGCCTCCACGTAGGCGATCGCGTTGGAGAGCGTGAAGGCGACCTCCTGCACGGCCGAGCAGCCCTTCTCGCGGATGTGGTAGCCGCTGATCGAGATCGTGTTCCAGCGCGGCACGTGCTCGGCGCAGTACTCGAAGACATCGGTGGTCAGCCGCATCGTCGGCTCGGGCGGGAAGATGTAGTTCCCGCGCGCCATGTACTCCTTGAGCACGTCGTTCTGGACGGTGCCGCGGAGCCTGGCGGAGGGAACGCCCTGCTCCTCGCCGACGAGCTCGTAGAGGAGCAGGAGGACCGCGGCGGGGGCGTTGATCGTCATCGAGGTCGAGACCTCGTCGAGCGAGATCCCGTCGAAGCAGATCCGCATGTCCTCGACGGTGTCGATCGGGACACCGGTGCGCCCGACCTCGCCGTCGCAGAGCGGGTCGTCGGAGTCGCGGCCGAGCTGCGTGGGCAGGTCGAACGCCATCGACAGCCCGGTCGATCCGTTCTCGGTCAGGTAGCGGTAGCGCTGGTTCGTGTCCTCCGGGCTGGAGAACCCGGCGTACTGGCGCATCGTCCACAGGCGGTCGCGGTACATGCCGTCGTGGATGCCGCGCGTGAAGGGATACGCGCCGGGCTCGCCGAGCCGCTCCTCGAGATTGGGGGCGACGTCATCGGGCTCGTAGAGCTTGTCGATCTCGATTCCGGAGTCGGTGAATCGCCGCGGGTCATCGGGGCCAACGAGGGGCGCGATGAAGCGGTGCTCGGAGGGTTCGGGGCCGTCGCTCATGGGCGGGGGAGGATATTGGCGACGGCGCCCCCGCGAGGTGGCAGGCATCGGTGTCGCCCAGCGACGCAAAGGCCTGCCACCTCGGTGGGGGAAGATGCGGCCATGGGTGAGAGCGCCAGCGCTGAGGGGACTGGAGCCCTGCCGAACCTGCTCGTGATCGGGGCGATGAAGTGCGGGACGAGCAGCCTCCATCGCTACCTCGACCTGCATCCGCAGATTGCGATGTCGGCCTGGAAGGAGCCGAACTTCTTCCTCGACGGGGGGGCCTGGGGGAACTGGGAGCGGGGGCTCGACTGGTACCGGGCGCAATTCGACGCGGCGGCGCCGGTGCGCGGCGAGGCCTCGGTGAACTACACCAACTTGCCGCAGAGCGAGCCCGTGGCGGAGCGGGTCGAGCGCTTCCTCGGCCGGCCGCGGCTGATCTTCATGGTCCGCGACCCGATCGAGCGCGCGATCTCGCACTACATCCACGCCCACTCCGCAGGGCGGGAGGAGCGGAGCGCCGAGGCGGCCCTCGCCGACCTCGAGAGCCGCTACGTGCGCCGCAGCCTGTACGCGACCCAGCTGCGCCCGTTCGTCGAGCGCTTCGGCGTGGGGTCGATCCACGTCGAGACCCAGGACGCGCTGCTCGAGCGCCGCGGCGAGACGATGCGGCGGGTCTTCGCCTTCCTCGACGTCGACCCTGACTTCACGAGCCCGGAATTCGAGCGCCTCTGGGAGGTCTCCGCCGGCAAGGACGCGCGCTTCGCCCTCGCCTACAGGCTTTCGCGCCGGCTGGGCGGGAGCGAGCGCTGGGCGCGACTGCCGACCGGCGCGCGCTGGGCGGCCGAGCGGCTCACCCATCGCCGCAGCGCCGGGCCCGCGCAGCGTCCGGCGATCTCCGACGCGCTGCGCGCGCGCCTCGGCGCACTCTTCCGCCCCGAGCTCGAGGAGCTGGAGGCGGTGGCGAGGGTCGAGCTGCCGGGCTGGGCCCACGAGTGACGCCTCCCTCGCGGTGACCGCAAGCTTTGCGCCGCTCGAGGTTCCAGTCCGGCGCTGGGCCCGCTGGGACCCACCTCCGGGCGTGAATTGCGCCCAGCCACCTGGAGCTCGAGAGGGACGACTGCGGCGTTACCGCTTGCGGCCAGCGCCCCGGCGGAGCAACGCGGCGCTCGCGTAGCCGGCCGCCGTGGCGAGCTGGGAGAGGAGGGCGAGCGCGCCGAGCTCCATGCGCGAGCTCCCGGGGCGGCCCCGCCGCACCTCGCGGGCCAGCGCCGGGCCGAAGCTCCGCCCCGGCGCCGGGGACCCCACGCCTCCGCCGCTGCGGACTCGATGGAAGGCCCGCGCGCCACGCCCGTAGCGGAGGTGCTGGCGCCAGAAGCCCCCCATGTCGAGCTCGTGGCAGTGGACGACGACGGCCCCGGGGGCGGAGGCGATCCGGCGGTCCGAGCGGACCCAGCGATCGCACAGCTCGCGGTCCTCCCCGGCGGCATCGGGAAACCCCTCGTCGAAGCCGCCGAGCCCGAGCAGCGCCTCCCGCCTGAAGGCCAGGTTGTTCGAGGCGGCGAAGCGAAGGCCGCCCTCGTCGCGCTCGACGGCACCCAGGACGTCGACGATCATCTGGCTGGCCTCAGCGCAGGCGCCGGGCGCGCCGTTGCGAGTCAGCCCCGCTGCCGCCTCAGCGCCGCAGCCGAGCGCCTCATCGAAGCCCGCGAGCCAGCGCGCGTCCGGGCGGCAGTCGTCGTCGGTGAACGCGACCCAGTTCCCTCGAGCCCGGGCGAGGCCGATGTTGCGGGCAGCCGCCGGGCCGCGGCCGCCCCCCGCCAGCAGGCGCACCCGATGCGCCGCCCCCGAGGATTCGATCGCCGCGGCGGCGCTTCCGGCGGGGTCGTCGTCGACGACGATCAGCTCGGGCTCGCCACCGTCGCAGCGCAGCGTCCCGAGCGCCGCAAGGCATCCGGCGAGCTGTCCCGGCCGCGCCCGGGTGGGCACGACCACCGACCACCGGGTCCCCGCGCCGCCACCTGTCTCGCGATCGGCCATCGCGCCACTCTACGTCCAGCGAGCGTGGCTATCGTGGCCCCGCGATGGAGCCCTCGCGCCTGCCGAACCTGCTGCTCATCGGGTTCCAGAAGTGCGGCACCAGCGCCCTGCACTACTACCTCGACCTGCATCCGGAGATCGAGATGTCCTCGCCGAAGGAGCTCGACTACTTCGCGGCCGAGCCGCGCCTCGAAGCGCTGGCCGGGGCGCCGGCAAGCGAGCGGGAGGCGGTCGCCGCCCGCGCCGGCAACTGGGAGCGGGGAATCGACTGGTACGCCTCTCACTTCTCGGGCCGGACGCCGGTGCGCGGCGAGTCCTCCCCGAGCTACACGGCGCCGTGGCACCCCGACGCCGCCGAGCGCATCCACGCGACGATCCCCGAGACGCAATTGATCGCGCTCGTCCGCGACCCGCTCGAGCAGATTCCCTCCGCCTGGCTGCACGAGCACGGGCTCGGGCGCGAGCCGCGCCTGCTCGAGCGCGCGATCGAGCCGCGCGGCATCTACGTCGAGCGCCTCCGCTACCGCGCCCGGCTGACCCCCTTCCTCGAGCGCTTCGGCCGCGAGCGCCTCCTCGTCGTCCCTCAGCGGGACCTCCTGCAGGATCGACGGGAGACGATGCGCCGGGCCTTCGCCTTCCTCGGGGTCGACGAGTCCGTCTGGTCGGAGCGGATGAAGCGGCTGCGGCACGTCTCCGCGGCCAAGACGCGACGTCGCCGCATCCTCGAGCGGATGCAGTCCTCCCGCCTTGCCCGCCCCGCCTACCGCCTGCCGGGGGAGGCGAAGTGGCTGATCGAGCGGGTGGTCTCGCGCCCGGGCTCGGCTGGGGATCGGCCGGCCTTGCCGCCGGAGGCTCGCGAGCTGATTAGCCGCGAGCTCGCCCCCGACGTCGAGTGGCTCCAGGCCGAGCTCGGCGTCGACACCACCGCCTGGCTGCGATGAGCGCCGCGGGCCCCTCGCTCAGCGTCGTCGTTCCCGCCACCGACGCTCCGCCGACGCTCGGGCGCTCGCGGGAGGCGCTCGCGGCTCAACTGCGGCCCGACCTCGGCGACGAGCTGATCGTCGTCGAGGGGTGCGAGCTGCCGGGTCCCGCCGCCGCCCGCAACGACGCCGCCCGCCGCGCCCGCGGGGAGGTGCTCGTCTTCGTCGACGCCGACGTCGTCGTGCATCCCGGGGCGCTCGAGCGGATTCGGGCGGCGTTCGCGCGCGCCCCG
>JAABUN010002894.1_pt1 | contig 28506 bp, 22 predicted proteins | sample 5559311 | NCBI WGS metagenome assembly JAABUN01 (sample SAMN10711877, study PRJNA513370) | rock metagenome | isolation source: Antarctica rocks | place: Antarctica: Victoria Land, Siegfried Peak sud
AAAAATGAAACGCACTGCTATGGATAACGATTATATGATTCAAGTTCTCAGTTGTTGTTTCATTGACAACATATTAGATTCTTCCGATTCCTTGTGTCAAGCTTAATTGAGATGCTCTTACCCTGGTGTTGTATGTACTTGAAAATTTAGCTAATGTGTGCAGGCAATGTGATAAAAAGACAATTTCAAAATACCAATAAAAACTGTGCCAAACTTAACCAAATATTACAAACTTCTGATCATTTTTTGGTCAAGATATGCTGTACAAATATGAAATAAATAACATAGTCGCAGCGATCGCACTGATTTACTTAGAAATTGCCAGTGGTAATGCTAGGGTAGGAAAAAACAAGTTTAAAGCATCACATTTATGACTGTTGCCGTCTCTGTGCAAAACGTTCGCAAAGTTTATAACGATGCTCCGGTGGTTAACGATTTATCTTTTACAATCCAATCTGGGGAAATGTTTGGTTTACTTGGGCCAAACGGTGCAGGCAAATCTACAACCATTCGGATGCTGACAACTTTAACTAAACCTACTCAAGGACACATTGAAGTAGCTGGGTTTGATGTCACTCGCCAACCATTGCAAGCAAAACAAAATATCGGTGTCGTATTGCAGCAAACCAGTGTAGACGCTGATTTGAGCGTATGGGAAAACATGGAGTTGCACGGGCGGTTGCATCATATTCCCAATCCTCAACGCCAACAATCAATTAATCGCTGGCTAGAATATGTAGAATTAATCGAGCGACGCAAGGATTTGGTTAAAACGCTTTCCGGCGGAATGAAACGCCGCTTACAGATTGCTAGAGCGCTGTTGCACGAACCAAAAATATTATTTTTAGATGAACCTACTGTAGGATTAGATCCCCAAACCCGGCGGCGATTATGGGAGATTATTAAGGGTTTGAATAAGCAGGGAATGACAATGTTATTAACAACTCACTATATGGATGAAGTTGAGTATTTATGCGATCGCATTGGGATTATGGACGGCGGTAAACTTATCTCTAACGGTACATTACAACAACTAAAATCTCGGTATGGTGAGGGGTTAGTAATGAAACAAGTAGGCGATCGCTGGGAGTATAAGTTTTTCCCCGATTTAACCGACGCAAACGCTTATCTAGAAAACCAGCCTGACAAAACAGGAATGATGGTACGCCCAGCCAACTTAGAAGATATTTTTGTTGAACTAACGGGGCGACAACTTGATTAGTTACCTCTGAAATTGTCTTAACGCAGCTTCAGCTTTTTGTAAGCCTTCTACTTGTCCTCTTTGCTTATAAAGTTCACGAGCGCGGCTAAAAGCTGCGATCGCATCAAGTACTTGTTTCTGTTGTTGCAAAGCTATACCCAAACTATAGTAAGCATTACCGTTTTGCGGAGCTAGGATAATTAGCCGCTTGTAAGCTCTGATTGCTGGCTTTATTTCTCCCCTGGCTAGTAAAATATTTCCAATCGCTTCTTGAGCTGTAACTAAGTTAGGCTGTACGGTTAAAGCTCTTTCGTAAGCCAGCAAAGCATTATCTAAGTCCTGTAGTTTTAACAGTAGGTTGCCGATGACTAAATGAACTTTAGCATTGCCTGGTTCTAGTCTAGCGACTTGCTGCAACGTCAATAATCTAGCTGTATCATTACCCTGTTTCCCCCAAGCATCGGCTAAAGATAATAGTACACTACTGTTATTTGGGTCTATTTTTGCGGATTTTTGCAATACAGAAATCGCTTCTAACGATCTCCCCTGTCTCAATAATATTTCTCCTAAAAAGCCGTAAGCACTAGCATTGTCAGGATCGAAGGCTAAAGCTTCTTCGTAAGCTGCGATCGCGCCATTGTAGTTTCCTTGACGTAACATAATTACCCCAAGTCCCAAGTGGGCATTAGGGTTATTTTGGTCTAATTCTATAGTACGACGATAAGCTTGGGCTGCTCCTGTGTTTTCTCCTAGTTTCCCTAAACTATAAGCTAAAGCATAATAAAAGTCTGGATTTTCTGGCTCTAGTGCCACTGCTTGACGATAGGCTACGGCGGCGGCAGAAAAATCTCCTTTTAACCCTTGTAGGTAGCCAATACCAGAATAAATACGGGGATTATTTTTCTCTAGTTTTGCGGCTTTTTGATATAGTGCGATCGCTCCCGACCAGTTGCCTGCATCTACTAGCTTACGCCCTTGCTCTAGCAATTTGTTTAATTGCTGGCTCTTATTTTCTTGTGCTGCTAGTATCTCCGCCGTCGCTACCGTTGGTGCTAGGGCGGCAATACTTCCTAGTAGCACTAAGCTAATTCCTAATAATCTTGACTTTTGCACGATTCTACAACCTATAGTTCTTTATGCCTTTACAAATTTTTACAGTTCTTACAAGGGTTTTAATATTAAATCAGAAATCGGCAGCTTTGCAAACTGTATAGGTTAGATTGGCTTAATTTAGTTAAATAAAAATCAAATAATTACGTAGTTATTGTTACTCAAAAATTTACTATTTAAAAACTTAATCTCATTTATAAGTTAGTTTTTTGCTAACCTATAGGCGATCCCAATCAGTTTAAAAAAATCTTAATAGCGATCGCCCAAGGAAAATAAATTATTGCCACTATAAGCAATTGCTGAAAATTATAAAGCTAATAAAACTAGATATTTTTGTGTAAATAAAAACTTAAATAATTATCAAAAAAACTTAGTTATGTCTAAAGGTAGACAATTAAAGTATTTCTAGTGATAGATAGTGGATTTATGGATTTTGTAATTAAATAAGAATCTGAAGTAAAAAGATTAAGCAATCCTTACAAATAATTAAAAAGGAAAATTGAGTTATGTCTTACGTAAATAGACCAATTGACGATGTAATTCCTGAACCAGGAATTGTTGTAAATAGAGCAGTAGATTATCACGATCGCGTTAGATGGGGGCCAATCTTCTCAGGATTAGTCGTAGCCTTAGCAACTCAGTTAGTCTTAACAGCATTAATTGGTGCACTAACTTCAGGCTTTATTTCTGATTCCGGCGCACCTAGATCGAATGCAAATGGTGCTGCTACTACTGCTGGAATCAGTGCAATTATTGCTTTGTTAATTTCTTTATTCGTGGGTGGATGGTTTACAGCCCAAGCTTGCGGCCCCATGAACCGGAAAACTGCTTTGCTTAATGGCACAATTTTGTGGGCAACAACTCTAGCTCTTAGTTCCTGGTTACTAGCAAGCGGAGTTAGCGGTGCTTTTGGTCTTGCGACCAGTGCCGCTAGTAATGCTGCAGGAGCAATTGCCGACCAAGTACAGCAACAAGGTGGAGTCAATGTACCTCCAGCGCCAAATGTGAGTGCAAATGACGCACGGGCGATCGCCGAAGGAGCCACAAGAGGATTATGGTCATTTGTGTTTGGTTCTTTGCTGGGCTTGGCGGCTGCCATGGTTGGCTCTGCCGCAGGCGCTCGTACTCCGAAAAGAGACTATTAATTCCTGTAACTGCTAACAACTGAATAAAATTAGGTAGCACTTTGCAAAAGGTGCTTTTTTATGGTCTAAAAACTTTGTAGCACAGCCGAATCGAAAGGTTGATCAGAACTTAAAATCTCAAGTCAGCACTTGATGATAGGTTTCCTAGCATTACGCCTTTTTAGGTTATACCGATTGCCGCCCTTCAAGAAATTTGGTTTCAAGTAGTAAGTCAGGGAATGTTAGCAGTAAAAATACTTAACTCCTCCAATTAATGCCGTAATAATTCAGTGAATTTACTGTATGTAATTAAGCCCCCGGCTGAGAAAATGCTTGCACTTAATGAATGAAGACTTTTAAAACGGGCAGTATTAGCTAGGTAACATCTATGATCGGTTGGCGAGATAACACTGGTCTACTAAGACCTTATAGAGGCTGGAACGTAATTATAGGTGGCGAACAGAATGTCACAAGAACAAATTTAACTACCTCCTATAAACAACTGTTTGAATGGCTGCGAGATTACATGGCAGTGGATACCGTTACTCTCTTGCTACCTCTTGCCAATAGGTTATATTTGACTGTACAAGCTACTGTAGGGCTGCAGGTAGAAATTGATCAACAAATTCACATCCCTATTGGTCAAGGCATAGCTGGTCGCATTGCTGCTAGTATGCAGCCGATGATAGTTAACGATTTAGCAGAGGTAGAAGTCTTTAGTCCAGTTCTGCATCAAAAGGGATTGCAATCCCTCTTGGGCGTACCTTTGTTCTTAAAGCAAGGTGTAGTTGGAGTTCTGCACGTCGGTACGTTCCATCTCCGACACTTTACCCAAAGCGATGAGCAACAATTGCAACTTGTTGCTCATCGCGTGAGCCTAACTCTCGCACCAATCCTTCTTGGTTAAATACAAATTGTTATTTCTGAAGCAACACACCGAACGATTAATGGCACAACTAGGAGCTTTTGGAGCTAAACCTGATGAGAATTTTGAGTGACAATAGCAAGCGATCGCCTAACTCGGATCGTCGCAAAAAAACTGCCCCATTAGCTTATCAAGCGCTAAAGTATTTAGCTGTTGGGTGATAGGCAATGATCGCCGTTGTAGACTGTTCCGGATATAGTTGTTCGCTCTCATCCATGTGTAGGTTAATGCGATCGCTCTTGAGCAAATCTAATAACTTATATTGATCTTGCATATTTGGACAAGCTGGATAGCCAAAACTGTAACGAGAACCTTGATAGCGTTGAGCTAAGATATCTCGAATATTAGTCGGTTCTTCTCCCAATCCCAACTCGCGCCGAATTCTCACGTGTACCCATTCAGCCAATGCTTCCGCCACCGATACCGCTAACCCGTGAAAATAAAGGTAATCTGTGTACTTATGCTCCTCAAATAAGGATTTAGCAAACTCGGTTGCAACTTCTCCTACTGTCACCGCCTGCATCGGAAATACATCCATAATTCCCGACTCTACCGGAGCAAAAAAGTCAGCAATACATAATCTTCTCAATGACTTTTGACGCGGAAACTCAAAGCTGGCGATTTTTTCTGTTGTCTCTGGCTCGTAAATATATAAGGAATTTCCCTCGGATTGACAAGGAAAATACCCATAAATTAGTTGAGGATGCAGCAATTTTTCCTCAACTACTCGCTGCTTCCATTGCGCCAAAACTGGGTAAACCTTCTCCTCCAAAAACGCCTCATATTCTTCCTTAGACTGCTCTCTGGGCTTGCGGAACTGCCACTGTCCGGCAATTAGTGCCTGCAAGTCCAAATACCCAAAAACCTCCTCTAAATCGATATCAGCACCCTGTAATAATTTAGTTCCCCAAAAAGGCGGCGTAGGACGTTTTATATCTATCTCTACCGCTTCAGAATGGCGAGTGTCTAAAGGTATGTTCTCAGCTTCAACGACAGTTTCAGCGACTTCTACAGCTTGCTTATGACCATTTTCTTCTACTTTTTCCGCCATGCCATTTAAAAAGCCCGTGCGATCGCTCCATTGATCTTGCGACTTTGCAGGCATCAATTTGTCCATAAAATGCAGGTCAGAAAAGGCATCTTTGCCATAAATTACCTGACCTTTATAAGCATTTTGACAATCTTCATAAACAAACTTGGGTGTAAGCGCCGCACCGCCTAAAATTACCGGGGTAGTAATACCGCGATCATTAAATACCTGTAAGTTTTCTTTCATAAAAGCGGTAGATTTAACTAATAAACCGCTCATAGCAATACAATCGGCTTCGTGTTGCAAGCAAGCATCAATAATCGTATCTACAGGTTGTTTGATGCCTAGATTAACTACTTTGTAGCCGTTATTGGACAAAATAATATCGACAAGATTTTTGCCGATATCGTGGACATCGCCTTTAACGGTGGCAATTACTACTGTACCTTTGGCACTGCGATCGCCTGCTTTTTTCTCCATAAACGGTTCTAAAAATGCTACCGCCGCCTTCATTGTTTCCGCAGACTGCAATACAAAAGGCAATTGCATTTGTCCCGAACCAAATAATTCCCCCACAACTTTCATGCCATCTAACAAGAAAACGTTGATAATCTCTAAAGGTGGATGAGTTTCCAATGCTCTTTTTAACTGTTCTTCTAAACCAATCCTTTCACCGTCGATAATGTGGCGCTTCAATCGTTCTTCTACAGGGAGATTTTCATCTTCGGTGCGATCGCGTTTTGTGGTCGCACCTTCAAATAATGTTGTTAATTCCGTTAAAGGATCGTAAACGCAGATATCCCCATCAAATTTGCGATCATCAAAAATCAACTGACGGCAAACTTCTTGATGCTTGTCTTCAATCCGCGCCAAAGGTAAAATCTTACTGGCGCTAACAATTGCTGCATCCATTCCTGCGGCGGTTGCATAGTGCAGAAACATCGAATTTAGCACTACTCGCGCGGCGGGGTTCAAGCCAAAAGAAACGTTAGAAACACCCAAAATAACGTGACATCCGGGCAATTCTTGACGAATTCGCTTAATAGATTCAATAGTGGCGCTGCCATTAGCTCTATCTTCCTCAATCCCGGTAGAAATCGGTAAAGCTAAAGCATCAAAGAATATTTCGTAAGGTGCGATGCCATATTCTACCGCTTGATGATAAGCACGATGAGCGATCGCAAACTTTTTATCTGCTGTTCGCGCCATCCCATCTTCATCAATTGTCCCGATTACTATTCCCGCGCCATACTTTTTCGCCAACTCCAGCACTTTCAAAAACCGGGGTTCGCCATCTTCGTAGTTAGTAGAATTAAGCAAACACTTACCGCCAGCAACCTTTAAACCCGCCTCCATTTTTTCCCATTCGGTGGAATCTAGCATTAAAGGTAAAGTCGCGCTGGTTACTAGACGGGATGCCAATTCGTGCATATCGCGCACGCCATCGCGTCCCACATAATCGACGTTGACATCTAATATATGCGCCCCTTCCTTAACTTGGGCTTTTCCTAAAGCTACAAGTCCGTCCCAATCTTCCGCATTCAATAAATCGCGGCATTTTTTAGAACCACTAGCATTAAGCCGTTCGCCAACAATCAAAAATGAGTTATCTTGCTCGTAAGGCTGGGCGCTGTAGATAGAAGCCGCCGCAGGTTCGTATTGAATTTGTCGTTCTTTGGGTTGTAAAGTTGTACCTATTTCGGCTAATTTTTGAATATGATCGGGTCTTGTCCCGCAACAACCGCCAATTACCTGCACTCCTAAGTCTTCTATAAAGTGCATCAACGCCATTTTTAATTCCATTGGCGTTAATTTATAGTGAGCGTGACCGCCAATATTTTCTGGCAAACCAGCGTTAGGAATACAAGAAACCACAAAAGGCGAATGCTGAGATAGATACTTAATATGTTCCGCCATGCGATCGGGGCCAGTGGCACAATTTAGCCCTAATATATCGATGGGGTAAGGCTCCAAAATTGACAATACAGCGCCGATTTCTGTACCTACAAGCATTGTCCCTTGGACTTCCATTGTTACCGACACCATTAAGGGTCTTCTTTCGCCTTTGCGCTGAAAAACCTGTTCAATTCCATTTAGCGCGGCTTTTATTTGCAAGACATCTTGACAAGTCTCGACAATAAATAAATCAACACCGCCGTCATATAGCCCTTCCGCTTGCTCTGCAAAAGCAGATTCTAAAGAATCATAATCAATGTGTCCCAAAGTTGGTAACTTAGTACCTGGCCCAATCGAACCTGCTACAAATCGAGGTTTTTCTGGTGTAGAAAATTCGCAAGTAACGCTTTTAGCTAATTCTGCGGCGGCTTTATTGAGACTATAAGCCTGGTCGCCTAGGTCGTACTCAGCAAGTACAATTGACGTGCCGCCAAACGTATCTGTTTCAATGACATCTGCGCCAGCAATTAGAAAGTCACGATGCACTGTTTTCACAGATTCAGGTTTAGTATGTACCAAATACTCATTGCATCCTTCGTACTCTGCACCGCCAAAGTCTTCCGCAGTCAAGTTTTGCGTTTGTAAAGATGTACCCATCGCTCCATCAAATACAATAACTGGGCGACTTTTACTATGAAGGCGAGAAAGAAAGAGACTATTCATAATTTGGCGACTATATAAGTATTTGGGCTAGGCTTTGGCTAATTAACTTATTATATTGTGCAAATTTTCTAGTTTTTTGTTACAAACCAAAAACCAAGTATTAATTTGCACTCTAGCTCATTCTGCGCCGGGATTGAGTTGGATCATTTCTTCAGTCGTATAAGTACCTACAGGACTCCAAATAATATAAGGAAGTAGTAATCCGGCGGCTAACTTAGAAATAGGGAATATTGCGATCGCCAGGATTACACTCAAAACCGCCCCCGATCCACCTAAAATCGTCCCTACTAGCAAGCTGCGAAGCCTCAGCGTCACAGAAGTATAGGACACGGTAACAATTTCTAAAAGTAAGTACAAACCCATCAATAGCCAGGTTTTGGTGCTACCTGGCTCCTGTTGCCAAACTATATTAGCCGACCAAGCACCGCAGATAAAAACAACCGTCCAAATTACCGGAATCAATGGTTCAAAAGTCAACCATTTGGGGCGGCGCAGTTGGATGGCCCATTTGAGATCGCGGGGTTTAAATAATACGCCGCCTATAGCAACTAGGAAAGTTACTAAGGCGATCGCCATCCAAGACTTAACCATATTAGCTCTATTGTCTTAACCTTACATATTTATAATGCCAATGGGTCAAAGCAAGATTAATCTGCCTTAAGTTTGAAATAGATTATTTATATAGATTATTGTTAAACTTTTGTAATTTTTTAATGAAGATTTTGCTTATCCTATCAGCTTTTCTTGATTAGGTGAATTTATTCAGTATATTCCCCATTTTTAAAACAATAGGTCGGTAATATAGTTAAGTTATAGCTTGTAAACTTAATTCATAAAAACATGAAAAATAGCGCACTTTCCAAAGAGATTGAAGAAATAAAAACGGCACTTTTAGTTACATCATGTTTTGTTTGCTTAATATTATTAAGTACCTGGTTTTAAACTAAAATTTAGGGGAATGCGATCACCTTTCTTATTTTAAACGTTACAACAGTCCTAACTTTTTCAACGCATTTTCCGCCGCACGTTTTTCAGATTCTTTTTTACTGTGACCTTTTCCTTTGCCGTATTCTTTACCTTTTACACATACTTTTGCCGTAAATTCTTTATCGTGATCTGCCCCTGACTCGCTTACTATTTCATATTCAGGTAATTCAGTAGATTTAGATAAAAACCACTCTTGAAGCATACTTTTATGATTTTTATTTGATTGAAAGTCAATAATATGTTTTGCAGCTTCAAGAAAAGTTGGGTTTAAAAAATTCCGCACCGCCTCAAATCCCGAATCAAGATAATAAGCTCCAACTATAGCTTCAAAAGTGCTGCTAAGTAAGTTGAGATTGTTACAGCCTCCGCCTAATTTTGTGCCTTTACCTAGTAACATTCTTCCGCCTAAATTCAACTTTTTAGCAAACTTAGCTAACTGTTGCTCATCAACTAATGCAGAGCGTAATTTAGTAAGTTTGCCTTCGTCCATTTGTGGATAATGCTCGTAAAGTAATGAACCAATTAAGAAACCTAGTAAAGCATCACCTAAAAATTCTAGGCGCTCGTTATTCTCTGTTTCTTCAGGATGTTCATTCATATAAGATTGATGGACTAAGGCGTGGTGTAATAATGAAGGGTTTTTGAATTTTGGCAAATTGAACATTATTATTTTAATTGTTTGCAAGGTAAGTGTTTAGGAGTTTTTAAACACTCTAATATTTTTTGACAACCAATTGATTGAGGCGAATATTTTGGTGGGAAAACACGGTTTCCACGAGAGTTATTGCAAGGACGACAAGCTAAACATAAATTGTCCAAAGCGTCAGAGCCGTTGTAGCTTTTAGGAAGTAAATGTTCTACAGTTATCTCACTATCTTTAAGCTGCTTGCAGCACCAGCAGCAGAAAGAACCATATAATTCAATTAGTTTTTCAATTTTGTTACGCTTACTCTTAGGTGACATAATTGCATCTCTTTTTGCTATGGTTAACGCACCACGCACAAAGCAGATTTTGCGCTACTTGAAGTTGCTGCAATAAAACTACTGTCCTCCAAATAAGGGATAGTTTGGTTGCTACACTTCAATTTTAGAAATAGCATCAACTATTTAGTAAGTAACTGCTTATTACTGCTGAATTTGTATTGCAATCTCATGTTTTACAAGACTTAAAGCGCCTCAAAGACATGAAATTGCAGCACACATCCAACAATTGCTGGTTTTGCTTAAGGTTGACGCAATAACGCGACATTTAGGCTTTGGGTGGCTGTGTTTAAGATGGCACGCGCCTTTGCTTTTGTCAATAGTTGTAAATAAACTATCTAACTCATTAAATCTAGTTAGATGTTTTACTTCTTATCCGAGCCTAAAATAATTTGATTAAAACAATATTTTCAATAATTTTACTTGTATTTCCCCCCCTTTTTAAGGGGGGTTAGGAGGGATATCTCTCTAAAAAATGCTCCCAAAAAACTCTACAGCTTCTTTCAAAGCAGTAATAAAAACATCAATTTCTGCACGAGTATTGTAAAAAGATAAACTAGCTCGTGCGGTTGATTGCGCTTTTAAATAGCGATGTAATGGTTGCGTACAATGATGTCCTGCGCGAATCGCAACCCCAGCTTGGTCTAACATAGTAGATAAATCGTGAGGATGAACATCTCCCGCCGTAAAAGCAGCTAAAGCGGCTCTACCAAAACCTGCTACTTTTGGTATTGGGCCATAGGTGCGAATTTCAGGAATTTGCGCTAATTGCTCAAACAAATATCCCGTCAATTCAGCTTCATAGGTATAGATTTTATCCATACCAATATTAGTAAGATAGTCTACGGCGGCTCCTAATGCGATCGCTTCTGCAATAGCTGGCGTACCTGCTTCAAATTTATGTGGCAAATCTGCATAGGTAGCATGGTCTAAGTATACATCGGCAATCATTTCACCACCGCCCAAAAACGGAGGCATAGAGCGCAACAATTTCAACTTTCCATACAAAAAGCCGATACCTGTAGGAGCGCACATTTTATGACCAGAAGCGACTAGCCAATCACAATCTAGCTTTTGTACATCTATAGGCATATGAGGGACACTTTGGCAAGCATCAATTAATACCTTAGCACCGTAAGTGTGAGCGGTCGCAATAATTTCTTGAACGGGATTAATACAGCCTAAAGTATTGGAAACATGAACGATTGAAACTAATTTTGTTTTGTCGGAAATCAGACTTTTAAACTGTTCTAAGTTAAATTCTTCAGTTTCAGTTAATTCAACAAACTTTAGCACCGCTCCAGTTTTTTGCGCTAATAGTTGCCAAGGAATTAAATTACTGTGGTGTTCCATTACTGACAAAATAATCTCATCGCCAGCGTTTAAATTGCTAGTACCCCAACTATAAGCAACTAAATTAATTGCCTCTGTTGCATTACGAGTAAAAACAATTTCTTGACGAGAAGCTGCATTTATAAAAGCGGCAATTTTATCGCGGGAACCTTCGTAAGCATCAGTAGCTTTGGCGCTAAGAGTATGTACACCTCGATGAACGTTAGAATTATACTGTTCGTAATAGTCGCTTAAAGCATTTAAAACTTGTGTTGGCTTTTGCGAAGTAGCCGCATTATCCAAATACACTAAAGGCTGCTCGTTAACTTCTTGGTGCAAAATTGGGAAGTCAGCGCGAACTAAATCAGCAAGAGTTTTTTCTTTAGTAATTGTCATTTTAGATAAATATGAATTTACTTAGTTGAGGAAAAAGACTTAACGGCATTAGTTAAACTTTCGCGCAACGAACTTAATGGCAATTGATTAATAATTTCCGCCGCAAAAGCATTAACTAAAAGGTTTCGAGCATCGCTGGCATTTATACCGCGACTTTGTAAGTAGAAAATCGCATCATCTTCTAATTGACTTACCGTTGCACCGTGAGAACATTTGACATTATCTGCTGTAATTTCTAACTGAGGCTTGGTATCAATTCTTGCTCTAGAAGACAGTAATAAATTGCGATTTAACTGCGCTGCATTAGTTAACTGAGCAGGTTTGGGGACAAAAACTTTGCCGTTAAATACCCCATGCGACTTCTCAGACACAATACATTTATGTAACTGATTTGTCGTACCATGAGGATAATTAAGCGCGATCGCACTATGAGTATCGCCTAATTGATTACCAGAAATTGCTGTTAACCCAAATAAATTAGTATCAGTCTGTTCGCCAGCTTGGAAAACTTCTAAATTGTGGCGTGATAACTTACCACCAAGACTCACCGCATAACAAGTATACTGACTCGCGCGCGCTTGAGAAACTGCCGTTTTACCGATATGAAAAGCCTCTACACTTTCTTGCTCAATCCTAGTATGGCTAACTTCGGCATTTTCTTCTAGCCAAATTTCCGTAACTGAATTAGTAAAGTAAACCGTATCTGTATTTGCAGCGTTTTTGTATTCCTCAATCACAGTCACGTTACTACCCGATTCCGCCACCAGCAAGCAGCGCGGTTGAGAAATAGTTGGTTGTTCGCTTGTAGAGACAAATAATAGATGAATAGGTGTATTGACTACAATATTTTTGCCTACCCACACAATCGCCACATCACTTATAGCAGCAGTGTTTAACGCTGTAAAAACTTCTGTTGCGCCTTGCTGTTGCGCTAGATAGTTGCGGATGCGAGAGCGATGAGTTGTTGGTAAACCAGATAAATTACTAACTATAATTCCATCAGGTAAATCTGTAATCGCCGAAAACTGAGGTGCATAAACGCCATTAACAAACACTAAACGACTGTTTGCAGCTTCCGGTAAAATTAATGATTCAATATTAGACGTTGCGTGCAACGTCTCTACATTAGTGAATTTTACTTGGCGGAGGGCTGATAAATCAGTAAAGCGCCATTCCTCATCTCTGGTTGTGGGTAAGGTAGCGAGATGGATTAGGGAGGATGTGCGATCGCGCAATTCCTGCAACAATAATACCAATTCTGGTTCTAGTACCGCGATTTTTTGTGCTTGACACTGCTTTAATAACTCACTGAGATGAGCATCTTTATCTTTTAGCTCAACATTGCTAAGTACCTGCATACTTACCCTACCTCCGTTACCGCTTGTTCTAACACCCACTCATAACCGCGCGATTCCAATTCCAACGCCAACTCTTTACCACCACTCTTAATAATTCGCCCTTCTGCCATTACATGAACGTAATCTGGGACAATATAATTTAGCAAACGTTGGTAGTGAGTAATTAAAATTGTGGCATTATCGGCGCTTGCTAACTGATTTACACCATTAGCAACAATTTTCAGCGCATCAATATCTAACCCTGAATCTGTCTCATCTAAAATTGCGACTTTTGGCTCTAATATCGCCATTTGGAGGATTTCGTTGCGCTTCTTCTCTCCACCGGAGAAACCTTCATTGACGCTACGACTCAAAAAAGCTGGATTCATTTTGACAATCTCTAGCTTTTCTTGAACCAACTCATCAAAATCAAAAGAGTCTAATTCCTCTAAACCTTGCTGTTTGCGGCGAGAATTGTAAGCTACGCGCAAAAAGTCTAAGTTGCTAACTCCTGGAATTTCTAACGGATACTGAAACGCCAGAAATACACCTGCTCTAGCACGTTCTTCCGCTTCCATTTCTAGCAACTTCTCGCCTTGAAAAGTTACTTCTCCTGAAGTCACATTATAAGCCGGATGTCCAGCTAATACCTTAGAAAAAGTGCTTTTACCCGAACCGTTAGGGCCCATAATTGCATGAATCTCTCCGGCTTTTACTTCCAGATTCACGCCTTTTAAAATCTGCGTACCATCGACTTCAGCAGCGAGATTTTTGATCGACAGGATAACGGGACTATTAAGATTAATCATATTTGGCTTTGTTTAATTACATTTTATATAATGTTTAAGCGAATGCGTTTTGTCTTTCATTATATCATTGGATTGAATACAGATCCGAATATCACTTTCCATAATACAGCTATAAACTCGGACTATATTGATATAATTACCCAAGGGTGTTGAACCTTAAAATTATCAACGAGGTATTCAGTTACGATTGCATTAAATATTCTGACTATTGCACATATGTCACAAACATAGTTGCGGACATTTTCCATTGTTGGTTTGTCTGCCGCAGATCCATGTGTGATGTTATTTCTCCTATAAACAAAAGCATCTAAGTTAGTTTTTAGTGTAGTAGTATTGGTTCTATTCTCTACTAATCTCCAAATATCATTAATACCAATACCGTTAAATAAATATTTAATATTGTTGCTACTAGGCGATGCAAATCCTTTCAAGTGAAGATCAACATCAAATATTCCCTGACAGCATTTATTACTGGTATCAGCAAACGGACTTCGGCTGATATTTTCAATAATTTTCCATTTTTTATCAGATCCCAAATTATCGGTGATTGGTTTGTAAAGAGTTTGAATAACTTTCAAGCAATCAGGTAACATACTCATTAATGTTTGATTGGACTCATGAAAAGTCAAAATATCGATAACCAAATCCTCAAAGAATCTTTCGATATGACTGCAAAGTAATAAAATCGATGCTCTAGACAAACATTCATTAATTTCTCTTTGCTTTGATGAACTTTTATCTTTTTTGGATAATGATGATAAAACGCCTACTTCTCTTAAGTTAACCCAAAATTTTATCAAGGCTGGAGAGCAATATTTCATGAAACTCATATTTACATAGTTTCATGTGCTGTCATTCCAATGATGATTCGTTCGAGTGGTATGCCAATACATTCGAGTCTATCTCGCCACAAATCGAGTCGAGATTGCATCTGAGTTACTTTTTCGGGTTGAGATGCAATTGCATCTTCAAAATTAGGATCTTTGAAAATTTCTGTGAATTCACTAATGATTTCATCACGCTTATGTTCGAGGGACTCCAAAGACAATCTAGAAAAAGACAACATCAACACGTCGTAAACTGCTCTATTTATAGCTGATTTCCATACCCGCTCGGTAGGAGCGTATCTACGGAAACTGTTTTCCCCAAATATACTATGTATGATATCAATGGTTTTTAAGAATATCTCTCGATGCTGTTCTATTTTTTCTGAATTAAATTTCATACCTGATTCTAGGTAATCATCCAAAAATTTAGATAACTTACCTTGATAATTAGCTCCATTGAAATAAAGAGCAAAAAATCGTAAAATCATTTCGCAATCATTCATTCTCTTTTCAACATCTTTAGCTCTACGCAGCTTTTTAAATATCTCATGTTTCGATAGCTCTTTGACTAAGTTATTAAGTGACCCTTTGTACAAGCTATTTCTTAGTTCTTGACGATTTAATTTAACTGAATTAGAATTCAGTCGGTCAAAGACATCAAATCTAATCTCTGGATCTGAATCCTTTAAAATAACAATACATCTAATTATTCTCAATTTAATCGATCTTTGATCGACAATGCTCAATTGACTAAATTTCAGTTTGTTAAGATCGTCTCGGATTTTTAATGACTTTAACTTAAACTCATCATTAAGATATCTATAAATAGCCGTAAGCCTTTGTTGTCCGTCAATTACACTACAACTACTATCTTCCAACTCGGCAAAATAGCAAACAGGAATTGGTACATTTATTAATAGAGATTCTATCAGTCTACTTGCTTTTGTATCATCCCAAACTCTACGACGTTGAAAGTCATCTGCAAGAACTAAAGTTCCATCTTCTACCTGCTCTTTTAGAGATCTAATACTATAGTCGTAGGGATGCACGAATAGCTTTCTATTTCGAATTTTAATACTATTACTAATATTTAATTCTGCATCTTCATTTTCGTTGTTTTCACGATCAAATTCATCTTCTGTGAATACTGGAAGGGCAGTATCATTAATAATCGAGCCATTTGCAAGCATTAGTTTACTCCTTCTTCCCTAAAGATAAATGGTTCCAATTAAGCCTGTTAATTATGTTGGAAAGTGATTTATACAATGCATATAAATCACTTTGCTTTCAATTCTTTATCTTTAACCCACAGAACCCTCTAACTTCAGACTCAACAACCTATCTGCTTCTACGGCAAATTCCATCGGTAATTGATTAAATACATCCTTACAGAAACCGCTAATCATCATTGAAATCGCATCTTCTGAAGAAATACCGCGCTGCGAGAAGTAAAATAATTGGTCTTCGCCAATTTTGGAAGTAGACGCTTCATGTTCTACCTTCGCCGCCGGATTTTGTACCTGAATATAGGGAAATGTATTCGCACTAGCGTTATCGCCAATTAGCATTGAGTCGCACTGCGAATAATTTCTAGCGCCTTCAGCTTTTGGGTTGATTTTCACCAATCCCCGATAACTATTAGATGAGTTACCCGCCGAAATGCCTTTAGAAATGATTGTGCTGCGGGTATTTTTGCCCACATGAATCATTTTTGTCCCGGTATCGGCTTGCTGTTTGTGATTGGTAAGCGCTACAGAGTAAAATTCACCTACAGAGTTATCGCCTACAAGTACGCAACTGGGGTACTTCCAAGTAATCGCCGAACCTGTTTCTACTTGCGTCCACGAAATCTTAGAATTGACTCCCTGACACAATCCCCGCTTGGTAACAAAGTTGTAAATTCCACCTTTGCCGTTTTCGTCGCCAGCGTACCAGTTTTGAACAGTGGAGTATTTAATCTCTGCATTATCCAAAGCCACCAATTCCACAACCGCCGCGTGTAGCTGGTTTGTGTCGTACATGGGGGCTGTACAGCCTTCTAGATACGAAACTGAGCTACCTTCCTCGGCGACAATCAAAGTCCGCTCAAACTGCCCAGTATCGCCGCTATTGATGCGGAAATAAGTAGATAGTTCCATCGGGCATTTTGTGTTTTTGGGAATGTAGACAAAAGAGCCATCGCTAAATACCGCGCCATTTAAAGCGGCAAAATAGTTATCGGCGGCGGGAACAACACTACCTAAGTATTTCTTGACTAATTCGGGATGTTCTTTTAAGGCTTCAGAAATTGAGCAGAAAATTACGCCATCTTTAGCTAATTTGTCTTTGAAAGTTGTAGCTACAGATACGCTGTCAAAAATTGCATCTACCGCAACGTTAGATAAACGCTTTTGCTCTGATAGCGAAATTCCTAGCTTTTCAAAGGTTTCTAAAAGTGTAGGGTCTACTTCATCTAAGCTATTGAGCTTGGCTTTTTGCTTAGGAGCAGAGTAATAAATAATATTTTGATAATCAATAGTTGGATACTTGACATTGGGCCAAGTAGGTTCGGTCATTTTCAGCCATTGACGATAAGCTTTAAGCCGGAACTCTAGCATAAATTCCGGTTCTTCTTTTTTCGCCGAAATCAGACGAACTACATCTTCACTAAGTCCACGAGGAATCGTGTCTGACTCAATGTCGGTGATAAAACCGTATTTGTAGGGTTGGTTAACTAACGTTTTGACGGTTGCAGTCATCAGTAGTGTTCTCTCGCGTTCTCTAATGAATCTTGTTTGTTAGCAGCTAAACTGCTAACTGTTCTCTCTTTAAGGTGCAGACGGGAAGCCGCCATTTTTGTAAATGGCTTTTAATATAGTACGATTAAAGCAACAGGTTTGTTGTTTAATGTATCTCCATTTTAAGCTACATTAACAACAGGTATGTTGTCAAAGTGAAATATTTTGGGAAAAAGATGGCGATCGCACAGCAGCCCTCCACTAAGCAAGACATTCTGCAATACTTAAGGCAGCATTCTTCAGCTACCGCCCAAGAATTGGCAACCAAGCTAGAAATTAGTCAGCAAGCCGTGCGCCGTCACTTGAAAGATTTGGCTAATCAAGATTTAATTTCCTACAGCGCGAAGTCTCAGCAAATGGGTCGTCCTCAACACGCTTATCAAATTAGCAGTAAAGGGCGCGAAAGCTTTAACCAATCTACCAGTCAAAATTACAGTGCTTTTGCTGTTTCTCTCCTTGGGACTTTAGCCGAAACTGTAGGAGCAGAGCAAGTTAGTCAGATTTTAAGCAAGCAATGGCAGCGTAAAGCTATAGAATATCGCTCAAAGTTGGGTAATGGTTGTTTGGAAAATCGCGTTACCAAACTCGTAGAACTTAGAAAAGCTGAGGGGTTTATGGCGGAATGTCATTCTTTAGAATCTAGCGACGGTTTTATGATGACGGAGCATAATTGCGCTATCTCTAACGTTGCAGAATCTTTTCCGGGGATTTGCGGACACGAATTAGAGATGTTTGCTCAAGTATTGCCAGATTGTACCGTCGAGCGTACCCACTGGATTATTAACGGAGAGCAGCGTTGTGGTTATTTAGTGCGATCGCATAATGTCTAGAATTGTCACTTATAGCCCTGCTCATACTATAGTCCCGACCTACGAGTGTTTCAATCGCTGTAGTTATTGTAACTTTCGCACAGATCCGGGTAAAAGTCCTTGGTTGAGTTTAGACACAGCAAAAGAGCAGCTATTGCAACTCCAAAGTCAAGGGATTTGTGAAATTTTGATTTTGAGTGGCGAAGTACATCATAATTCGTCCCGCCGTCAAGCATGGTTTAAACTAATTTACGATCTGTGTGAACTTTCCTTATCTCTAGGCTTTTTGCCTCATACTAATGCTGGCATTTTGAGCTTTACAGAAATGGCACAGTTAAAAGCCGTTAATGTATCAATGGGATTGATGGTAGAACAAATAACGCCTAAATTATTGCAAACTGTTCATCAACACGCACCGAGCAAAGTTCCAGAAGTGCGGTTGCAACAACTAGAATGGGCGGGAGAATTGCAAATTCCCTTCACAACGGGGTTACTTTTAGGAATTGGGGAAACGGTAGCAGATTGGAGAGAAACTTTAGAAGTAATCGCACAGATACATCAAGTTTACGGTCACATCCAAGAAGTTATTTTACAACCTCATAGTCCAGGAACTTTACAAGCCTTTGATGCACCAGGTTTTGACTTACAAGAGTTACCAAAGGCGATCGCATTAGCGAGAAAAATTTTACCACCAGAAATTGCGATTCAAATTCCACCGAATTTAGTTGTCTATCCCAACTTATTACTCGCTTGTTTAGAAGCGGGAGCGCGAGATTTGGGCGGTATTGGCATCAAAGACGAAGTTAACCCTGATTATCCGCATTTACACTCTCAACACTTAGCAGATATTTTAATTTTAGATTCGTGGCAACTCGTACCCCGTTTACCTGTTTATTCTCAATATCAAACTTGGCTATCTGGGGAATTGCAGGCAAAATATCAAACTTGGTGCGATCGCATCTTAAAACCTAACAAAGAAACCTCTCAAAGCCACGCAATTTTGTAAGATAGAATTACTGGATTCGGGAACCATTTACTGGTTAAAACGCTTATAGAAACTATATACGGAAACCTTCAAGGGCTGAAATCTAGCCAAATTAAGCAATTACAAAAACTGTATCATCAGCGACTACCAGGCGATCGCTTAACTACGCCAGAATTTGCTCAAAGACTTGCCGCCATTAGCACGGACATTAATCAGCCTATATGCACCTATTTCAATCGCCGGGGACAGGCGATCCGGATAGGTGTTGGTACGCCCCGTCAAACTCAAATTCCCCCCTTAGAATTGCCCCGTTATGGCGCGGAAAGATTAAGCGGAATTAGGTGTATAACAACGCAATTAAAAACCGAACCCCCAAACGAAGCCGCTTTAACCGCGATGGCGCTTCAGCGATTAGATAGTTTAATCGTATTGAACGTTACAGGCTCAGGTTTTGAACGACGGGGAGGCGGGGCGACAGGTTACGTTAAGGAAGCTTATATCGCTAACCTTACCCCCGAAAATGGGTCAACTTGGCAGGTATCGCCACCCTTGAGCCTAGATATTGTTGCCAATCAAGATTTTATTGACCTAGTAGCAGAAATAGAAGGACGGTTTGAGCAAGAATTTGTCGCTCAACAAGTAGATAGCGATCGCGATCGCGTTTTACTGGTAGGAATGTTTACCGATGGTATAACACCCCAACAATTTAAAGACACTGTAGAGGAATTAGAACGGTTAATAAATACCGCCGGGGGGGAAGTTTTACAAATAATCCAGCAAAAGCGATCGCGGGTTCATCCCCAAACCGTCGTTGGCGAAGGAAAAGTTCAAGAAATAGCTTTAACTGCTCAAACTTTGGGAGCAAATTTAATCGTTTTTGATCGCGATCTTTCTCCCGCTCAGGTGCGTAACTTGGAAATCAAAATTGGGATTAGAGTTGTAGACAGAACAGAAGTAATTTTAGATATCTTTGCTCAACGCGCCCAATCAAGAGCCGGAAAACTGCAAGTAGAACTCGCTCAACTAGAGTATATGTTGCCCAGATTGACGGGTAGAGGACAAGCTATGTCAAGGTTGGGTGGTGGTATTGGGACGCGGGGGCCTGGGGAGACTAAACTTGAAACAGAAAGACGAGCGATCGCCCGGCGAATTAGTAGATTGCAGTCTGAAGTAGACCAATTACAAGCTCATAGATCGCGGTTACGTCAGCAGCGCCAACACAGGGAAGTACCATCAATTGCGATCGTTGGTTATACAAATGCTGGAAAATCAACGCTACTCAACGCTTTGACGAATTCTGAAGTTTACACCGCCGATCAATTATTTGCGACTCTCGACCCTACTACCCGCCGAATGTTGTTACCGGACGCGGTGACAAGTAGACCTAAGCAGATCGTGCTTACAGATACCGTAGGATTTATTCACGAATTGCCAGCGTCGTTAATGGATTCTTTTCGGGCAACTTTAGAAGAAGTCACCGAAGCCGATGCTTTGCTGCACGTAGCAGATTTATCTCATCCAGCTTGGCATAGTCAAATTAGATCAGTAATGAGTATTTTGTCAGAAATGCCGATTACTCCGGGGCCAGCATTAGTAGTTTTGAACAAAATTGACTGTGCTGATAGTGAGACATTAGAACTCGCTAGAGAGGAATTTCCACAAGCTGTATTTATTGCGGCGCGCGAAGTCTTGGGGTTAGAAACTTTGCGCCAACGGATTTCTCAGCTAATTCGATATGCGGTGGCTTCATAAATCCTTGGGACACGCTATTTGTGTCCCAGTATATTTTTATTGCAAAAACAATATTACAGCTTGCGATAAACCGATTACAAACCCTAATAAACCACCCAAATTAACGATCGCCTGCAATTCGTTTTTGACAATTCCTTCAATGGCGGTTTCCAATTCTGCCGCCGATGTAGACTTGACACGATCTACAATTACTTTGTCAATAGACAAAATAGGGATGGCTTGAGCAACAATTGCTTCTAAATCTTTTTCTAAGTAACGTTCTAATAGTAAAGCTAGTTCTTTGCTCACAACTTCTAAAGAGCTACCAAGAGCGGCGGAATTTCTTAATCGATTGAGGAGCAAGTTAGCTGTGTTATCCCAATCTATCGAATCATTAAACCCTTGTAAAAATTCCATTCCCCGCGTTTGCACGTAACCCCGAATAGTATCGCGGGTGGTTTTTCGTAGCTGGCGCACTGTAGAAACGGGCAAGTTTTGTAAGGATATACTTTTTAACCAAGTTTTCAGGCGATCGCGTACCACCAAAGATTTAATTAATTCGCTCAACCTTTCATTAGCTGCTTCTTTTTCGTCTAAACAAAAAGCCCGTAACCGAGTTAATGTGTTGCGTAAACCAAATAAGTTAGCTACTACCCAGTAAGTACCGCTTGCTTTTTCTCTAAATCCTTCATCGATTAATTGAATCGTGCGATCGGTCAAAAAGTCAATTATCAACTGTCTAATCGCATCGGGTGGTAAAACAACCTGCAATAACCAATCAGCAAGCTTTGTTGCTTGATCTTCGCTCAGTTGAAAGTCTAATAATACTTGGTCAAATATTTGATTAATTTGCGTCTCTAAAAAGTCTTCGCGCCGTGCTAAAACTTTTAGTAGACGGGGCAGAGATTGCCCTACTAAGTCTTTTAGAATACCAGCGACAATTTTGGTACTTTTTTGCTCTTTATCTACTTTTACTTGCTCTAGAGCCAGCTTCAGCAGCCATAGAATGCCTGCTTGGACTCGTTCGGGTTGCAGTAGTCGCCGCGCCAGTTTTTGTAGCTCGTCTGGCGTTAGCAGCGAACCCATGATTGTATCTGATACACGCACCGCTAAACGTTCTTGGTTGCGGGGAATTAAGCCAGGAGTAAAAGGTAACTGTCGTTTACCAATATAGAGCGCTCGGTAAGGACGAAACAGCATTTTGATGGCTATATCATTAGTGAAGTAGCCAATAATTCCACCTACGACAGGCGGAGCAACGTAAAGCCACAAGTTAGACCAGTCCAAAGCAAGATTTTAATAAGTAATATGCTCTAGTAGCCAAAAAACTATTAAAGTCTAAGTTAAAGGCGATCGCACTTTTTTAACTACCAGCACTCCCATCATATCGTTGGCAATGGGGTAATGGGTGGATAAAAAACCAGCATTATTTGCTAGTTCTACTTGTTCTCGTCCGGTAGGAAAGCGATCTAAGCTTGGACTAATATAAGCATATTCTTCAGTTAAACCCAAGTTTTGCGCCATTGGTACTACTAAATTATCTAAATACCATTGCTGAAAGCTACTTAAATAAATATTAGTTGGGCGATGAAAATCTAAAATTGCGGCAGTAGCATTAGGCTTGAGAACTCGATATAACTCTTGAAGACTGCGGGGAATATCGGTAACATTTCTTAAACCATAGCCCATAGTTGCCCCATCAAAATAGTTATCAGCAAAAGGTAAATCTAAAGCATCAGCTTCTACCCAAGTTATTGGCGGATGGGGGTATTGTTTTAAAGCTCGTTGTTTGGCAATTTCTAGTTGCGCAACAGCAAAATCTGCGCCGTATACTTTACCTGTAGCACCAACGGAGCGCGCTAGACGCAAAGCTAAGTCGCCACTACCACAACACACATCTAGACAAGTATCACCAAGCTTTGCTTTGCTCCACTTTACTGTCATTTGCTTCCAAATACGATGTTGACCTAAACTTAGGCGATCATTCATTTGATCGTAAACCGGAGCAATGCGATCAAAAATAGCGCGGATATCAGTTGATTCCATTAAACCTATTGTCAAAGATTTATTAGTCTACTTTAGTAGACTTTAGCTATAAGCAAGTGAGTTTTTGACCCTCGGCGCGCTATTTAACGAGTTATTGCGATCGCCCCTAGTAGTTCTAGAATGAGTAAGCGAACCTAAAATAAATTTAACCCCCAGTTTTTTAGGGGATTTATGTTTAGTCCATTTGATTAAAAAAATTTCTATCTGTAATTATGACTGAACTAACACCTAATAGTGTCAATAGTGACGAGCTATCAAACGAAGAAAGCGAAACCCTAATCCGAAATTTGCGCCAAAAACAAGGTAACTGGGTAGAGTGGGGACAAGCTTGTTCAAAATTACAAAGATCTGGGCTAAGTCCGCAAACTATTTTTGAAGCGACAGGATTTGAGCCAATCCAGCAAAACCAGATAATTGTAGGCTCTCAAGTTTATGCTTCTATGGAAAAATCTGGAGCCTCGGAAGAAACGCGATCGCATTTTACCGGGCGTGGTAGCGAGACTCTATACGAATTGCGTCTATTAGCTCACAGCGATCGCGCGGCGGCGGCGGATCTTATAGTTACTCACGGGCTGAATATTGATGATGCTCGTGAAGTGGCTAGAGCCATTAAAGACTATACCCGTTTATCTTCCTTACCTAACGGCTTTACCTCTCATCGCGGCGATGCTGTAGCTTATCACTACTGGCGCTTGATTCGGCAAAAAAACGATATGCAAGAGCGATCGCGTTTAATTGCTAAAGGTTTAAAATTTGCTCATTCTCTTAACGCTAGACAGCAAATTGAACAGTTATTAATGGATTTTAGTGTAGTTCAAACGCGATCGGCTCCTAAATTGCCTTTTTATAGGCTGCAAACCGATGAGGAATTAGCCCGAATTGTTCCTGTTGCAGGAGTAATGCCTTTGAGTACCAATGATGTTAAAGCTGTGCCTATGGTAGAAGAAATTAGACCTTTTGGGATGGTAAAGTTTGCTGGAGAGCAAGCATGGGTGACATTACCAGGATGGCAGGTAGTATTAAAAGCTGAAGATCCCATCGTTATATTATCTAGCGGCGAATTTTTACCTGATGCGCCAAATAGTTCTACCGAGCCTGTATTAGTTGTAGTAGATCGTTCCGAGCGTGAATGGGATGCTAATAGCTACTTTATAACTGATAATTCCGGTCAAATAGAATTGCAATGGTTTGAAACTGAGCCAGATTTACAGTTGCTAGGTAGGGTTGTGGTGCTAATACGTCCTAAGAAAATTTTGGACGAAGAAATTACTAAAGATGTTTGGCAAATAGACGAGTAAAATTACCAAGCAAATGTAGAGACGTTGCAATGCAACGTCTCTTCAGTAAACCATAGAATTATTTTCGCCCCCTGAATTAGGCAACGCCAAAGTGTTTCTAATTTCTACATCTATAAAGTTGATAAGGTACGCCGATACGATAATGCTGTTGGGTATCTATCAAACAAGAATGCTTAGAGAGCGCCAACTGCGGCGGATATTCTCGCTGTCTTAAATCGGGAGCAATTACCCATAAGTTGAGTAATGGGGCTTTTAAGGGGGGTAGAAGTGCGATTTTTTGCCATACAGATTCGTAACTATTAGGCGATCGCTCTAAAAATACAAAATCCCCCGAATCTCTCACCTTTTCTAAGGCTAAAGCAAAACTTAAACCTAATGCTACGTTTTGATAGTCTCTGTATCCCATGACAACCATTAAAGGGATGGAAGGCTCGTGGTTGATGGTTTGAGCAACTTGTTGAGGATTATAGGGTTTTTGAAAAGCTAAGTTAGAAATAACGAATAGGCAACTTAATAGCGATCCAAGGGAAATTAAGCTAAAAGTTTGAGGACGCTCTAGATTCTTATTCAATCCGGCGGCTACTAAAGCTAAAAAAGCTGGGTAATAAACGAAGTTATAGCGCGGAGTGATGGTAATATCTTTGCCCAAAAAGTAGACGATCGCTAAAAACTCTAGCAAAACTACAATTGTGAAACTAGCAAGAGTAAAAGTTGATAGATTAGTCGATCTCCATAATTGCTTAATTCCTTTGAAACTGAGCCACAGCACCCAACCACCAAAAACTAAAGTCACCAAACCTGACAAAATTGCGATCGCTATGGGTTGATTTTCTACAGGGAAAGTTGCGATCGCAAGTAACCAAGCCGCTAGAATTTGGTAAATGGGTGCAACGTTATGAGGCGTTGGTATCCAGCTAGTTTCCGGGCGGGTAAAATGACCGATTAAAACGGGTAGCCACGGAATAAAGCTAATAATAATCGCTAATACTGCCAGAGTTAGAGCAATACTATAACGAAGTAAATTGCGCCAATGCCCGTAAATTACGCCTAATAAAGTAACAATTTCTGCAACTATTGCCAGAATAAAAAAGTAATGGACGTATAGCCCGATAATATTAACCGTCGTCCAAAATATCCATACACTAGGTCGCAAGCGCTTATTAACAATATCTTGTTGAATTAGAATTAGTCCTAGCAATGCTAAGGTAATCAACAAAACGGGCAAAGTATAATGACGGGCTTCTTGAGAAAGGTACACGCCAAAAGGAGAAACCGCCATCATTACCGCCGCCGTTAGTCCCGCCGAGGGGGAAAAAGCTTTAGTATTAAGTAAATAAATTGCCGCGACTTCAACTACGCCCCACAAAACGCTAAACGATCGTAACGTCCACACCCAGCTAGGCGAAAGTGGATTAACCAAACCAAACCAACTATGTAGCAAGCAAAAAAATAACGGTGGATGAGTAGATTGGAGAGCAATGTTTTGAGCAATCTGAGTACAGCTAACTTCTGGCTGAAAGGTAAAAATTTGCTGTAAATGATGCAAAGGAATAATTACTTCTAGCGGTACGTTATTATAGTTGCGTCCCAAGCTGAAAATAGCTGTAATCACTTCATCTAGCCACACAAACTTGCCATCCAAGTTTCCTAGGCGCAAAATAGCACCCAAAAAAAGCGTCCCAGCTAGTGCTAAGTAATGTATGCGATTATCCATTTAATCTCTTGCCAGTACGCACCGATGATAGATGCTAATTCTACCAACCAATTATCTACACTCCGGCAAGAAGCTTGTAACCAAATTGAAAACAGCCTTCGCCCCGGACAGCAGCAAATGGCACAATGGCAAGGTGGAGAAATGGCAGTTTCCGCCGTCCCTGGTGCAGGAAAATCTACCGGAATGGCAGCAGCAGCAGCCGTTGCGATCGCTCGTTATGGTCTTCATTCCCGCTATCAGTTAATTGTAGTAACTTTTACGCGATCGGCCGCAGCAAATATTAAAGCCAAAATTCGCTATTATCTGCAAAAAAAACTATCTCTACCACCTACAGGGTTTAGCGTCCATACTCTGCATGGTTTGGCGTTAAATATTGCCAGTCGTTACCCCGATTTAGCAGGTTTAGAGTTAGATAATTCAACTTTAATCACACCTAATCAAAGCCATCGATTGATTCGTACTTGTGTAGAACAATGGATTGCCAACTATCCGGGGCATTACTCTAAATTATTACAAGGGCGGCAATTTGACGGAGAAGAAACCGAGCGCTTGCGCCGTCAATCGGTCTTGCGTACCGAAGTATTACCAGGTTTAGCTCATAGTGTCATCCGCGAAGCCAAAAGTTCGGGAATTTTACCCGCTACTTTGAGCCAAATTAGTAGTCAATCCAACGATGAATACGATATTTTGGAAATCGCTTCGGGATTGTACGAGCAATATCAAAGCCTAATGCGATCGCGCGATCTAATTGACTACGACGATATGATTTTAGGCGCTCTGCGGGTTTTAGACAATGACAGAGCTTGTCAAATTGAACAAAACCAAGTTTTTGCAGTATTTGAAGATGAGGCGCAAGACTCCAGCCAACTGCAAACTAAGCTCCTGAAAATTCTGGCGGTTAATGACGACTTCTCAACAAATTTAATTCGCGTGGGCGATCCTAATCAAGCAATAAATTCTACGTTTACTCCGGCTGATCCGATTTATTTTCGTCAATTTTGCGAACAATGCGATCACCAAGGACATTTAGCCACAATGGATCGAGCCGGACGTAGTAGCAAAATTATTATTGATGCGGCGAACTTTACTTTGGAATGGGTAAATCGTACTTATAAAAGTAATAAAGCTCCCTTTCGAGTCCAAAAAATTCACCCTGTAGACGCAGACGATCCCCAGAGCGATGCTAATCCCGCTCCTGGGGGTAAAGGATTAGAACTTTATACCCCAAGAGACATTCACCATACTGCTAGTTTAATTGGCGATCGCGTAATTAGTTTATTAATTGAGCATAGCGATCGCTCTTGCGCGATTTTAGTTAGAGAAAATAAACAAGGTCAATGGTTAGCAGAAAAACTTGCCCCTTTATGTCAAGAGCATGAAATTAGTTTATATGAAGTCTCCGAGAGCGATCGCCGCTCTCACGTCCCGGCGGAGATTCTAGCCTGGTTACAATTTCTCGACCGTCCCCATTCTCCCGATTATCTCAAAGCCGCCTTAGCCGTCCTTGTTCAACGTCAGCTAATCGAGCGTCAAGACCTTAACGCCCTAGCTTTGCTTCCCGAACAATTTATCTATCCTACTCCTTTAGATCCACCTCTGCGGGAAGCCGCGATTAAACCGCGTAATTTGTGCCATCAATTGCTCCGCGCTCGTCTTGAATTACCGCCCTATCAACTAATTTCCTTTTTGGCTTTAACTCTAAACTACGACGGAGCCGAACTTGCAACCGCCGATAAACTTGCTGAAAGAGTTGCCCAACAGACGACGGGTAATAGTTCCCTGGCGGCGATGCTAACGGTACTTAACGAAATAGTTAGCTCGGAAAGGTTTGAGCCTATAGAAACTGATGCTGTGGAGGAGCGTTTTACTCGTCCTGGTCAATTAACAATTATTAGTATGCACAAGGCCAAGGGGCTTGATTGGGACTATGTTTTTCTACCTTTTTTGCATGAAAATATTATTCCTGGTAGCTTTTGGGTTCCGCCGCAAACGCATTTTTTAGGTGAGTTTAGTTTGTCTGAAGTCGCCCGCGCTCAAATTCGCGCCCATCTTCACGGACAAGCCGTTTTACCAGATATTGCTCAAGCTTGGGAAGATGCAAAACAATTAAAAACTGCCGAGGAATTTCGCTTACTTTATGTAGCAATGACTAGAGCCAAACGCTTATTGTGGATGTCAGCGGCACAAAAAGCGCCTTTTATTTGGAGCAAACCCAATAGTTTAGATAATCGAGCGCCCTGTCCAGTTTTTCCCGCTTTAAAGCGCCAATTTCCTTCTAGTGCGATTACTTTGTAATTTATATCATACAAGAAAATGAATATTAAAGTATATTGTGTTAAATCACTGAGGGGGTGACATAACAGCTACAATGCATTCATGATAAGCTTCATAGCTCTCATGCCTCGTAAATAATACTCTAACTTATTACGATTAATTCTCATTAATTTCTCGACGACTTCCCAACAATC
>JAABUN010002895.1_pt1 | contig 28466 bp, 29 predicted proteins | sample 5559311 | NCBI WGS metagenome assembly JAABUN01 (sample SAMN10711877, study PRJNA513370) | rock metagenome | isolation source: Antarctica rocks | place: Antarctica: Victoria Land, Siegfried Peak sud
CGCAGCTCACGCTCCTCCACCTCGCTGATCTTGAGAGCCTCGACCGCCACCGCCCCGAAGTTCGCCGCCGTTATGACAACTCCTTCAAGACCCAGACATATTTCCGGGACCCGGTACTAGTCGGCCGCGCTCCCCGGGCAGACAACACCGACATGTACCACCTGCCGGTCAAGCACGTAGCGGACCGCTTCGCCAGTCGCCCTCCAGCACCACCACCGCAGCAGTAGCCCCCGCACCCCGCCCGAACCGCTATCGGGACGGAGGTCGGGCTCGTACGATTCATCGACCATGAGCGCAAGCCCCCGACACGCTCGTGTTCGCATGAGCGTCGATGACCGTCCTGTTCGTGCCGCCGCCGTAGTCTTGGGCTGGGCGGTCGCCGGCCCTGCCGGGCTAGCCGGGGTGGGTATCGGCTATGGGCTTCGCGCGTTCCTCAACCCCGCCGATCGCAGCCGCCGCCTCTAACGCGACCCACCCTCGTCGACGGCTACCGGGACGGGCTCATGAAACCGGCCATTGCTCGACCGAGCCGTCGAGATCCCATTGCACAAACGGTCACCGGCTTCGAAGACGGCCCATCCGACGAGAACGTCCGGAGCCAAGGCGGCGCGCAAGTGTTGCCAAGCCAGCCGGCCGCGTCGCTCGTTGGCGGCGTCCTCGGCCCCGGTGACGCGTCCATTCGTGCTTCGCCGGCTCGCACCAGAGCTGCTGCGTGGGCCCGGCCAACCACGCGGTGGTCGCGCGCGTCGTCGGAGCTTCAGTGGTGAGCCCCGTCGGGTCTACCCGGTCTGCCAGGCCCCGGAGAACTCCCCCGGTAAGCCGGGCCGTCGTCGCGAGCCGCGTCCTGCGGGAAGCCTCGCATCTCGATCCTCGACGGCGCGGCGCGGCCGCGGGCCAACTCCGAGCTGCCAACGCCCGAACGTCTATCGGGACGGCGAAGCCCGCTAGGACGTCGTTCGGTCCTCGCAACCGGCGGCTGCTGGTTGTGCTCGTGCGACGTGGCAGCATGTGGCGGGTGCCTGGCGGATCTGACCCGTCGCAGTCTCTGCGCGATCTGGCGCTGCTGCGTCGTGTCCGCGACCGGATCGATCGCGAGTACGCGCGGCCGTTGAACGTGGAGGCGCTCGCCCGTGGCGCGCACATGTCGGCGGGGCACTTCAGCCGCGAGTTCCGCCAGGCCTCCGGGGAGTCGCCCTACGCGTATCTGATGACGCGACGGATCGAGCGGGCGATGGCGCTGCCGCGGCGTGGCGACCTCAGCGTCACCGAGGTCTGCTTCGCGGTCGGCCGCTCGTCGCTGGGCACGTTCACCACGCGGTTCACCGAGTTGGTCGGCGTGTCGCCGGGCGTCTACCGCCGCAAGGCGGCGCGTGCGAAGGAGGGGATGGCGCCCTGCGTGGCCAAGCAGGTGACGCGACCGATCAGGAATCGAGAAGCGCCGTCGCGGAGCCTGACGTAGCTTCACCGCATGGACATCACGATTCACGAGGCGCTCCCGCCGCACGACGACCCGGCCGCCTCCCTGGCCTTCTACCGCGACACGCTCGGCTTCGAGGTCCGCAACGACGTCGAGTACCGCGGGATGCACTGGATCACGCTCGGGCCACCCGGCCAGCCGGGCACGTCGATCGGCTTGTACCCGCCGCAGGCCACACCGGGATCACCGACGAGGAGCACCGCACGGTGGCCGAGATAATGGCCAAGGGCACGTTCGCCAGCCTCAACCTGGCCACCGACGACGTCGACGGTGTCTTCGCGCGGCTGGAGGCCGGCGACGCCGATGTCGTCCAGGAGCCCACGGACCAGCCGTACGGCGTGCGGGACTGCTCGTTTCGCGACCCCTCCGGCAACCTCCTCCGCATCTAGGAGGCGCGCTGAGCTGACCCGAAGGCGACGAGGACGCGCTGGAGGCGCTCGTCCGCGCCGCCGTGACCGTGAACGAGTTCCTAGGCCGCCTGGCTGCGTGCCTGAGCGGCTCCCGTCGGCGTGAGCCCCGCGGCGCCGCCGAAGCTGATGTCCGACTCCTGCTCGTCGCCCTCTCGCGCGTGGCCGCGCTGCGGCAGCACCCAGGCCAGCGCCGAGGCCGCCACGCAGATCGCCACCGCGAGCCAGAGCACCAGCGTGTAGCCGGCCTCGGTCGGGAGGGCCTGTCCGGCCGGCGTGCGGCTGGCCAGGACGGAGGCGGCGAGCGCGCTGCCGACGGAGAAGCCGATGTAGCGAACCACTTGGTAGAAGCCCATGGCGCTCCCCGTCTCGCTCTCGGGGACGGCGCCGACGACCAGTCCGGGGATCGCGGCGAAAGTCGAGCCGAGGCCCAAGCCAAGCAGGCCCATCATCGCGAAGGCCTGCCACAGGGAGCCGTGGAAGAGCGCGAAGAACGCTCCTGCGAGGGCGACGACGAGCGAGCCGAGCGGGAGCAGCGCGCGTGTGCCGACGACTCCGGTCAGCCACGGCAGCGCCCGGCTGGCAAGCAGGCTCGTGATCGAGAACGGGACGAGGCAGAGCCCGGCGACCACGACCGATGCCGAGAAGCCGTAGCCCACGCTCCGCGGCGTCTGCACGAACTCGGTGACCGCCGACAGGTAGATGTACATCGCGACGCCGAGGACGATCGCGCAGCCGTCGCCGGTCAGCACGGCGGGGTGACGCAGCAGCCGCAGCTCGACGAGCGGCGCGGGCGTGCGCAGTTGCTGGGCGACCCACCCCGCGAGCACCCCCGCTGCCACGGCGAGCAGCCCGATCACCTCCAGCGAGCCCCATCCCCACGCGTTGCCCTCCGCGATGGCCAGCAGCAGCGCACCCAGGCCGACGGTGAGCAGCGCGGCGCCGAGCATGTCGAGCGGTGCGGACGTGCGCACCGTGCTCGCCGGCACGACGGCGACGACGCACCCCAACGCCGCGCCGCTGACGAGCGCGCCGAACCAGAACGCCCCCGACAGGCCCAGGCCATCCGCGATCAACCCGCTGATCGGGTAGCCGGCACCGACGCCGGCGGCGGCGCAGACCGAGAGCAGCGCGATCGTCGCAGGCACGCGCTCGGCCGGCAGGTGGTCGCGCGCGGCCGCCATGGTCAGCGGGACCAGGCCGAGGCCGATCCCCTGCAGCGCCCGCCCGGCGACCAGCAGCGCCAGGCTCGGCGCGAGCGCAGCGACCACTGCGCCGAGCTCAGCGAGACGTCGAGGTCTTGAGCGATGCTCGGGATGAGCGGCGCGCCGAGCGAGCTGATGACGGCCGCGACCATCGTGGTGATCACGAGGACCGGCGCGAGCACAGCCTCGCGGCGAGCGGGGCTCATGCCCTGCCGCTCCGGGCCTGAAGCGTCTCGATGAGCCGGCCGAGGGTGCGCGTGGCGGCGGCGAGCTCGGCCAGCTCGTCGTCGTCGAGCCCGTTCATGGTCTCGCGCATCAGCGCCCGGTACTGCGCCTGGGTGGCCGCGAGCTGCCGGCGCCCTTCCGGAGAGGAGGAGACGAGCACCGCCCGTCCGTCCTCGGCGCAGCGCGCGCGCTGCACGAGGCCGCGACGCGCGAGCCGATCGACGAGCTGGCTGACCGTCGGCTGGGCCAGCGCCTCGGTCTCGGCGAGCTCGGTGACGCGCCGTGGCCCGTCCTCGAGGGTCGCGAGCAGCCCCGCCTCGGCGCGCGACAGCTCGCGGCTGCCGACCCGCAGCAGCAGGCGGGTCAGCAGCGAAGCGCGCGCGAGCAGTCGACGAGGTCGATCGCGTCGGCTCTTGCGGCGGTGGTCGCGGTCACCGACCGGATCGTATTGCCTCCCTATGGACCCAACCGACATTCGTCGACCGGTGCGTGCCTCCCGCTTGCGCCTCCCGCAAGCGTTTGCCACGGTGCGCCGACGACGCGCATCCGGCGCGCCGGTGGCATGACGACGAGGGAGAGCGGATGAGACGCGTCGCCGTGATGATCGTGGGAGCTGTGGCGCTGGGATCCGGCACCACCGCGACGGCCAAGACGAGCCACGCGGGCTGGCCCGTGGTCGACAGGCACCACACCAGGATCGACCACTCGAACTCGGGTGTCACCTACAAGGGGGCTCGGCGCGCACACAACAAGCTGCTCGGGGGGCACGGGAGCGACAGGCTCAAGGCGGGCGCGATCGGCGACGTCCTCTGGGGCGACTTCCACCCGAGCGGCCAGAGCGTGACCCAGTCCGACAGGCTCATGGGCGGCGCGGGCAAGGACTTCATCTACGCTGGCCACGGCAGGAACGTCATCACGACGGGCGGCGGGCTCGACGCGGTGCACGCGCATTACGGCTTCGGCTCGATCACCTGCGCGAACCCCAAGGCGACGATCTTCCTCAGCCACAGGAGCCGGAAGCGCTACACGCTCCACGGCTGCCCGCGGATCTCGTACAAGACCGTCGGGCACTGAGCCGCGCCGGGCGCGCGCACATCGCCTGGGTCACGACGGCCTACCTCCTCGCCTCGACCGTGACGACTCCCCCGTGGGGCAAGCTCGAGGACCTCTTCGGGCGCAAGTACCTCTTCCAGGCCGCGACCGTGATCTTCCTGATCGGCTCGGCCCTCTCGGGCGTGGCGCGGTCGATGACCGAGCTCATCGCGTTCCGGGCGTGCAGGGCCTCGGCGCCGGTGGCCTCATGGTCCTCGCCCAGGCCTCCATCGCCGCCATCGTGCCGCCGCGCGAGTGCGGCCAGTACCAGGGGCGCTCCGGGGCGGTGTTCGGCGCAGCGAGCGTCATCGGACCGCTGCTCGGCCTGGGCGAGGGCGCGCGCGACGCGGGCCAGCAACGACGACATGAGGACGCCGCAGCCCGGCGTCGGCGTCGGCGTCGGCGTCCGGACGCTGCAGCCCTAGCTCGGCGTTCTCGAAGCCGCCGGGCTCGCGTCTGGCTCCCGGGCCGTGGTCGCGACCTGGTCGAGCCGGGCGAAGCGGGCGGCGACCTCGGCGGGCGCCGGGCCGTCGCGCAGGCCCCGGCCGATCTGCAGGAGACTCAAGGCACCGAGGACCGCGGGCAGCCCGAGCTGGAAGACGCGGTAGGAGAGGACGGCCGCGGTGTTGAGGGAGGCGATGTCCTCCGGCGTCCTGAGCTTGTCGAACGTGCGGGAGCATTCGTCGTGGTCGGACGGGCCATAGCCCGTCGTCCGCCGCGCAAGCGTCGGGGAGCCGATCTCCCCGCAGCCTGGGCGTGCTCAGCCGGGACGCTCGACGCCGACGCCCTGCACGTAGCTCATGTGGCCTCCGAGGTACCCGGCGAGCCCGAGGGTCGCGTTGGCCGCGAGCGACAGCGCGACGCCTCGCGCGCGGTTGCCGCGACGGCGTGACCGCAGGGACTGCAGCTGCAGGCCGAGGGCGACGGAGTTGCTCGCGGCGTGCACCAGGCCGACACGGCGGACGGCGGGATCGCCGGCTTCCGCACCGGACCAATCAGAAACGCCGGTCAGCGCCGTCGGCGGGTAGCTCGCGAGGCCCGCGGCAAGCAGGCGGTCGGCCGCCGGCCGGGCGTGGCGGCCTCCCGCGAGGTCGAGCAGCAGCGCGCTGGTCCACGTCCCGATCACGAGATCGGTGAGCAGCGGGTGCAGCGGATGGCCGAGCCAGGCGCCGTGCAGGAGGTCCCGGCGACCGCTGCCGTCGGGCAGGGCGGAACGGACGACGCCGCCCACCGCCTCGGCCGCAGGGTCGAGCGCCGAGGCGCCCTCGAGTGCGCCGAGGGCCTGGTGGACGCGGTTCGGTGTAGCCGTCATACGCGCCGTGGTACCCGAAGGCGGGCCACGAGAAGCGGTACTTGACGGGGGTGCTCGAGGCCGGCCGGGCGCCTACCCGCCGCGGGCGCCCGATGTGACCGGCCGCCGTCGCCGATCGAGGCCGTTCCGGGCGCTCGATCGGACTGAATCGCGAAGCCGTGCCGCTTTACACCTCAGACGTCGTCGACCGGCACCGGAGCGGTGACGGCTGCCCTCAGCTCGTGAGCTGCTTGGTCTCCGCCCCCGGCGCCAGGCTCGGCTCGGACTCCGCGGCGCGCAGCTCGTAGGCCTTCCGCGCGGCCGGATCGGCGTTGGCGAGAACCTGGTCGGCTTTCAGCGCGCGCGTGATGCGCTCGCGGCCGCCGCGCGGCAGCACGCCCATGACCTGCGTGATCGGCCCGATCGACTTCGGCACGAAGACGTCGAAGCGCGGCACTTGAAGGCACTCGACGATCGCCGCGGCAACGTCCTCGGGGTTGATGTTCTTCACGCCGCGCGCCTCCTTGAGGCCCGCCGCCAGCTCCGTGTTGACGACGCCGGGCATCACGCAGGAGACCTCGATCGGCGTCTCGCGCAGCTCGCCGCGCAGCGCCTCGGAGACGCCGACCACGAAGTGCTTGGTGCCGCAGTAGGTCGCGCCGCCAGGGAAGCCGCCCTTGCCCGCGGAGCTCGCGATGTTCACGAGGTGGCCGCGGCCGCGCGCGACGAAGCGCGGGACCGCGATCTTCATGCCGTAGAGGACGCCGTGGACGTTGATGTCGACTTGGCGGTGGGCGACGACGTCGGACTCCTCGAGGAACGGCCCGAGCTGCATGATCCCGGCGTTGTTCACGAGCACGTCGAGCGCGCCGAGATCGGCCTCGGTCGCGTCGACGAACGCCTCGAAGGAGGCGCGGTCGGTGACGTCGAGCTGGTAGCCGCGCACGTTCGGGCCGAGCTCCGCGGCGGCCGCCTCGACGGCGGTGGCGTCGAGGTCGCCGATCGCGACCTTCATGCCCTGGCGGACGAGGTGGCGCGCGGTCTCCTTGCCGATGCCCCGGGCGCCGCCGGTGATGGCGGCCACCTGGCCGGCGAGGATGCGGGACGGCTGCTTGGCCATGCGGATGGGCTCCTGGAGCTCGAAGGTGACGGGTGCGTCACGAACCCTACAGACGACTGGCGGCGCGTCCGTCGTGGCCCGGGAAGTCAGGGCTGGGTGGGACCGACACCCGGGGGCAGGGGGCCGACCGGAGTGGCGGTGATCACGTCGGAGTCGCCGCCGCCGCGGTGCGGTGTCTCCAGCAGCGAGACCGCCCCGAAGCCGACGAGACCGGCCAGCAGCACCACCGCGAGCGCGACCGCCGCACGCGGCCCGCGGCCCGCGGGCTCCTCGAGGCCGCGGGCGAGGACGGCGGTGCGCGGGCCGGCGGCTGCGCCCGCTCGCCGCAACGTGTGCGTCGACATGGCGATCGCGCGGGCGCGGCGCGAGGAGCCAGCGCGGGCGGGCGCGTCGTCGTCCGTGCGCGCTCCTGCCCGCGCGGTCTCCCCCACGGCTCCTGCCCGCGAGCCCAGAGCGGCGCGGGCTCGCGCGTAGCCCTTCGGTGTCCCGAGGCCCGTGCGCGCGCCATCCGCAGCTGCCTCGTCTGCGGAGCGCGCAGAAGCGGGCGCGTCGGTTCCGCTGACGATCGCGGAGGCGGAGGTGGGGAGAACGGCGAGCCCGAGGGCGACGGCGTCTCCCTCGACGAAGCGGCGCAGCGCGCGCCGCTGCTCCCCGACGGCACCGGCGAACGCGCGGCACTCCGCACAGTGCTTCGAACGCGGCGCGCGCCTGGCTCCCGGCGCGGCAGCGAGGCGCTCGCGCTCCTCGGCGCAGGCGGCATCGGCGGGACGCCCGAAGGCGCCGATCGCCGCATGGGCGCGGGCGAGCAGGCCGGGAGCCGCGCCGGCCTCGGTGCCGAGCGCCTGCTCGACCGCTCCCGGCGCGAGCCCGAGCGCCTGAGCCGCGACGGCGGCGCGCTCGAGGTCGCCGAGCGCCGCGAGGGCGGACACCACGGCCGGCTGACCGGGCGCGGCGGCTGCGTCCTCCCAGGCCAGCGCGCCACGGCGCCGCTCGAGCTCGGACGCGCAGGCCAGCCACGCGCCCGCGACCTCATCGACGCGGTCGACTCCGGAAACGGCGGCGTCGGCCGCCGCTGTCGCCGCGACTTGATCGCCGAGGACGAGGCGGCAGAAGGCGAGTGCTGCGGACATTGCGTCCATCATCGCGATTAGGGTCCGGCCATGTCCTCATTCGAGCACGAGGGGCGCCGGATCGCCTACACCGTCTACGGCGACGGCCAGCAGACGTGCGTGCTCGTACACGGTCTGCTGTTCACCCAGCGCCTGCACGAGCGCCTCGCCGCCGAGCTCTCCCGGCGCGGCCACCGCGTGGTGACGATCGACCTGCTCGGCCACGGCGCGTCGGATCGCCCGGAAGAGCTGCAGGCCTACTCGATGCAGGCCTTCGCCCGGCAGGTCGTCGGGCTGCTCGACCACCTGGGAGCCGAGACCGCGGTCGTCGGCGGCATGTCGCTGGGAGCGAACACCGCCCTCGAGGTGGCCGCCCTGGCGCCCGAGCGCCTGCAGGGCATGGTCATCGAGATGCCGGTGCTCGACGATGCGCTCGTGGCCTGCGCGCTCGCCTTCACCCCGCCGATGGTCGCGACGACCCTCGGCAAGCCCGTCATGCAGGTCGTGCAGGCCGTGGCGCGGCGCGTGCCGCGGCTGCCGTGGTTCCCCGACCAGCTCGTCGACCTGCTGCGCCAGGATCCCGGGCCGAGCGGCGCGGTGCTCCAGGGCCTCTTCTTCGCCCGCTTCGCGCCGCCGCGGGAGGAGCGCCGCACGTTCAAGGCGCCCACGCTGATCATCGGCCACGAGCACGACCCCGTGCACCCGTTCTCCGACTCGGGGACGCTGCACGAGGAGCTCGAGAACTCCCGGCTCGTCCAGGCGAGCTCGATCCTCGAGCTGCGGCTGACTCCCGACCGCCTGACCGAGGAGATCGCGACGTTCCTCGACGAGTGCTGGGCGGCGCCGGCGCGACCCGCACGACGCCGCTCCGCCCGTGCGGCGACGCCTGCTTGATGTCCTCGTGACCGCCAGCTTCTAACCTGCGTCCACATGAGCAGCCGCCAGGAGGAGAAGGAGCGCCGCAAGGCCGAGCGCGAGGCCGCGGAGGCGGCGGCCGCCCGGAGCGCGAGCCGCAAGGGCCGCCTCCAGCTGGCGCTCGGAGGGCTCGTCGCGCTCGCGGCCATCGTCATCGCCGTGCTGGTGTTCAGCGGCGGCAAGGGCGACGGAAGCGGCGGCGCCAAGGGGCTCGAGGCGAAGGGCGGCATCCCGGCCGCGAAGGAGACCGACCTCAAGACCGCGGCGAGCGCGGCGAAGTGCACGCTGAAGAGCTTCCCGTCGGAGGGCCGCGAGCACACGACCGACCCGGCGAAGTGGAAGTACAAGACCAACCCGCCGACCTCCGGGACGCACAACCCCGTCGCCGCCGCGGACGGCCTCTACGAAGCGGGCAACACGCCGGTGGTCGGGGAGCACGTCCACTCGCTCGAGCACGGCCGCATCGACATCCAGTACCGGCCCGGAACGCCGAAGGCGACGATCGACAAGCTCGAGACGCTCGGCTCGGAGAAGCTCGCGTTCGGCACGGACGCCTACCACGTGCTCGTCTTCGAGAACAACACGAAGATGAAGCCGGCGGTCGCAGCCACGGCCTGGACGCAGTCGCTGACCTGCCCGACGATGAACGACAGCGTCTACGACGCGATCCGCGACTTCCGCGCGGAGTACACCGACAAGGGTCCCGAGCTCATCCCCTGAGCTGGTCGTAGAGCGCGCGGTGCGCCCGAGCGATCGGCTCCCACGCGAACGTCGTGGAAGCTGCCTCGGCCGCACCCCGCTCGAGCGCTGCACGCGCTTCGGGGTCGCCCAGCAGGCGCCGAAGCTCCGCCCCCAGCGCCGCAGGATCACCGGGCGGCGCAAGCGCGACTGCGCCGCCGAGCTCTGAGAAGCCGCCCACGTCGCTGACCAGCGTCGCCTTGCCCAGGCCGAGCGCGGTGAACAGCACGCCGGAGCCCTCGATCTCGGTGTACGGCAGCACCACGAGGTCGGCGTGGGCGAAGCACCACGCGGCCTCGGCCTCCGTGACGAAGCGGGGAACGAGCCGGACGCCGGCCGGCAGCGGCGGCAGGGCCATGCGCGGCGCCCCGACGACCCACAGCTCGGCGTCGGCGCCGAGCGCCCGCCACGCGTCGAGCAGCACGTCGAGCCCCTTGTAGGGCCGCAGCAGGCCGAAGAAGAGCGCGACGGGCCGCGTCGGCTCGGGGAGCTCCGCCGGCCGCGCGGGCGCCACGCGGCCGAGGTGCGTGAACGCCCCGTGGGCGATGAGGTGGAGCTTCTCCGGGGGGACGCCGAGGGCCTCGAGACGGCGCAGGGAGTGCTCCGTGTGGGCGACCACCGCGTCGACGCGGGCGTAGAGCCTGCGCTGCGCCGCGGCCTGGAAGCGGCGCGGCTTGCGCGGCAGCACGTCGTGGGCGGTCAGCACCGTGGGGCGATCGCGGGGGAGCAGCAGCTGGTCGAGCTCCTGCAGCGGCAGCCACTGGAAGTGCAGGACGTCCCCGCGGGCGCGCCGCCGGAGCAACGCCATGCGCAGCGGGTGCAGGCGGGAGGAGCCGAAGACGTCCTCCCGGACGCTGTAGCCGGCCGTCGCCGCGGGCGTCTCGCCGTGGCGGAAGGGGCGCGTGAGCAGCTCCACCTCCAGGCCCTCGGCCGCCAGCGCGGCGCACAGCGCGCGGTCGTAGGGCGGGGTGTACGCGGCGGGGTCGACGACGGAGACGCGCACGGCGCGGGAGGATAGGCCCGTGCCGGTCGAGCTCTCCTACTGCATCGTCAACACCGCTCAGCGCGAGCTGCTCGTGGGCTGCCTCGACGCGGTGGCGGCCGAGCGCGCGGCGCTCGCGGCGGCCGGAGTGAGCAGCGAGGCGCTCGTGCTCGACAACTGCTCTCACGACGGCTCGGCCGGCGTGGCGCGCCGGCACCCCGCCGTCGACGCGGTGATCGCGTTGGAGGAGCGGCGCGGCAAGGGCGAGAACGACACCGCCCTGCTGCAGCGCGCGCGGGGGCGCTTCTGCCTGCTGCTCAACGAGGACTCCGAGCTGCGCCCCGGCGCGAGCGCGGCGCTGGTGGCCGCACTGGCCGACGAGCCGCGCGCGGGTGCGGCAGGCGCGGCGCTCCTGCGCCCCGACGGCTCGCCCCAGCCGAGCGCCTGGCGCTTCCCCACCCCGGCGACGGCGCTGGCCGCGGCCGTCGCGCTGCACAGGCGGCTCACGGTGCAGTCCGGCGGCGACGCGACCCGCCGCGTCGACTGGGCGCAGTCGGCGGCGCTCCTGGTGCGCCGGGAGGCGGCAGAGCAGATCGGCTTCTTCGACCCGCTGTTCTTCGTCTACTCCGACGAGGTCGACTTCTGCAAGCGCCTCAGCGACGCGGGCTGGAGCACGCTGTACGTACCGGGCGCCGAGGCCGTGCACCACGAGCAGCTCTCGACGGGCGCCGTCCCGGAGAAGCGCATCGTCGAGCTCTCGCGCAACCGCGACCGCTACATGCGCAAGCACCACACGCCGGCCGCGGCGCGTGCGGTGCGCTGGCTGACCGCGTGGACCTACGCGTCGCGCGCCCTCGCCGCGGTCGGCCTGCCGGGTCACGAGCCGCGCCGCTACTGGCGCCACGTCACCGCGACGCTGCACCCGGATCGCGGCGAGGGCCTGCGCGAGGCTGCCTTCGAGCACAACCGCGGCGGCCCGCGGCTCTGACCAGCACTGCCCGTCTCGCGACGTCTTCGAGAGCCGTCAGCCGCGCCGCAGCGCGCGGCGCAGGAAGTCGCGCTCGGCCCGGGTGCTCAGCGGCAGGAGCACGAGCGGGATCAGCGCCACCGCGGCGCAGCGCAGCGCGAAGCCCGCGAGGCCCTCCGTCGGCAGCAGCAGCTCCCCCCCGACGGCGATCGCCGCCAGCGCGCCCGCGATCGTCCCCATCCGAGCCCACTCGAACGGCACCGCGAAGAGGCGGCGCGTGAGCAGGTGGATCGCCGCGAGCATCACCGCGTAGGCGGCACACAGCGCGATGCCCGCGCCCGCGATCCCAACGCGGTCGACCGCGACGACGAGGACCACCACGTTCACCGCCAGCCCCGCGAGCGCCGCGGGGGCGTTGCGCGTCGTGACCTTCGCGCGGCCGGCGATCGTGACGAAGACGAGGTAGAGCCCGTAGAGCGCCCAGCCCAGCGCGACCCACGGCAGCGCCTCGTGCGCCTCGAAGTACTGCGGCGCGGCCAGCAGGCGCACGGCCCAGCGGCCGAGCAGCGTGAGCGCCGCGACGGCCGTGCCGACCACGATGACGTAGAGCGTCGTGACCGTCGCGTACAGCCTGCGGGCCTCCGCGTCGTCGGTCACGGAGTAGACCAGCGGCGGCCAGGCGGCCTGGAAGCCGCGCACGACGAGGATGACCGCGGTCGCGAGCTTCACGCCGACGGCGTAGACGCCCGCGGCCGCCGGGGACTCCACGCGCAGCAGGTAGGCGCGGTCGACGACGTTCAGGGCGAAGACGGCGGCCTCCGCGGGGATCGTGGGTGCGCCGAAGCGGACGAGCGGCTCCAGGCCGCGCGGCACGATCGGGCGGATCCGCGCGCCCTGCTCGCGCCACAGCGCCAGCAGCACGACCGTCGACGCGGCGTAGTTGCCGAGCACGTAGCCGCGCGCGCCCTGGTCGAGGACCACGACGAGCACGACGGTCAGCGTCACCGTGAGCACGACGTTCGCGAGGCTCGCCCGGACGAACGCGCGCCGGCGCTCCTCGACGCGCAGCAGGGCGTAGGCGACCTCGAGGTTCGTGAAGGCCCACAGGCCGAGCAGCCCGCAGGCCATCAGCGTCGCGTCGCGCTTGGCGAGCAGCAGCTCGCTGAGAGGCCCGGCGAATGCGAGGCCGGCGAGCGCCGCGAGGCTCGTGGTGGCCAGCACGACCGTGACCGTGGTGCGCGCGAGCCGTTCGCGGCGCGCCGCGTCCTCGTCGTCGAACCAGAAGCGCACGAACGCCTCGGCGATCCCGACCCGCAGGACGATCGAGCCGAGGATGATCGCGGTCAGCAGCGTCTCCGCGTAGCCGTAGTCGGCCTCGCTCAAGGCCCGCGTGTAGAGCGGGAGCGTGAAGAGCGCCAGCGCGGCCGCGAGGATCGACGGCGCCTGGTAGGCCAGCGAGGACGCCAGCAGGCGCTTGAGCAGGAGGCGCACTGCGCGCGGACGCTATCGGCGCCGAGGGATAGGGTCGTCCGCGCCCGTGGCCCCGCTCTGCCTGCTCCTGCTCCCCCGCACGCTCGAGGGCTTCATCCTGCGCGACCAGGCCGAGGACCTCCTGCAGGCCGAGGGCGTCGTGGCCCTCGAACCGGGCCGCGTGCCCTACGGTGCCTTCGCGCGCCTGCCCGACGCGGTCGGACGGCGCCTCGCGCGGGGGCAGGCGCAGCGGCTCGTGCGCGGGCTGCGCGGCACACCGCGCGTGGTCGTGATCTTCCACCCGCTGCAGCTGCCGATCGCCGAGGCGGTCATGGCGCTGACCGGCGCGGAGCTCTGGTACGGCCGCTGGGACCGCTACGAGCGCGCTCACGACGCCACGCCGGCCAAGCGCGCGCGGCTCGAGGCGCTGCACGCGCGCGCGGCCGCGCGATCGGCGCTGACGTTCGCCGCCTCCTGCGAGCTGCAGCGTCTGGAGGCCGCGGCGGGGCACGAGGCCGCGCTCGTCCCCCTGGCCGCGGACCGCTTCCCGGCACCGGACCCGGCGGGCACCGTCGTCGCCGTGTCGCTCGGGCACCTCGGCCACCGCGTCGACTGGGCGCTCCTGCGCGGCGTAGCGGAGCTCCTCGGCGACGACCTCGTGCTGCTGCTCGTCGGCGCGGCGCATCCCGACGAGCTCGCGGGGAACGCTGACTTCGCCGCCTGCCGCGCTCTTGCGCAGCTCGTCTGGCTCGGGGAGCGCTCAGACGCGGAGGCCTCGCGGCTGATCGCCTGCGCCGACGTCGGCATCGTCCCGTTCACCGTCGAGCCGTTCAACGACGCCGGCCTTCCCTACCGCATCCTCAAGTACGCCCGGCTCGGCCGCCGCACCGTCTCCCCGCCGTTGGCCGGCGTGCGCACCTGGGCGCGCGCGGTCGACGAGGCCGACGGTGCCACCGCCTTCGCCGCCGCTCTGCGCGCGCAGGCCGGCCGCCGCACCGCTCCCCACCTCGAGCTGCGCGCCTGGGCGCTCGCGCAGACCGCTGCGGCGCAGGACGCGCCGCTGTGGGAGCGGCTCGCGGAGCTCGGCATCGCGCGCGACTCCTGACGTCCGCCCGCGTTAAGAGAGTCATCAGGTGGCGCTCAGCCGACGCTCAGGTCGGTCGCGCACCCTGGCTGACATGGACCGAGAGCTCACCCTTCCGCAGACGCGCGAGATCGCCCGCCTCCGCCGGCGCCACCCCGGCGCCGAGCTGCTCGTCCACCCCCGGCCGTGGGGCATCGTCGTCGAGGCACGGCGCGGCGCGCGGACCGTCGAGCTCGAGCGGTTCGACTGGAGCGGGGCGGTCCTGGCAGACCAGCGGGTCGACCGGGCGGCCTGAGCGCGGGCCCCGAGCCGCGATGATGGTCGCGTGCGGCTTCCCGTCCTCCTGCACCTCTGCCCGCTCTGCGGGTGGCGCGGCCCGCGCTTCGCGCGAAGCCCGGGCACCGTGCGCGACCGGGGTACCTGCCCGCGCTGCGCGAGCCAGCAGCGCCACCGCCACCTGTGGCTGTGGCTCACGCGCGAGACGCCGCTGCTCTCCGGCGCGCCGCTCGACGTCCTGCACTTCGCGCCGGAGCCCGGGATCGAGCGCCGGCTGCGCGCCGCCTCACCGCCGCTGCGCTACCGCACCGCCGAGGTCGCCCCCGAGCACGGCACCGACCTCGTGCTCGACCTGCAGCGGCTCGAGCTCCCCGCCGACAGCGTCGACGTCGTGCTCTGCTCGCACGTCCTCGAGCACGTGCCCGACGATGCGGCGGCGCTGCGCGAGCTGCGCCGCGTGCTGCGTCCCGGGGGCTGGGGCGTGCTGCAGACGCCGGTCAACGGACCGCGGACCGCGGAGGAGCAGCCCGGCGACGACCCGGCGCTGCGCCTGGAGCGCTTCGGCCAGGCCGACCACGTGCGCATCTACGGCCGCGACTACCTCGAGCGGCTGCGCGCCGCCGGCTTCGCCGCCGAGGCGCTGCTCTACCGCGAGCAGCTCACGCCCGCCGAGCGCGAGCGCTTCGGACTGCTCTACGACCTGCGCGCGGAGCACGGCATCGACTTCAACGCGCTCGACGAGCCGTGGGAGGTCTGGCGCGTCGCGGCCGCTTGACGGCGCGCTCAGCTCCCGGGGAGGCTCGTCCACCGCCGGGAGCAGGCGAAGAGCGCGACCGCGACTGCTGCGAGCACGACGGTCGCAGCGAGGAAGGAGAGCGCCTCGCCGCCGTCGGTGGAGGCCGAAGCCACGGCCAAGACCGCCAGGACCCCGGAGATCACGCTCGCGGGCACCGCGAGGAGCGCGAGCGGCTCGCGCAGGAGCGCGCCGCGACGGCGCCCTCGCCGCGACGTGAACCCCAGCCGCCGCGAGAGCCGCCGCAGGCCCTCGACGCGCTCGCGGCCCCGCTGGATCGTGAACGCCTGGTCGTCGGCCACGATGAGGAAGCGACCGACCGTCTCGCGCACGTCGTCTCCGGGCTCGAGGCGGCGCTCTGCGAGCACGCGGGCCTCGAGCGTGCCTTCGGGGGCGTCGACGACCCGGCGCAGGTGGACGAGGCGGACGACGCGCCGCTCGTTCTGCTCGGCGCTGGCCACCACCACGGCGCCGTGCCCGCCGGGAAGGCCCGACTCGAGGCTGCCCGCCGCGTCACAGGCGGCGTCGTCGACGCGGCGCATGAGCGGCCGGCGTCGCCAGCGGTGCGGCAGCTCGACGAGCTGCGGGCGGAAGGCCTTCCAGGTGACCCAGCCGGCGCCGGCGAGGAACAGGCTGCGCATCGCCACCTCGGTGGCCAAGCTCGCGGAGGGCGAGGAGGCGACGAAGTACAGCAGGAAGGCGATGGCGACAGACGCGGGGGCAGTGACCCAAGCCGGGCGCCGGGGGCAGCCGCCGCGCTCGGTGCTCGTCGGCAGCGGAGGAGCCGGATCGCAGACCTGGCGGACGTCGTCGACCACGATCGGGGCCAGGAGCTCGGCGCTCCACCGCCGCGGCTTGGCCAGGCAGAGGCGTCGCGCCAAGTCGACTTCTCCGTCCTCGGTCGTGCCGTCGGGCTGCCAGTACGGGCCGACCCGAGTCCGCGACGGGGTGGCGCGCGCGACCACCGCGCCGTCGGCTGCGCGGCCCCGGACGAGCCGGTCGGCGGCCGCGGCGCTGAGGACGAGCACCGGGCCGGAGGCGTCGATCGCGGCGCGAGCGTCGACGTCGCCGGCGTCCGTGCGCACGCGCGTGGCGAGCATCGCCACCTCGGAGAGTGCGGCGACCGCGTCCTCGGCGCGGGAGGGCTCGTCGCGCGGGACCCTCCGCTCGGCCGCCACGCGCGCCTCGAGCAGGTCGGCATCCTGCGGATGTCCGCGAAGCCACAGCAGCAGCACGCGCAGGACGCCGGGGCCGTCGAGGACCGCGACGGTGAGGCGGCCGTGGGGATCTTGCAGCGGGGCGACGGCCTCGACGGCGACCCTGCGCTGAGCCAGGCGGCGCTCGCGCTCGCGCCCGGCCGCGGCCCAAGCGAGGCGGAACAGGGCGTTCGCGATGAGCAGGAACATCAGCCACAACGCGACGCCGCCCGGCACGCTCACGGGGCTGCCGGCCTCGCCGAGGCTGGCGGCCCCGGCGGCGGCGATCGCCACGCAGCCGCCCATCGCCGCGACGGCGGCGACGATCACCAGGCGCAGGAGGACGCCGCCGCCGCTCGAGAGCGCTCCCGCCGGGGCGGGCCGCACGCCGAGCTGCCACAGCTCACGATCCTCGAGGCCGCAGCGGCCCTCGAGCACGCTCCTGCCTACGAGGAGCGGTGGAGCGGCATCGATGCGCGCGCCGAGCTCGGCGGCGCCGGGATCCTCGAACGTGCTCGGCGTCCAGTCCTCTCCGACGAGCTGCGGTTCCTCGACCTCCTGCGACATGGTCGAAGTGTGCCGGACACGCGCCGCGGTGGCGCCCGCGCTCGAGGCTCAGCGCCCGCCGCCGCGGCAGCGGTCCTCGATCAGCAGGAAGTCGTTCAGCGCCGCAGAGGCCGGGTCGGCCGGCGGGACGTTGAAGCGCCGTGACACGCCCGCCGCCTCCCCGAAGCGCTTCACCGCCTTCGCGTCGCCCACGACGAAGAGTGCGGCGCCCGGCGCGTCGGCGCCGACGAGCGAGCGGGCGCGCACGTCGGCCTCGGGCGCGTCGAGCTCGAAGCGCAGGTCGGGGATCAGCCGGTAGGTCGGCAGCGTGACGGGCTGGCACTGGCGCACGCGGGGATCCTGGGCGGTCGCCGCGACGGCGTCGTGCGTGCGGGCGATGAAGCGCAGCTCCCGCGCCAGCAGCGCGAAGGAGGCCGCCTTGAGCACGAGGAAGGCCGCTCCGAGGACCGCCGCGCCGATCGCGGCCTGCCGCCACCGGGTCCGCGTGCGGCCCGGCGGCAGGGTCGTGAAGCCGAGCACGGCGTAGCCCGCCAGCAGGCAGAGCGCGACGGCGGGCACCGTCAGGTAGCGCGGCAGGATCGAGAGGCCGCCGACGCCCGTCCCGACGAAGGTGACCGTGCCCGCGCCGAAGAGCGCGAGCGGCACGTGCAGCGCACGCAGCCGCTGCCGCGCACGGAACGCGAGCACCGCGCCGAGCAGCGCCGCGGCGAAGACCGGCGCCCGCGCGGTGTCCGCCAGGAACGCCACGAAGCTCCCCGGGACCCGCGCGATGCCGCGCTCGCGGCCGAGCTCCTCCGCCAGCGCGGAGGTCGCGTGCAGCGAGTAGAGCGGGTCGCCCGTGAGCGCCAGGTCGGTGAGCGCCCAGAGCACCGGGGCCACCGCGGCCAGCGCGAGCAGGTCCCACCGCCTCCAGCCCAGCCACAGCCAGTAGAGCCCGGCCAGGATCCACGCCTCGGGCCGCAGCAGCCCCGCGACCGCGAGCACCCCGCTCACCGCCCGGCCCGGACGCGCGCGGTCAGCAGCGTCAGCGTCACCCGGGCGCGCGCCCGGGCGCTCGGCCTCGAGCGCCGCCGCCACGAGCACGAGCGCGAGGAACGGCACGTCGACGTACCCGCGCACGGCGTACAGCAGGAAGGCGAAGCTCGAACCCGTGAAGAGCGCCGCCCCCAGCGCCGGGCCGACGCCGAAGCAGGCGGCGCCGACGCGGTACACGGCTGCCACGAGCACGACGAGCGACAGCACGCAGAGCACCACCAGCGCCCGGTCGGCGACGCCGCCGAAGAGCAGGTCGAGGGCCGCGCAGAGCACGATGAGCAGCGGGTGCTGCGTCGGCGCGGCGTAGGCCTCGAGGTGCGGCAGCTGCCCGTGGAGCAGCTCGCGCCCCCAGTTCAAGTGGAAGTAGGAGTCGTAGTTCGGGTAGGTCGGGATCGCGAGCGCGAAGGCCAGCGCGACGAGGCCGAGGCCGGCGACGACCCACCGCTGTCGGCGCGCGCTCACGGCTTCCGCGAGGCGAGGGCGCTTCCGACCCCGAGCAGCGCCCAGGTGAGCGGATCCTCGAGGAACGCGGCGTAGAGCAGCGTGTGCACCACGAGCGCCGCGAAGGCCGCAAGCACGAAGACCCGCGCCGGGTCGCGTCGCGCGCCGCGCGCGAGGCGGGCGAGCGCGAGGGCGAGCAGCGCGAGGTAGGCCAGCAGCCCCGGGACTCCCTGCTCCGCAGCCACGGTCACCGGAATCGTGTGCGACGCGGAGGCCGCCTGCTGCTCCGAAGCGGCCTCGCCGCGCCGGAAGCTCCGCGCGAAGGAGCCGGAGCCCCAGCCGCCCGCGGGCCGCTCACCCGCCAGGCGCACGCCGCCCGCGACGAGGTCGTAGCGCCCGCTCGTCGCGTTGTCGAGCCCCTTGGAGCTGCCCGCGTCTAAGTTGATCGCCCCCGGTGCGAGCAGCACGACCGCGACTCCCACCACCGCCAGCGTCCCGACGGCACCCAGCGCGAGCCGTGGGTTCCAGCGCAGCCCCGCCACGACCGCCAGCCCGACGACGAGCGCGGTGAACGACGACTGCGAGAACGTCAGGACGAGGCCCGCCCAGAGGACCGCGAGCACCAGTGCCGCGGCGACGACCACCCGCGGCCGCGTGGTCCACAGCAGCACGGAGGTCACCGCGAGCATCACCAGCGCGAGGAAGCGCCCGTAGATGTTCGGGTCGAAGAAGAGGGAGTTGACCCGGAAGTACTCCTCGAACTGGTTGGAGGAGATGACCTTCGGGTTCAGCAGCAGGGTGCGCGTCGCGTACTCGACGAAGCCCACCCCGACGAACAGCAGCGCCAGCGCGACGAGGACCCCGAGGCACCGCAGCAGGAGGGTCGGGCTCCAGTCGACCGTGCGCGTGAGCAGCAGGAAGAGCAGCGTGAACGGCGCGTAGAAGAAGACGACGTTCTCGATCGCGCGGTCCACGTCGCCGGAGTAGGTCGCCTGCAGCGCGTAGAGCACCAGGACGAGGGCGAGGACACGCTCGAGCCAGCCCGTCTGGGCGTGCTCGGACGCGACGAGGCCTCCGCCGCGCAGGCGCTGGCCGGCGTAGGCGACGATGCCGCCGCCCACGACGAGGTAGAGCGGCACGAGCAGGTTCGCGGTCGAGCCGCCGACCACGAGCGGCACCCGGAACGGCAGTGCGGCGACCGCGGCGAGCGGTAGCGCGGAGGGCACGCGCAGGAAGAGCGCCCCGAGCGCCCCGAGCGCCACGAGCCCGGCGACGACCAGCGCCACGAGCACCAGCGGTCGGGCGGTCAGGGACTCAAACGCGCTCGTGTCGGCGATGTGGGCGAGCAGCAGCACCGGCGTGAGCAGCGCAGCGGCAACTACGCAGCGGTCGCGCCACTGCGGGCGCTGCGGCCTGAGCGCGAGCCCGGCGGCCAGCAGGAGCGCGAGGAGGATCAGCGCGACGATCACCGCTTGGGCGCTCCACGTGACATCAGGACCCAGAGGCGGTTCATCAGCGCCGCGCTCTCGGGTCGCGGCGTCAGGCGCTGGGCGAAGTCCGGGATGCCCGTGCGCACGACCAGGCCGCGCCCGATGCGCACGGCGACGATCACCGGGCGGCCCGCGGTGCTAACGGCGTCGGCGGCGAGCGCCCCGTCGTCGAGGCGCCCCGTCGCCTCGTGCGCCGACACGCCCGGGAACACGCCCTCGTCGCCTTTGAAGAGGTCGATGCGGTCGTCGGCGACCGTCAGCGTCGTCGGCGCGCGCTCGACGGGCCGCAGCACCGCCCCGAACAGGTCGGCCTGAGTCGCGTTCGTCGGCTTGACCAGGCGCTGGCGACCGCTTGCGGCGGTGAGCTCGACCTGCCGGCGCAGGCTCTGGGTCCCGAGCGAGACGACGGTGCCGCCGCCGCGCGCGAAGCGCCGCAGCTGCGCCCCGAGCTTCGCGGGCAGCCACCGCGCGTCGCCCGCGATCAGCGCCCCCTGGAACTCGTCGAGCCGCGGCCCGGCTCCCCGCGCGAGCGCGACGTCCGTGGTGAGGTCGTAGTCGCGGCGGGTGCGGTCGAGGAAGCCGAGCACGGGCGCCTCGCGGATCGCGAAGTCGACGGGCAGCCCGTCGCGGGCGAAGAGGCGATCGGTGCGCACCCCGACGCCGCCCTCCAGGGTGTTCGGCCGCCCGTCCCCGTCGTCGTCGACCGGGTTGCGCCCCTGCCAGGTGATCCACGGCAGCACCACGAGCACCCTGCCGACGGGCACGTTGGCCTGCACGACGATCGGCACCCGCACCTTGCGGGTCCGCGTGCGGACCTCCAGCAGGTACACGCCGGTCGCCTTGGGCGCACGGAGCGGAAGCCGCGCTCCGGTCCCTGAGCGCTTCGAGCGGCGGATGACCTTCTGCTCGCCGACGCGGCGCAGCGTGTAGCGCCACCGCTCCCCGCGCGCGTCGATGAAGACGTTCGCCTTCTCCCCCGCGACGATCGGGTTCGACGGGGGCTGCGCGCTGAGGTAGCGCACCGTGATGCCCGCGCGCCGCGGCAGCTTGCGCCCGAAGTCGAGCCGCGGGCGACCGTCGCGCACCGGCACCGAGAAGCCGACGTTGCCCGCCGCGTCGCGGCTCTCGACGACCGCGAGGTACGTGCCCGGCCGCACGCGGCGCCCACCGCGCGTGCCGTCCCACTCCCAGCGCGTCGCGTCGTCGGGCAGCGGCGTCGCGCCCGAGCTCGTCACCCGCGCGGGGACGTCGCCGTCGGTGCGCCAGATCGTGATGCGCGTGCGCTTGCGGCTCGCTCCGGGTGCGCGCGGACCGGGAGCGGCGAAGGCGATGCGCGCCGGGCCGCCGGACCGCGTCGGCACGATCTCCGGTGCCTTCGCCTTCTCCGGACCGACCGCGACCACGCTCGGCCGCGGCGGCGTGGTGTCCTTGCGGACCGAGCGCAGCGGCGTGATCGCGCGGCCCTCGTCGCGCAGCGTGATGCGCAGGCGGTAGGTGCCGTCGGCGACCAGGCGCTTCGCGTCGTCGCGGCCGTCCCAGGTGAAGCGGCGCGGGGAGTACGCCGGGATGCGCACGTCGGCCAAGCGGCGGACCGCGTCGCCACCGGCGGAGACGATGTCGAGGTGCACGTCGTCGGCCTGCTTGAGCTTGAACGCGAAGGCCGCCGTCTCGTTGCGCCCGTCCTGGTTGGGCGACAAGTAGGGCCGGACGGTGAACTGCTGCACCACCGTCGGCTCGTTCTTCAGCCGCTGGGCGACGAGGAACGCGCCGAACGTCGCGACCACCAGGGCCGCGAAGACCGTCCGCGCAAGCGCGCTCACAGCGCGAGGAGCGCGCCGTTGGGCACGGGCCACTCGTGGAAGGTGTCCAGGCCCCGCATGTGGGTGTGCGACTGCGCGGCGCGGATCACGCCGCGGTGGCAGACGACGAGCGCCGGCAGCCTCGCGGCCTGCGTCACCGCGACGAGCCCGTCGACCACGCGCTGCATGAACGCCTCGAGGCTCTCGCCGCCCGGGAACGTCCAGCCCTCCCCGCCGCGCAGGTAGGCCGCCCAGGCGTCGGGGTCCTCGGCCTCGACGTCTGCCTTCAGGCGGTCCGTCCAGCTCCCGGTGTCGTGCTCCGCGAAGCGCGCATCCGGCCTGGGCTCGAGGCCGAGGGCGGCGCCCACCACGTCCGCGGTCTGCCGCGCGCGCAGCAGCGGAGAGCACCACAGCTCGACGAGCCCGTGCCCGCGGGCGACCTCGGCGAGGGCGCGGGCCTGGGCGAAGCCGACCTCGTCGAGCCCGACCTCCAGCGTTCCCTGGAAGCGACCCTCCTTGTTGTGGGCCGTCTGCCCGTGGCGGGCCATGAGGATCACCCGGCTAGTGAGTTGCGGGGCAGAGGAGTGATGCTCCCGCTTGGCCATCCACGGGCTACGGCGTCGCCTTGTCGGCGCCGATCTGCACGATCACGTCTGCCCCCGGACCTTGCACGGCGACCCCGCGATCGGCCTGCTTGACGCTCGTCGCCGCGACGCCGAGCTTCTTGGCCACGGCGCTGGCAGCCCGCTTCTTGCCCTCGAGGTAGAAGACCTCGGTCGTCGTGGCGTTGCTGGCCGCCGCGTTCCCCGTGCCCGCGGAGCGGTAGCCGTCGGTCTCCAGCGTCTTGGCGACCTCGGCCGCGATCCCGTTCTGCAGCGTGGCGTTGAGGACGAAGACGGAGTAGTCGCCCGGTTTGACGGCGGGCGAGGTCGCGCCCGTCGCGCCCGTCGCGGGGGGCACGAACGGGTTGTCGGCGTTCGTCGAGGCGGTGCGGGCGCTCGTCGAGGTCGGCTTGGCGTTGCCGCCGAGCAGCTGCGTCGCGAGCACGGCGACCAGCAGGAGCGCGGCCAGCGCGCCGCCGATGATGCCCAACGTGCGCCCTCGCGAGCGGCGGGAACGCTCCGGTTCGGCGGGCGGCAGGGCCTCTGAGCCCACGCGACGACGGGGCGCGGCCGCGCCGACGGCACTCACCTGCCGCAGCGGTGCGGGGCCTTCGTCGGTCGGCGGGGCCTGGGCACCGGGCGACGGAGCGGAGGCGGCACCGGGCGTCGGTGCCTGCGGCGGCGCAGCTTGTCCGCCGGGAGCCGGCGGGGCGGGAGCACCGTCCGGGGTGAGGGCCGGGAGCGCCTGGGTCTCCTGCCCACCGGGGAGCGCTCCCGGCGCACCGGTGGCGGGAGCGGGCGCACCGGACGCGGCGGCGGAGGACGCAGCCGGCGTCCCGGGTGCTCCGGCGGCGGCGGAGGGCGCTCCAGGCGCGCGGGCGGCGGCAGCGGCAGGCGCTCCTGGTGCTCCGACAGCGGCTGACGGCGCTCCCTGCGCTCGGGCAGCAGCGGCGGCGGCCGCTCCCGCGGCGGGGGCGGCCTGCCCGGCAGCGCCCGCGGCCGTCGACGGCGTCTGGGCCGGGGAGCGTCCGGCTGCCGGCTGCGCGACGCCCCGGCGCTGGGCCGCAGCCTCCGCCGCGGCGTTGGCCTGCTCCTGCAGCTCGGCGGTGCGCTCGGGCGCGCGACCGGCCCAGTCGCGCAGGCGCTTGAGCTCGCGCGCCTGACCGAAGTAGAGCAGCGACAGGACGGCGAGGCCGAGGATCGACGCCAGGCCGGCGTAGGCCCCGACGTCCTTGATCTGCTCGGACACCGAGAGGGCAGCGGGGACAGCCAGCATGAACTCAGCGAGTCTAAGCCGAAGGGGGGCGGGAAGCGGTCGCGAGGTCCGGCGGGGTGCGCACGGACGACAGCTCGGCGACCTTCGCGGCCAGGCCGGCCGCGTCGCCCTCGAGCACGAGGAGCTGGATCTGGTCGAACATCTCGGCCACGACCCCCGGGTCCAAGCTGGCCCGCTCGGCGCGCGAGATCTTCTCCGCCGGGGTCGGCTGCACGCGCTCGTACGGGTTGAAGAGCGCCTCGTCGAGCTTCTCCCCGGGGCGCCGCCCGACGACCTCGATCGCGATGTCCTTCTCCGGCTCGAGCCCTGAGAGCTCGATCATCGCCTTCGCGAGGTCCATGATCCTCACGGGCTCGCCCATGTCGAGCACGAAGACCTCGCCGCCCGCTCCGAGGCTGCCCGCCCGGATCACGAGCTGCACCGCCTCGGGGATCGTCATGAAGTAGCGCTGCATGCGCTCGTCGGTGATCGTCACGGGGCCGCCCCGCGCGATCTGGCGGCGGAAGATCGGCACGACGGAGCCGCTCGAGCCGAGCACGTTGCCGAAGCGCACCGCGGCGAAGCGCGTGCCGGGCCAGCGCTGCCCGGCCTCCTCGATCGCGAACTCGGCCAGGGCCTTGGACGCGCCCATCACCGTGGCCGGCTGCACCGCCTTGTCCGTCGAGACGAGCAGGAAGCGCTCCACCTCGTACTCACCGGCGACCTGCGCGAGGGCGCGCGTGGCCAGCGCGTTGTTGCGGACCGCCTCGACCGGGTTCAGCTCCATCAGCCCCACGTGCTTGTAGGCCGCGGCGTGGAAGACGACGGAGGGGCGGTGCTCGGCGAAGACCTCCCGCATGCGCTCGCCCTCCTTGCAGTCCGCGAGTACGGCTCCCAGCGTGCTCGGGTGGACGTGGCGGTCGTCCTCGAGCTCGCGCTGGATGTCGAACAGGTGCTCCTCGGCGTGGTCGACGAGCACCAGGCGGCGCGGCGCGACGCGCGCGATCTGGCGGCAGAGCTCTGCGCCGATCGAGCCGCCCGCGCCCGTGACCATCACGACCTTGCCCTCGAGGTAGCGCCCGACGCGGTCGATGTCCATGTGCACCGGCTCGCGCCCCAGCACGTCCTCGACCTTCACCTCGCGCACCTGGCGCACGACGTTCGGCCCGCCCTGCAGCAGCTCGAAGACGGTCGGCAGGGTGCGGACGGGGATACCGCGCTCGCGGCAGGCGCGCACGACCTTCGAGCGCAGCGTGCCGGGCGCGGACGGGATCGCGATCGTCACCTCGTCGGGCTCGACCTCGTCGAGGATCTCCATGAGGTCCGCCGTCGTGCCGAGCACCTTCACGCCGTCGACGCGCTGGCGGGCTTTCAGTGGGTCGTCGTCGACGAAGCCCACCGGGTTGAGGCCGAGCCCGGGGTTGCGCAGGATCTCCTTGAGGACGAGGCGCCCGCCCTCGCCGCCGCCGATGATGAGGATGCGCCGCGCGTCGGCCTTGGCGCGGAAGCCGCGCAGCGGGCGCTCGTGCACCGCGTGGGCGACGAAGCGCGCCCCGCCGACGAAGAACAGCGACAGCAGGAAGAAGAACGCCAGCACGCCCGGCGGCACCGACACCGTGACGTCGCGGAACGTGACGGGATGCAGGACGACCGCGTAGGCGGCCATCGCGAGCGTCGCGACGATCAGCGCCTGGACGATCTGCACGTAGTCGCGCTGCCCCGTGTAGCGCCACCACTTCCCGTAGAGCCGGAAGGCGGCGAAGATCACGACGCTCGTCACGACCGTGGGCAGCAGCGTCGCCCACAGCAGGTCCTCGTAGCGCGGCGGGATGTCCGTGTCGAAGCGCAGCCGGTAGGCCAGGACCACGGAGACGGCGACGAGCACCGCGTCCACCGCGAGCTGCGGCAGGGAGTGGCGGTGCAGCGGGAAGGCCGCGCGGGAGCGCATGCGCACGGGCGGAAGTCTAGGCCGGTCGAAGACGGAGCCGCTTGGGCAGACGGTATCAACTGTGGTACCATGGGGCGATGGCCATGACCCTTCGCTTGACCGACGACGAGAGTGACGCACTTCGAGCGCATGCCGAGCGCGAGGGCCGCTCGATGCAGGATGTCGCGCGCGAGGCCGTGCGGACCTACGTGGACAAGACGGACCGCCGCGCGCTGCTCGAGCGCGTGCTCGACGAGGAGCTGCCGCGGTACGAGGAGGCGCGTCGGCGGCTCGGCGAGTGATCTTCCTCGACCTCGAGAACCTCTTTCGCGTCGCTGAGCGGTCGCTAGGCGGACTTCCAGAGGTTCGGGACGTCGGCCTGCTCGAGTCGGCGCTCGCGCGTCCGCAGGCCACGGTCTACGGGGAGGACGCGTACGACGGGATCCACGAGAAGGCTGCGGCGCTCATGCATTCGCTTGCGCGCAACCACGCGCTCGTCGACGGGAACAAGCGCCTCGCACTCGACGCGACCGCCGCGTTCTACGGCATCAACGGCCTCCGGCTCGGGCTGTCCAACGGCGCCGCGTACGACCTGACGATGGCGGTCGCCACCGGCGAGCTCGAGGACGTCCGCGCCATCGCCGCCCAGCTCGAGCGCGGCGTCGCGCTGCGTTAGCCGTCCGGCGAGGACAGCTTCGAGACGCGCGACCGGTTCGCACGTCGAACCAGACGCCGCTTCAGCCCGAGGCGTCGCGGATCGCTCCGACGACCTCCTCGACCTGGCGCTGAGTGATCGCCGCGGACATGGGGAGCGCGAGGTGGGTGCGGGCGGCCTCCGCGGTGCCCGGGAGGTCGCGCTCGCCGTGCTCGCGGGCGAACGCGGGCTGCCGGTGGATCGGGACGCGGTAGTAGCCGCGGGCGCCGATGCCGCGCTCGCCGAGCGCCTGCGCGAGCGCGTCGGGCTCGGGCACCCGGATCACGTAGAGGCCCCAGGCGGGGCGCGCCCCGGGCGTCGGCTCGGGCAGGCTCACGAGGGTCCCCAGGCCCGCGTCTGCATACCAGGCGCCCGCGGTGCGCCGGTGCTCGGCCCACCCGTCGAGCTGCGGCAGCTGAACGCGCAGGATCGCGGCCTGCAGCTCGTCCAGGCGCGAGTTGCAGCCGACCTCGACGTGGGTGACCCGGTCCGGCGAGCCGTGGAAGCGCAGGGTGCGCACGCGCTCGGCCAGGGCGGCGTCGGAGGTCGTGATCGCGCCGCCGTCCCCGAAGGCGCCGAGGTTCTTGCTCGGGTAGAAGGAGAACGTCCCGATCGCCCCGAGGCCGCCCGGGCGGCCGTCGGCTGCCAGCGAGCCCGACGCCTGCGCGACGTCCTCGACGACCGGGAGCCCGAGCTCCTCCTCGATCTCCCGCACGGGCGCGACGTTGCCGAAGAGGTGCACCGCGACGACGGCCTTCGTGCGGGGCGTGACCGCGGCGCGAACGCTCTCCAGCGTGACGCAGCTCGTGGCGGGGTCGACGTCGCAGAAGACGGGGCGCGCCCCGGTCGGTCCGATCGCCTCCGCACTGGCGAAGTAGGTGAACGAGGGAACCACCACGTCGTCGCCCGGCCCGACGCCGAGCGCGCGCAGGGCGATCGTGATCGCGTCGGTGCCGTTGGCCACGCCGATCGCGTCGGGGGTCCCCGTGTAGGCGGCCCACTCCTGCTCGAAGGCGGACACCTGCGGCCCCAGGATCCACTGCCCGGCGGCGAGCACGTCGTCGATCGCGGCGCGCAGGGCCGGCTGCAGCGGCTCCAGCGGCGTGGACGCGTCGAAGAGCGGAACCGCCATGAGGCGCACACCGTACAGGCGGCTGTCAGGTTCCGCCGGTACCGTGGCAGCCGTGCTCGCCCTCCTGGCCGCCCTGCTCGTCAACGCCTCGATCACCGACAAGCTGGCCGACTTCGCCACCGGCGTGGTGGGTGATCTCGGGCTTCCCGGGATCTTCCTGCTGATGGCGCCGGAGTCCGCCGGCATCCCGATCCCCTCCGAGCCGACGATGCTCTTCGCGGGCTTCAACGTCTCCGACGGCAAGTACTCCCTGGTGGCCGCGGTCCTCGTCGCCTCGGTGGCCAACCTCGTCGGCTCGTGGGTCGCCTACGCCGTCGGGTACTACGGTCGCGAGGGCATCCTCGAGAAGCACGGCCGCAAGCTGCACATCAAGCCGTCGCAGCTGGCCTGGGCGGATCGCTGGTTTGAGAAGTACGGCAGCGCCGCGGTCTTCTTCTCGCGGATGCTCCCGGTCATCCGCACGTTCATCTCGTTTCCGGCGGGCGCGGCGAAGATGCCGATCGTGCGCTTCAGCGTGCTGACGTTCCTGGGCGCGGTGCCCTGGAACCTCGCCCTGGTGCTCGCCGGCCGCGCGGCGCGCGACAACTGGACGGACATCAAGGACAAGCTGCACTACGTCGACTACGCCGTGGTCGCGCTCGTGCTTCTCGGGGCGGCCTACCTCCTCGTGCGCTTCCTGCGGCGGCGGTCAGCCGACCCTGCCGTCGGTGCGGCCTGACGCCGGCAGACCGCTCCGCGCGACGCGCAGCCTGACGCCACCGGCGGGCCGCCCGCGCGACGCGCAGCCCGACGCCACCGCTGCGTCCCGCCGGGGCGGCGTCCCGTCGGCGTACGCTTCGGCTATCAAGCCCCAAGCCGCGCTCCCGCTCCACCACGCCCTCGCGCTCGGCCTGCTGCACGGGCCAACCGAGCTGCTTCCCGTCTCGAGCTCGGGGCACATCACGCTCGTGCCGTGGCTGGCGGGCTGGCCCTACGGGCAGCTCGACGCCGAGCTGCGCAAGGCCTTCGAGGTCGCACTGCACGCGGGAACCGCGGCGGCTCTCCTGATCGCGCTGCGGGGGGAGGTCGGCGACGCGGCGCGCAGCTTCGACCAGCGTCGGGCGACGCTCGTGGCACTGTCGTTCCTGCCGCCCGCGGTGGCGGGGTACACGCTCGAGCGGCCGATCGAGCGACGGCG
>JAABUN010002897.1_pt1 | contig 28460 bp, 23 predicted proteins | sample 5559311 | NCBI WGS metagenome assembly JAABUN01 (sample SAMN10711877, study PRJNA513370) | rock metagenome | isolation source: Antarctica rocks | place: Antarctica: Victoria Land, Siegfried Peak sud
CCAGAAGCCTATCTGACGTTTAAGACTCTTAAAACCGCCGTCTGGCATATCCTGGACCGCGTGGGCCAACAATACACCGTGCATTTTGCCCCTAACACTGTATAGATAATTCTGGCTTACTACTTAGTAGGCTATCTCAAAAAACGTCCGTTTTAACGTGCCGAGGCCGTTTTTACCAAGTAGTGGTTTCAACTAAGCTAATCTGTTGCTTTTGCTTATCTCACCTCTCAACGCCTCGTTCTGACCTCAGCCCCTGACTTACTGAGACAAAACAATCCGTTTTTCGGGTTGAAAAGGCTTACCGTTGTTTTCGGTTTCTAGTCTAGTGCTACCCCTAATAGAACTGGCCCTAGGTGAGCAGCTTATAACATTCAGTAAACGGTCATTTACAGTATGTAAAATAGGCTACTCGGCCGCTACTGCGCCAGCTCCTTGCTTGGCTTTGGCGCCGGGCCGGCCTGCGCGAACAGCTCGCGCAGCCGCGCGGGCGTCAGCTCCGTGAAGTCGATGATGGTAGTTAGTGGGGCTTGAAAGTCCTTCGCCTTCAGCGTAGTAAGCACGGCTACGCAGGCCATTTTGGCGCGGTAGGCGGCCTGCTCGCCCAGGATGGCGTCTTCAAATACCAGGCAGTGGGCGGGCCCTACCCCCAGCTTGCGGGCCACTACGGCGTAGGTGTCGGCGTGGGGCTTGCCCTTGGGCACGTCGTCTTCGCCCACCACCAGGTCGAAGTGGCGGCGCAGGTCGAGGTGGTCGAGGATGTAGGCGAGGGTAGGGCCACCCGAGCCGGTGCCGAGGCCGATTTTGAAACCGGCGGCGCGGGCCGCTTTCAGAAATTCGACCAGGCCGGCCAGCGGCTGGCGCTGGCTCCAGTACAGGGTGCGGTAGAGAAATTCGCGCTGGGCGGCGTACTCCTTAAGTTGCTTTTCGGGCACTTCGTGGCGAAATACGCTTTGCAGTATCTCGGTGGCGGGCATTCCGTTGAAGCGGCGCAGCAGGCGGCGGGCGTTGGTGGTGAGGCCCAGGTCGCGGAAGAGCAGCTGGAAGGCGCGGGCCTGCACGGGCGTATTGTCGATAAGGACGCCGTCCATGTCAAAAATGAGCGCTTGTAAGTCGGGCATAGTCAGGTAACACAAGGGAAACGTGCGCCGCTGTACGGCCCGCCGGCCGCCGGGTATCTTTGCGAACCGCTTTTTATTGGCTTTTGCATGAAAAAACTCGGATTGCTGCTATTGCTGGCGCTGCCGGCCCTACCGGTGCTGGCACAGAAAAAGGGCGCCACCCTGGCCCGCCCCAAGCTGGTAGTGGGCATCGTAATAGACCAGATGCGCTACGACTACCTCTACCGCTACTGGGATAAGTTCGGCAGCGACGGCTTCAAGCGGCTTCTTGGTGAAGGCTTTAGCTACGAGAGCTGCCACTACAACTACGTGCCCACCTACACCGGGCCGGGCCACAGCAGCATCTACACGGGCACTACTCCCTCGACCAACGGCATCGTGGGCAACAACTGGTATGAGCGCGAAACCGGCCACGTTACCTACGTGACTGATGACCCCACCGTGCAGGCCGTGGGCGGCACGGCGGCGGCCGGCCAGATGTCGCCGCGCCACAACCTGGCCACCACCATCACCGATGAGCTGCGGCTGGCCACCAATTTTCAGAGCAAGGTGATTGGCGTCTGCATCAAGGACCGGGGCAGCATCCTGCCCGCCGGCCACGCCGCCAACGCCGCCTACTGGTACGACGGCACCAACGGCGCCTTTATCAGCAGCACGTTTTACACCCCGGCGCTGCCCGACTGGGTGAATAAGTTTAACGCCGCCGGCCACGCGGCCGGGTACCTCAGCCAGCCCTGGAACACGCTGCTGCCCATCGCGCGGTACACCGAAAGCACGCCCGACGACGTGCCCTGGGAGGCTGCCTTTAAGGGCGAAGCCAAGCCGGTTTTTCCGCACGACCTGCCGGCGCTGAGTGCTACCCCCCCCGCCGCCGTGAAGGCCAATGAGAAAGCTTCGGGCGAGAAGCAGCCCGCCGCGCCCACCCGCAACCTCGACCTCATTCGCTCCACGCCCTTCGGCAACTCGCTCACCGCCGACTTTGCCATCGAAACCCTGCGCCAGGAGCAGATGGGCCAGCGCGGCCAAACCGATTTTCTGGCCCTCAGCTTTAGCAGCACCGACTACGTGGGGCACCAGTTTGGCACCACGGCCATCGAAACCGAAGACACCTACCTGCGCCTCGACCGTGACCTGGCGCGCCTGCTCGACGCCATCAATAAGCAGGTGGGGAAGGGCGAGGCGCTGGTGTTCCTGACCGCCGACCACGGCGCCGACCAGGCCGCGGGCTTTTTGGAGGCGCACCAGCTGCCGGGCGGCGGCCTGGGCACGGCGCTGGTGCGCGACTCGGTGCAGCGCGCGCTGGTGCGCGCCCACGGCCCCGGCAAGTGGATACTGGACTTTGAAAACCAGCAGATTTACCTCAACCGGCCCTTATTGCTGGAGAAAAAGCTGGAGCTGGCGAAGGTGCAGAATGAGGTGGCCGAGCTATTGCGCCAGCAGCCGCACATCGCGCAGGCCATTTCGGCCACCGACTTGCAGCGCAACGCCTGGCCGGTGGGCCTGAGCATGTACCAGGCCAACGGCTTCTATGCCCCGCGCTCGGGCGACGTGCTGTTTGTGATGTCGCCGGGCTGGCTCGAAGCCTACTCCTACCCCGTGGTGAAAGGCACGACGCACGGCGTGTCGTGGGCCTACGACACCCACGTGCCGCTGCTGTGGTGGGGCTGGCACGTGCGCCACGGCGAGTCGGCCGAGGAGGTCAAAATCGTGGATATCGCGCCCACCGTGGCCCGGTATCTGCACATTCAGGAGCCGAGCGGGTGCAGCGGTGGGCCCTTGCTGGAGGTACTGCGCTAGCCGTTCGACGTTTTTTTGCATTTTTACGTAACGTAGTTTCTTTAATTTACTCTTCACTCCTCCTTCCAAGTGTCCCAATTCAACCCCTGGCACGACGTTTCGCGCGGCGAAAACCTTCCTGCCACCGTTACCGGCGTCATCGAAATTCCCAAAGGCAGCAAAGGCAAGTATGAGCTCGACAAGGAAAGCGGCCTGCTTAAGCTCGACCGCGTGCTGTTCTCGGCCGTACACTACCCCGCCGCCTACGGCTTTATCCCGCAGACGTACTGCGACGACCACGACCCGCTCGATATCCTGGTGCTGTGCTCGGTTGATATTCCGCACATGTGCCTGGTCGAGGCCAAGGTTATCGGCGTGATGCAGATGCTGGACCAGGACGAGGAGGATGATAAAATCATTGCCGTGGCCGCCCACGACGTATCGGTGAACCACTACAACGAGCTAGCCGACCTACCCCCCTACATGATGCTGGAGATGCAGCGCTTTTTTGAAGACTACAAAGCCCTGGAAAACAAGCAGGTAGTCGTAAAGCAGTTTCTGGGCCGCGAAGATGCCTACCGCATCATCGACGCCAGCATTACGCTGTACGAAGAAACCTACGGCGACCGCAAAAAGTAGGAGCCGAGTGGCTCATCCGGCCAGCTGACCTACTTCGAAAGAACGTCATGCGGAGCTGGCGAAGCATCTCTACCGTTTCATCCAGCGATGTGGTAGCGAGGCTTCGCCAGCTCCGCATGACGTTCTTTTGGGTTATTACTCGCGCGTTCCTTTCCTGATTCATGCCCGCCGCCCGCCGCGCCCTGCCTCTGCGCCTGCTCGATGCCCTGCTCTACAGCAGTGCCTGGCTGGCGGCGGCCGCGGCCGCCCAAACGGCGGCCACGCTGCGCCAGTGGCCGGGCCTGGGCGGCGCGACCGGCCCGCACGTGGTGGCGCTGGTATTCGCGGCCACGCTGCTTACCTATAATCTCGACGCGGCGCTGCCCTTCAAGCACCGGCAGCCGCCGGGCACCTCGGGGCGCAAGGCCTGGCAGCAGCGCCACCGCCCGGCCATGCTGGGGCTGGCCGGCGCGGCTGCCCTGGTCGATGCCTACCTGCTGCTGGCCGATGGCTGGCTGCGCTTCCTACCCCTGCTGGTGCCGCTCACGGCGCTGGCCGTGGGCTACTCGTGGCCGCTGCTGCCGTGGCGGGGCCGCTGGCGCGCCATCCGGGAAGTGCCGCTGCTGAAGGTATTTCTGATTGCGGGCGTGTGGACGGCCGTGACCGGCGGCCTGCCCGCGCTGGCGCTGCACCAGCCGCTGGCCGCCGTGCGGGGCCTGCTGGCCCAGCGGTTTTGCCTGGTAACGGCCCTGGCCATCGTGTTTGATATTCGGGACTACAGCCGCGACCAGCTGGCGGGCCTGCGCACCTTTCCGACGCGGCTGGGGGTAGGCGGGGCCAAGGCCGTGGCCCTGGGCTTTTTGGCCGGGGCCACGGCGCTGGGCCTGGCTCGCGGGGCCGCGCCGCTGGCGGTGCTGCTGCCGGCCGGGCTGGCGGCGGCCGTTATACTGGCCGCGCAGGAGGCGCGGGGCGACTACTTTTTTGCCCTGCTCACCGACGGGGTTTTGCTGGTGCAGGCAGCGGCCTATTTCGTGCTTTAGCGCCGGTTGGCCGGGGTAGGGCGGGCCTGCGCCCCGGCTGTTAGCTGGCTGCGTGCGGTTCGTTCCGGCCACGGCCGGGCGGGCAAACTATCGTTTTCCCACGGGGCCGGCGCCAAAGCAATTTCACCAGGCTGGGCCGGGGTTAGCCTGCCTGCCGTGAGCGGCTTGCCGCGCATGGTTCCAGGCACTTTTATATAGCATTTTGAGGGTGACACCAATAACCCGGCAAATTCGGCTGTTCACTGAGCAGCTACGTAATCCTACCCTACGTCTCCTTCCCTTTGATTTTCCATGAGCCCAGATTTGCTTGAGCTTACGCACAACTATTTCATTGGCAGTACCGTGCGGCAGATTAGCACGGCCTTCGACGAAAGCGAGAGCAGCGTGAGCACGGCGCTGCAACGGGTAGTGCCGGTGGCGCTGGGTGCCCTGCTGGCGCGCGCGCGCCAGCCCGGCGGAGCCACCGACTTGTTTGCCCGCGTGTACCGGGTGCACCGCCGCGACCCGCTCACCCATTTTGGCGGGCTCCTGGGGGAGGTGAGCGACCCGGCGGGCGCGCCCCTCACCAGCGAGGGCAGCCTGCCCGGCCCCGGCCCTGGCTTGCTGCGCCTGGTGCTGGGGCCGGGCTACGACGCCACGGTGGCGCGCATTGGCCGGCAGGCCGGGGTGCGGCTCGCTACCGTATCCAGGCTCCTGAGCCTGGCGGTGCCCGTAGGACTGGGCCTGCTGGGCCGCTACGCGGTGCGGCACACCCTCGATGCGCGGGGCCTGGCCAGCTACCTGGCCAGCCAGGCCGCGCCCATTGTGGGCGCGCTGGGTAGCTTGCCCGAGGGGGTAGGCCAGGAGCTGGCCAGCCTGGCGGCCGGCCCAGCTGCTACGCCGCCCGCCCCGGCCAGCATGGCCCAGCGCCCCGCCCCGCCGCCCCGAGCGGAGCCGGTGCCGCCACCCGCCTCGCAACCGGCTACCACCCCACCGCCTACTCCGGCACTCGACGCCCCACGACCCGCCCCTACCCCGCCGCCGCTGCCTGGGCCGCCTACCCCCGCTGCTTCCCGTCGCTGGCCGTGGCTGCTCGCCCTGCTGCTGGCCGTGGTGCTCGGAATTGCCGCCGCGCAGGTTTACCTGCTACGGAGCCCGGTTACGCCCGGCACGCCCGCCCCGGCGAGCACCGCCCCGACAGCTACGACCGGGCCGCCCGCCCGCCCCGACGTGACCAGCAACGACCACCTGGCGTACATCGGGGGGCGCGCTACCCTGCCGCTCGCGGGCGGTGCTAAGCTACGCGTGAGCAACAACTCGGCCGAGGCCCGGCTGTATCATTTTCTCAAAGACCCCGCCCAGACGGTGAGCCTCGACAAAACCCAGGGCTGGCTGCTGCTCGACCAGGTGTATTTCAACCCCGGCAAGGCCACGCTCACGCGCGAGTCGGGGGTGCAGCTCCACAACCTGGCGGCTATTCTAAAAACCTTTCCCCACGCCGTCCTCAAGCTCGGCGGCTACACCGACGACCAGCGTAGCGCCGATAAAAACCTGCTAATCAGCGCCGATTGTGCCAACGCCGCCCGCCGGCAGCTCCTAAGCTACCGCATCGCGCCGGGCCGCGTCGCCGCCGAGGGCTACGGCCAGGCTCCTACCCGCGCCGCGCCCCCGGCCAGCCACCCGCAAAGCCGCCGCGTGTACGTGCGGGTCAGCAAGAAATACTGAGCAGGCCCCGCGCCATTTTGCAAGCAGCCTCCTGGTGCATAATCCTTTGATTATCAAGACTAACTTGGCCGCGCACGGGCCTTTCCCTGGCCTGGCGCGGCTACTTCCACAACGCCCTACCCCCTGGCTTGGCTGCCATGCTTATTGGCCACTTGCAACCACCGGGGGACCGGATAGCTCTTCCTGCCGTACCTCTCTTCTATTTTGATAAGCAAATGAAGCATCTTACTCTTCTTGCGCTCGGGGTGCTGGCCGCCCCGCTGACCGGCCACGCCCAGGAAGGGCCGCCCGTGCGGTTTGGCCTCAAGGCCGGGGCCACCCTTTCCAGCATCGTGGGCCCCCGCACCAGCGACTATCCCGTTTCGCCCCTGGTAGCGGGGGTAGGCGGGGCGTTTGCCACGGTGCCGCTGGGCGCTGCGCAGCGCTGGTTTTTGCAGCCCGAGCTGCTGTATAGCCAGCAAGGCTACCGGCTCGCCCACCCCGCTACCGATTACAAGGCCACTTTCCGCTCCGACTACCTCAAGCTACCCCTGCTGCTGGGGTTCACGCACGGCGGCTTTTTTGCCGCCGTGGGGCCGCAGGTGGGCTACCTGGTGCACGCGCGCAATACCCTTCGCTTTCACGACTACTCTCCGTTAACAGGGACTTCGCCGGACATTACCGAACGGGTGAATACTGACCTGCGCTACTACCAGCGCTGGGAGTTTTCGGCGGTGGCGGCTGTAGGTTACCGCTGGCACTGCGGCGCGGGCATAGAGCTGCGCTACGCTGACACCTTTTTCAGCCAGTCGCACGACAATTTATCCAGCAACTACGGCTACCGCGACGCCCACAGCCTGAGCGGGCAGGTGCAGGCCAGCTACCTGCTGCCCTGGCACTAGGCGGCTAGCGCGTGAGGGCCCGCAAGGCCGGGCCGATGTACGTCACCAGGTCGCCGGCCACCAGGCCCGCCTGGCCCGTTTCGGCGGCGGCCAGGTCGCCGGCGTGGCCGTGGGCCAGCACGGCGAGGCGGGCGGCCGTGAGGGCATCGAGCCGCGCATGGGCGCGCAGGGCCAGCACCAGGCCGGTGAGCACGTCGCCGCTGCCGCCGGTGCCCATGCCGGGGTTGCCGGTGGTGTTGAAATACACCTGGCCATCGGGCGCGGCCACGGCGGTGTAAGCGCCTTTCAGAATGACGACGCACTTATACTTTCGCACGAATTCGCGCAGCAAATCGAGGCGGTGGTAGTCGTCCTTCGTCTTCTCGGTGAGGCGCGCGAACTCGCCGATGTGGGGCGTGAGCACCGTGTCGGGGGGTAGCAAATCGAGCAGCTCGCGGTGCGCACCGAGCAGGTTGAGCGCGTCGGCATCTATGACCAATGGCACTTTGGCTTCGCGCAGCAGCTTTTCCAGCACGGCGCGGCTGGCTTCCTCCTTACCCAGGCCGGGGCCGATACCAATGGCCTGATAATCTTTTAGTTCGGGCAGCTCGCTGATGAAGTCGGCTTCGGGGTCGGGCAGGCACATAGCCTCGGGCTGGGTGGTCTGAATGATGTCGTAGCCGCAGCCGGGCACGGCCACCGTCAGCAGCCCTACCCCCCCGCGCAGGCACGAGCCCGCCGCCAGCACGGCCGCGCCCACCTTGCCCCGGCTGCCGGCCAGCAGCAAAGCGTGCCCGAAGGTATTCTTATAGGCAAACTTGCCGCGCCGGGGCAACGTCACGTCGGGCACCGGCGCGGCCAGCGCGGCGTCGAAGCCGCCTACCCCCGGCATTCGGGTGAGGTGCCAGGGCGAGGCAGCTTTTTCGATAAAATCGGCGCTCAGACCAATGTTCATTACCTCCCACTCGCCCACGAACTCCGCGTTTTGCGGCAGCAGAAAAGCCAGCTTGGGCAGGCCGAAGCTCACGGTGTGGCGGGCCCGCACCACGGGCGCGGCCGGGTCGGGCTGGGGCGCGTCGGCGAGCAGGCCGCTGGGCAAATCCACGGCCAGCACCCGCGCCTGGCTGTCGTTGAGGTGCCGCACCACGGCGGCGGCCACCCCGGCCAGCGGGCGGCTGAGGCCGGTGCCAAACAGCGCATCCACCACCAGCGTGCCGGGCGGGATGGGGGGTAGGGCGTTGGCGGCCAGCTCGATTACCGGCACGGCGGCCGGCAGGCGCTGGCGCTGATAGTCAACGGAGTAGCGGCCGGCGGGCAGGGTGGCGACCCGCGCCGGGAAGCCGGCCTCGTGCAGCAGGCGGGCCAGGGCCAGGCCATCGCCGCCGTTGTTGCCGGGGCCGCACAGCAGCAGGATGTCATTGGGCTTTTCACACAGGTATTCGCCATACAGCCAGAACAGAAGCTGCTGGGCGGCGCGGTCCATGAGTTGCAGCGAGGTAATGCCCTGCTCCGTGATGGTAGCCTGGTCGAGGTCGTGGGTTTGGGCAGCAGTGAGGAGTTTCATGGGGAGAATTTTACGCAAAAAACGGCAAGAGCGCTACTTTTGGCCATGCAAACATCCGCCCGCGTCTTTACCGTGCCCGGCCTGGGTAGCTCCGACCCCGGCCACTGGCAAACCCTGCTGGAGCAAGCTAACTCCACGTTCACCCGCATCGAGCAACGCGAGTGGGACGCGCCCGACCGCGCCGAGTGGGTGGCTACCATCGAGCAGGCCCTAGCTGGTGAGGACTTGAGCCAAGTGGTGCTAGTGGCCCATAGCCTGGGCTGCGCCGCGGTGGCGCACTGGGCCGCCCGCTACGGCCACGCCATTCGGGGGGCGCTGCTGGTAGCCCCGGCCGATGTTAATACCCCCACGTTTGCCGGCCTGCCCACCACCGGCTTCGCGCCCATGCCCCGGCTGCGGCTGCCCTTCGCCAGCCAGGTAGTACTGAGCAGCAACGACCCGTGGGTAACGCCCGAGCGCGCCCGGCAGTTTGCCGCGGCCTGGGGCAGTGAACTGGTGGAGGCGGGACCGGCCGGCCACCTCAACGTTGCCAGCGGGCACGGCCCCTGGCCACTAGCGCAGGAGTTGCTGCGCCAGTGGCAGTAGTGCGGGGTAAAGCTAGTAAACTTCCCCTTCGCGGATTACGTTTTCCAAACAGCTATTCTGCTTTTGTAAACCTTACCCCCTCGAAAATGCAAACCTGGAACGACGTTATCCGCCTGGCCAACCACGGCGCCCCTACCCCCCCCCGCCGCGTCGAAAAAACCCCGGCCGAATGGAAAGCCCAGCTCACCCCCGAGCAGTACCACGTCACGCGTGAGCACGGCACCGAGCGCGCCTTCACCGGCGAGTACTGCGAGGCCCACGAGGCCGGCCTCTACGCCTGCGTGTGTTGCGGCACGCCCCTGTACGACTCGCGTACCAAGTTTGAGAGCGGCACCGGCTGGCCCAGCTTCACGCAGCCGGTAGAGGAAGATGTCATCAAGTATAAGAAGGACACCAGCTACGGCATGACCCGCGTGGAAGCGCTCTGCAACGTGTGCGACGCCCACCAGGGCCACGCGTTTCCCGACGGCCCGGCCCCGAGCGGCCTGCGCCTGTGCATCAACTCGGCCAGCATCAAGCTGGTGACGACCAAAGAGCCGGCCGCGTAGGCAGCAAGCTGGTCATATTCAAAGACTAAAAAGAACGTCATGCTGAGCTTGCCGAAGCATCTTGCTCGAATCGTTGGAATTAGTAACCCTAGCGACACGAGCGAGATGCTTCGGCAAGCTCAGCATGACGTTCTGTGTTTAATGAACCAGCCGTTCTTTTTTATCTTTCATCCCGCTAACTCTTGCCCTACTCCCTCCCCACCCCGTCATGTCGCTCTTATTCACTGATTTTGCCTCGTGGCAGGCGCACTGCGCCGCCACCGGCGAGCCGCTCTACCAGCCGGTACTGGCCTACGAGATTGAGCAGAAGGGCGCGACCGAAGACGCCATCTGGCCTACCCTGCAACGGGCCTACGACGTGATGCGCGACGCCGTGCACGAGGGCCAGACCGGCAACATGACCTCGCGCTCGGGCATGATAAACAACGGGGCCAAGAAGATTGCCGCCTCGTCCGTCACGGTGCTATCGCCCGAGTTTAAGCAGCTGGTAATAAGCGCCCTGGGGGCCAAGGAGGTGAACTCGTGCATGGGCCGCGTGGTGGCCGCGCCCACGGCGGGCGCGTCGGGTATCCTGCCGGGCGTGCTCACCACTATCCAAAATATTCACCACCTCGACGACCACAAAATTCTGGAGGGCCTGCTGGTGGCGGCCGGCATTGCACTCATTATTGAGCAAAACGCCTCGCTGGCCGGGGCCGTGGGCGGCTGCCAGGCCGAAACCGGGTCGGCGGCGGCGATGGGCGCGGGGGCCATCGTGTACTGCCTGGGAGGTAGCGTGGCCGAAACGTTCGCGGCCGTGGCCATCACCATTCAGTGTATGCTGGGGCTGGTGTGCGACCCGGTGGCGGGCCTGGTGGAAGTGCCCTGCGTGGTGCGCAACGCCTCGGCGGCGGCCATCGCGTTTTCGTCGGCCCAGATTGCCATCGCGGGCGTCGACCCGGTTATTCCCGTTGACCAGTGCGTGGCGGCCCTCGGCGAAGTAGGCCAGAGCATGGAAACGCGCTACAAGGAAACCGCCCTCGGCGGCCTGGCCAATACTAAGCGGGGTAGGGAAATCGAGAAGCTGGTGCTGGTGCAGGATGTCAACATTCTGCCCGACGAGTAGGCAGGCAGCAGCGCGAACTTTCCAGTTCGCGCGCGCGCGCAGCGAGCATGGTTGTTCGTGCCGCCCAAGTGCCGCCTGCTCGCTGGCGCTCGCGCACGCACTGGAAAGTTCGCGCTACTATTCCATTGTGGGCGGCGTCATCAGCAGCGCACCCAGAAACTTGAGGGACGGCTCGTAGCGTACCCGGCGCTCCTGGTAGTGCTGCCAGGCGGCTTCTTCGTTGGCACGCAGGGGTAGGCCGGCAGTGCGCAGCGCCTGCCAGGCCTCGGCAAACCCGGCGCGGCCGGGGGTAGTGGCGGCCATTTCTTCGGGCGTGCGCAGCTCAACGGGTTCGGTGCCCGACTTATGGTCGAAGAAGCGGTGCACCCGGTTCAGGGCCAGCACGCCGGCCGCAAACGTGAGCTCGACCTGCCGCGAGCGGGGCACGTCGAGGGCTGAGAACAGCAGGTTGGCCGCATCCAGAATGAGGCCGGCGGCCAGCACCCACGAGCGGCCGGCCTGCGGCGAGCGAAAAAACGCCAGCACCGGCAGCGAGGTATGGCTTTCGTCAATCTCTACCAGCCATTGCTCCCAGACCAGCCACTGCGCGTCGTCGTTCAAAAAATCCTTATCGCGCCCCAGCCACAGCACCACGCCCGCCGCCGAGGCGGGCACACCAGCCCGCAACTCCAACTGGGCTACCACGATTTCGCGGCGCGAAAAAGCCTGGTAAATGGTGGGCAGGTACGAGATGAGCAGCGTGAGCAGCAGCAGCCCCAGCGTGGCCTCGGAGTAGCTGAACACGTTGACCACGAAGCCATTTTGCTTGGCAGTACCCAATGTGAGCAGCGAGCTGCCACTCAGCTCGTAGCTCTTGGCGAAGTCGGCCACGCCCAGCGCCCAGTAGATGCCCGTGTAGCCCAGGCCCACCAGCGCCAGCCAGCCAATGGGCAGCGCTACCAGCCCCACCGGCGCGTAGTGCGCCATAATGCGGTCGCGCCGGGCAAAGGTGCGGGCGTGCTTCGCGGCAAAGTCAAACAGCGCCCGCACCCCCCCAAATACGAACACATTGAGCCGCACCGATTCGTTACGCGGCAGCACAAACGAGCGAATGGCCGCCGACACGGTGATGAGCACCAGCAGGCCGCCGGTCAGGCCCACCAGCAGGCGCAGCGCGTAATGAAGAACAACAAGCATGGGGCATGTACGAGGCAGGCCCGCGCTTAGCTGCTACCCCCCAGCGAATAGCGCAGGCGCAGGCGGCGCGCGGCCAGGCTGGCGGCGTAGGCAGCCTGCATGGCGGGCGTCAGCAATGAGCGGCGCAGCAATTTATCAGTGGCGGCTTCGTGGCCGGCCATCTCGGCCAGCACGCGGCGCACGCGGCTGGGCGGCAGCCCAATGCGCCGGCCAAATTCCAGGAAGTCGTCGTAGGCCAGAAAGGCATTGGCCGCGAAGCTGGGCGTTTCGTAGTCGTCGGCAAACAGGGCGAGGGCCAGGCCGTTGCCATCGTTCACGTGCAGGCTGGTATTGAGCAGGTCGTAGGCGGGCGTGAGGCGGTACTCGCCGTCGGGCTGGCGGTAGAGCGAGAAGTTTTTGAGGTGCGCGTCGCCGTTGCTCACGAGGTAGTTGAAGAGCGTGAGGCGGAAATATTCGTCCAAAGCGGGCGGGGCCGCCCGTACGTAGCGCCGAATGAGGCGCGCTATTTCTTCGTGGCTGCCTTCGTACTTAAAATTGCCGCCGTGGGTGGCCCGGCTGCGCTCCGTCAACTGCGCGAAATCTTCTTGCAACAGGCGCTCGCCGGTAGATAGCACGTCGAAGCGGCGCGTGAGGTAAGCGGCCGTCTCACCATCGGTAAACTGAAGCAGCGCACAAGCCGCCACACGCAAGCCAAAAACCTGCCGGGCCAGCTGCATGGTGAAGTGCTCATTTGCTGGCACTAACTCTGTACGCTTAATATCGGGACTACGCGGTGGAGGCTTAAGCAAATACTCGTAGCCGCCGCGCTCGGCGCTGAGTACCAGCGCCCCATCTTCCAGCCGTAACGACACCTTGAACTGCACCCCGGAAATAGAAATTCGCTTAATATTCTGAATTAAGTTTTCCTGAAATGCGCTTGGCAGACTTTGGGCCGTAAAGGGCAGGGCAGGGCAGGGCTAACCACCTGCCCGTCGAACAGCAACTTCGCACAGCTTGTACAGAAGCGCCGGCCCGGCCCGCGTAGGGGACGGTAGCAGCCAGAGCAGTTCATGGAATTTTGCGGACAGTAATAGCCCCGATGGTTTGCTGTTGCGCGGTAGCTAGTAGTAAGCTAAAATCATCACGCTCGTCCAAATGCAAGGCCCGCACTTGGATGGAATGGTTAGTGCCTTCCGTCAATAAGCCGCTGAAGAAGGGGAATAATACCGGTGAGAGATACGCCCGCCGGCGCTTTGGTAGCGTTAAGCTAATTGCTGGCACAGCCGGGTTAGCGAGATAATTAAGGTTGTATTCGAATACATAATTGTACTTATTTGGGTCCCTGCTTTTCTTCCGGCGTAAAGTGCCAGCCAACTGCTCATTCATAAAAACTGCTGCTTCCCGATTATTCATGTTAGTGGCTTCAGCTTGATATGCAGGTCTAAACCCAAAACCTCTAGCACTGCTTGCAGTTGCGCAAAACCTGGATTACCACGGCCCGCCTCCCAATTCAACAATTGCCGGGTAGAAAGACTGGCTAGTTCCGCCACATAGGCTTGCGACAACTGCAATTCCTTACGGCGGTTTTGTAACTGAGCACCCAAATCTTGTGTGGTCATTCTTTCTAAAATAATTAAAAAATAAGCATGAACTAAATTTCGTATTTTCTTTATTTTACCCAATTAATTCTTGCAAAGTTAATAAAATCATACTGAATACGCAATTTATTTCATCCTAGCCTGCCACAGCTGCCGAAACGACTTCTCGGCCACCTTCAGGCTCTCGCGGCGCTTGCGCCAGCCGGCCTGGTCGAGCAGGTAGCCGAGGCTGAAATCTTTGAGGCGGCCGGGCAGCACGTCGAGCGCCCAGCGGTGGCGCATACTCCAGCGCCAGAAGCCGATGGCGACTTTCTCCACCTGCGTGTTGTGGCCCTCGGCCACGCTTTCCTGGCGATTGAGCAGCAAGAGATTATGTAGGTTGATGCGCACCGGGCACACGCTGGTGCAGGCCCCGCACAAGCTGCTGGCAAAGCTCAGGTGCTGGTGCTCTTTGAGGCCGCTCAGGTGTGGGCTGATGACGGAGCCGATGGGACCCGAGTAGGTGGTTTCGTAGGTGTGGCCGCCGATGTTCTTGTACACCGGGCACACGTTGAGGCAGGCCCCGCAGCGGATGCAGCGCAGCGCCTCGCGGCGGTCGGGCCGGGCCAGCAGGTTGGTGCGGCCGTTGTCGAGCAGGATAACGACCATTTCCTCGGGGCCGTCGGGCTCGCCGGGCTGGCGCGGGCCGAAGTACACCGTATTATACACCGTGACCTGCTGCCCGGTGCCGCTGGTGCTGAGCAGGGGCCAGAACAGGTCGAGGTCGGTGAGCTGCGGGATGATTTTCTCGATGCCTACCACCGCGATGTGCAGGCCGGGGAAGGTGGCCGAGAGGCGGGCGTTGCCTTCATTTTCGGTCACAGCTACCCCCCCTTCTTTGGCCAATAAGAAATTGCCGCCCGTGATGCCGACTTCGGCCGCCGTGTACTTGTCGCGCAGCAGGTGGCGGGCCGTGAGCACGAGTTGCTGGGCATCGTCGGTGTGCGCGATGCCGAGGTGCTTGACGAAGATATCGGCGATGTCGGCCTTGCTCAGGTGCATGGCGGGCGTCACGATGTGGTAGGGCCGCTCGCCGTTGAGCTGTACGATGTACTCGCCCAGGTCCGTCTCAACCGACTCGATGCCCCTACCCTTCAAATACTGGTTGACGTGGATTTCCTCGGTAGTCATGCTCTTGGCTTTCACCACGGTGCGGGCCTGGCGCGCCGCGGTGAGGCGGCCGATTTCGGCCAGGGCTTCCTGGGCGTCGTTGGCCCACACCACGCAGCCGCCGCGGGCAGTGAACGCGGCCTCGAATTGCAGCAAGTACTCGTCGAGCTTTTCGAGCACCTGGGCCTTGCGGTAGGCGGCGCGGGCGCGGGCCAGCTCGTGGTCCTGGTAGTGCTGCATCCCGGCGCTCACGGCCGCGTCGTACTTACCGATGTTGAAGCGGATTTTGCGGCGGTGTTCGAGGTCGAAGGCTTTTTTATCCGCGTCTTTGAGAAATTGTTCGGATTTCATTTTCGCACGGAGTTAAAGGGAGGTAAAAGGAGTTTCACGGAGTTAATTTACTAGGCGTACTATCTGTTCTTTCAGCGAAGCGGTGTTGAAGTTGATAAGCAGTCCGACGCGTAGCCCCGATAGCCGCAGGTAATTCAATAGCTGTTTGGAATGAATAGGGGCCAGTGCTTCCACTGATTTTAATTCCAAAATAACCTGACTCTCTACCACCATATCGGCTCGAAAGGCCAAGTCCAGCCGAAGCCCATCATATACGACTGGCATTTCTACCTGCGTAGCCACCAATAAGCCGGCTTTCCGCAGCTCATGTGCCAGCGCCACCTCATAGACCGACTCCAGCAGGCCTGGCCCTAGCACTGTATGCACCCGAAAAGCCACTCCTAAAATTCGCCCAGTTAAATCGGTGCGCTCCATAAAAAACTCCGTGAAACTCCCTTTACCTCCCTTTTAACTCTGTGCGAAAACTTCACTATGGCTTATTCGAATCCACCACCGGCCGGACGTCGCGGTTGGCCAGGTCCCAGGCCAGGAAGAACACCAGCCGCGCCCGCGCCTCCAGCTTATTGAACTCAATTTTGGAAATCTCGTCGCTAGCCTCGTGGTAGTCGGGGTGCACGCCGCTGAAGAAAAACGCCACTGGAATTCCCTGCTTAGCAAAGTTATAGTGGTCGGAGCGGTAGTAAAACCGGTTGGGGTCGGCGGGGTCGTTGAAGCGAAAGTCGAGGTCCACGTTGCCGTGCTGACGGTTGGTTTCCTGCAAGGCCGCGTGCAGCTGCGACGACAGTTTATCGCTCCCAATCACGTACACGTAGTCGGGCTTGCCGGCGTGGGCCTCGTCGGTGCGGCCAATCATGTCGATGTTGAGGTCCGTGACGGTGTTGGCCAGCGGAAACACCGGGTGGTCAGTATAGTACTCGGAGCCCAGCAGGCCCTTTTCCTCACCCGTGTGGGCCAGAAACAGGAGGCTGCGGCGCGGCGCGTGCCCGCTGCGGGCCGCCTTAGCAAAGGCCTGCGCGATGCTGAGCACACCCACCGTGCCCGAGCCGTCGTCGTCGGCCCCGTTGTAAACCTCGCCGCCAATGATGCCGAGGTGGTCGTAGTGCGCCGACACCACCAGAATTTCGTCCTTAAGGTCGGTGCCCGGCAAAAAGCCCAGCACGTTTTCGGTGGTGACGGTGCTGCGCTGCTGCGGCGCGCTGATGCTGAACCGGACGGGCCGGAACTTGCTGGCCACCGGCTTTTGAGCGGCCGCGGTAGCCGTGGCGTACTGCTGCAACGCGGCGGCGCTGGCACCCAACAGCTTCAGCCCCAGGGCCGGCGACACGAAGAAAGCCGGCGCCCTACCCCCCGGCTGGTCGGCAAAGGCAATGGTGGGCTGCATCACGCGCGGGGCCAGGCGGGCGGTGGTTTTCTCAAATTTATCGGCCGCTTCCTGGGTCACGAAGAAGATGCTGCGGGCACCCTTTTGGGCGGCCAGCGCGGCCTTGGCCCGGAAATCGACGCTCCATTTGGTGGGGCTGCCGTCGGGGCTGAGTATTGACTTGCCCTCAGCCGTGCGCGGCTCGCCGAGTAGCACGAGCAGGTCTTTGCCCTGCACATCGCGGCCCTTGTAATCGGAGTAATCGCCCTGCTCGATGCCGTAGCCCACGAACACCGGCTGCACCGCCGTGGCCTGCTCGAAGGGCGAGCGGCCGAAGGCGTAAAAATCCTTGAGCCACTCGTAGGCCTTGCCACCCGCCGTGAGCGCGCCGCCCGGCTGCCAGGCGCTATGCTCCAGGCCGAAGGTCTGGAGGTAAGGATTGGCCGCGTTGGCCGCCACGGGCGCCACCAGGCTATCGGCGGCAAACTGCTTGCTGATATACTCGGCGGCCATTTTCTGGCCCCTGGTGCCGGTTTCGCGGCCCTCGTACTCGTCGGAGGCCAGCACCGTGAGGTCGCGCCGCAGGTGCTCCTGCGTGATGTAGCGGTCGGCGTAGGCGGCGGCCGGGTCGGGTGCCGGGGCCGGCTCCACAGGGCGCAGGTCGGGCAGCGGGTCGGGCATGAGCACGAAGCCGTGCGGCGCGATGCCGCCGGGGTAGCGCCCCACGGGGCTACCCACAGGCTGGCCTTTGGGCTGGCCTTTGACTTTCTGGGCCTGGGCCGCGCCGGGCAGGGCGAGGGCGGCGAGTATCAGCAGCGTGTGTTTCATGAAAATGTAGGGTAGGCTTTGGCATGCCGCGTGAAGGTATTATTTTTGGGGCTTAGGAAGCAAAGCTATTCAGCCAATAGCTGCTAGCATGAGATGAATGACTGGCTTTCAAAGACATATAAAGCAAAAAGAAACCCCTCTGAAAGCTTAAAAACATGCTGCAAATACTTTCTGTCACAAGCAGCAATGAGTCAGATAGTTGAGAGCCTTTGTTTGATTTTTGCTTCCTAAGCCCCTATTTTTATTAGCAGTAATTTGCTAATTAACCCAAGTTGCGGGGCAAGGCAGAAAAAGTTTGTTTGGCGTGAGCAGACTAGGTTTGAAGTATCTGACCCATTCGAGGCCAGCCGACCATGCGCGAACAGACCGTTGCCAGGCGCTGCTTGCTAGATGAGTTGATTCGTTATTACCCGGCTGCCCCCCGCTTCGGGCCGGCGCTTGACCGATGCGTAGGTACTGACCACGGCCTTAGTGGCGGCCTGCCGGGGGTAATCTGGCAGTGGCCAAGCACTATATGAAGCAGCCCTGGGGGCAGAACCGGCTGGATAAGAGTGGTTTCACGCACCACATACACGCGCTCACCGATACGCTGCTCGCGCTCTTCGCCACGTTAGGTAACCTGCTCAAGCATTTGCATACCGAAGCCCGTTATCTTCTCTCGCTTAATTAAACCACCGCGAAGGGCCTGATTGAGGAGCACTTTCTGCGTTTCAATGTCACAAACAGACTCCTTTTCGCAAAATGCAGTAGAAGCAAATAGCCCTTTTGAAAGTACAGTGTCTATTCAACACCCAAAAATTATTAAAATAGATACAATTTATCTGTATTTTATCATAGTCGAAATTATAAGCAAAGTTTCCTTTTTGAGCGCGATTTATGTCCCTAATTTTGCAGCTACAAAAGATGTACTATATTGCCGTGAAGGCGATAGTGTTTATGTGTCGGTTGCCAAAATATTTCCCACATCAAATCCTCATTTTATGAAATCTAAGCTCCTCTTTTTGATTATTGGCTTGGCAAGTACAATAGTATCCTGTTCTCGGAAGGATGTCATACAACCTACCGAGTTAGCGACACCTGTAGGTGCATCCCAGGTCAAGGTTGTTGATGGTCGGCTAGTATTTGCTGACCAGAAAGCACTTGACCAAGTGCGTAGTGAGCTTCGCACTTTAGCATTGAACACTCCTAGCGGTAAAACGCTGGATAGCTGGGAGCAAAAGTTAGGTTTTAAATCCTTGCGGGCCAACGCAGCTGAAGAATCAGTGAATCTGGAAGCGAAGCAAGCCGAAAACCAAGCAACTCCCGCGTATGATTTAGTGAGCAAGTTTGGCTTTCCTAATTTTATCGCCTCTATTATTAATCCATCCGGCGAATATCAGGTAGGGGATAAGATTTATTGGTTCCATAATAATGTTAAATATCAAGCTAGCTCTGAGTCAGAATTAGCTAGTATTAAGCAAAACCCAAGCTTAGCGACTACCAAGTTCTCTGCTGGCTTATCTAAAGTAAACCCCAGCAAGGACTATCTGAAAGGCACAGCTAATCCTCAGTCTTCTACCACTCCTAAGAATCCGAGTGTTAGCACTAATCTTGTCACCGTAAATTCGGATGGTGGGAATGCTCAGCCTTATACTTCACAAACTTTCTTTTTGAATGGGGATACCGGCAGTCAGCGCCGTACTATATATGCTCTTCGCGTTTATACTGAGGCTGAGGACGGCGGTTACTATACGGTTTTATACTTACAATTAATCTATCAATATTATGCCAATGGGCACAACGCTTGGTATGGTGCAGCTGGTAATTCATGGTCATATGACGTGAATGTCCAGTATACAGGCAATGTCGTTGCGAAAAGTGCGATTGATACTGGTTATGGTCCAGCTGGTTATACTACTACTACCCCCACTTCTGGGTCATTAATCGCAAATGGTAGTTTTAGTACTGGTGGGTTAGAGTTGCAAATAGGAGCCACTCACGCACCTATTGGTGATTCTAATCCCTCTAATACAGGGGTTCAGGATTGGAATGTTAGCATTAGTGGCTATATCAATGGTAATGCAACTAATACCAACCCAGTCCAAGGTTATTATATAAATAGCAGTTCTATATGGTAATAAATTTTATTTTAATAAAATTTATTACGATTGAATAATTCCTTTAAAGAAAAGGCTCAACTGGGTGTCCGGTTGAGCCTTTTCTTTAAAGGAATTGTAGCACCAAAGCAGTCATTTTGAAGTGATTGGGCAAAACCAGACACCACAGGTTCTTATCTTTGAAGGTCATGCAAGCCATCTCCCCACCCACCAAACGCCAGCGTTATGATGCCCCCTTTCAAGCCGAAGCCCTGCGCCTGGCCGAGCAGAGTTACTAGACGCAGGCCGACGCTCGCGCGCTAAGTATCAACCCAAAGCTGCTCTACAAGCGGCAGAAGGAAGTGCTCACGCCGGTAGCCGCCGCCCGCGGAGCGGAGTTGGACTAGACCACTGCCGCCGAACTGCATCAACTGCGGGCCTTAGCTCGGTGGCAGGCCCAATAGTTGGCTATTTTAAAAAAAGCCGCAGGCTCTTATGAGCCGCTATCGCTTCATGGAGATGCAGCGCAGGCATTATCCAATGCGCCTGTTCTGGCAGGTACTGGGCATATCAACCAGCGGATATCAGACTAAACGCACTATGAGAAATTGAGGTGCCTCTACTGCATTAGCAGGCACTTTGGGTGATTTTTAAATTAAATAATCGCTATTTAAAAATTATCCCTATAAGCTGGATTCGTATCTCGTTTCCCATAGTGCGTTTAGTCTGGGAAAAAGGTGGCTTATTCTTTTGTAATCAGCACGGTGGCATAGGCCGCTACCCCCTCCTGCCGGCCCACAAAGCCGAGCTTCTCGGTAGTGGTGGCCTTGATAGAAATGTCGTCTTCGCCTACCCCCATCACCTGGGCCAACGCCGTGCGCATGGCCGGAATGTGCGGGTTCACCTTGGGCTTTTCGAGGCAGATGGTCGAGTCTACGTTGCCCAGCTCGTAGCCCTGGGCGCGCAGCAGGCGCATGGTGTGGGCCAGCAGCTTCTTGCTGTCGATACCCTTGTACTGCGGGTCGGTGTCGGGGAAGTGGAAGCCAATGTCGCGCAGGTTGGCCGCGCCGAGCAGCGCGTCGCAGATAACGTGGATGAGCACGTCGGCATCGGAGTGGCCGAGCGCGCCGTGGGTGTGCGGCACCTCAATGCCGCCGAGCCAGAAGGGTAGGCCAGCCTGCAATTGGTGCACATCGTAGCCGAAGCCAACGCGGATTTTCATATAGATTGAGTAAAAGCGGAGAAGTACGCAAAGGTATTGCCTGGGCCTACGCATTGATGGCCACAACAAATAAGCCAAAAAAATTAGTAATTATTTCTTGCTTATTATTGCCAATTTTATTAGCTTTACAAGCGCAAGCAATTCAGCACCAACAGCCAGCCGCCACAAGTATTTTTTTAGCTATGCTTAAAGTAAACGCGGCCTGAACCCGTCACGGTACCCACAGCCCAGCCAATTGGGAAAACGTAAAAGAAACTTTGGAAACTTCTAGCTCAACAAAAGTTTCCTTCGTATCTTTGCCGTGCCAATCATGGAAAACAAAGACCGTATTCTTACCCGCGCCGCCGCGCTGTTTATGCGCAACGGCATCCGGAGCGTCAGCATGGATGACATTGCCGCTGAGCTCGGCATGTCGAAAAAGACCCTCTATAAAACCTTCACCAACAAAGACGAGATTGTACTGGGCGTCATGACTACCCACCTCTGCCAGGCGCAGGGCGACTGCGCCCGATTTGCGAGCAGCGCGGCCGATGCGGTGCAGGAGATGCTTACTATTTCGGCCTGGGCCGACCAGCAGTTCAGCAACATCCACCCCAGCATTTTCCACGACCTGCGCAAGTACTACCCCACGGCCTGGGCGCTGTTTTCGGCCCACAAAACCACGTTTATTCTCGACCAGATAACCCACAACCTGCGCCGGGGCATCGCCGAGGGCCTCTTCCGGACCGACCTCGACGTGGAGGTACTGGCCCGCCTCAACCTGGCTCAGATTGAGCTGGCTTTCGACCCCGACCTCTACCCACCCGCCCAATTTGCGCCTGTACGGGTGAACAAGGTATTTGACGAACATTTTCTGCTGGGTGTCGCCACGCTCAAGGGGCACCGGCTCTTCAATAAGTACCAACACATTACGGAGGAGGAATAGGCTGTTTAGCAGGCCTTTTCAGTAGAATTCTTCTTTCACAAACCCATGAAAAATCTTACTCTGGGGGCTTTGCTGGCCGCTGCGGCGCTAGCGCTCGGGCCGGGCACTCCGGTCCTGGCCCAAACTCCGGCCGCGCTGCCCGACCAGCCCACTACCGGCCCGATGGCCCTGAGCCTCTCGCAGGCCGTGCACTACGCCGTGCAGAACAAGTCGAGCCTACTGGCCACCCGGCTGGCCGAGCAAACCGCCGCCGCGCGGGTGGGCGAAATAAAGGCACAGGGCCTACCGCAGCTGAATTTCGGGGCTAACGTAGCCGACAACTACAAGATACAAAAGAGCCTGGTAAGTTTCCCTAGCGTGCCTACGCTGCTGACCCAGCAGAATATTGCGGATGCCAACGGTGGACAAGCCGTGCCACTATCTCTTGGTGCCCCCGTTCCTAACCCACCGTCAAAATTTGCCTTCGGCCTGCAATACGCGGGCAACACTTCGGCTTCGCTCACGCAGCAGCTCTTTAATGGTGGCTATCTGATTGGTTTGAAGGCGGCTAAGGTGTATCAGGAATTGTCCAAGAAGCAGACCCAGCAGGCCGAAATTGACGTGGTGGAGCAGGTGAGCAAGGCGTATTATAGCACGCTAGTGGCCCGCTCGCGGCTGGCGCTGCTGGCCCGCAACGTGCAGCGCCTCGACACGGTGCTGTACCAAACCAACCAGACCTTTAAGGCGGGCTTCGCCGAAAAGCTCGACGTGGACCGCCTGCGCGTGCAGCGCAACAACCTGGTGGTGGAGCAGCAGAAAGCCCAGCGCCTGACCGAGCTGAGCGTGGCGCTACTCAAGTTTCAGATGGGCCTGCCCCAGGCGCAGCCCATTCAGCTGACTGATTCGCTGGGCGCGGCCGTGGTGGATGCCGCCGCGCTGCGTCAGCGCCTGGGCGTGGCCAGCTTTGGCACCGGCGGGGGCGTGGACGGGGCCAGCCCGCTGCCTGCCCAGCCCGCCGCTACTCCCGTCGACAACAACGCGCCGCCTACCCCCGGCCTGAACACCGGCCAGCCGGTGCAGGCCCAGGCGCTATTTAATTACAACAACCGCATCGAGTTTTCGACCCTGCAAACCCAGCAGGCGCTGGCGGGGCTGGACCTGCGCAACCGCCGCGCTGGGGCCTACCCCACCCTCAACTTCACGGCGGCCTATGGCTTCAGCGGCTCGGGACTCACGGCGCAGGACTTTCTGACCATCCGCGGGCGGGCGGCCTCCGTCAACTCGGCGGGCCAGCTCAACCAGAACTGGTTTGGCTTCGGCAACGTGGGACTGGCGCTGAACGTGCCGGTGTTCGACGGCTTTCGGCGCAAGTACCAGGTGCAGCAGGCGCGCATTGCGCAGCAAACCTTGGAGCGCGGCTTCGAAACGCTGCGTCAAAGCATTGACCTCCAGGACGCGCAGAGCCGCACTACGCTTATCAATGCCCTCGACGTGCTCGACAACCAGCGGGCCAACCTGGACCTGGCCGCCGACGTGGCCCGCGTCACGCGTATCAAGTTCAACGCGGGGGTAGGCTCCAACCTCGAAGTTATCACGGCCGAAACCTCGCTGCGCGAAGCCCAGACCAACTACTACGCTGCTATTTACGACGTGCTGGTGGCCAAGGTAGACCGCGACAAAGCCACCGGCGAGCTGTACACGCAGGCCAAATAATTTATCAGTCATCCTGAGCGGAGCGAAGGACCTTATCACGTCCGCGCCGCCCAGGTCACTATTCCAGACGTGATAGGATGCTTCCTCCGTCAGCATGACACTTTTCTTTATGCGCACTCCCTCTCTTCTTCTTTCTGCCACGCTCGCCGTTACGCTAGCCTCTTGCGGTGGCACGAAAGACCCCAACGCCGAGCTGGTCAAGCTCAAGGCTGACCAGGCCGCTACCCAGGCCAAAATCGCGGACCTCGAAGCCAAAACCGGCGCAGCCAAGGCCGACTCGGCCAAGTCGGCCGTGCCCGTATCGGTGCTGAAGGTGGCACCCCAGAACTTTGCGGGCTACCTCGAAGTGCAGGGCCGCGTCGATTTTGACCAGAACGCGACCGTGGGTGCCCGCGCCGCCGGCACGCTCACCAGCGTGCGGGTGCAGCGCGGCGACCGCGTGCGCAAGGGCCAGGTGCTGGCCACCGTGGATGCCAGCATCCTGGACGCCACTATTGCCGAGCTGCGCACCCGCCTGGACCTGGCCCGCGTGGTGTACGAAAAGCAGGCCGGCCTGTGGAAGCAGCAGATTGGCACCGAAATTCAGTACCTGCAAGCCAGGAACAACTACCAGGCTTTGCAGCGCAACCTGGCCAGTCTCAGCCAGCAGCGGGCTCTTTATAATGTAGTGGCGCCCTACGCGGGGGTAGTCGATAACGTGCTGCCCAAGCTGGGCGAAACCGTGGCGCCCGGCGCGCCGGTGGTGCAGCTCAACAGCGGCCAGGGCGGCAAAATTCTGGCTGACGTGTCGGAGGCCTACGCGGGCAGCATCAAGGCCGGCGACAAGGCCCTGGTAACACTGCCCGACCTGGGCAATGAGGAGATTGCGAGCACCGTGCGCACCGTGAGCCGCGCCATTTCGGCCAATAGCCGCACTTTCACCGTGGAGCTGCGCCTACCCGGCAACCAGGCCGGCAAGCTGCGCCCCAACATGGTGGCCACCGTGCGCATCCAGAACTACGGCAAGCAGAACGCGACCGTGCTGCCCGTAGATTTGATTCAGCACGACGAGCAAAACGCCTACGTGCTGGTAGTGAGCCAGGCCGGTGGCAAGGCCGTAGCCCAGAAGCGCATCATCAAAACCGGCCAGACTTATGCCGGCAAGCAGGAAGTTACCAGCGGGCTAAAAGCCGGTGACGAAGTTATTTCGGCGGGCTACCAAACGCTTAACGAAGGACAATTAGTAAAAGTCAGCTAGTAGCGCGAAGCTCCGCTTCGCGGCTCGTCAGCACGACTCGTTCCACGATTCGCGAGGCCAGGCTTCGCGCCACTACTCTACTATAAAGCTTACTATTATGCAAGACGTTGAGAAGGAATTTGGGCCTACCAGCTGGTCCATTGACAACAAAACCAGCATTTACGTCATCGTCTTCATTCTGACGCTGATAGGCTTGTTTGCCTACGTGAAGCTGGGCAAGGAAAAATTCCCCGACATCGTGATTCCGCGCATCATCGTGGCCACGGTGTATCCGGGCACTTCGCCCACCGACATTGAGAACCTGGTGACGCGCCACATCGAGAAGGAGATTAAAGGCGTGAACGGGGTGAAGAAAATCAACTCGACTTCCAACCAGGACTACTGCATCGTGGACGTGGAGTTTAACTCCGGCGTGAACGTGCAGTACGCCAAGCAGCTCATCAAGGATGCCGTGGACAAGGCGCGCTCGGAGCTACCCAACGACCTGCCTACCCCCCCCACGGTGAACGAGGTGAACATCTCGGAGCAGCCGATTATGTTCGTTAACCTGAGCGGCAACCTGCCCGCCGCCCAGCTCAAAAAGCTCGCCGACGACTTCCAGGACAAGATTGAGGCGCTGCCCGAAATCACCCGCGTGGACATCGTGGGGGCCCTGGAGCAGCAGGTAAACGTGGATGTGAACCTCTACAAGCTGCAAGCCTCGCAGCTCAGCTTCAGCGATATTGAGCAGGCCATTGCCCGCGAAAACGTGACCATATCGGGCGGCAGCATCGACGTGGGCGCCCAGAAGCGGGCCGTGCGGGTGGCGGGCCAGTACGTGAATGCCGCCGATATTGCCAACATCCAGCTCAAGAACCTGCGCGGCGCGCCGGTGCGGCTGGGCGACATCGCCACTGTTACCGACGGCTTCAAAGACCGCGAGAGCTACGCCAGCCTCGACGGCCAGCCCGCCGTGACGCTGAACGTGGTGAAGCGCCAGGGCGAAAACCTGCTCGACGCTTCTGATAAAATCCATAACCTGGTAGAAGAGGCGCGGGCCAGCTCCAGCACGCCGAAGGGCCTGAAAATCACCATCACCGGCGACACCTCCAACGACACCCGCAATACCCTCAATGACCTGATTAACACCATCATCATCGGCTTTTTGCTGGTAACGCTGATTCTGATGTTCTTCATGGGCACCACCAACGCCTTGTTCGTGGGCCTGTCGGTGCCGCTCTCGATGTTCCTGGCGTTTATTCTGCTGCCCGTTATCGGCTTCTCGCTCAATATCGTGGTGCTCTTCGCCTTCTTGCTGGCCCTGGGCATCGTGGTGGATGACGCCATCGTGGTTATCGAAAACACCCACCGCCTGCTGCACGAGCACCCGGAACTGAGCACCGCCAAAGCCGCCAAGTACGCGGCCGGCGAGGTCTTTATTCCGGTACTGGCCGGCACCCTGACGACGGTCGCGCCGTTCGTGCCGCTCATGTTCTGGCCGGGCCTCATCGGCTCGTTCATGTTCTACCTGCCGGTCACGCTCATCATCACCCTGGGCGCGTCGCTGCTGGTGGCCTTCATCATGAACCCGGTGTTCGCGGTGAGCTTCATGCAGCGCGACGAGCACCTCGACCAGGCTCCCAAGCCGGTGCTCACGCGGGGCTTTTTGCTGGGTATGGGCGGGCTGCTGCTGATTGCGCTGACGGGCTACGCGGCCGGCTCGAAGTTCCTGGGCAACCTGATGATTACGCTCATCGTGCTCTGCCTCCTCGACAAGTACGTGTTCGTGTTTATGATTGCCGGCTTCCAGCGCAGCGTGCTGCCGCGTATGCAGAACGGCTACGCCCGGCTGATTGAGCTGGCCGTGGGCGGCCGGGTGTGGCGGCAGCTCGCCATCGTGGGCGGGCTGGTGGTGCTGGGCGTACTCAGCATCATGGCCGTGGGCGCGCGCAAGCCCAAGGTCGATTTCTTCCCCAAAGGCGACCCCAAGTTTATCTACACTTATCTGCAAATGCCGGTCGGCACCCGCGTGGAGGTGACGGATTCCATTACCCGCATTCTCGAAAACCGGGTGTATAAGATTATTGGCCGCCGCAACCCCGACGTGGAATCGGTGATTACCAACGTGGCCATCGGGGCTGGCGACCCGCAGGTGGCCACCGGCGCGGGCACCTCGCAGTCGAACCTGGGCAAGGTAGCCGTGGCCTTCAAGGAGCTGGCCGACCGCACCGGCCCGGCCACGCACGTCTACATGGATAAAATCCGGGAAGTCGTGAAGGGCATTCCGGGCGCTTCGGTGACGGTGGACCAGGAGAGCAGCGGGCCGCCCCAGGCCAAGCCCATCGCTATTGAGGTGAGCGGCGACGACTACCCCAAGCTGGCTGCGCTCTCCAAGAAAGTGAAGCGCTACGTCGATTCGCTCAAGATTGGCGGCATCGAGGAGCTGCGCTCCGACCTGGAAGACCGCAACCCCGAAATCGGGGTAGTTATCAACCGCACCCGCGCCAACCGCGAGGGCATCAGCACCGGCCAGATTGGGCAGGAAGTGCGCACGGCCATCTACGGCTTCGAGGCCAGCAAATTCAAAACCCCGGATGACGAATATCCCATTCAGGTGCGCTACGCCAAGCCCTACCGTGACAACGTGAATGCCATCGTGAATGCCCCGCTGACGTTCTTCGACATGCACACGGGCGCGGTGCGCCAGGTGCCCCTCTCGGCCGTGGCCGACGTGAATTACGGCTCCACCTACGGCGGCATCAAGCGCAAGGACACTCACCGGCTCATCACCATCTCGTCAAACATCCTGAACGGCTACGGCCAGAACGACGTGATTGCCAGCGTCGAGCGGGCCCTCAAAGCCTTTCCTACCCCGCCCGGCTACACCTTGCGCATGGGCGGCGCGCAGGAAGACCAGAAGGAAACCAGCAACTTCCTCGGCGTGGCGGCCTTCGCGGCGCTCGGCCTCATCTTCCTCATCCTGGTCACGCAGTTCAACTCGGTGAGCAAGCCGCTCATCATCCTCACCGAAATCATCTTCTCGATTATCGGCGTGATGCTGGGCCTGGCCATTACGGGGCAGAACATCAGCATCGTGATGACGGGGGTAGGCGTAATCGCGCTGGCCGGCATCGTGGTGAAAAACGGCATTCTGCTGGTCGAATTTACGGATATGCTGCGGGCGCAGGGGATGAACCTGCACGACGCCATCGTGACCGCCGGCCGCACCCGCCTCAACCCGGTTGTCCTCACGGCCACGGCCGCCACGCTGGGCCTCATCCCGCTGGCCGTAGGCCTGAATATTAACTTCTACGAACTCTTCAACTCGGGCCATCCGCACTTCTTCCTGGGCGGCGAAAGCGTAGTATTCTGGGGCCCGCTGGCCTGGACGATAATTTTCGGGTTGACGTTTGCAACCCTTATTACCCTGCTGGTAGTCCCGGTCATGTACCTGCTCAACGAAAAGCTGCGGGCCAAGCTCACGGGCCGCGATTACAACTCCCCCAACGAAGAGGTTCACGCCGTGACCGAGGAGGAAGTGGAAGCCACTACCCCCCCGGTACTGGCCTAGCAAAGCGGCGCACTCGTCGGTTTCTTCCGGCCATCCGGCCGACGGCCGTAAGAAACCGACGAGGTACTACGTTCTTCACACCCAATCTACCCCACGCTCTTTTTTGCAAAATGTATGTTTACCGTCCTCTCTACTACCGCACCCACCAAGGCCATCGAGCAGCAGGTGCTGCGCATCATCAGCAAGCGCAAGGCCATCAAGGCCGTGCGCCTGCGCCGCACCGCCAGCCTCAGCCGCGACCTACGCTTCGATACCGTTGACCTGGTTGATATCATCCTGGAGCTGGAGCGCAACTTCCACATCACGGTGCCCGACGAGGTGCCCTTCTACACCGTCGGCGACTTCGTGCGCTACGTCACCGCCCACGCCGCGTAATTATCTGAACCGCGGATTTATCGGA
>JAABUN010002898.1_pt1 | contig 28459 bp, 22 predicted proteins | sample 5559311 | NCBI WGS metagenome assembly JAABUN01 (sample SAMN10711877, study PRJNA513370) | rock metagenome | isolation source: Antarctica rocks | place: Antarctica: Victoria Land, Siegfried Peak sud
TTCATATATATATGCGAATCAGTAGTTGAAAGACAGACAAACAGTTGAGTTGGTAGAATTTTCTTGCTTATGGAAAATCAACTGATTCAAATTTATCTGTTTGTCTGTCAAATTTACGATACCTATTCGACGACTTGTTTTCAACGCTTGAGCAATAATAACGAGCCGCTTTTTACTGACCAGGAACTGATTATCATTTGGTTGTTTGCTCACCTGAACGGCTTTTCACAGAAAAAACAAATGCACTCGTTTATCAAAAATTATTGGTTTGATTGGTTTCCGCGACTGCCCGCTTATCAAACCTTTGTTTATTGGCTGAATTTGTTAGACGCCAGTTTTCAGACGTTCGGCAAAGTCCTGCTCAAGGCTCTGCACCGCCAGCCGCAACCGGAGATTGACTGGATTGTTGATTCGTTGCCGGTGATGCTCGCCCAACAAGGGCATTCCTATTCTGCTCGTGTCGCCCGCGCGCGTCGCCGACGCCGGTTTTTGTGCATCCAAGAAGACGCGCTTTCACGGCATCCGTCTGCACTTTATTGCCGAACGGTGCAGCGGGCGGCTTCCAAAACCCGTTTCTATCTGGCTGCGCGAGGCATCGCTTCACGACTCAAAAGCCTTTGACAACCAATCGCTTCGCCTTCCTGCCACGACGCTCTTCGGCGATCTGGCTTATCCGACAACACACATCATTGCCTGGTTAAAAGAGCAAAATACGCAACTGATTACTCCACAGAAAAAACCGAAAGGCAAAGAACTCTCTGAATTTGAGAAATACCACAATCGGCTGGTCAGCAAATTTCGCCAACCGATTGAAAGTTTATTCAATTGGATAATCGAGAAAACGAACATCCAAAAGGCAAGCAAGGTTCGTTCAACCGACGCTTTACTGATACATTGTTGGGGCAAACTCGTCTTTGCTTTCTTTTTACTCGTTTTCTACTACTGATTCGCATATATGTATTTATTGAGCGAAACAGCGAAATAAAATTAAAGCTTACCCAAATCGATTGCAATTTAGACAAGCTTAGTTAAAAACCAATAACCTTAGATTAATAAAGCTCAAAGCATTATTCAAAAGTAGTTTCATAAGCTTGCCAGGCTTTCTTTATTTTGTGGGTAATACTAAAATCGCCGCTTTGCTTATTTCCATCTACAACAGCTTCGACGTGTGCCTTTACTGTCGCAATAGCCAACATCGCGTTCTTTGCGTCATCCGTATAGCTCACCGGTGAGGTAAACTCAAATGCATTAATTTTAATTTCGTCTTTTTGTAGTTTGTCGCGGAATTGTCTTTCCGTATAAGTTTCACCAAAAAAATTTATCATTTGGTATGGTTGACTGCCACGATAACGAAGCAGTCTTCCAAACCAGTCGGCCGGCGATTCAACGGGTTCTGTTACTTCATTCAGTAATGAATCACGAAACTGAGTGCAAAAGTTATCATATTCTTTGTGGTCTGCCATATATATATTCCTCCAATTTGATCAAACAAAAAAATAACCGTAGAAATTTCTAAAGAAAGAAAATCTTTTGCCTTTCTTTAAATAGCTTTCATAAAGCAATTTATATGCCTTCTTATGTTTTCAGCAAAGTCTCGCAACTAACGAATAATACTTTTCAATGTATATCAAAAATAATAGTGTTGAACTCGCTTTTGATATAAAATACAAAAGAATATTCCAAAATTTATTGATTGTTCACTTCAAACACTTCTCAATGGAGTTCTCTGCCGGAACAAAAATTCAGAATCGTTACGAAATTCGTTCTTTGATTGATAAAGGGGGAATGAGCGAAGTCTATTTGGCTCAAGATAAACAATTAGGACGGTTGGTAGCTCTCAAACTTCTAAAAAAAACTGATGACCAAATTAAGATAAAACGTTTTCGTCAAGAGGCAAGAATAATCTCGACTTTAAATCATCCGAATATTTTAACAATTTATGATTTCGGGCAATATAAAGATTTTCATTTTATTATTTCCGAGCTGGTTAATGGAGAAACGCTTCGAAAATTTATCACACACAGAACTTTAACCTTAAACGAAATATTGGAAGTAAGTATTCAAATCGGTAATGCTCTTTCAACTGCTCATCGGTACGGGATTATACACCGCGATATCAAGCCTGAAAATATTATGGTGTCGTCGAATGACAACCTCGTTAAAGTCTTGGATTTTGGTTTAGCTAAATTAGGTGAACCGAAAAACGACTTAATTCAAAAACCTGACGAGACCACCGCTTCTCTTTTTCACACAAAAATTGGGATGATAGCCGGAACCGTTTATTATATGTCGCCCGAACAGTTGCGCGGACAAGCGATAGATGAAAGAACAGATGTTTGGAGTTTAGGCATTGTCGTATATGAACTGTTAACCGGTCAAAGACCATTTACGGCAGATAATAACAGCGATATTATAGCTGCTGTTTTGGAACGTCCAGCACCCTCTATCACCAAAATTAATTCTGAGCTTCCAGGGGAAATCGAAACTGTACTTGCACAGGCTCTGGCTAAAAATAAGGAAGAACGATTTCAGACTGTTAAAGATTTCGTGGAATCACTAAAAATCATTAAACACTCCCATGAAAGTAATAATGCTTTATATTCAAAAAATGATTTGGAGCAGTTCAAAGCCAATAAAACTGATTCGGTTACTCCGTTACCTTTTTTAGATCAAAAAATTAATAGTGTGCAAAATCCGCTATCTACTTTTTTCAGCAATTCAAAGAATTTTTGGCGGTTTTTATTAGCCGCCGTTTTTACGGGAATTTTAAGCATAGTCGGACTTTTGTATCTTTACAAAAACTCTGCCGAGCAATTTAAAAATAAACAATTTAGAATTAGAAGAATTTCAACTGCCGGAAACATTAGCAATGGAGTTATTTCTCCGGACGGACGTTTTATCGCGTTTGTGCAAAACGAAAACGGCAAACAAAGTTTATGGCTAAGACAAGTTGATGAAGTTGCCGGAAAAGAATTAATTGCTCCCGACTTCGCAAACTATTCCGGTATCAGCTTTTCACCGGACGGAAATTCAATTTTCTTTACGCTTTTCGCCAATAAGGCAAGCGGGGTTTTGAAAAGAATTCCGATATTGGGCGGCTCATCGCAGGAAATCATAAAGGATGTAGATTCATCAGTTTCATTTTCACCGGATGGAAATCGCCTCGCGTTTATTCGCACGAAATCCAGAGAAGGGCTTAATCAAATCGTTATTTCAAACACTGATGGCAGTGATGCGCAAGTTTTAAGTCAAAGAAAGCAACCTTTGTTTTACTCGGTTAGTTCCCGAGAAAGCTTGGTTTGGTCACCAGATGGTAAATCGATTGTCTGCCCAGCTGGTCAAAAAGATTCGTCCAGCGAATTTATGAATTTAGTTGAAATCGATGTTGATAAAGGCACGGAAAAAATTGTCACAGATCATAAATGGTTTCGCATTGGAAAAATCGTTTGGTTTAAAGACGCCAAAGAACTGTTAATAACAGCTACCGAATCCGCAGCTAATCCTTCTCAAATTGTAAAAGTTTCGCCTTCAACCGGAAAAGTTGAAATGGTTACTCAAGATTTGAGCGATTACCTAAGTTTAAGCTCAACAAATAATTCCGGCCGGCTTCTTGGCATAACATTTGAGAAAAGTTCAAACATTTTTACGGCTTCCGTTGAAAATATTGACCAATCACGCCAACTATCCGGAGGCGGTTTTGATGGGTTCGGCGGATTAAGTTGGACGCCGGATGAAAGAATTGTTTTTGTTTCTACGGAAAGCGGTAATCGTAATATATGGCAAATAAATTCAACGGGTGAAAATCGCGAGCAATTAACTTTTGATAAATCTTCAAATAATTATCCTGCTGTGTCAAAAGAGGGTAGATACATTGTATTTGTTTCAGATCGAACAGGCACGCCGCATATTTGGCGAATGAACATCAAAGATGCCAGCTTTAAACAACTAACCGACGGAACGGACGAATCTTTTCCGCAAATTACTCCGGACAGTAAATGGGTAATTTACTCTGCTCGCTCCGAAGGGCGCTGGGTATTATGGAAAATTTCTATTGACGGCGGCGATGCTGTCCAACTAGCAAAAGAACAAACGCACTGGGCTAGTATTTCTCCTGACGGAAAAACCGTAGCATGTTTGGGTCGGGAAAATGTTCCCGAAGCACCGATAAAATTGGTTTTGCTTTCATCGGAGGATGGAAAAATTCTTAACCGATTTGATTTGATTTCCGGTGTCGCTTCTCCGGATATAATACCTACTCTGCGGTGGACGCCGGACAATCAAGCCATTGCTTTTATCGCTACCCAAAACGGTGTTTCAAACATCTATCTTCAAGCCGTTAAAGGCGGGCAACCGAAAAAAATAACAAATTTCTCCTCCGACCGAATTTTTACGTTTGATTGGTCTAAAGACGGCAAAAATGTTGCTTTTGCTCGCGGTGTGCTGCGCAGCGACTTGGTTTTAATAGAGAGTTTATAATTTGAAAGTAGTTCGCTGACTTGATCTCAAACGTAAAACAAAAAGATTGTTGTAGTAAAAATAATACTAAATAACTATTCGCCTCTTTCATCTTTTAGATTCTTCTTTTATACCAAGCTCTCGAAGAATACGGTGCAGATTATTCGGATGTATTCCTAATCGCCGCGCAGCTTCGGAATAATTTTTATTTGCATCCTTTACTGCAGAAAGAATGATTTTGCTTTTCGCTTCTTTTACTAATGCATGAAGATCAAGATTTGAAATTTTTTCAAACACGCTTTTTTCAATTATTTCATAAGGCATATCTTCGATTTGAATCGTATCGCTGAAACCTAAAACAATTGCTCTTTCTATCGCGTTCTGAAGTTCCCGCACATTTCCGCGCCATTCATGATTTAACAGTGCAGCGTGCGTTTTGCGCGACATACCAACAACTTTTCGTTTGCATTGTTCGCTGTATTTTCCTATAAAATACTGAGCTAAAAGCGGAATATCTTCTTTACGATCTCGAAGAGCAGGCGTTTTAATTTCCACTACGTTCAGCCGAAAGAACAAATCCTCTCGAAATCTTTTTCTATCTACTTCTTCTATTAAGTTTCGGTTAGTTGCTGCAATTATTCGAACGTTGGCTTTCAAAACTTTCGTTCCTCCGACGCGCTCGAATTCTCTTTCCTGCAAAAAACGTAGTAATTTAGCTTGAAGGTGTATTGACAGTTCGCCAATTTCATCTAAAAAAAGAGTGCTGCCTTCGGCTAATTCAAGTTTTCCTTTTCGTTGAGAAACCGCGCCGGTAAATGCACCTTTTTCATGCCCGAACAAATCGCTTTCCAGTAGATTTTCATTTAAAATGGCGCAGTTGACGATAACCGGTAATTTATTAGCACGCGAGCTGTTTTTATGAATATCCAAAGCTACCATTTCCTTTCCGGTTCCGGTCTCGCCGCTGATTAAAACATTTGAATCGCTTCTTGCAACCTTGCTTATCAAGTGGAAAAGAGATTTCATCGCATCGCTTTCGCCAATCATATTGGTTTCTATTTGCGCTCTTTTCTGCAGAAATTCATTTTCAATTTTCAATAATTCATTTTGACGGGCGTTCTTTAAAGCCGCCGCAACAATAGCCGCTGTTGCAGTCATTTGCTGCAGATGCTTTTGTTCAAAATTAAACGCGCTGTCGGTCGAATCCAAATAAATCAATCCGGTAATTTCATCCATCAGAAGCGGAACGCATAGAACAGAGCTGATGCCGTAAGTTATAAGGCTTTCGGCTGTTTGAAAATCGCTTTGGGAAACGTTATTGCTTAGTATTGCTGTTTTTTCGGTTAAAACCCGTTGCGTGATTCTTCGACTTATGCGCATCAGTCGATTTTCATCTTTCTTTTTGTCTAAAACAATTACTGTATTGGGCAATTCGGCGTTTTCGTTTAGCAGTAGCACAGCGGCACGCTCGGCAGAAATAAATCCTAAAATGATTTGCAGCAACTTTTGCAGAAGTTCATCAAAAGATTTGCTGTCGTCAAGAACGCGACCTATTTGCGCCAAGGCATTTAGGTCAGGCGACAAATTTTGAACTGATTTTTCAGGCAGAAGACGAATATCCGATTGCGTATCCGCCGCCTCGTCCTCTACAAATTGAATTTCATTTGAGAAGTTCAATTCTTTTTCATCCTCACCACATAAAAACTGTAATTGAATTGAGCCTATCCGAATCAGGTCGCCTTGTTTAAGAAGCAATTGCTGCACCGGAACATCGTTAACAAAAGTTCCGTTATGACTGCCCAAATCTTCGAGTATGAAATTTCCCGCTTGCTCTCGTTTTATAAGACAATGATGCCTTGATATACCCCTGCCCGACAACACAAGATTGTTTGATACGGCCCGACCGAGCGTAAAAGATTCAATATGCTCCAAGTCGAAAATTTGTGAGTCTTCGGAGCCGGACAAAATAACTAATCTTTGTTTCATACTTTAGTTTTCCCACTGTGCATAAAAATTTATTTATTGGTTGTTAAAACAAAAACTGAACACACTAATCTTAATATAATAACTATCAAAAATGATATATATTTTCAATAAAGCTATGCTGTCTAAAGTCTTTAGTCCATTTTCATAATTCTCTATCAATTCGTTTTAGAAGATTAAACGATGTAACAAAAACATTTTTTAAGTTTGGCACGCGGTTAGCTAAATCAGCTTTTAAAATTATCTTATAAAGGAGAAATTAAAATGGGAGTGGAAGCATATTACTTGTCGAAAAAACAGGTGTCTGGCATCGGAAGTATTTTTTTGTTAAACGAACTTCAGGAAGCGGGCGGTTCCGGCGGAGGCGAGGCTTTGCTGGGAACTGTTGTCCAAGAAAATAAAAGTTCTTTTCACACCGATTATCCTGTTCCAATACTGGTTTCGGAAGCCAACATTATAATCGCTAAATTAAATCAGTGGAAAACCGAATTAAATATTGGCAGCGAAATTGTAGTAGAGCAGCCCATTGCCGTCGGTCATAAAAATATAGCGATTGAAAAAGACAATTCGTTTCAACTTGGGTTGGGTCCTTTTCCCGGAATTCCATTTAACGGTAAATTTCAAATTGATTATAAGAAAACAGTCAGTATTGATATTACCTATGGGCAGGGAACCAAATACAGATACATTCGAAAGGGCGATATGATGAAGCTATACAACAAGCTTAACGGTAAACCAGATGCCGACATGACGGGGAAGTTTTTAGAGAAAAATGCCTTTGTCAGTTTAATTCAACTTGCCAAGAACTGGTCTATTAGCTTTGAATCATCAAAAACCTTTGATGCTGGGGTTGATGCGCAAATAAGTCTTTTCAACAAAGATAATTCTATAAACGGAAAAGTTAAATTATCGAAGAAAACCGATACTAAAATCGAAGCTGCTGTTAAAGGCGATGACTATTATTTGGTAGGCTTAATGTCAACGCGATGGACTGATGTGAAACCTGATTAGGATGTTGCGATAACTGAGTAAATTTTCATTGCTAAAGCTGGGAGGTTTTAAAATTGAATTTTCTGTGTAAATGAATTTACCGAAACAGTTTATAAATTCATAAATGATACTGGTTAATCAAAACTCGAAGAACTATGCCCACTCTTAGAATTTATAATTTGTTTGTTTCACATGCTTGGAGATACAGCGATGACTATAATCGCCTTGTAAATTTGTTGGACAATGCTTCGAATTTTAATTGGAAAAATTATTCGGTCTCGATAGATGATCCGCTATCGGGCGGAAACAGAAAAAAGCTTGCGGACGAAATAACAAAGCAAATTAGGCTTGCCAGCGTTGTTTTAATCATATCCGGTATGTACGTTAGCTACCGGGAATGGATTCAATTTGAAATTGATTTGGCTGATAAATCCAACAAACCGATTGTTGGTATCCAACCTTGGGGAAGCACGAAAACGCCTGCAGCCGTGACACGTTCGGCGTGGGAGATAGTTGGATGGAATACAGACTCAATTGTTAGTGCCGTTCGAAGAAACGCTCTTTAGATAACTACAAAACTAACACCTACAAAACATATCTGAAGAGATTTAGATTGCTATCAATAACGATATGATTTGAGAACTTCCTACGGTTCGGTCACACGGGCGCGAAAATTCGGCAGTCGTATTTCTTTGCTTCTCGACCTGCTTATTTACCAGAGACAGGGGTGGAAAAATCAACACAACTGTTTTTGGCACATAATTAGCAGTGCATTACTAAACAAAAAGTCTTACCAAAAGAGAAAATTTATTAATTGGAACGCACTCGCAATTCCAACTTGATTGTAAAAATTGTTAAATAAGAATTTCGTAGCGAAAACGTGATTTACATCAGTTAAATTTGCGGAGTGATTCATACCATTAATTTTATATTATTCAAGCAGTAATTAACTGCCTTATTATTTTTGAAATTTAACCGAGGAGAATTGAAAATGGCTGGAAAGAAAGTTTTTGTTAGCTATGACCACAGCGAGGATGTGCATTATAAACGACTGCTTCAGGCTTGGGATACGAATACAAGTTTTGACTTTGCTTTTGATAGCCGCGGACCCGATATTCCTATAGATAGTGAAGATGCTGGTCGCATTAAGGCTGCACTAACAACAAAAATGAAAGAAGCAAATTATTTGTTGGTTATAGTGGGCAAGAAAACGCACACGAGCAAATGGGTAACTTGGGAAATAGAACGCGCAAAACTATCGGATGTAAAACTTCGATTGGCAGCAGTGAAAATAGATGGAAGCTATACCACGCCGACCGGTTTGCTCGGTGTAGGAACTTCATGGGCATATGGATTTACTTTGGAAAATATTGTTGCGGCTTTGGCTGGGGCGAGTAACAACTATTGAATAAACAGTTTTAAAGGGAGGCATAGATGATTATTGCTTTGGCAGGAAGACGTATCGATGAACCGCAAACGGACATTCCTCGTTTTCCTGCGGAAAATACTTCATTAGTTAAACATCGGCTAGAAAAAGTTTTTCTTGAAAAACATGCTGAAGGAGTAGTTTGCGCAGCCGCCTGCGGAGCAGATTTAATTGCTTTAGAAGTTGCGGGAAATTTGAAACTTAAACGTCGAATAGTTCTTCCTTCTTCACCTGAAAGCTTTCGTGAAAGTTCCGTTACCGACCGTCCCGGAAATTGGGGAGAAATCTTTGACAGGATTTACGAAATATTAAAAAAATCCGGTGATGTTTTAGTTATGAATTCAAACTTAAAAGGTAATGATCTTTACCTGGAAGCGAACAACGAAATTTTAAACGAAGCAGAATCTTTATCCGTAAATTTTTCCGGAAAATCAAACCGCAACGCTTTAACGAATGAATCTGGAGCAAAGGTTCTGACCGTGATTGTATGGGAAGGCTCGCCACGCGGCGAAGATGATATAACAAAAGATTTTGCCGACAAAGCGCGCCTTCGTGGATTTGAAGTTGTTGAAGTTCTCACGAAGTAGCAATATGCATGTTTCCGTTAGCTTGTAATGTTATGGATTACGCGAAGATCTGCTTTGTAGTAATGCCTTTCGGGGTCAAATCTATAGGCAGAAAAAAAATATGGAAATTTCCTTTTAGCAAAGAGCAGAAAGTAAATTTCGATGACATTTACGAAAATGTTTTTGTTCCGGCTATAAAGGCGACAAAGTTGCCGGAAGGCGGTTACTTAGAACCGCATCGAACGGACAAAGATTTTTTCAGCAGCAATATCAGTGTTGAAATGCTGCGCTATCTCGAATACTCGCGATTCATATTAAGCGATATAACTGGACTAAATCCGAATGTTTTTTGGGAACTCGGTTTTAGGCATCGCGCTCGGGAAACCGGAACCGCTATTTTTCGCCAGCCGAATGCGCCTATTCCGTTTGATATTAATCATATAAAGGCATTTCCCTATGAGTACCAGCCGGAGCATAAAGTAAACGAATCAAAGCAGCTTATCACAAAAATTCTTACCGAATCGCTGGAACAAAATCGTGTGGACAGCCCGATAGGATTAGCTCTTTTGGATCAGCGAAAACACGTTGGAATAGAAAGTATTTTGCGCGATGCAGAAGACGCTATTAGAAACCGGGATAATGCCTCCGCTATTTTGAAATATAAGGAAGCATTAAGAATTGATTCTGATAATCCACTGCTGATGTTAAAGCTTGGATTACTGTTCAAAGCAATCGGTAATTGGCGCGAAGCTTTGAGCTATTTCGATTCGGCTATTATTCATAATCCAACTTACTCCGAGGCTTACCGGGAAAAAGGAATTGCTGAAAATAAATTACTAAAAGAAGCGGTTTATCCCGCCGCATTGCCCACTGGAGAAGAAGCGCTTAACAAAGCTATCGCGTTAAACTCTGAGGATTTCGATGCTCTTTCATCATTGGGCGGAATACTAAAAAGGCAAGACCGTTTTGAAGAATCTTTAGCAATGTACCGGAAAGCGACAGAAGTTTCCAACGGTCATTCTTACCCGCTGCTAAACGAAATTAAAGTTCAGGCTCTTTTAGAGAATGGTTTGAATATAGATCAAAAAAGAATTTTTTTTCTGCGTCGAGCGCAACGTTCGCTTGAAGCACAGGTATCAAACGTTCCGCCTTACAATGCGCCGTGGAGCTTTTTCGACTTGTCCGATATTCATTTGTTTTTTCAGGAAGAAACCGAATTTCTTTCTCTGCTGCGACAGGGAATCGCCGAATGCAGCTTGGCTTGGCAGGCAGATACGCATTTGAAAAGTTTAGAACTGCTAAAATCTTCCGGCGTTGATTTGCCCGGCATGGGCGAAGGAATCGCCCTGTTGAAAGAAGCGGTTATCTTTCTTCCTAATTGAGTATAAGAAATAAAACAGCGAACAAATTATGCCTTGGAGCGATTTTGAACAATTAGAACAAAAGTTGATGCAGGTTTTGAATTCGTTCGACCGGCAGAAGGCTGATGAAACGATTTTTGAATTAATCGCTAAAATTTATCAAGAACCGGAAAAACTTTCGGACACAGCTTCAAAAAGGCTGCTGATCGCGCTTCGACGTAAAAGTCTTTTCCGGCATATGACGATGTTGTCCGAAGCACTTCTGCGTTCCGGTCACAGCCATCCGCAAGTTCGAAGACAATATGCTCAATCGCTTATCGACCGGGGAATTTTTACGGCTGCAGAATTGGTTCTGCAGGTAATTATTCAAGACCCAAGCGCTCATGAAAACGAACAAATAGAAGCGCGGGGGCTTATGGGGCGTATTTACAAACAGCTTTATGTTAACGCCAGCAAAAAAGGAGCGTTGCAGCACAATCAAGTTTTCCTAGAACAAGCATTAAGTGAATATTTAAATGCATACCGCCTCGACCCGCACAATTACTGGCACGGCATCAATGCCGTCGCTCTGATTAAACGCGCGCAAATGGATGGAATCTCTTTCCAAGGACTGCCCGATGCAGACCGATTGGCAAACGAAATTTTATCTTTTCTTCAAGCGCGCGAGAAAGCAAACACTGAAGCTGTTCCGCCTTGGGAAACAGCCACTGCTTTTGAAGCTTTCATTGCGCTCGGGCAATTTGAAGCAGCGGAAGGCAAGGCACTTGATTACAGTTTGGCGAGCGAAGCCGACGCTTTTGAAATCAGCAGCACTTTGCGGCAATTAACAGAAGTGTGGAAGTTAAACGATCAAGAAGAACCGGGCTCAAAAATACTGCCAATTCTCCGCGCTGCGCTTTTAAGAAGAAAGGGAGGAGCAGTAAGTCTTGAATTAGAAGCTTTCGATTTGGAGTTAGACAACGTTACTGAAACTCAAAACGATTTAGAAAAAATTTTCGGTTCGGATAGAACTCAAACTTTAGAATGGTATGAAACAGGGCTTCGAAGAGCAAAGTCTGTTGCACGCATTGAAACACATAACGGAAAAGGTATCGGCACCGGCTGGCTGGCAAGCGCAAAGGATTTTTTCCCCGAACAAACAGGACTTTTACTGGTAACAAACGCGCATGTAGTAAGTAATTATCAATCACAGGGATTAAAGCCAAACCAAGTTCGCGCTAATTTTCACCAGCTTAAAACAGTTTGCGACATTGGCGACATCGTTTGGTCGTCGCCCAAAGAAGAACTCGATACAACCTTTCTTTCGCTAAAAGGAGAAGTACCTGGCATGCCCTTGCCAATCCAATCAAATGCCGTGGAAATGTGCGCTCCGCCTCCACGCTTGTATATTATCGGTCATCCAGGCGGGCGAAATTTAGAATTATCGATTCACGACAATCACCTGATTGCCTGCAACGAAACATTTTTGCATTATCGTACACCGACAGAAAACGGAAGTTCGGGAAGCCCCGTCTTCGACCAGGAAGGTTGGAAAGTAGTGGCACTGCACCACCGGGGAAAACAAGATATGCCTCGAATTGACGGCGTTGCCGGAACTTACCAAGCCAACGAAGGAATTTCCATTGCGGCAATAAAAAATGCAACTAAAGATTTTTTCTGATCACGAGAAAATGCTGGACTACTTTAGCAAATTGAGTTATGCAGCAAAACCCAAAAATATAAAGATTTTATGAACAAAAGGAGAAAAATAATATGACTTATCAATATAAGATGCAGCAGGTGCCGCCGGCAATTGTTGTAAAACAAAAAGAATACAAAGGCAACGAAGCCGCTTATTATTTGCAGTCGATTGCTAACGAGCAAGCTGCGCAAGGGTGGGAATTTTATCGCGTTGACACTGTTGGTGTAGTAACAAATCCGGGATGTCTCGCCGCGTTGCTCGGAGCAAAACAAACACATATCGAATATTACGTAATAACTTTTAGAAAACCACTTTAAAAATATAAGGAGAAGAACAAAATGGCTGAATGTAAAGGCTGTAAAGGAACTGGAAATTGCACGCAGTGCAGCGGAAAAGGCGGTCCCCACGGATTATTAGGCAAAACCAACTGCTCAAAATGCGGCGGATCGGGAAATTGCACTGTTTGCAAAGGCTCTGGAAAACAACCTTAATTTCTAAAATATCTAATCTCCATTGTTGCGAGATTAGTGAAGGATTTTGCAGTTGTAAAAATGCATTTTTAATGAATTGATTAAAAGTAAGTGCAAAATTACAAAAGCATCTCTGATTATTGTTTATGAAAACTTCTGACGCGGCATTCAATGAAATTGCGCTGTCACTATCGGGTGGCGGATACCGCGCAGCTGCTTTTCATTTGGGAACGCTTGAAATGCTCAATCGATTAGACTTGCTTTCCAGCGTTCGAGTTTTATCGACAGTTTCGGGCGGCACGATAACCGGCGTCGCTTATGCCGCATCATTATCGGAAAATTTAACTTTTGATGATTTTTATCAAAAATTATACGGTTTTCTACACAATACGAATGTTATCACCGACGCTCTTTCAACAATTCAAGATTCAACGCGTATCAATCAGCAATATACGATGCCGAGTCTTATCAGAGCGGCCGCCGGCGTTTACGCTTCGAACAGCTTATTTGCTAATAAAACATTCGATTTGCTTTTCAATCACAATTGCCGACAGCTTAAAGAAATTGCTTTTAACGCAACGGATTTTCGCAGCGGCAATTGTTTTCGTTTTCAAAAGAGCGATAGCTCTTTGGTGCGCACCGGCAATAACGGGGCGAAGGTTGAACCGGAAATTAACTTGCAAATTCGTTTGGCAGATATTGTGGCAGCATCGTCTTGCTTTCCTTCAGGCTTTGAGCCGATTCGCTTTCCTTCGGATTTTGTTTGGGGCGATGGAAAGCAATTGGACAGAATCCGGCGCGAACTGGGAGAACGGTTTGCGGGCGATATTCCGCTTATGGACGGAGGAGTATTTGATAATCAGGGAATTGATAGCATCGAAAATATTTACGAACGAAAAGGTGCGGAAATTGACTTGTATATTGTTTCCGACACCGACCAACGCGACGCGACGTTGCTTGATTTTCCTTTGCGCGAACGTCACGGCAGGAGCGGACCTTCGCTAAATTTTTTATATTTTTTGATTTGGATTCTTTTAATACTCTCACTGCTAACTGCAATTGCTATTGTCGCGGACGCGGCAGCTTCACTGGTAAACGGGTCTTTAACGGTTGCAAAAGGAATTTTTCTGTATTTTATTCCGTTTGTTTTTTCCGTTGTGGTAGTTTTACTAATTCTTTGGGCACGTTCTTCTGCCGTTAAAATGCAAAGCCTTGTTTTAGAAAAAACAGGCTTTGCATTATGGCCATACCTGAAAAAATTGTCTGTTCCCGAAATTGTAGAATTGATTGATTCTCGCGTTAAATCTTTAATTTCGATGAGCAGCTCGGTGTTTATGAAAAGAATTAGGGATTTGGGCTATAACAAAATTTTCTCCGATCCTGATTTTCAAAACAAGATTTTGCCGAACGTGATCTACGATTTGGACAATTCATCCAAATGGGGCAAGGAAATTATGGGTACGGAGCTGCAGCCCTCTGAAAAGCTTCGATTGGTTTCCAAAAATGCTGAATCGTATTCAACCAACTTGTGGTTTTTGAAACCGGATGATTTGGATAATCTGATTTTCTGCGGACAAGCAACAATGTGCTTCAAGATCCTCAAATACCTATTGAAGCACCGAGCCGTAGAACTTTCCGATACCGAATCCTCCGAATTCAAATTGTTTGAAAACGCAAAATCTATTTGGATTCAAATGAATCAATAGTAGTGCGTAGAAATTCATATTGTAGGAGAGACAGTTATGACATTCGGAAAAGCAATAACTTTGCTTGTTACACTTTCGCTTTTGTTTTTATGCGCGTTCGCCGCGGTAGCTCAATTTTCGATTCCTGCTAATAAAGGGTTTGCCAGCTCGGCGGCGGTTCTTAGCCTAATAACAGCGACCGCAATTGGCATCGAACGCGTCATTGAGTGCTTTTGGACAATTATCGGTATGACCAAAGGAACATGGTATCCGATGAACCTTTTAAGCCAACAGGTTGAGGGCATGTTAAGCAATCTAAATGTTAAATTAACTCCTTTTTATGATGAAGCGAACAAAGCTATTGATAATACGAAAATCGCTTTGAAATGGACCGAAGCTCAAGCCGATGCGGCAAAAAAAGAAGTTGCAGAATTAAAAAATCAAATTGAAAGCTTGAAGAAACTTGCTCCTGACAGCCAACAAGCCAATTTAATTGCCGCTTCGGCTTTTCAAGGCGTCAGCTATCTTGAAAAGAAATATCCTGAACTGGAAAATGCTGCACTGGTTGCCAATCAAGCAGTTACCGGCGTTGCCGATTTTGTGGCGACTTTTAAGGACAATCCCGCACGCCGTTTGATCAGTATTTATATAGGAGCAATTTTAGGATTAATTGTTGCCGGAATTTTGGGGCTTGACGTTTTCAAGGCAGCGATGGACACCTCAGCCGATACTGCCGCCGCGATACCCAAATTTTTCCCTAATTGGGCCGTAGCCTTCACCGGACTTTTGATGGGGCTCGGTTCAAATCCTACGCATGAAGTAATTAGAGCAATACAAGAAGTTAAAAAAAGCCGCAAGTCCGGCAACGATCCGGTGCCTAACTTCTCAAATTCCGGTGAAGCCGGCGGTTATATAGACGCTATGCCCGGACGGCGTCCTCCGTCCAAATCAATTAATACTTTCTCGCTTCATCGTTTTTGACAAAACCGAACATTTTATCGTTTGTTCGTTTTTGTTGGAGAAACCATTTTTGGTAAATGGTTCAGTATTTTATAAACAAATCATTAAAAGGTGAAAATAAATGAATACCGAAACTGATGTTGCAACTAAACAGGCAAAAATTCACTTGCTCGATGTCGGAGTCGAAGAATACGGAGACGCTATTTTGTGCCAATTCGGAAGCCGTACGGTTTTGATCGATGGAGCACACCCCGGAAATGACAAAGCAAGTCCCGGTCATCTTTCGATACCGGAACAGCTCAGTAAACTTCTCGGCGCGGCGACCAAACCCGTTGAAATTGATTTGCTTATCGTTACTCACGCGCATGATGACCATATCGGTTGTCTTCCGAAACTAGTGGCTAGCGATACGGTGCGCTTTAAATGGGCATTGGTTGCAGATCCGGATTTAGGATGGGGGCGCGCTGCTGGGGAAGACCGGGATGCGAAAATTACGGATGATAGAGTTTTAGCATTAGCGGCAGCATTGCGAGAAGAAGTTCGTACGAAAAAAGCTGGCGATGAAAACATTTTAAGTGATTTTTTAACCGATGCTGTTACTCTCGAGAGCCGTTATCGCAGTATGTTGGAGCAGCTCGAACAAAAAGGAACAAAACTTGTTCGGTTTGGGCAAGATAAAACAGCAGAACTTTTGAAAGAGTTTGAGGACATCAAATTAAATATAATTGGTCCCTCTCAAAACCATTTATCTCTTTGCGCCGAAATCATCAATCAAAAAACAAGAGATTCATTGCAAAGAGCTTCAGACATTTTTCGGCGCGATGCAGCAACTGATCAAGTTGCGGCTTATTATGAGCTTACCGCTTCGGGCAGTAATTCTTCCGCGCAGGGAACAGATGCTCTTGATGCTGCCGGCGCTCGCCCGGGACCCGCAATAAATATGCAAAGCATCGTTACGCAGTTCGAATACCAAGGACACAAATTTCTTTTCGCCGGCGATCTTCAGCTTGCCAAAACTCAGACGGGTAGTCCGGCGATAGAAAGCAGCGTGCGCAGTTTGCGCCAAGCTATTAAAACCGAAGCCCCATACAGTTTCGTTAAACTTTGTCATCACGGCAGTGACAATGGTTTTTCGGAGGAAATTTATCAAGAATTGGGCGGTTCTCATACATTTGGTTTATGTGCCGGCGAGCGAAGCACGCATCATCCAAATCGCAGCGTTCTTGAAATACTCGACAAACATAGAAACGAAATAAAATGGGCGCGAACTGATCATAACGGTTTGGTTACTCTTAGCTTTAAGGCTCAATCGAATTTACCCCAAATAGCTATGTCTCAAGGGCAATTAAACGATGCTGTTCCGAACGACTCTGATGTGGAAGAAAAACCAATTTCTTCTGCGCCGCCTCAGCAACAAGTTACTGTCGAAAAATCAGCGTCTAAAACATTAGCTCCGATCGGCGCAGAATCAGCGGAAAAGTCGTCTTCGACACCCGCGCAGCTATCTTCGGCAACAACCGAAAAAACTAAAAACACAAATCTTCGAATGGAAGAATCTTTTTCAGAATTTATCGAATTGTCCGCAAAAATTCCGAATTCAGGAACGCGCATTCATTTTTCCGGCAATTTTTCCATTGAAATCGAGCAATTGAATGTGCCGAACTCATCGACAAAGTCGCATTTATCGACAGAAACTGTTACGAGTCAAATATCAACTGATGAAGACTCAACATTGAAAATCGGCGGCGGTCGGTCTTCAATGAGGGATTTGCTTTTTGTAACAAGCAAAGAATCACTCGCTCAAAATATAGGGCGGGCTGAAACTGATGAAATTCTCGCCGCTTTCGCAGCACAGCAAATTCCGCTGTATGCCGAGTTGCCGATAAATGTGAAAACCTCCACGCAAGCTATTGGGTATGTTCGCCGCGAACTGGAAAAATACCCCGATGTCAAGGGAGTTGTAATTCTCGGCGGGTACGATGTTGTTCCAGCGCAAATTCTTGATTGCTTGCCGGGCGAGCTGCGGAATTCCTTGTATTCTAACGACGATCCCGATAATTTCATCGTCTGGAGCGATGATGTGTATGGTGATCGCGACGGAGACGGGTTGCCCGAAATTCCGGTAAGTCGTATTCCAGACGGCAAATCTGCTTTCTTAATGTTTAATGCACTACAAACGGATCACAAACCTTCTGCGGACAACCGTTTCGGGATTCGTAATATAGCCAGACCATTCGCCAATAATATTTTTCAGTTGCTTCCCGGCTCGGGAGAACTTTCCGTTTCAAAACATACGGTGTTTGATCAATCTCCTCCTTTGTCCGTATCAGCAGGGCAGGTATATTTTATGCTGCACGGCGATTATACCGACGGCAGCCGATTTTGGGGCGAAGGCACTCCGCAAAGCCGCGAAGCGTTCAATGTGGGAAATCTGCCCGACAAATTCAAAGGCGTGGTTTTTACCGGATGTTGCTGGGGTGCTTTATCTGTAACTACGCCAGCCGGGTTAGTTGCCGGCAACCGTCCCTTTTCACCGAAGCCGATGGAATTCTCAATCGCTTTGAGTTTTCTTGCTCGCGGGGCAAATGCTTTTGTCGGTTGTACTGGAGCTCACTATTCGCCGGTTGAAGCGCCTTATGATTATTTTGGCGGTCCGATGCATGCAGCGTTTTGGAAAAATTACAATTTAGGGCAGGAGCCTGCAAAAGCGCTATTCAATGCTAAAATCGAGTATATTAAGAATATGCCGCACGGACGCACCGGTTCTTTACAGCTAGCTATTGAATATAAGATACTCAGGCAATATACTTGTCTCGGTCTGGGTTGGTAGGAAATATCATAAAACATTCAATTTTAGATGTTTTCATTTTGAACCAGAAGGAGAAAACAATGAACAAGGAATTATTAGAACAAATTGTTAATCGGGATTTGGAAGGCTACAAGGTAAGCGATAAATCTGTTCACAGCGAACAGAATAATGAGGGATTTGAATCTATGGACTCAACTAAAGATAATCAATCAGAATCAAGCACGCCCGATTTCAGACTTCTCCGGCAGAAATATTTGCATCAAGATGATTCGTTTGAATCTAATGACGCGGAAGCCGCTGTTGTATATGTAGCAGATTCTGCTGATGCGTCCGATTCAGAGCAGGATGAAATTGTAGCGGTTGAACCGGAAACGGCGGCCCACCCTTGGGATCGTGCTGCGCGTCCCAAAGCAGTTGTAATTTCCGGCTCTGAAAAGAAAGTTATTGGGGAACAGGGATAAATACCTTGATTTACAATTGTGCGTACTTTATATGAAATTATAGCTCAAAGTTAGTACTAACTTTGAGCTATAATTTTTGAATATAAAAATTACGCTCTAACAGTAATATATCCGCACTCTAAAAGATTATTTAATTAATTGATAGGACTCCTTCAATTCTATTTCGAATTCATAATGTTCACTAGCGATTATACTGTGATCGCCCTAATTCATGACGACAAGAACTGTTGAATCATCAAGGGCATCTAAAACACTTATTTTGAGGATATTGTTTAACACTGAAGTAACTTGCATTCCCCGAGGTCCGAGAAGAAAAGTTTTATACAAAACCTTCGGTATAATTGCCAGCTGGGGCAATTTCGGCTCTTAGATTATTAACTTCCTCATTGGTCAGGCAATTAGTCTACTGCTTTCCACGCCTGCTATTGATTCAACAATTTTCACCGGTAGATTATCATAAAGCACACCCGTCTGGTTATGAAAATATGTTGTAGCGAGGTGAAAACAGGTCGGCTTGCTAATTACATATTGTTTCCGAATCATTAAGTTTTTCTCCTTTCGCTACGGCTCTAAATAAAAATAAAAATCACATTTGTTTAAAGCACATTTTTCGCATTAGACTTAATATCGACGAGATCTCATCGCTGCTTTATTTTGTCTTTGTTCGTTTTCACTGTGTTTAATTGGAAAAACTGTGAAGCAATAAGCATTCAATTGCTATAAACGCAGGCACCCTGTCCTGGTTAAATTAAAAATTTGTTGTAGTTATATCATTTTTGATAGCTCAACAATCACAAAAGATATAAAAATTTGAATTAAGAATTAGTTAATACAAAGTATTTAATTACCAACCAATCGAAATTTTGGACAAATAATGTTTGGCACAAAATTAGCGATACCTTCACTAAAAAATCATTATAACTAAAAAAAACTTAATCAAGTTTTATAAAGTCGGGCAGGTTCGTTCGATTGCATCGCCCAGCTTTGGATTTGGTGGTAAACCAGTTCAAGATATCTGTTTTTATTAAATTTGAAGAAATTTGGTGAAAAGGAGAACAATTTTATGTCAGTTCCATATAATGGCAAACAGTTTATTTTCACTCAGCCCGACGGAAGTAAATTGCCAGTGCGCGGTTGGGGAAACCAGTATAACGCTGTGTTTGAGACTCTAGACGGCTACACTATAACACGAGACCCTATTTCCGGTTTTTATCATTACGCGACAACCGGTTTGGACAAAGAAGAATTGATATCAAGCGGCATTCGTCCTGATGCGGTTAATCCTCAAAAGATTGGCTTACCCGTTAATTTGAGAGTAAAGGCTGATGCATTCAAGGCACGCTCTTTTGAAAAACGCGGTATGCCGCGCGGTTTATCGCGTTGGGAACAGCGGCGAAATCAGCACCGAATAAATCTGATGACGGCAGCAGCTGCCGACTCAGTTTCGCTTGGAATTTCGCCTGCGCCGCCGCAGCGCCAAACAACCGGCATTTATACAGGATTGTGTCTGTTAGTTCAATTTCCCGATGTCCCCGGAACTATAGACCAATCGGAAGTTGCTGATTTCTGCAACCAAAATAATTACAACGGATTCGGAAACAATGGTTCGGTATATGACTATTTTTTTGATATATCCGGTAAAAAGCTGCAGTACACCAATGTTGTGGCTCCATATTACACTGCTAAATATCCGAGGAAATATTATACAAACGAACAAGTTGAGCAGCCTATACGAACCCGTGAGCTAATCAAGGAAGCTTTGGATCATCTAAAATCCTCTGGTTTCGCTTTTGATCAACTAACAACCGACAATAATGACTATGTTTACGCTCTTAATATTTTTTACGCCGGTCCGGTGGTTAATAATTGGGCTAAAGGGCTATGGCCGCATTCTTATCATCTTTTAACTCCCTACGAGCTAATGTCGGGTAAATTAGCTTTTGATTATCAAATTACAAACATGGGTGCCGAATTATCTCTCGGTACTTTTTGCCACGAAAACGGTCATATGATTTGCGATTTTCCGGATTTGTATGATTACGGTTATGAATCACGCGGAGTTGGCGGTTACTGCCTAATGTGTGCCGGCGGAAATTCCGATGAAAAAAATCCAGCTCATGTGAGCGCTTATCTAAAGTACAAAGCGGGATGGATAGATTCGCTTACCAAAGTAACAGGTGGATTAAATGCTGAAATAGCTGCCGGAAAAAATAATTTTTTTATTTATTCCAAAAAACCAACCGAATATTTCATAATCGAAAACCGTCAGCAAGCCGGTCGCGATTCTTCATTAACCTCATCCGGACTGGCAATCTGGCACGTTGACGAACTGGGCGACAACAGTAACGAGCAAATGAATTCCGATTCGCATTATGAATGCACATTAATACAAGCTGACGGAAAAAACGATTTGGAACACGGTGTTAATGACGGCGATGCAAAGGATCTGTTTTCCGCAAGTGTAAATGATCAATTGAACGATCAAAATAATCCAAACAGCAAATGGTGGGATGCAAGCACATCCGGTTTGGATATCTCCGGCATAGGCGCGTCCGGTACAGTCATGAAATTCTCCGCCTAAAACATATAAATTCGTTTTCTTGTTTGGAAAGTAAAATCAAATAGTCAGCTTGTCTGTTAACAAATTAAATTTATATTCGAAAAAAACACTTCGTCACAAGCGAATAGTTTTGCAAATTCAAGTAGAAACCAGTATTCAAAAGGTTCAAATAAAAATAGAAGATTTGTTGGAGCGTAGATAGCTGAATAATTACAAGCATTCTCAAGAAATAGATCCGCCTAAGTTCGAATGAATCTGGGGCGTATCTTATCCTTATATGGCGATTCCTGGTTGGGTAAAAACATTTATTTATTGGTGGTTGGAAAGAGTATGGTTAGTAATTATTCTCGGTCTTATAGTAGCCGGGTTTGCCTTTTTAACTGTAGGTTACATACTCCCGCTTCAAACTAAAATTCAAAGCATTTTATACATTCCGAAAGAACAGTTTGCCGGAATACTTAGGTCTTCCGGGATTGCCATTCTTTCAAGCGGTGTTTTTGCGGCTACGCTTAAAGCATTTCAATTTTCAGGGGTATTCAAAGAAGAGTTAATAAGCATTATTTATAATGTAGACCATCTAGAACAAAGAAAAGATATCGAAGATATTTGGAAAGCTGTATCAAAAATTATTTATCAAAAGAAGTTTCCGGACATCAGTGAAGCAATTCACCGAACAATACTAACAACCTATTTTCCAACAAACGTTAATTTTTATTACGAGTCAATAAAGCAAGAAGTTAGGTACGGACTTAATGAAAACAAAGAAGATTTGATAGATCAAAGAGACTATTTGAGAATAGTCGTAAAAGCGGTGGATAAAAGCAAGTTCACAATTCCATACAGAGTCGAACAATACAGAAGTAGAACTGATACTGAAGATACGTCCTTTTCGCTGAAAGAATTGACAATCAATCGTAAAAATGAAACAACTAAATATCAAAAATTGGCAACAGACAATGCGCGCTCAGAGCCAGGATTGTTGGCCACAAAATTTGATATTGAGTTAGAAGGAGCTGAAACCTATTCGATAATTATTCGCAGTGCCAAGTGCTTTTCAATTAATTTTGATAGCAATAAAGAATTTGTTTCAAGCAAATTTGTGGCATTTTTTGATCTGATGGTTGAATTCCCCAAGACCATTGAACCGATGTTCTTTTCTTTGGGAACAGCAATGCCATTTAATGAAGAAGGAAGTGATGAGACGACATTGCGGCGCTCATATAAACACTTGATTTTTCCGCAACAAGGCTATAAAATGATACTTGTAAAACGTTAAAATAAAACGTTAAACAGGTTTTGGACTTCTAGGGAGAATAAAATTATGAGGGAGAATAAAATTATGAGAGAAAAAGAAACTATATAGTGGTCAATTTTTGTCCGTTTTAAATTAAAAGCGTCATGTTTATCATGGCGCTTTTTACTTTTATTTGCTGTCCAAAGATAAAAAATAATTCTGCAAATCATATTTTGTAAAAATCGAAAGGCAGATTTTACCAACAAAGAAAAGCTGGCACACATACCAGCTTTTCTTTGTTGGTAAAATCTCTTTTTCTCTATTATTGAAAGCTGTCCTTAAATGGACAATAAACCATAATATGTATTGGCTAAAGCTTCCAGAATGGTTAAAGGGCTGTCGAAACAACACTCACGATATTCATTATTACTCAAATTATTTAATGAAGAAAAGTGGAAATTCATCAAATTACATTCACATTATTTTATATTATAAACGGTGTTTTTATTGAAAAGGATGCACTTCTTCAGCATTAAAACTTGCCGTTGATATGCCGAACGAGAAAGTTCTCAGCAAAAGATGGCGCACTTATCTGACGACGGTTGATGCTATTGAAGAAAAAACCGGGTATGACTTTCTTTCAACTGTTTCGGAGCAAATACAATCTGTTGTCGAAGCGAAAAAGGACAATTGAAAATAGTTTTTTGTGGATTTACGAAAATTTATCATTCCTCATACTCAAAGTGGGAAACAATGCTTACGCTCGATAGACGTTCCTGTATCGGAGACGCAATATTCCCAAAAATCAAACTGTTTACAAATCAAAACGGTGGCGACGTCTGAACAAATGGCAGGATGAGGGAATATGGAATGACGTTTACCATTGGTTACTAACCACATATAACAAACGAGACAAAGCGTCCTCAATCGCACTCTTTTGACTTTGCTGAAAAAGTATCCGTTATAATTTGCTTAACTACCATAGACCCTAAACTTTTATTTGGTTGAACTTTGTTTTTGCTATGCAATCTAGAAATTATGTAATTTCTAGATTAACTAATTTGTAAATTACATAATTTGTCAATACAATATCTGTATGTTAGCTAATTTGTGGATTAGTTATGCATAGTGTATTATTTGGCAACTTTAGAATTGTTTCCAAATAAAGTGTTAATCAAGCGATTGAAAAGTATTATGGAACAAAGGGGCGTAACAACTTACTGGTTGGCGCAACGGACAGGAGTTTCTTGGCAAAATATAAGGAAAATTGAAGATGGAAACACTTCACGAATTGAATTTGAATTGCTGGAAAAACTTTGTGAAGTATTAGAATGCCAACCAGGAGACTTGCTTCAATATAAAAAAATTAAAAAGCAAAATACTTGAAATTTAAAATCAAATATAAAACTTTGTCTACAGGACAATTTGTTAAAAAGTATTTGTGACTTTAAAGTTTAGATTTTCCTTAATTTTTGAATGTTTATCGAAAATTTACAATTATAATGAATAAAAAAGTTCGGCAAAAATTAAAGGAAACAGTTGATATTAACTTTGTCACTGGCTCGTTAAGCAAAGCGGTTGAAGAATTATCGCAGCACTTAAAGTCTCAATCGAAATTCTCTGCTCTTTTATATAATGCTATTATTGCCAGATTTGATTTATTTCAAGCACTCAATGCACAAAACACTCAAACAAAAGACGATTCTATTTCAGAAGATATTATTAGAAGCGTTTTCGATATCGCAGCATATCTTCAAGTCAATCAAATTCTTTTCTATGAATTAGCCGCCGTTAAGATTGGTCTTCCGCCAATTAAAGAAATTGCTAATCCTAAAGAACTAAATCAGTATTTTGAAGGCTTAAGTAAATTTGGCTTGACTTCTTTTTCTCTAATTCCGGTATTTAACTTTCTCGAACAAGAATCTACGCCTTTAATAAACAAAATTATTTTAAGTATTCAACAACTGAAAATAGAGAATATTTCACATGATCTTATTGGTCGACTTTTTCACGAATCATTGCCGTTTGAAACACGAAAACAACTCGCAACCTTTTATACAAATCCGGTGGCAGCAGAAATACTGGCAGGCATTTCCATTGAAAATACTCATCAAAAAATTGTCGATCCGGCTTGCGGGAGCGGAACATTACTCGTAAGCGCTCTGCGTTTCAAAAAGGAAATTTTCAAATCTGGTATATCAGATAAAAACTCTGAAAGCGAAATCTTCGGGTTAGATATAATGCCTTTCGCGGCACATATAGCAAATTTAAATCTGCAACTTCAAGAACTGCCAAACGCTCCGGGTAAACTTCAAGTTGGAGTTGGTAATGCGCTGGAAATATTTTCAAAAAACAATCCTTCGCTTCTTTGTTCTAATTTTGATAATACAAACGCTTGTTCAGCGCACCGTCAGTTAAACCAAAGCATTTCTAATAATGTAGATTTGGTAATTATGAATCCGCCTTATACGGACCGCAAATGGTTATTAGATGATATGCTGGGCGATTTTGAAGACTCCTTTGAATACGCTCAAAATTACTGGGCATATTTTATAAAATTAGCCGATGAAATTTTAACTAATAAAGGACGCATAGCTGCTGTTTTGCCAAGGTTGTTTCTAGCCGGTTCAAGCACTAAAGAATTACGCAAGTGGTTGTTTAAGGAAAAACGCTACACGCTTCGCTATATCGTTAAAACTTGTCAAGATTCTGCATTCAGCGAAGCCGCCAGATTTCGTGATTATCTTATCGTTCTTGATAAAGGCGAATCGGATGTTCCATGTCAAATAGTTTATTTGAAGAAAAGCTTAAAGGCTACGTCTTTAGCTGAGGCGCGAAAAATATGCGGTCAAATAAGAACAACGGAAATAGGAAAAGATTATTCGAACGGCAAAATTGAAGTGGCGTGGGTAAGCCAAAAGAAAATTCGTGAGAATTTTGAAAATTTGGGTTCTTTGGTCGGTTTTGAATCTGCAAAGAACATAAAAATACTTTCAGACAAATGGGAAACAGTTGCTTCTGAAAATGTAAGTAATATCTCCACGCTTGATCAAAATACCGAACTTAAAAGCATTCGCGGTTTTGAACCTAAACCGGCAGGCTTATATAACTTGATATTTCTTGTTAGACCAAATCATCCGAGAAGAAATAACAACTCACAGCTTTCCTTTCAGGAAGGAAACGTCGGGCATGTGAATGTTTATAACAAATTAAACAAACAAACTTTGACCTTTCCAAAGACTCACTTAAAGATTGGATTGAAAACGATTTCTTATGTAAATCGATTATGCGTTGACGATATTGGTGATTGGATTGTTACGGAAACAACCGAAGAGTGGAAAGAAAAAGTTGAAAGTGGTTTTTCACAATCAGTTTCGCTTAATTACTTGGAAAATGCCTTGGGCAAGCGCGAAACTTACTTGACCGTAGCAAAAAGAATTAATCTAATTGCTCCGGGAACGGCAGCGGTTGCTTTTTATGCCAGTAAGCCAATTAATCCGGCAAATGTTATGTATTCTGTGGTAACAAGCCCATTGTATTCTCAAGGTTTATGTTTATGGTTTAATAGCGTTTTTGGTATTCTTCAATTTCTTAATTTAAGAATGGAAACAGAAGGAGCTTATTGCGATATGCTTCTGGAAACGTTAACAAATAAATTTCAAGTTCCGACAGAGAGCTTTGTTGAAAAAAACAAAAAAATTGTTGAGAATTTTTGGGATAAGTTTAGTGATGCAGATTATCCATCTTTGTCCGATCAGTTTAAATATTCCCCATTAGAACGTGTGGCAATTGATGAAGCTGTTTTAAAAATGTTCGGTTATAAATCTTCGGCTATTAAAAAAATGCTTCCTAATCTTTATAAATCATTAGCAACGGAATTCAATCTATTATCCCAAGTTGGCAGTTAAAATTTTAGCAAAATCAAGATGAATCACCTGTAATCAATAATTCAGGTTATTTTGTCTATGAAGTATTTAAGTTCTGTAATTGTTCGATGGATGAACCGGATAAACTCGAATCAAATTCACCAAACAAAAAAGCCGATTTAGGACAGGTTTTTACACCAGCACCTTTGGCGAAATTTATCGTATCGCTTATAAGAGAAGACTTGACCGAAAAACACCGCCTTCTAGATCCCTGCATTGGTTATAATGCATTCTTTTCACAACTCAGCGATCTAAAGACAAAACCTGAATTAGTTGGAATTGAGCTTGACGAAGAACTTTTAACAAATGAAACTAAAGCCTTTTATGCTAAACCTGGCAGGACGTTGCTAAACGAAAGTTTTTTTCAATACCCTATAACTGAAAAGTTTGATTTTATAATTCAGAATCCGCCTTACGTTCGCCAAGAATTATTAGTATCCTAATCGAGAATCACCCGAGTTGGGCAAATTGTGGCAAGACGCAAATTACTTTTGTCAAAAACCACGAAAAAATGAATCTCAAGATTATTATTTTTCAAGTCGCCGATTTACGCCAAATGTAAAAATTTTACGCGGCGGCAAGGTAGTCGTCCAAATTGTAGTTGGAACTACCATGATTGATGGTTGTTCGTTTGCCGATTATTATGCGGATGGCGACGTAGGTGCTCTGGCATCTCTTATAGCAGCTAAACAAGCCGATAAAGTAAATCGTCAGAATCAAGCAGTAAAAGTTAAAGTTTTAAGAACATTTTCTTCCGACGGTAGTACAACAAAAACTATAGTTCCTTTAGATATTGAGGGTATCGATCTTATTTTTAACCATGCTGAATTATCTTCTGAAAAACAAAAATCTTTGGCGGATACAGGTGTTTTTTGTCGTCAATTCGCCAAGGAGCCTGAAATAATTCCATTTTCGGAATTGTATTTGGTTGTTGACGCTCAAATAACACAAGAAGATCACGGCGAAACTATTATTGATCCCGGTGAACGTTACGAGCTGGTCAAAACAGTGAGAAATTTTATCGATGGGTCCGAAGTTTTTAATCAAGAATTACAATTATCGCGTTTGCCGATTGATACTGCCGGCTATAATGAAATAAGAATTTTACCGCCCGACTTAAAAGTTAAAGATGAACAGGGAGTAAAAATCTTAAAGGCACCGACCACTCTTAACGTTAATCAATTAAAAGAAAGGATAAAAAATCGGGTAAGACACGTTCGAAAAAACGGTTTTTTAGAAGAGCGACCAATTAATCCGCTTCTTGCGTATCCAGCTTATCTAGGAAAATCCGGAGCGGAAGTAATGACATCAGAACTTAATTCAATTTTGGACGATCAGGGAATTAAGTACCGTTTTAAGCATTTTTTGTACAATAACGGTGAACAACTTAGAACGGAAATTGAGAATGGAGGTAACGATGCAGTTTTAGTCGTTCTGCCCAATGAAAGAGATAATCGTTACGGCGGAACATACAAATTTGTTAAGCAGAATATCCAAATTCCCTCCCAATGCATTCAATCCTCCAATATTATTCCGAGAAAATCATCTGGCGTATCTCTTATTGATTTGCGAAAACAAAATCCAAAATTAGCCGGTAGAATTCGTCAAAGATTTGAAATATGCATCTGGAATTTACTGGTGAAACATCATTGGATACCATTCATTCCTGCGAATAGTTTTAATTATAATGTGCAGCTCGGACTGGATGTGGGCGGAACGCACAATACTCACGCATTATCTTGTCTTGGGTATGGTTTTCGAAAACTGAGATGGTTTAATTTAACCGCACACCAAACTCTCTGTAAAATGAGAGTATGGGAAAATACGATATAGAATTTAAACAAAACGCCGTTAAGAAAATTTTAGACGGTCAATCAGTCGCTTCAGTGTCA
>JAABUN010002899.1_pt1 | contig 28456 bp, 18 predicted proteins | sample 5559311 | NCBI WGS metagenome assembly JAABUN01 (sample SAMN10711877, study PRJNA513370) | rock metagenome | isolation source: Antarctica rocks | place: Antarctica: Victoria Land, Siegfried Peak sud
AGTCAGAGCGTTTGAGGAAAAGCGCAATCAGGCAAAAGCAAAGATAGAATGGAAAATGACAACCACCGATGCCAGACAGAAGTTAAGCCGTCATTATCCATCAATATCAGAATGACAGACCACTAGTGTTTTTCGGATTTACAAAAAATACCGTTACTCCGTTCAATCTCGATTTGTATTCGATGTTTTGGCGAAGTTCAAAAAAACTCCAACCCGAAACTTTTGCTCGTTGATTTTTTCTGAACCGTTTTTCGACTCGCTTTCTAATGCCGCTCAAATCTTCAAGCGCGATTGCCGAGCCGATTGTCTTTGCTTTATCAACAATCTGTTTCGAGATGCAGTGATTGGAATGTTTGCGAAAATTTCTTTCCTTCTTTCCGATTCGTTTCAAAAACTTGTGGACGGAACGCGGGCGTTTTCCGTCTTTAGTTTGCGCCGATGCTTTCTGTTGAAGAGTCTGACGAAGCGATGCGTTTTTTTGTCTGACAGATTCAACAGCAGAACCACTAAAAGTTTTGCCTGTCGAATCAACGGCAAGTTGGCAGATTCCGAAATCAATTCCAAGAATGTCGTCAAACCCAAGTTTTTCAGGCTCTTCAATATCGCAAACCGCGTTCAGATAAAACTCGCCTTTGCGAAAAATCAAATCAACTTCGCCTTTGCGAAATTGAAAGAGTTTGCGTTGGTGTTCGCCCATTACAAACGGAATGTTAAGGCGACCTTCGACCGTCCAGATAGAAACAATATCGGACTTTTTGAAGCTCATAATTCTGTCGTCGTAAGCAATCGAACCCGTTGGTTTGAAAGTGGTTTGTTTTTCCGTTTGTATTTTGTAACTGTTGGCGCATTTCGCTATGCAGCGCACAGCCATTTGCGCCGACAAATTAAAAGTGTCTCGAACTGCACGATAAACGAGTTTGTGGAGTGCGAATTGACCGTAAATTTTATTTTCAAACGCTTCTTGAGAAATCCAATCACACGCCTTGTTTGCTTCTTTCAAAGTTGCGAACAAAGCGGAGTATTGACTTTCCAGAGGCTTGAGTTTGATATTTACAATCAATTTCATACGTTCAAGTATAGAACAAACGGAGCGTATATGCAAACGCGGATTGACTCGAACGCGCTCCTCTCCAACCAATTTGCAAAGCCAAATACGGTTGGAGTCTCCGCGCTATTTTCCTGATGAATTAATGCACAAAGTATAAATTATGCCTGCAGGGGTGCGATTTTAATGTTTTTAAATATTGCCTTGATAAGCGCGCTCAGTTCGTCCAACTCAATCGGTTTCGGTAAGTATTCTACGAGTCCGGAACCAAGTTTGTCGACGTTCAAAAAAAGCTCGATGCCGTTGTTTCCGTTGCTGGAGTTGGCAAGTATCGGAATTTCGCGCAGTTCGGCGTGTTGACGGATTTCCGCCGCCGCAGCCAGTCCGTTCATTTCCGGCATATTTAAATCCATCAAAATCAAATCCGGTAAAAAGTCTATAGCTGCCTCCACTGCTTTTTTACCATTTTCAACTTCGATGACTTTATAGCCGAGGTCTTCTAAAAAAAATCGCAGCATAGCGCGCGAATCTTTATTGTCTTCCGCTACCAAGATAGTTTTGGAGCAAGAGTTATTCATTGCTTCTACCGCCTGCGTTAAAATTGTTTCCTGGGTAAGCATTTGCATGGTAAGTTGTCCAAATGTTTCCTGTAATGAATTCTAATTTTCTTGCTGTTTAGGAGTTTTAGATTAACAATCTATTTTTAATCTATCATTCATAACTTCAGCAAGAATTTTGTTGTAAAAGGGAGGTAATGAAAATTTTCATTACCTCCCAATCCTAAAAGGTTAACCTGCCCCTTAAGAATTTATATCTTTCTCGACAATATTCTATACTTTTCGCATAAAGCAGTGTCGAGAAAGATATATTACTAGGGTTTAGTTGACAGTTACACTACCGCTGAGGATGTTCTGTACGACAGTTCTCCAAGCGTTTGTAGCTGAATCCAAAGCCCAGTTATTTGAGTAAAACAACTGGCTGTTACTCGAAGACAACACTGTAAAGCCGACCTGATCGGTACCTGTAGTGTTATCGGTAATGTCCATGCGAAGCGAGACACCGCCTTCACCGGCTACTGAAGTACCGTTAGCCAGTATCTTTGTGACACTGGACTTGGTATAAATCGTCGATTTCTTACCGCCGCTAAACGGGGTTACTACCATCGACGAGATAGAGTTGGACTTGATGTATACCGTACTGCCGTCTGCTTGCGGAACTGTCAACGTAATCTTACCCTGCAGATTAGTAAAGCTTTTGTTGTAAGCCATACCCACCGAGAAGCCAGAGATACCGTCAGCGCTACCGGCGTAGGTGCCAGCTGCCTGTTGTGCTTTGAAAGTTCCGGCACCGGTAGATTCATTAGTGGCTGCCGGTTTGGTAACAAATATGCCAGCAGTCTTATCCGCCGGATCCTGATCCTCATTGGTGTAGCCAACACTAAGTTTCACCAAAATATGATAATATTCAGCACCAAACTGCCCAGTACTTAGAGTCACAATGGTGTTAACCGTGCCGGTACCAGTACCCGCTACCGGACTGACATTGACGCCACTGGCTAAGGTTTTGCCAGAGATTTCGTCAATAAAATCAGCCTTCGCACCGATAATAGGAAGTTGGGTTGGGTCTTGTACACTAGCCGACAGCGTAACTTGAGCCGTTGTGGCACTCGAACCCGAAGTTGTCCATTGGGTTTGTCCAATGTATCGCACCAATGCAGGACGTGCAGCAATCGTAAAGTTTGTGCTGTTATTGCTACCAAGGTGGTTGGAATCACCACCATATGAAGCACTCGCCGTTGCAGTTCCAACACTCGTGTTGTTTGAATAGATCACCGGAACCACTTGATTTAACCCGCCAACGCCTGTTGCTACTGCTGCACAAGGGGTTTGTGCCGTTGTGTTATAAATAACGTTACTACAAGTCACAGTTGTTGTTGACGGTGCTTTACCGATTGTAAAGGTCTTACTACCAGTGCTGCCCGTATGATTATCGTCGCCCGCGTAAGACGCGCTCGCCGTCGCTTGTCCAGCGTTTGTGTTGCTGGAATAGCTGAGCGTTGAACTAACATTTAAAGCAGTCATTCCAGCACCAGTCGCTGTCGCTGTACATGGCGTTTGTGCTAAACCAGTAAAGGTAAACGTGCCTGAACAGGTAACTGTTACAGATGAACCTGCCTGATCAATCACTGCTGTTCCATTAACAGACGTGATATCAAAGTTTGTCAGACCAGTTCCGCTAACGACTGGTTTGATTGTTGTTGAACTGACACCCGGACCAACTGAAGTAATATCGTTTGCACAACTCAAGTCACCTGTGAAAGCACCTGGTAAAGCACCCGACACGACACAAGCAGATGGCGATTTTGCCGTACCGTCATATGTCGCAGTACCGCTTCCAGCTGTTGCTGTCACTGCCGCTTTCGTAATCACAATTGAACCGGTTGCAGCTCCATTAATAAAGTTCTTATTACCATCACCGCAAGTGACTGTGAAACTGGTTGTACCAAAGCTAACCGGTGCATCGGGACCCGGCGTGTATGTAATCGCAGGCGTCAAACCATTTGAACATGTTCCACTGCCTGTATATGCACTACCTTTATAAGCACCGCCGCCATCAATTGCTTTTGCCGTCGCTTGAGCTTGGCTGATTACAGCCGAGCCTTTAGCCAGCGTGACAGCAAAGTTAGTTTGATCACCGCTAACTACAGGATTGATTTCCGTTGTTCCGGCATTCGGTCCAACTTTTGCAGGACTGTTCGTACAAGCCAAGCCAACCGTATAATCGCCACTGACCACACAATCTGAAGGTGTTTTTTCAGATCCGTCATAAGTTGCCGTACCGCTTCCAGCCGTTGCTGTAACCGCTGCTTTGGTGATCACGATTGAACCATTTGCGGTTCCGTTAATAAAGTTCTTATCACCGTCACCACAAGTTACTGTGAAGCTCGTTGAGCCTACATTAACAGGTGCACTGGAACCATTCGGGTAACTGATTACAGGCGTCAGACCGTTTGAACACTCTCCGCTGCCTGTATATGCACTGCCTTTGTAAGCACCGCCGCCATTGGTTGCAGTTGCTGATGCTTGAGCTTGACTAATTACAGCCGAGCCTTTAACCAGTGTTACTTCAAAGTTGCTTTGATCGCCGCTAACTACAGGATTGATTTCAGTTGTTCCGGCAGTCGGTCCAACTTTTGCAGGACTGTTCGTACAAGCCAAGCCACCTGTGAAAGCGCCACTGACCACACACGCTGACGGTGTTTTTTCAGATCCATCATAGGTTGCCGTACCGCCGCCAGCTGTTGCTGTGACTGCCGCTTTCTTGACATTGATCTGAACAGTTTTGGCTTGTGGCGTATCATAAGTATTCTTGTCTGTCGGAGTGAATGTAACCGACAATGTTTGTTGGGTGCCAGCGCTCAAGAGCACTCCCGATGCAGGGCTATAAACATAAGTACCTTCTACAGCAGTGTTGTTGTATGAAGCCGCAGCGTTGAGTTGCGTACCGCTTAAAGTAGTGCCGTATGTAATATCAGAAGGATTTGACCAGCTGATTACCGGCATTTTCTTATTCACCGATAAAGCTGCCGCAGATGACGTAACTGACGGAGTGCAGGTGCCGCTGACAACAACATCGTAAGAAGATGCATCGCTCGCACTCACAGGATTAATTGCCAGGGTTGATGTGGTTGCGCCTGAAATTGCGCCGCCATTTGTTAAATTTACACCGCCTTTGCGCCACTGGTAAGTTAAAGCCGTACCGGTCGCCGTTACTGAAAATGTTACCTGCTCACCAACAAGTTTGCTTGCGCCCTGCGGTTGTCCCGTAATCGAAGGCGGCGTGTTGACGGTTAGGGTTGCTGCCGGGTTCGACGTTGCTGTTCCGGCTGAATTGCTGACCTTAACATAATAATCGCCTGCATTAGCTGCCGCGACAGGCGAGATTGTGTAACTGCTGAGCGTTGCGCCGCTAATAGCATTAGTCGCAATTGTCGGGCTTCCTTTATACCATTGGTAGGACGGACTCGTGCCGCTTGCGACCACTGAAAATGTAACTGAATCGCCCGGACACTTGGTTGCGCCTGCAGGTTGAGTTGTGATTGAAGGTGCTGTGGCGGCAGGCGCGGTTATCGTCAAAGTATTTGTACCGCTAGCTCCGTAAAAATCAACATTATCTACTGATTCTGCTCTTATGTAATTGGCGTAAGTGCCTACGGGAATATTCGTATTGTTGGCATCAGTCAAAGCAACATTAGTAATTGTGGCTACACCATTTGGGTCGGTTACTGTCCCTCCGACTGATTTACCGTTAATAAAGAAATTTACTGTTTGATTAGAAACATTCACGCCACCTGCGCTACTTTTAGCTGTAAGATTAACAGACCCGCCAAACTGTCCTGTAGCGGAAGAAACCGTTAGTGTAGTTGCCGTAGGTAATTTTGTACCATAGTTAGCATAAAATGTATGCGTTCCCGTCGATGCGTTCCCGTCAGCAAAGCAAATACTTCTAGATGTAGTGTCAGACCGCGTTCCATTTTCGTTTATGTATGTAAATCCATCGTCACCTTTAAGACTTCTCCATTGAAGAAAAACCTTAGACACAGTATTAGTAGTGCCGGTCGCGGAGGCAGTAAACCTAATAGAACCGACGCTACCCGCAACACCGTCGCTTTGACTGGAAGTGTTAGAAATCGGTTGGTCAAGTTTAGCAGAGTTGTTTCCTCCAGTGAGTGCTGTACCGGTACAATTAGTGCTACCATATTTAATAATATTGACCGTAGCTGTTGTCGTAATGCTTGTTCCGCCCGGCTCTGCATATACTTTTACGTTCCCATCAGTAAAAGTAGTTACTGCTATCAACCCAGAAGTTTCACCTGTCGCCTTTAGCTCAAATGTACTTCCCAGAGAATCATCCGTATTCACATGCCAACTAGAGGAAAAATTGCCGTCGGCATCAGCTACGGTCGTAAAAGGTTCGTGACCTCCTCCACCTTCAGCAGTACCGTCACTGTGGGTAATTTGTAGTCTTACGGTCTCGCCTGAAGCAAAACCCGAACCGGTAATAATTGCCGTTTCACCGGGGGCATAATCAGCTTTGTCAGTAGATACTTTAGGCTCGGTTATTACAGCCGCGCGCATTGATGAAAATGCTTGATACCCGGTGTGGCTGATGCTGCTCAAGCCCGATGCAAGCGGTGCGGGCAGATTGTTTTCAAAAAACTTATCAAGCGAAGACGCTGAGGTCGTCACTGAGAATACTGCCGTAGAAAATACGGCGAGCAAAACAAATAATGTAATTATTGATAAACGTGTTTTTGTATTTTTCTTTACACGTGAATTTTTATTTGCGGAGTTTGTACTGGATGTGCTCATAACTATTGTTTCCTTAATATCTTTTTTAATTTTTTTTTGTGAACTGATTTGTTCAGTTGAAACTGTCTTCATTTACTAACGCACGAAATTTGACAAAAACTTATTATTTCTCAAATTTTTTTTTCAATTTACTTAGCAGCTAAACAGTTAATCCGGTGTATTAAACTCTACAAACCTTAAAATCTTTATCGTGCTAGTTAAAATAAGAGCAAATCTACTTGGGGATTATTACCATTTAAGGCTGGCGATAATTAATAATAGTTCTCTAAAAACAATCGCGCATCGGACAAAAGTCCTTTTTTTATAGGACTCAACTCCTTTTTTTAGCCTCTAAATATAGGAATAAAGTCCTATATCGGAAATGCCGGTTAGCTTAAAAATCCATACAAAAAAGCCAACCAATACGGCGGCTTTACAAATAAAATGATTTTTCAGACGGTGAAGGACGGACGTTAAAAATAAACTTGGCTTTTTATTCGCAACGTTATTCAGGCGGTTGAGCGAGTTTATGATTGAGCGCGTATTTTAATAGCTGCACCCGATTCTTTATATCCAGCTTACTGTAAATTGTCGTTAAATGATTTTTCAGGGTGGATTTGCTGATACATAAATGGTCGGCGATTTCTTCGTTGGTCGAAGCCTCGAACATAACTATCGAAGCGATAATGTTGCGCTCGCGGCGGGTCAGCTGCGCGATTTTTTCGGCTTCCGGGTCGTCGGCTTGCTTTCTTTTTTGGGTTTGATTCAAATTATTTAGCACGCGCCCCAAAATTGAATTGGAAGCCCAAATCTCTCCGGCATCGACTTTTTCAATCGCTTTGAGAATTACTTTTGCCGGTTCGTCCTTTAACAGCACGCCGCGCGCGCCTTTGAAAATCGCTGCCTCGTGTGCGTCCGGGTCTTGGAGACCGGTCAGCATCAAAACTTTGGCGGTTGTTTTTTCCAGCAATTCGGGCAGAAAATCGAGGCTGAAGGCGACGCCCAGATCCATATCCATCAGTATCAAATCAGGCTCCAAACCGACGGCGGCGGACATTGCCTCATCCGGCGTCGTTGCCATCCCGACAACTTCCATTTCGGGACTTCGGCTGCCGATAACCATCGAAAGACCATCCATAAAACTTTTATGGTCATCTACAAGCAGAATACGAATCGTTTTTTTTGCAAATGTTTGCATTTCGCTTTCTCAACTCAAATTAAAGAGGGATTTCCACCAAAACTTTTGTGCAGCCGTCGCACGTCGCAATGCGCGTTATGCCGCCGAGAGATTTGGCGCGCTCGGCAATTGATTTCGGCACAAATTCCAATTTTTCGTCGGCTCCGACGTTGTCGTTTTCAATTTCTAAAAAAAGCTTTTCGTTTGTAAGGTAAAGATTAATATGCGCGCGCTTCGCCTTTGTGTGCCGACTGATATTGCTCAAACCTTCGGAAACAAGCTGAAAGGTTTCAGCCGCCAGCCGGTCGTTTATATAAAAACCGTCTTTGGCTTGCACTTCGACTTCAATATCATAAAACTCTTGAAATTTTACGGCTTTTTGTCTGACCGCCGTTATTAACACCTCACCGGATTGCCGTTCGCCTCCGCCTTTTAGATTTTGAACAAAGCCGCGCAGTTCCGAGATAGTCGCATCGGCTAGATTAATTAATTTCGCTACATCTTCTTTTATAGATTCGCCTCTCGTGTTTTTTATTTCCAGCGCCTCCAAACCGAGTTTCAAACCTATATACGGCTGAATTGTACTGTCGTGAATGTCGCGCGAAAGTTTCTGTCTTTGCTGAACGGCAGCCCTCGAAGCCAGTTTGTCGAGAAGCGCGATATTTTCGACGACCGGCAAAACGTTTTCAATCAATTGATTGACAAACTCGACATCCGAACGCTCAAAACACTTTTTCTGCGAAGTCAAATAAAGCCGTCCTAACATTGTTTCACGCTCCGGCAAAGGTACTGTTATGAAAGATTTCGCGTCCAGCAAATCGGCTACAGCCTTGCAGTTGAACGACATTTGAGCATTGACGTATTTACCGGTAGAAACATCAAAAGCAGAGCATTCGGCTCGTTGTTTGAAAAAATTATTTTTGTTTTGGTAGAAAAATGCCATCTCGGGCGGAGGATTTAGCAAAGCAGCGGCGGTTTCGGTTTGTTCGACTTTGACCGTCTCGTTTCCGTTCTTCAGGTAAACTTCGCGCCAGGTAAAACTGGACGCCGGTTGCGGCGGCTGTATATTGGCGGAAATTAACAGACAGCTTTCGGCATCGTAAAAAGCGCGCAGACTTTTTATGATTGCAATCAACGTTTGATTGATACCAAAACGCGGATTCGACAGTTTGCTTACTTCTTTTAGCAAAGCGAGCCGTCGTTTGAGTTTGATTTCCTGACCGGCTTGGTAGGAAATCGTATAACCCAGAAGAAGCAGATAAACCGAGCGCAGCAAAAAGCGATTCAGCTCAAACGCTTGACCCAAAGGGGCGGTGGTGAAACCGATAAAACTAAACAGCAAAACCGAAACGATAACAACCTGTAAGCCTGTTTTGAAACCGCCGTGAAAAGCGGCATTGAAAATAGCGAAAAAGAAAAAGAAAAAGAAAATACTGTTTGTGCCTTCGCTCAAAGCGACAAGAACAACGTACCAACCGACATCAATCCAATGTGTTGCGGCAACCGGTATAAAAGAATTTTGGCGGAGTAGAAGAAGATGAATTGTTAAGCTGTAGATGCAATAACCGATTAGCGTCAGGTAAGTGATTTCGACAAACCTGTCAGGCGAAGTCGGGTCAAAAAGTGTAATTAACAAAGCCGAAACCGAAAGAAGAAGCCGCATCAACCCGCTCATCCGGGCATCTACGGATTCCAGCTACAAATCGTCAGATACCGCAAATACGTTCAATTTCTCACTTGCGTTATTCTGCTCCGACACATTTTTTGAAAAACTGTTCATCTTATAAAACAATACTTCTCATAAATGTTCCTCCGTATTAAATTTCCGAAATTGAAACGTCTAACATATAAAGCAACATTCGGTCTAAAACGACATTTGGTTTCAAATTCCCGCATCAAAATTTCAAACCGAACAAAAACATTGCATAACATTAAGTAGTTCAACGGTTATTTTTGTTAATTAATTCAGAAATTATTTATGTAACATTGAATAAATTTGTATTCATTCTATAACGCACCAAAAACGCCATAAAATTATCAAAAAAGTTTTCAAAAAACAATTTTTTTCAAATATTTCTCGGTTTTAACCAAATAATGCCCGGAATTAGGCGAGGTTTTGCGCGAAAAGCCACGGCAGCAGCTCTTTTTCGGCAAGCGCGTTCATCCAGACGTTGTGTCCGACGCCCGCGTATTCGCTGTATTTCACTTTGCCGCCATTCGCTTTTAGCGCATTGACAATCTGGCGCGATTCGCTGACGGGAACGATTTTGTCGTCCGCACCGTGAAAAAGCCACGCCGGAGTTTTACCGACTTTTTCGGCAAGCGGCGTAAATCGGTTGCCCCGTGTCATCGGGCTTCCGCCGCAAATTGAAACGAGCGCGGCAAATGTTTTCGGATGCTGCATAGACAAATGCCAGACGCCGTAACCGCCCATCGAAACGCCAATCAAATAAACGCGATTTGCGTCCGCCTGGAATTCTTCCGTCGTCTGCGCCAATTCACGCATCACCATTTCGTCCATAATCGGGTCTGACCAATAACTTGTGCTGCGGCATTGCGGCAGCAAAATAATTGCAGGAACTCGTGCCAGATAATGACGAACCAGCGTGCCGCCCGCGCCGTTTGTCGGAACGAAACCGCCGCTGCCGCGCTGTCCGATGCCGTGCAAAAAAACTATCAACGGCAAATTCTGCTCGCTTTCAAATTGCGGCGGAATATAAACCTGACAATCAAATCCGTCGCCGCCGACCTGAACTGTGCGGTTTTCAAGACTTCCCTGCTGTCCGCCGTTTTTTGAAGAAATCGCGTTTGAAAATAACCCGCCCAAAACCGACAAAATTTCCTTTTGCATAATCAATCTTTTTTCCTTTGTTTTGAAATTATATTGCGTCGCGCGTGTTTAGTAAAAGCGTAAGTTTTGACGCAAAATTTCTCTTCGTGTTGAAAACATTTGCCGGAACGATTATCGTAGTGTCTGCAAACAAAATCGGAAACAAATTTTATGGAAACCAACAAATTACGATTCGACTGGACGATTGCGGAAATCGAAGCGATTTACAATCTGCCGCTGCCCGAATTGATGTTCAGAGCGCAAGTCTTGCACCGCCGGTTTCACAGCGCGGACGAGATTCAAGGCTGCCAGCTTTTGAGCATCAAAACCGGCGGCTGTCCCGAAGACTGCGGTTATTGCCCGCAATCGGCACATTATAAAACCGGTCTCGAACGCGAGCAGCTTTTGAGCGTCGAAAAGACTTTGGAAGCAGCGCAAAATGCAAAAAATTCGGGTGCCACGCGCTTTTGTATGGGCGCGGCGTGGCGCAGTATTCCCGACGGCGAGCAATTCGACAGAGTTTTAGAAATGGTCAAAGGCGTGCGCGCGCTCGAACTAGAAGCCTGCTGCACGCTCGGTATGTTAACCGATGAACAAGCTGTAAAACTCGCCGACGCCGGACTAAACGCATACAACCATAATCTTGATACATCGCCGGAATTCTACGGCTCGATAATTTCCACCAGAACTTACGAAGACCGCTTGAAAACTCTCGCAAACGTGAGGCGAGCGGGCGTTACAATTTGCAGCGGCGGAATCATCGGAATGGGCGAAACCTTAAACGACCGTTACGGACTTTTGCAGCAGCTTGCCGCGCAGAATCCGCACCCGGAAAGCGTCCCGATAAACCAACTTGTACGAGTCGAAGGAACGCCTTTGCAAGAGGAAAAATCTCTCGACGTTTTTGATTTTGTGCGGATGATTGCGACAGCGCGAATTCTGATGCCCGCTTCGATGGTGCGCCTGAGCGCCGGACGCCTCGAATTGTCCGACGAAGCACAAGCCTTATGTTTTCTGGCAGGAGCAAACTCGATTTTTATGGGCGAAAAACTTCTCACGACGCCGAATCCCGAATCAGACCGTGACCGCAATCTGCTCGACAAATTAGGAATGAAACTGTTTTCCGAAACGAAATATCAGTCGGCTTAGACTATTTCGCAAATCCGGCGACCTTAACGTTCTTTGCGTTCTAATTCTCTGTATGGAAAACAAACTGCGCGACAGAATCGTTCGAAATCTCGCCGAAATAGAAGCAAACGGTTTGATGCGGAGACTCTCAAGCCCGCGCGGAATTGATTTTTCATCAAACGATTTTTTGTGTCTGGCGCGGGACGAACGAATAAAAGCGGCGATAGGCAAAGCCGTCGAACGCGAAGGCGTCGGCTCGACCGGCTCGCGTCTTCTGTGCGGCGAGAGAGATTGTTTTGCACGAGTTGAAAAACAGTTTGCAGATTTTAAGAAAACTTCACATGCGCTTTATTTCAATACGGGTTACCAGGCAAACATCGGACTTCTTACAGCTTTTTTAGAAGACGGCGACACGGTTTTTTCCGACGAATTTAATCACGCTAGTTTGATTGACGGCATTCGTTTATCGAAGGCAAAACGGGTGATTTTTCATCATCGCAGCGTTGACGAAATTGCCAAACTTTTGCGCGAAGAAAAAACCGGCGGGCAAAAATTTCTTGTTACCGAATCGCTTTTTTCGATGGACGGCACGATTGCGCCGCTCGACAAATACGCGGGAATTTGCCGGGAGACCGGTGCGAATTTGATTGTTGACGAAGCGCACGCCGTCGGCGTTTTCGGCGCACGCGGCAGCGGTTTGATTGAACGATTCGGCGTCGAGAGCGAAGTTTTTCTTTCGATGAACACGGCAGGAAAAGCGCTCGGCGCATCGGGCGCGTTTGTCGCGGGCGACGCTTGGGCAATCGAGTATCTCGTTCAAAAAGCGCGCTCGTTTATCTTCTCGACCGCGCCGCTTCCGGCAATTGCCGATGCACTGAAAACGGCGATTGAAATCGTGCGCGAAGAAAATCAGAGGCGCGAAAAGTTATTAAATTTATCCGAATTTTTTCGGCAGTTATTAAACGAAAACGGCATAAAAGTTTCATTCGAAAATTCGCAAATCGTTCCGATAGTAATCGGCGAAAGCAAAAAAGCGGTAAAAATCGCGGCGGCTTTGCAAACGCGCGGCTTCGACGTTCGTGCCGTTCGCCCGCCGACCGTTCCCGCAAATACTGCGCGCCTGCGTGTTTCGCTAAACGTCGGTTTGACGGAAGAAATTTTGCGCCAATTCGTAGATAATTTGACGAGGGTTATCAGTGAAAATTAGTTTGAAAATATGAACGGAATTTTCGTTACCGGCACGGACACAAACGTCGGAAAAACTGTTGTTTCCGCCGCTTTTGTGTGCGCTTTGCGGCGCGGAAAAGAAAAAGTTTGCTACTGGAAACCGATTCAGACCGGAATCGAAACTGACGACGATACGCAAACGGTTCGGGAGTTAGCCGACTGCGCGAGCGAAGAAATTTTTGACGCGGGTTTTCGGCTCGAACGTCCGCTCTCGCCGCATCTTTCTGCGCGGCTTGCAAACGTTGAAATCACAATCGAAAAAACTCTGGCTTTTGTCCAAAATATAAAAGACGAAAAATTTTGGATTGTCGAAGGCGCGGGCGGCGCGTTTGTTCCTCTGAACGAAAACGAGTTGATGATTGATTTGATAAAGCAATTGGATTTGCCCGTTGTTATTGTCGCGCGTTCCGGTTTGGGAACGATAAATCACACACTTTTAACCGTTGAAGTTCTGCTTAATCGCAGCGTAAAAATTCTCGGTATAATTATGAACGGCGAGCCTGACGAAGAAAACAGAAAAGCGATTGAACATTTCGGACAAGTAAAAGTTTTGGCGCAAATGCCGAAATTCGATATGCCGATAAACCAAAATCTGGAGCTTTGGGCGAAAAGTAATTTAATGTCGGCTGCTAATTTAACCGCAGATAAAAACAGTAAATAGGAAATAGGTGTTAGGTTTTAGGATAAAGGAACAACCTATCGCCTAAAACCCGGCACCTAAAACCTATTTCCTATTTCCTATTTTATGAATTTAACCGAGCGCGACCGCAAAGTTTTGTGGCATCCGTATACGCAGGAAAAAACCGCGCCGCCGCCGATTGGAATCGTGCGCGGGCGCGGCATTTGGCTTGAAACGGAAGACGGACGCGAGATTTTAGACGCGATTTCTTCGTGGTGGGTGAATATTCACGGACACGCGCATCCCTTTTTGAATGAAGCTCTGGCGCATCAAGCAACCGAACTCGAACATACGATGTTTGCAGGCTTTACGCACAAACCCGCCGTTGAATTAGCCGAAAAACTCGTTGCAATTTTGCCGAAGGGCTTGACCAGAGTTTTTTATTCGGATAATGGCTCAACCGCAGTCGAAGTCGCGCTGAAAATGGCGTATCAGTTTTGGCAAAATCGCGGTCAAGCGAGAAAAACTTTCGTCGCGCTCGAAAATGCTTATCACGGCGACACTTTAGGCGCGATGTCGGCGAGCGATAAATCTGCTTTTACGAAATCTTTCGTACCGTTACTCTTCGATGTTCTGCGCGCCGGAAATATAGAAAATATCGAACAAATCTTTCGAGAAAATTCCAATCAAATCGCTGCTGTAATTCTAGAACCGATGCTGCAAGGCGCGGGCGGAATGATTGTGTGGGAAAAGCAATTTTTATCGGACGTTAGAAAATTGTGCAATCAATACAATGTTCTGCTTATCGCCGACGAAGTTTTGACCGGATTCGGGCGTACGGGAAAGATGTTTGCCTGCGAACACGCCGCCGTCTCGCCAGATATTATTTGTCTTTCAAAGGCTTTGACCGCCGGATATTTGCCGCTCGGCGCAACCGTTGCGACAGAGGAAATTTACCGGGCTTTTTTGAGCGATGACCGAATGAAGACGTTTTTTCACGGGCATTCTTTTACCGCAAATCCGCTCGCCTGCGCCGTTGCCGCAGCAAGTCTGGAATTGTTAGAGCGCGAGAATTGTTTGGAGAAAATCGCTTTTATCAATCGAAAATTCAATGAGCGCTTGCCTAAATTATTAGATTTGGATTGTGTGGGCGACGTGCGCGTAATCGGCGCGGTCGGCGCGGTTGAAATCATTTCCGACGACGGTTATTTTGCAAACATCGGACAGACGCTTTATCAGGAATTTTTATATCGCCGTATTCTTCTTCGACCGCTCGGCAATGTTTTGTATTTTATGCCGCCGTATCTAATTCAAGAGCGAGAAATCGACTGGGTTTTGGATGAAATCGCTGAAGTCTTGGACGATGTAAATCGTAAATTTCAGCGGAAATAAACTTGTCAATTTTGAACAATATTTACGACGAAATTTTTATCAAACGACGCCGGATTCTTTGACTTCGAGCGTTCCGTTTGTCGCGTCGAGCGTTGCCGCGACGCCGAGCGGAAGTGTCAACTGGTCGTTTGTATGACCGATTGTCAGACCTGAAAGAACCGGAATTTTCAGCGCGCCGAAAATGTTGTCAACCGTTTCGCCGATAGTGTAGGGGGACGAGGCTGAAGGCTTGTAATCATTTGCCCCGCAGTCCTGGCACTCGCCCCAAATGATGCCGGCGGCTTGTTCGAATTTTCCGGCAAGTCGCAGCTGCGTCAGCATTCGGTCAATGCGATAGCTTTCTTCGCCCGTATCTTCCAGGAAGAGAATTTTCCCGCGAGTTTCTATTTCATATGGCGTTCCGAGTGTCTCGCAAACGATTGACAGATTTCCGCCGATGAGCTGTCCATTTGCAATGCCCTTTTGAACGGTTCGCAAAGCGTGCGCGGGGCGAAGTTCGTTCGCCTCCTTCGGATTTGTCATTTGTCCGAGCGGCTGCGTTTCAAACAATGCACGGCGAAAATTTTGTTGCGTATATTCAGTAAAACGCGAGAGAACGACCGGACCGTGAAAAGTTACAAGCCTCGAATTTTTATTTATTGCCAGGTGCATCGCGGTTATATCGCTGTAGCCGACAAAGATTTTCGGGTTGCGGCGAATCAAATCATAATCAATCCGGTCGAGCAATTGACCTGAACCGTAACCGCCGCGCACTGCAAAGACAGCTTTTATTTCCGGGTTACGAAACATTTCGTGCAAATCGTCGAGCCGCGCCTGAACTGATTCACGATACGAAGCAATTCGTCTGCCCACGTTTTTTCCGCGCTTCATTTGCAGCCCGAAATACTTGACGGTTCTTTCTATTAGCGCGAGACGGTCGGGGTCTAAAACTTCCGTCGCCGGTGTTATTACACCGATTACACCGCCAGCGCGAAGCGCTTTCGGTCGGATTAAATTTGTCGCCGAACCGGTTTCAAGCGCGGTTTTGGTTTGTCCGAAAACGATTTGTTTAGAAGCGGCAAGCAGAGCAGTTGCAGCTCCGGTTGTTGTCAGAAATCCGCGTCGCGTTACACCGATTTTATGATTTTGCATTTTGAAAATTCTCTGACTGTAATAATTGAAAATAATCCTAAATTAAAATCAAATTTATTACCAATAAAAAAGGGACGATTGAGTTTGATTGCTCAATCATCCCTTTGTATCTTGCGCAAATTAAATTATCTGCTCGGTATTTTAACCTCGCGTCCGGCAGGCAAAACCGATGTCGGAAACAAGCCGTTAAATTTCGCCACGTCAATCGCCGAAGCGCCGTAACGCTGAGCAAGTCTTGTAACTGTGTCGCCCATTTGCGCTTTGACGACTCTCACACCGCTTGTTTGCGGCGCAATGGTCGGCGTTGTCGGACGCACATAAGCTATGCTTTTCACGCCGTTGCCTTGCGGAACGACAACTTTTCCCTTCGGAGTTTTTGCGCCGCCGTTTACCGCCTGAAGCTGCTCGACGCTGATGCCGGTTCGATTAGCAATGTTCTGCCAGCTTTCGCCCGCCGCCGTTTTCGTTACCGTTGCCATATTGCGATTTCCCGCCGGAAGTTTGCGGAAGACGGCGACAACTTCGCTTGATTTGCCTGCCGGAACGCGAATGATAAACGGTTCGGGCGGCGACATATTCGTGCGAAGTTCAGGATTTAAGTAGCGCAAGTATTCGACACTCGTGTCCGAAGCCTGTGCGAGCAAACTCAAGCTGGTCGAAGGCGGAACGCGAACCTGGTCATACATCAGACGCGGAGCGGGGCGAATATGTCCGAAACCGTATTGCTGCGGGCTGTTGGCAATCAAAATCGTCGCCAAAATATTCGGCACGTAGTTGCGCGTCTCCTGCGGCAGATACGGGAAAGCCGCCCAGAAATTCATTACACCAGCGCGGCGAACAGCGCGGTCAACGTTGCCTTCGCCGGAGTTGTAAGCCGCCATTGCGAGTTCCCAATTTCCGTTGTAACGATTTGCAAGAAATTTCAGATATTTAGCCGACGCGCGCGTTGCGTCTTCAAAACCGTTTCTTTCATCGACGTATGCCGTACGGCGTAGCCCGAAACGAGCGCCCGTTCCCGGTATAAACTGCCAGAGACCGGATGCCGCCGCCCAAGACAGCGCCGACGGTTTCCAGGTGCTTTCGACTTGTCCGAGCCACACGACGTTCTCCGGCACGCCTTCCTCGCGGAAAATGCGGCGCGCCATCGGCATAAACATTCCCGAACGATACAAACCGGTTTCCATCGTCGAGCGTCCCCGTCCCTGATGGTAACTTATATACTGCTGCACCATCGGGTGCATCTGGAAAGTAAAACCGAAGGATTTGTTGGCAATCGCAACTTGTATCAATTGATATTGCTGCTGCGCTTCGGGCGTGTTAACGACCTCTTTTTCTTCGGTTGTCAATTCGAGTTTGGCAAGCTCGTCGAGCGGCGAGGCTTCAAATTTCTGCTCGTTAAAACCTTGTGACGCTCCGGGCAAATTATTATTGCCCGCCGCTGCCGTCAACGCCGTGTCATTTGTCTTATTGGTAGTTGTTTGAACCGGTTTCTCAGCGAGTTTGGCGACAACATTGTCGGCTAATTGATTTTCGACATTCCAGCCGCACGTTGCCGAAAGGCTTCGAATTTGCGGCTGCTGATTCGACGGAAATTCCATCCGGTAAATGGTTTCAATCAACTGGCTGTAGCAATTGTTTAATTTTTGATTTGAATTAACGTTGACGCTCGACATCAAGAAAACTTCAACCGATTTGTCGAAATCCTCGCCTGCCTGCTGACGGCGATTGTCTTGAATACTGAGCAGACCTTGTTTGAAATATCTGCCTGCTTCGTTTGTGATTTGGTTGACGCGCGCTTCGGCTTGCTGCGCTTCCTGTGTTCTAACATCGCTTCTGCCGCTTGAAACGGAACTGGTGATTTGTCCGTCCGCAAAGGAATTGAATATAAAAAATAAAAATGCGGTCGTATAAAAGATTTTTAAAAGGCGTGATTTAATCAAGTTCGTCTATACTCCTTATAAACTTTTTCAGGGTTAGGGCGAATCAGTGAAACTACCCAAATTTCGCTTCGGTTACGGATAATTTAACGCTGAAGGCAACAGGAAAGTTTCTTTATTTGTCGCTTATTATTTTCTTTAAGGACTGAAAACCTCCCCAACGTATCACATAAGAAATACCGTGTCAACGCATCAAAAATTCTGATATGACTTGGTTTTCGTTGTAATATAGAAGCGAGAAAATCGCTTACTTTACAAAATTTCTAAGCAGCCATTTTCGCCGAACCGATTTTCGATTTTGCCGGCGTACCGGAGGTTTTCTCGCGCAAGGCTTCGCGGAAAACTTCGCGCACGTTTTCGACGAAAACGAATGTCAAATCTTCTTTGACTTCCGGCGGTAAATCTTCCAAATCGCGTTTGTTCGGCGCGGGCAAAATTACCGTTTTAATGTGCGCCCGCCGTGCTGCCAGCATTTTTTCTTTGACTCCGCCGATGGGCAGCACGTTGCCTCTTAAAGTAATCTCGCCCGTCATTGCCACGTCTTTTCGCACGGCGCGCTGCGACAAAACGGAAACCATCGCCGTCGCCATCGTGATTCCAGCCGACGGTCCGTCTTTCGGTATCGCGCCTTCGGGCAGATGAATGTGTATGTCGTATTTTTCGAAATCGTCTTCGTCGATGCCAAGTTCAGAAGCGCGCGCTTTGGCGTAAGAGAACGCGGCTTGCGCCGATTCCTGCATCACTTCGCCGAGTTGTCCGGTCAGCAGTAATTTGCCTTTCCCCTTTGTTTTCAACGCTTCAATAAATAGAATATCGCCGCCGACGGCTGTCCACGCCAAGCCGGTAACGATTCCGATTTCGTCTTTTTTCAAAACTTCATCGGGGAAAATCTTCGGCGCGCGCAGAAAATCTTTGACATTTTGCGGCGTAACTTTCACCGGCTCGAATTCCGCTTCAAGCTCGGCTTTTCGGCGCGCGATTTTGCGGCAAACCTTACCGATTTCCCTTTCCAATTGGCGAAGTCCGGCTTCCTGCGTATATTGTCCGACGATTTGCTTTATCGCCGCGCGCTCGAATTTGACATCGTTTTTGTCGAGTCCGTTTTCCTCAATTTGCTTCGGAAGCAGATGCCGCCGGGCGATTTCCAGTTTTTCTTCTTCCGTATAACCGGACAGAAAAATTATCTCCATACGATCGCGCAGCGCGGGCTGAATCGTGTCTAAAACGTTCGCCGTCGTCATAAACATTACGTTCGACAAATCGAAGGTTACGCCCAGGTAATTGTCTCGAAAACTCGAATTTTGTTCCGGGTCGAGAACTTCCAAAAGCGCTGAACTTGGGTCGCCGCGAAAATCCGCGCCGACTTTATCAATCTCGTCAAGCATAATTAGCGGATTGTTCGTCGCTGCTTGCTGAACTGCTTGAATAATTCTGCCGGGCATCGCGCCGACGTACGTGCGCCGATGCCCGCGAATCTCCGCTTCGTCATGCAGTCCGCCCAGAGAAAGACGAATAAATTTACGATTTAAAGCGCGCGCAATCGAGCGCCCCAGACTGGTTTTACCAACTCCGGGCGGTCCGACCAGACACAAAATCGAGCCTTTCGGTTTCTCTTTTAATTTGCGAACGGCGAGCGCTTCGACGATTCTTTCTTTAACTCTTTCCAAACCGTAATGGTCTTCGTCTAAAATCCGTTCGGCTTTTTTCAAAACGAGATTGTCTTTCGAGGCAGTTGACCACGGAAGCTCGGTCATTATGTCGAGCCAGTTTCGCAAAGTCGCGGTTTCGGCGGTGTCGGGATGCATTCGCTCAAGTTTTTTCAATTGCCGGAGCGATTCTTCTTCCGCCGGTTGCGGCATTTTCGCTTTTAGTATTTTGTCGCGGTATTGCTCGATTTCCTCGAAAAGTTCGTTGCCTTCGCCAAGTTCGCCTTGAATGGCTTTCAACTGCTGGCGCAGAAAATATTCGCGCTGCGAACGGTCGATGTCAGCGCGTGCCTGCGTGTTGATTTCCTGCTGCACGGTCAAAACGTCAATCTCTTTACTCAAAAGGTCGTTGACGCGGCGCAGACGCAAAATCGGGTCGAACATATCCAGAACCGTCTGTGCGTCTCCGACTTTTAGTTCGAGATTTGAAGCCGATAAATCAGCCAATCTTCCGGCATCGTCCAAATTTGCGATAATCGCCAAAACTTCCGGCGAGATATTTTTGCCCAAACTTGCGGCGCGCTCCATCAAGGAACGAACGTTGCGGACAAGCGCCTCAACTTCTAAAGAATTTACGGGCGCGACCGGTTCGGTAACGGGTTCGATAACCGCTTTGATATACTCGTTTCCGATGGCGATTGATTCGACGCGCGCGCGCGAAAGTCCCTGAATCAAAATACGAATGCGTCCGTCGGGCAGTTTTAACATTCGCATAATAACTGCGACCGTGCCGACTTTATAAAGGTCTTCCTGCGTCGGTTCTTCCTTGTCCACGTCCTTTTGCGAAACGAGTAAAATCATACGATTTTGGCTCAGCGCTTCATCAACCGCTTTTATCGAACGGTCGCGCGAAACAAACAGCGGAACAATCATAAACGGGTAAATTACGATGTCGCGCAGCGGAAGCACGGGAAGCTCATGCGGAATCTGCATTTGAGTTTCGCCCAAATCGGCTTCGCCCAATTTTTCGGTAAAATCTTCAATTTCATCCATATTGTTATGTTAGGTAAAAAGAGGGAAAAGGGCAAAGCGTCGTTTTCAACAGGCGAACTTTGCCCGAGTCTGGTAAAAATAAAAAGAGGCGAAATAAAATATTTCCGCCTCTTAACTCTCTATAAACTAATCGGGTAAAACCGATTTTATTAATACATTCTCGAGCCGACTGACGATAATCCGTAAATTCTGGCAAGAGTATTTAGTTCTGCACGAAGTCTAACCCACGAATTTTCAGCCTGGCGACTAAAGTTTCGTCTGAGCATTATACGATTGACAGTGACGGCAGCATTCAGAGATTTTCTCACGTTTCTTGAGGTTTCGCCCCGCGAATCGTTATGGTCGAATTCACGCCGCAGTTCGTCGGTCGCATTTTCCAAATCTCTGGATCGGTCGGCGATTCTGTCTTCGGCTTTGCCACCGTCCAATCTGCTCCGGTCGAGAGATTTGTTTAGTTGGTTGGAAAAATGGTCGCTTCTCTCTTCGATTCTTTCAAGCAGTTGTTCGACTTGCTGTTTTGAAACCACGCGCCCGCGGCGGGTCTGTGCATTTCCTGTTTCGGTAAACACCAGAACGATAAATAACGCCACAAAAGCAGCAGATATTTTTAGTAGATTATTTCTCATTTTTACTTTGTTCTCCTCTGTAAAATTATGTAAATAAAACTTTTCGGCGTAAAAACGCCTGTTTTACGATGCAGCCGATTTGTAAAAGGTTGAAAATTTTTTGGGCGGAAAACTTTTGCACTATGATTTGCCGATTCAAAAACAAGCCTCAAACAAACCATCGCTCCGTCATATCACACCACATTACAAGCCCGCGCCACGCGCCGAAACGCTCGTAAAAATTTTCAATATCTTTGTCGGCACACGCTTCGTCGCCGTTGTGTTTTTTGTAAAACTGCGCGCGCAGCCACGAATCGAGCGCAAGCCCGTCGTATCGTCCGACGAGCTTTAAAAGATTATCCGCCGCATATTCGCCGACGCCTTTGACCGTTTTCATTTCCTTTTTCAGCTCTTTAGTCGGCAAATCTGACGCGAGCCAGCTTTCGGGATTCAGTTTTCCCGTAGCGACTCGTTCCGCCAATTCAGCAAAAAACGGCGCGCGATAACCGGCGCGCATTTCATCCTTGTAAAAGTCGATTGGAACATCTGCCATCACTTCGGCGGTCGGAAAAGCGTGCTTGCCATTATCAGTTTCCGCGCCGAGTTTTTCGACCAAATTCGTCGTCATCTTTTTCGTCAAAGCCCAAGAGCAATTTGTCGTGCAGATGGTTTTTACCAAATCTTCAAACACGGTCGGCGAGCGCAGCATTCTGCCCGCGTTCGTCGCCCGAACCCAATCCAGACGTTTTTCGGTTCCGGTAAATTTATAAAACTCGCTCAAATCGTCGTCGAGCCGCAAGACGTGCCGCGCATCGCGCAGGATTTTCTTTTCAAAATTTTCACCGATTTCCGCGCCGGAGATTTCAATTTTTACGCGCCCGTCTTCGGCATCGCTCATCGTCGCCGAAACCGTGTTCTTTGAGTTTTCACCGATGAAAACATAACTCAAACGCCAGTTTTCCTTATCAATCTCAAACGGCAAAAGCTCGCACCAGCCGTGGCTAAAAATCGTGCGGCGAAAGCTGAAATCATCCGGTTCATCAAGAAATAAAGTTTTCGACATAACCGATTTTTTTATCAAAATTCTTTTTAAGAAAATTTATTTTACTAAATCTTGACATTTTTTCGGCTAAAGTTTATCTCTCTGCGTCTAATGGTGCAAACATTCGGTTTTTATTTGAATTAACTAATTCGCAGTCTGGACGGAAATAACTTGTTTATTTCGCGCAAATATTTTATAAAAGAAGATTACAAACAAGGATTAAAGATGTTCACCTATCGTCGTTAGTCCGGCTTCCCAAAACACTTTTTAACGCAACAAATCTGAGGAGGAAACGGTATGATAAGCAGAAATTCGCGCTTAATGCAGCAAATTTTAGGAGCCGGTTTTGTTTTTTTTCTGCTGGCGTTTTCGGTTTTAGCGCAGGAAGACGCCGACCCGAATCCCGATTCGCCGACGCCGATTTTGTTGAGTCAACCGGACTCGACCCGTGCTTTGGCGACATCGGCTGATAATTTCGAGCGTACTAATTTATTAAAAATAAAAAATCGCGCGTTTTACCCGAATTCAAAAATCTCGCTTTTCGTATCGAACGTATCCTTGCTGCCGGAAGAAGCGGCAAGCGCTTTTCGCGTTTATGTCGAAGACGAAAAAGGCAGACAGTATCGCTTTCCGGTGCTGGATGTGCGGCGGGTAAAAGGTCAAAAAGACGTTTATGCGCTGACCGTTCAATTGAGCGACGACCTCGGGTTTTGGGAAAATCCGAATTTCGAAGCCGATGTTTTGGTCAATGTTGTTTGGCGCGGTTTGACGAGCAATCGAGCCAGATTAGGCATCGGCGCTATCGGCGGCAGCATAAAAGACGACGCCAGCGCCGCGCCGACGCCCGTTTCAAGTTTATCTTCAAAGCTGACAAGGATTTCTCCTTCGCCTGACTTTATCGGTTATATCTATTCGGGCGACCGCACACGCTTTATGGAGCAGGCGACGTTCGGTCAGACGCCGCTGCTCGACTCGACCATTCGCCGCATCGGTTTGCGAACCTGGTTAGCCGGGCAATTTGAAACACTGTATCCGACGTTTCCTTATCCGAATATCCCGTTGATGCCAACAAATGCTACGACTGAGTGCCAAAATAATATTCCGGCAAATTGCCAACGTGATTTTTATACGATGTATCAGCTGCAAAACTGGTTTTACAAGGAAGCCTTCTATGGCGACGCGCAGCTTAAACACCGCACGGCTTGGGCGCTGAGTCAACTTTGGGTGGTTTCCGGTTTAGACGAAAATCAGGCAAGCTGGATGATTGCGTATCATCAAAAACTCGCGCAAAACGCCTTCGGTAATTACCGCGATTTGATGACTGATATGACCCTGAATCCAGCGATGGGCGATTATCTGGATATGGTTCGCAGCACGAAAAACAGCCCGAACGAAAACTTCGCGCGCGAGATTTTGCAGCTTTTTTCGGTCGGACTTTTTATGCTCAACCAGGACGGCACGCGCCAGCTTGATGCGAACGGCAACCCGATTCCGACTTACGACCAAAACACGGTAAATAATTTTACAAAGGTTTTCACCGGCTGGACTTACTGCAACAACAGCAGTCCCGGCATCTGCCCGAACATCACGGTCGGTACAGTTGATTTCAAAGACCCTTTGATTTTGAATCAAAACAATCACGACGTAACGGCAAAAACTTTGCTCACTTATCCGGGCGCGGTCAATCAAACAATTGCGGCAAATCAAAACGGCGCAACCGAACTCAATCAAGCTCTCGATAATATTTTTTATCACCCGAACGTCGCGCCGTTCGTCAGTCGCTTTTTGATTCAGCAGCTTGTAACCAGCGACCCGACGCCGGCTTATGTCGGGCGCGCGGCGGCGGTTTTCAATAACAACGGTTCAAATATACGCGGCGATTTAAAGTCGGTCGTTCGCGCTATTCTGCTCGACCCGGAAGCGCGCGGCAATGTTAAAACCGACCCGAATTACGGCAAACTGCGCGAGCCGGTTCAGCTGGCGACCAACCTTTTCCGACAATTCAACGTGCGTTCGGCTGACGGCGGGACGCAAAGCGACGGTTATGTTAACCAGACGATTGCTCCGATGGGACAAAATACGTTTAATTCGCCGACGGTTTTCAATTATTACACGCCCGATTACCTTGTTCCCGGGACGGCTCTGAACGGTCCCGAATTCGGTATTATGACCACCGGAACGGCAATCGCCCGTGCTAATTTTGTCAATACGATTGTCTTCGGCAGAATCGGCACGAGCAACAACGCGCCTTTGGGAACTTCGATTGATTTGACGGAAATGCAGGCGCTGGCGGCGGCAGACGCTAGCGGCAATAAACTGCTCGACGTGCTGAACACGAAATTGATGCACGGCACGATGTCCGAGCAAATGAAAAACACGATTCTGACGGCGGTGCAGGCTGTTCCCAGCACAGACCCGCTGACGCGTGCGAAAACGGCAGTTTATTTAGTAGCGACTTCATCGCAATATCAGGTGCAAAGATAGTTTAGCGAGCCTCGAGAGTCTAGAGAGTCGTGAGTCAATCAAATTTTCTTTGACTCTCCAGACTCTCAGACTCACCGAACTAGAAAGGAGAGATATGAAAACATCCAGACGAGAATTTTTGACGAAATCAACTTGCGCGCTCGGTATAGCGGCGCTGGCAACACAGGTCGAACACTTCGGTTTGATGACCGCGCTGGCGCAAAGGGTTGAAGACGCTCCAAGCGCGCCAAACGGCGATTACCGCGCGCTGGTCTGTATTTTTATGCAGGGCGGAAACGATGGCAACAACACGATTATTCCTAATCATTCGGACGCGAGTTTGAGTAATTACGCGGCTTACAGCAACGCACGCGGCACGCAAGGCTTGGCAATCGCGCAAAGCCAGCTGCTGCCGATAAATGTTCAGCGGATGAACAATTTGACTTACGGACTAAATCCTAATCTGGGTGCTGGAACGACTAACAACGGCATTCACGAGCTTTGGGCGCAGGGCAAAATGGCGGTTGTAACAAACGCCGGAACGCTCGTTCAACCGATGACGCGGGCGCAGTATCAGAGCGGCACGGCTCGCAAACCGTTTCAGCTATTTTCACATTCAGACCAGGTTTCCCAATATCAAGCCGGACGTTCCGACACGCCGTCTTTTACCGGCTGGGGCGGAAGAATTTCTGACCGTCGAAGCGCGTCCGACAATCCGGGCGGTTTGGTTCCGATGATTACTTCGATCAACGGAGCGCAGCTTTTTACAGCCGGACAAAGTACTCTGCCGCTGGCAATCGCCAATGCTTCTATTTCCTTGAAAGATGTTTTAAACCCGCAGGGCTTTAACACGACGGCAGCTTCGCAGGCGCGGCTCAACGCTTTTAATCAACTGCGGATGCAGGATTTGAGTTCAAATTACATCGCGGCGGCAAGTCATATTACCGACCAAGCCATCCAAGCCAATCAAGCTTTGCAGACGTTTCAGGAAGTTACCGTCGCTTTTCCGAACACAAGTATCGGTAATCAGCTAAAGCAAGTCGCAAGATTGATAAAAAAACGCGCGGACTTGAACGCTAGTCGTCAGATTTTCTATGTTCAGGTCGGAAGTTTCGACACGCACCAGCTTCAGATTAACAGTCAAGGCACATTGCTCTCGCAGTTTAGCCAGGCGGTTCGCGCCTTTTATGACGAAATGGTCGCACAGGGCGTTTCAAACAACGTAACGGCTTTTACATTGTCGGATTTCTCGCGCACGTTAAATCCGGCAGGTTCGGGCGCAACGGTCGGTTCAGACCACGCTTGGGCAAATCATCTGTTCGTCATCGGCGGTGCGGTTACAGCCAGCGATTTTTACGGCGTAAACACTTCAAACGGAACGCCTTACCCGACACTTGCAATGAATGGACCGGACGATGCCGACAGCGGAACAAATGCGCGCGGACGCTGGATTCCGACAACGAGCGTCGAACAATACGCCGCAACTTTAGGGCGTTGGTATGGATTGTCCGAAGCCGATATGCCGCTCGTATTTCCGAATATCGGTAATTTTACGACTTCAAATCTCGGCTTTATGCAGCCTTAAAACATAATTGCTGCAAACATTTTAAAACAAGTTAAAAAACAAAAAGCACGATTGAATTTTCAAACAATCGTGCTTTTTGTTTTTTTGAAGTGTTTTTTGGAACTTACTCGCTCCGACAGATTTGCAAGGATTTGTAGAAAAAACTTATCAAGTTGGGCAGGATTCGATGGCTTTTTCAGTCGCATATTTACGAAAGTTTTTTGTTTCTTGACAGGATTTATACGTGAAACCTAAGATTGAAAGAAACAAAGGCGGTTTTGAAAACATTTGAATCTTCCGAATTATCTAACGCTTGCCCGAATTACCATCGTACCGCTTCTGGTCGTGGTACTTCTGACGCCTTTTGCTGAAGATTGGTTTGGCATCAGCAGTTATGCGCTGGCTATCGCTATTTTTCTCGCCGCATCTCTCACCGATATTTTAGACGGACAACTCGCCCGCCGCCGCAATCAAGTTTCAAAAATGGGCGCGCTGCTCGACCCGATTGCCGACAAACTTTTAGTTTCCGCCGCATTGATTGTCCTTGTCGAAAAACATCTCGCGCCCGCGTGGACGGTTGTTATTATTTTGGGCAGAGAATTTATTATCACCGGTTTGCGTTCGGTTGCCGCCGCCGAAGGCATTATTATTTCGGCGCAAAGAATCGGAAAAGTAAAAATGTGGGCGCAGTGCGTGGCGATTGTCGCCTTGCTGGTTGCCGGTGCGAGCGGCAATCCGCCGGTATCGAATTTCGGCTGGGAATTGCCGACGTTTCGTTTTTGGGAAGTGCCGGAAGTTCAGACGGCTTTTTCACACATCTCCCGTTTATCTCTGACATCAAATGATTGGAAAGTAATAGGTTATCTTGCAGGACGCGCCGCGCTTTGGGTCGCTGTCATCACGGCTTGCTGGTCAATGTATGATTATTTCAAATACTTTTTAGCCGAAAACAGAAAACGACAACCCCTAAATGACGTTGTTTTTAATAAACCGGAAACAGTTAAAGTAATTTCCAACAAGTAAAACGCGCGCAAAAATCGAAAATAATTTTTTCCAATTGTTCAAAACTTGCAGAAAGACAAATGATTTTGTAGTATTTTCGATTGCGGCTCGGTTTTGCCGCAAATCAAGCCGGTGTAGCTCAGTTGGTAGAGCAGTTGATTTGTAATCATCAGGTCGGCGGTTCAAATCCGTTCACCGGCTCCATTATTATCAGCAAGTTAGAGGCATCGCTTTGACGCCTCTTTTCTTTTCCCACCTAAATTCCCACCAAATAGTTCGACTTTTCCTGTTTTTACCTTGATTTCTGGTAGTGGGGCAGTTTGAAATAAAACAAAAAGCCTAGTTTTTAGACTAGGCTTTCGGATATATAATAGTATTATTGCTTTACTTAACGACCTTTATTGCCTTTTGGTCTAGCTGATTTACTAGATGTTGGCTTAGTTGCCTGTTAGGATGCGTTCTTTCTGTTGAATTGAATCACATTATTTTCATGTCTAAGATATTGATTCAATTCTATTTTGTCGGATTCCTCAAAGAAAATTGAACACTTCGTCTTCAGGGTAATAAGCGTTCTCGTTCCAACACTCTTTCTTTTTGCTTGATTCGGCGCAGAATTCAAAATAGCACGTTCCTTCAAGAGTCGCTGTTCCTTCGATTAACTCAAATCTATAATCCATAGAGCAATGATACTACAGCAAAGCAACCCAACTTGTATTATACTGAATTACAGTTTTCTTATACCGAATTTTTTATAAGGCTCTTTTAGCTAAAAGTCAAAGAAAAGGTTGGTGTGACAGTGTCCTATATTATTTTGTTAGAATCCACAAAACCTTGAGATTTACACCTGCAATGACGGCGGGAACTACAAAAACAGTTTGGGAATTGAAAGACTTACTGACAAAATAGAAAACTCGCGGTTACTTACTGTCTACGGCTCTAATTTGCCTTTGACAGAATAAGTAACTGTGAGTTATTGAAATTTTACAATAAAATGTGAATTTTATCTAGGTTCTGTTGACATTTTATCTGAGCCAGACAATAGTGCTAGCGAAATAGACAAAGCTCAAATAGTTCTTTGCCAACTTATCAAAGCGTGAAAACACCCGCCGAAAGTGTTGAGTGTGTTAAAAACTTTGTGTAAATGAGTTATTTTGGAAACCGCTGTTGGGCAGCTGATTTTCAAAAAGTATGGCGAATTGATTCATCGCTCCGCTCCAATTCTGTATCGGCATTGTCCACCGTTT
>JAABUN010002900.1_pt1 | contig 28450 bp, 26 predicted proteins | sample 5559311 | NCBI WGS metagenome assembly JAABUN01 (sample SAMN10711877, study PRJNA513370) | rock metagenome | isolation source: Antarctica rocks | place: Antarctica: Victoria Land, Siegfried Peak sud
GCTCTGGCTCTGGCTCCGGCTTTGGCTCGGGCGCTGCCGGGGTGTCTTCCGCCGAACCCTCAGGACCTGCGGCGGCATCCCATGGGCTCGGGTCGTGACCCTCAGCGCTGTCTTCATGAGCGTCAGACTCGACGGTGGTGGCATACACCCGGTCCTCGCCGATGTCCGGGGCCGAGCCGTAGGTCACGGCGGTGGCGCCGGCCCGCTGCGTCGTCGCAGCAGCGTCGTCGTCATTGGGAGAGTGCGCGGACCCATCTGAGCCCTCGCCCTCGTCGCCCGGCGTCTGCCAGGAGTCCTTGTCCTCGTGTCCTTGGGGCTCGTCTTCGTCTGCCTGCAGGACGTCGTCATCGTCCAGCATCACCTCGTCACCGGTGGCCGTGTCGGTGAAGGCCGGCTCGGTTGGCGGGGGAGGCTCAGCTTCGGACTCTCGGTCGTAGGGTGCCGATTCGCTGTGCGAGTCGGGAGCGAAGCCGGCGTCGCCGGCCGCGACGTGCTCGCCACCAAGGCCGTAGTCGGAGATCTCCTGTTGATCCTCGCTCGCGCCCGGTCGGCGGGTCAGCACGTAGATGCCCACCGCCACCAGCAGGATCAAGAGGAGGATCAACACCCAGGAAATCGGTCTCATGACGGCGATCCGTTCTGTTAGGCCACGGCCGGGGTCGGCCGTATCGGTAGGTGCGTTGCTGTCGGCACCTGCTGCTCACCGTAGTGCGCCGGCCCTCGGGCGGCCACGGCCTAGCCTGAGTGTCACAATAAGAGAGCCCGATCGTCCCCCCTCGAGAGTGAGTCGCGGTGAGCGATGCGCCAGCCGACCCGGCGGGGATGGTCCCGGTTCGCCCTGAGGTCGGCCTTGGGCCGTGGCCGGGCTCGTGGCCGGTGGATGACACCGGCGACCTACCAGGGCACTTGGACCCCGACCTCTTGGAGCACGGCGACCGACGCAACGTCGTGGACAGCTATCGCTACTGGTCCCAGTCGGCCATCGTGGCTGACCTGGACACTCGTCGGCACGACCTGCACGTGGGGGTCGAGAACTGGGGTCACGACTTCAACATCGGCTCAGTGATCCGCACGGCCAACGCCTTCAACGTAGCGGCCTTCCACATCGTCGGACGACGACGGTGGAACCGCCGCGGAGCGATGGTCACCGACCGCTACCAGCACGAGCACCACCACCGTGACATCGCCGGCCTGGTCGCCTGGACCACTGCTGCGACCGGACGCGGCATACCGGTCATCGCCGTGGAGAACACGCCCGAAGCAGCCCCGCTGGAGCAGGCAGTGATGCCGCGCTCGTGCCTCCTGCTGCTGGGGCAGGAGGGTTCTGGACTCAGCGATGAGGCGTTGGCCGCGGCCACCCAGGTGCTCTCCATCACCCAGTACGGATCGACGCGTTCGATCAACGCCGCCGCCGCCGGCGCCATCGCCATGCACGCCTGGGCGCGGCAGCACCTGCACGGGCAGCGCCCGGACGCCCTGGGCTAGCCGCGCGCACCCCCCGAGCTGCCGCCGGCGTCGTGACGTCACCGGCAGGTATGTGGAAGCATGGCGGTTCAGTAGCACGTGTCCCGGGCCGAGGTGCCCACTGTCACCGTGGAGGAACCATGCCCATTGCCACCCCTGAGGTCTACGCAGACATGCTCGACCGGGCCAAGGCGGGTTCGTTCGCCTATCCCGCCATCAACGTCACGTCGAGCCAGACCCTCAATGCTGCCATCCGCGGCTTTGCCGAGGCAGAGTCGGACGGGATCGTCCAGGTGTCGACCGGTGGCGCCGACTACCTTTCCGGCTCCACCGTGAAGAACATGGTGACCGGGTCGCTTGCCTTGGCGGCCTACGCGCACGAAGTGGCCAAGCGCTACGACGTCAACATCGCGCTGCATACTGACCACTGCCCGCAAGACAAGCTGGACGGGTTCGTGCGTCCGCTCCTCGAAGCCTCGCTCGAGCAGGTGCAGCGCACCGGGGTGCCGATCTTTCAGTCTCACATGTGGGACGGCTCGGCGGTGCCATTGGAGGAGAACCTGCAGATCGCCCAGGAGCTGCTCGACACCTGCGCCAGGGCGAAGATCATCCTCGAGGTGGAGATCGGGGTCGTCGGGGGGGAGGAGGACGGCGTCGACAACGAGCTCAACGACAAGCTCTACACCACCCCTGAGGATGCCGTCGCCACGATCAAGGCCTTGGGTGCCGGTGACCGGGGTCGCTACCTGACCGCACTGACCTTCGGCAACGTGCATGGCGTCTACAAGCCGGGCAACGTCAAGCTGCGCCCCGAGATCCTCAAGCAGGCCCAGTCTGCGGCCGCCGAGGAGCTTGGACTGGACAGCGATGCCCGACCCTTCGACCTGGTCTTCCACGGCGGTTCCGGCTCGACCATGGAGGAGATCTCCGCGGCCGTCGACCACGGCGTGATCAAGATGAATATCGACACCGATACGCAGTACGCGTTCACCCGGCCGATCGCCGGCTTCATGTTCGCCAACTACGACGCCGTGCTCAAGGTCGACGGCGAGGTGGGCAACAAGAAGAAGTACGACCCGCGGGTATGGGGCAAGGAGGCCGAGACAGCGATGGCGGCCCGCATCGTCACCGCCTGCGAAAACCTGCGCAGCGCTGGGACGCACCAGTGAACGACGACCTTCTCGGCATACCGAGCACCCAGCTGCCCGTCGATCCGGCCGCCGAGCTGCTCGAGCAGGGGATCGACCCCCGACAGGTGGCCGCAGCCAACCCCGCGTCCAGTCTCGCCTGGGCCGTGCTGGCTCAGGATGCGCTCGGTGACGGACTCGATGTCGAGGGGTACGCGTTCGCGCGTACCGGGTACCACCGCGGCCTGGACTCGTTACGTCGGTCCGGCTGGCGGGGCCAGGGTCCGGTGCCGTGGTCGCACGAGCCCAACCGCGGCTTCCTTCGGTCCTTGGCGGCTCTTGCCCTCGCCGCCGAGCGGATCGGTGAGGACGAGGAGCAGCGTCGGTGCGCGGACTTCTTGCGGGCATCCTCGGCCGACGCGGCCCGCGAGCTGGGTCTGTAGAAGTCCCGAGCATGGCACCGGTGTCGGACCGAGTGGCCCGACACCGATGTCACCCCTGCCGTGTCAGGCTGCGCGTCCCCTGCGGTGTGCCCAACACCACTTATGCAATCACACAATCACGACGATCCGTGACCCATTCATGCCAATGGCACTAACATGCCGTAGGTGAACGGTCAACCACCGCCGACGGGTGAGATCCCCGAGGATTCCCGAGCGCTCTACCGTCTGCTGCTGCGCACGACTCCTGCCTCCACCAAGGATCTGGCCGTCTCGTTGGGCTGGCCGGACACCCGGGTGGAGGCCAGTCTGCTCATTCTTCGAGACCTCGGCCTCGTGGCCGTCGACGAAGGTGGGGGCATTCGCGTCGGTGATCCCCGGATGAGCATCGGGAGACTGCTCGACCGCGCCGAGCAGGACCTGGAGGCGCGGCGTCGGCACGTGTCTGGGTTGCGGGAGTCCCTGGAGAGCTACGAGCTGGACTTCCGCCGCAGCATGCAGCTGACGGGTCAGCGGCTGCCGCCCTTCGAGGAAGTGACACCCATGACGGCCCCGCAGATGGTGCAGATGGTGGCCCGGACCTCTCCGGGCCCCGTGTGCCAGGTGACGCCGCGAGTGCACACCGGTCCTGAGCACGACCCGTCGGTCATCAGACGTCGCCAGGAGAGTATGCAGGCAGGCCAGCAGGTGCGCACCATCTTCCGGCTCGACGTGCTCACCGACCCGGCATGGCGAGGATGGGTCGAGAGCCGCGCCGCCGACGGAGAGCAGCAGCGCTTCGCCGAAGACATCGACCTGCAGTTTGCCGTCTTCGGTAACTCGGTGGTGCTCGTCGAGGAGAGCGCAGAGCCCGACACCTACTCCCTGCTCATCCGGGTGCCCGTCGTCGTCGAGGCCTTCACCGCGCTGTTCGAGGAGTACTGGCGACGTGGTGAGCCCGCCCCCCGGGCTGACCTGCCGACCCAGACCCGACGGCTCCTCGAGCTGTTGGCGATGGGTTACAAGGACGAGGCCATCGCCAGGCATCTTGGGGTGGGGCTGCGCACCGTCCGCCGACGGGTGGCTGACCTGGTCGAGACCCACGGGGTGCAGACGAGGTATCAGCTGGGGCTGGAGGTCGGGCGGCGCGGTCTGCTCGACTGACCTGCACGGTCGCGTGCACGTGCCCGTGGGTGATGCCCGGTACGCTGTGGCCGACCGTCTCCGAGGACAGAGGTAGGCACTATGCCGGCGATCGTGCTCGTGGGCACCCAATGGGGCGATGAGGGCAAGGGCAAGGCGACCGACCTGCTCGGCAGCAGCGTTGACTACGTCGTCAAGTTCAACGGCGGCAACAACGCCGGCCACACCGTGGTCATCGATGACCAGACGTATGCGTTGCACCTCCTGCCCAGCGGCATCCTGACCCCCGGGGTGACCCCTGTCATAGGCAACGGCGTTGTGGTCGACCTGTCGGTGCTGATCGAGGAGCTGGATGCGCTCGAAGCCCGCGGTGTCGACACCTCCCGGTTGCTGCTGAGTGCCAACGCGCACGTCATACCGCCCTACAACCGGGTCCTGGACAAGGTCAACGAGCGCTTCCTCGGCAAGCGCCGGCTCGGCACCACGGGGCGAGGTATCGGACCGACCTATGCCGACAAGATGAGCCGCGTCGGCATCCGGGTCCAAGACCTCTACGACGAGTCGATCCTGCGTCAGAAGATCGAGGCAGCGCTGGAGGTCAAGAACCAGGTCCTGCTCAAGATCTACAACCGCCGGGCGGTCGAGGTCGATGAGGTGATGACTGAGCTGCTGCTGCACGCCGAGCGCATCCGCCCGATGGTGATCGACACCGGGTTGCGGCTGAACCAGGCACTCGATGACGGCAAGACGGTCCTGTTCGAGGCCGGCCAGGCCACTCTGCTCGACGTCGACCACGGCACCTACCCCTTCGTCACCTCCTCCAACGCCACCTCGGGCGGAGCATGCACCGGCTCCGGCGTGGCGCCGACCCGGATCGACTCCGTCATCGGCATCCTCAAGGCCTACAGCACCCGCGTCGGTGAGGGTCCCTTCCCGACCGAGTTGCACGACGATTCAGGTGAGTTCCTGCGCAAGACCGGAGCCGAGTACGGCACCACGACCGGTCGTCCCCGCCGCTGCGGCTGGCTGGACACCGTCGTCGGCCGGTATGCCCGGCGCGTCAACGGTCTCACCGACGTGGTCATCACCAAGCTGGACGTGCTGACCGGCCTGAACACCGTGCCCATCTGCGTCGCATACGACGTGCGGGGGACCAAACACGATGAGATGCCGGTCAACCAGTCCGACGTACACCACGCCAAGCCCATCTACGAGGAGCTGCCGGGCTGGTGGGAGGACATCTCCGCGTGCCGGACCTTTGAGCAGCTCCCGGCCAATGCGCAGGCCTACGTGCTGCGGGTGGAGGAGCTGATCGGCACCAGGATCTCTGCGATCGGTGTCGGTCCCGGTCGCACCGAGACGATCCAGCGGTTCGGTCTGCTCGGAGACTGATCATGCCGGCCGGGTCGCCCTCCCGCGACCGCGCTGGCCTGGCATGACGTGGTGGGTGCGCGACCCGTTCGGGCATCGCTATATGCTCAACTCTCGCTGATCGGTCGCGGACCTGCCGAGTGACGTGGTCGCGAAGCTGCACCGAAGCCCGTTGATCTACCGGCGCTGAAGTGCCGCGCCGAGGGGCAGCAGGTGCACCGCGTCTGGGCCAAAGCTGGTGCATCTGCTGCCCCTCATCGAACGCTCAGACCGTGGGGCTTTGTCGGCGGAGGTCGTTACGGTGTTGTCATGGCACGCAGGACGCACTCTCCGACGGCAGACCGCCCCGAGCTTCCAGAAGGCTACGGGCTTCCCGACACCACGCAGGGTCTGCTCGACTGGTCCGTGGTGGAGCCGCGGCTGTGCGACGCGCTGCACTACTGGATCAGCAGTGTTCGTCCGGACGGGCGACCGCACTCGGTGCCCCGCTGGGGTGTTTGGCTCGACGGGCGGTTCTGGTACGACGGTGCGCCGACCACTCGGCATACCCGCAACGTGGAGCGCAACCCGGCGGTGACGCTGACCCTGGAGAGTGGCACCGAGGTGGTCATCGTGGAGGGCGAGTCGACGGCGACCCGTGCAGATGCCGACAGCCTGGGTGAGCGGCTGGCCGAAGGGTTCGGCAAGTATGCCGACGCGGGCTACGAACCTGGCGCCGACTCCTGGGCCGGCCAGGACGGGGGAGGTTTGCGGGTCATCACGCCCCGGGTGGTCCTGGCGTGGTTCGACTTCCCCACGGACTGCACCCGCTTCAGCTTTGCGGGTTGACTCCGGCTGGGTATGCCGTAGCGCCGGTCCGGGCTCAGCCGGCCAGTGCGGCCTCGATGACGCCGGTGTGCGCAGCGCGCAGGTCGGTGACGGATAGCTCGAACAGGTCTTGCACCACGAGCGCCTCGCCCCCCGTCGTGCCGAGGCGCAGCACCGGCTGATCGTGCTCTGCGCACAGCCCCTCGAAGCCTTCGGCGTCCTGCGGCTGGACGGTCACCACGGCGCGAGCCGTCGACTCGCTGCACCATGCCGTGAAGTCGTCGATGCCGTCGCGGTCCGTGATCTCACCCAGGGACACGGTGGCGCCGATCCCATGTCGCAGCGCCCCCTCGGCCAAAGCCATGCCGAGCCCGCCATCGGACAGGTCGTGAGCCGAGGTCAGCAGACCCGAGGCGGTCGCGGCCAGGACGACCTCGGCCAACCGCTGCTCGGCGGCAAGGTCGACCACGGGAGGCACCCCGCCCAGGTGGTTGTGGGCGACCGCAGCCCACATCGAGCCGTCCAGCTCGTCACGGGTTGCCCCGAGTAGGTACAGCGGCTCACCGGCCTCGGACCAGCCCGAGCGGTTGCGAGTGGCCACGTCCTGCAGGACCCCGAGCACCGCGACGACCGGGGTGGGGTGGATCGGGACGTCACCGGTCTGGTTGTAGAACGAGACGTTGCCTCCGGTCACGGGGATGCCCAGCTCGGCGCACCCGTCGGCGAGCCCGGTCACCGCCTGGCTGAACTGCCACATCACACCCGGGTCCTCCGGTGAGCCGAAGTTGAGGCAGTCCGAGACGGCCACCGGACGCCCACCGGCGACGACCACGTTGCGGTAGGCCTCGGCCAGGGCCAGCTGGGCGCCGGCATACGGGTCGAGCTGGGTGAACCGGGCGTTGCAGTCGGTCGAGAGGGCGACCCCCAGACCGGTCTGCTCATCGACCCGCACCACGCCGGCGTCGTCGGGCATCGCCTGGGCGGTGTTGCCACGCACGTAGCGGTCGTACTGACCGGTGACCCAGGAGCGGTCACACCCGTTGGGCGACCCGAGCAGCTGCAGCAGCGTCGCTCGCAGGTCCGAACCCGTGACCGGTCCCGGCAGCCCTGCGGTCGTGTCGGCCTGCAACGCCTCCGCGTATGCCGGTCGCTCCAGCGGTCGTTCGTAGACCGGCCCGTCGTGGGCCACCGAGCGCGGCGGCACGTCGACCAGGAGGTCCTGCCCCCAATAGACTTCGAGGCGGGTGCCGTCGGTCACCTCGCCGAGCACGGTGGCCTCCACGTCCCAGCGGTCGGCGATGGCCATGAACTCAGCGATCCGCTGCGCCTCGACCACCGCCATCATCCGCTCCTGGCTCTCCGACATCAGGATCTCCTCGGGGGAGAGGCTGGAGTCGCGAAGTGGCACCCGGTCCAGGTGGATCCGCATCCCGCCGTCGCCGTTGGAGGCCAGCTCGCTGGTGGCGCAGCTCAGTCCGGCGCCGCCGAGGTCTTGGATGCCGGCGACGACCCCCGCGGCATACAGGTCCAGACAACACTCGATGAGGACCTTCTCCGCGAAGGGGTCACCGACCTGCACGGCGGGGCGCCGGGCCGGCTTCGTGGAGTCAAAGGTCTCGGACGCAAGCACAGAGACCCCGCCGATGCCGTCGCCGCCCGTCCTGGCCCCGAACAGCACGACCAGGTTGCCCACCCCGCTGGCCGAGGCCAAATGGATGTCCTCGACTCGCATGGCCCCCACGCACAATGCGTTGACCAGCGGGTTGCCCTGGTAGCACGGGTCGAAGACGACCTCGCCGCCGATGTTGGGCAGGCCCAGGCAGTTGCCATAGCCGCCGACCCCGGCGACCACCCCGGGCAGCACCCGCGCGGTGTCGGGGTGGTCCAGCGCACCGAAGCGCAGCGGGTCCATGACAGCCAGCGGGCGGGCGCCCATGCTCATGATGTCGCGCACGATGCCGCCGACCCCAGTGGCGGCGCCCTGGTGGGGCTCGAGGTAGCTGGGGTGGTTGTGGCTCTCGATCTTGAAGCTGACCGCCCACCCCTGGCCGATGTCGACAACCCCAGCGTTCTCGCCGATGCCGACCAGCAGGTGCTCGCGCATGGCCTCGGTGGTCTTGTCACCGAACTGGCGCAGGTGGACCTTTGAGGACTTGTAGGAGCAGTGCTCGGACCACATCACCGAGTACATCGCCAGCTCGGCGCTGGTCGGGCGGCGCCCCAGGATCTCCTGGAACTGGGCGTACTCGTCGGGACGCAGCCCCAGCTCGGCCCACGGCTGAGACACCTCGGGCGTGCGGGCCGCCCGCCCCACACTGTCGGGCTGGTATGCCGGTTGCTCACTCATGCGTTGACCACCGATCGCAGAGCGGAGGTGAAGAACGGCAGGCCGTCGAGGCTGGGGCCGTAGCCGGCCTCCACGCAGTGCTCAGGGTGCGGCATCAGCCCGACGACGTTGCCGGGGGCGTTGCTGATGCCGGCGATCTCGCGCCGGGAGCCGTTGGGGTTGCCACCGAGGTAGCGCGCGACGACCCGTCCCTCGCCCTCCAGCTCATCCAGGGTGCGCTCATCGGCCATGAAGCCACCTTCACCGTTCTTGAGCACGACCAGGATCTCCTCGTCCTGGGCGAAGTCACCGGTCCACGGGGTGTCCACCCGCTCGACCCGCAGCCGCTGGTCCCGGCAGGCGAACCGCTGGTGGTGGTTGCGCACCAGGGCGCCCGGCAGCAGGTGCGACTCGCACAGCACCTGGAAGCCGTTGCAGATGCCGAGCACCGGCAGACCGCCCTGCGCCGCGGGGATGAGCGCATCCATCACGGGCGCGAACCGGGCGATGGCGCCGCAGCGCAGATAGTCGCCGTAGGAGAAGCCACCGGGCAGGACCACGGCGTCGACGCCGTGCAGGTCCTCATCGGCGTGCCACAGGGCAACCGCTGCGCCGCCGGCCAGCTCGATGGCCCGCTGGGCGTCATGGTCGTCCAGGGAGCCGGGGAACGTGACGACGCCGACTCTCACGGCTGCCCGTCCTGCTGCGCCCGGACCGAGACAACCTCCTCGATCACGGGGTTGCTCAGTATTGTGTCCGCCGCCTCCCGGGCTGCCGCCAGCACATCCTCGGTGACCTCGCCCTGCACCTGCAGCGTGAACCGTTTGCCCTGGCGGACGTCGACGAACTGGTGCATGCCCAGGCGCCGCAGTGCTCCGACCACCGCCTGTCCCTGGGGGTCCAGGATCTCCTGCTTGGGCATGACGTCAACGACAACAGTCGCCATGGCGGTGTAGCTCCTCGCTCGGGGGAAGTCGGCGCAGATCAGGGGTCGGCCTCTGCAGGGCCGTCAGCTCGACACCGAAGTCTATCGATCCGCTCAGAAGCGTTGACCGGTGAGCGCCTCGTAGGACTCGACATACCGGGCTCGGGTCAGGGTGACCACCTCAGCAGGCAACGGTGGGGGTGGCCGACCCGAGTCGCGGTCCCATCCGCTCTCCGGTCCGGTGAGCCAGTCGCGCAGCACCTGTTTGTCGTAGGACGTCTGGGATGAGCCGGGGCTCCACCGGTCGGCTCGCCAGAAGCGTGAGGAGTCCGGCGTCAGCACCTCGTCGGCCAGCACGAGCTGCACCTCGTCAGGGTCCAGGGAAGACCAGTCGATGTCGGCGTCGAACGGTAGCCCCAGCAGCAACGGGTCGACCCCGAACTCCACCTTGGTGTCGGCGATCAGGATCCCGCGCTGCTCGGCGATCTGGTTGCCCCGCGCCAGAATGGCCAGGGTGAGGTCGCGCACCCGGCTCGCCAGCCTGGGGCCGAGGAGCACGGCGACCTGCTCGAAGGTCATCGGCTGGTCGTGCTCGCCGGCCGGCGCCTTGGTCGAGGGGGTGAAGATCGGCTCGGGCAGCCGTGAGCCGTCGAGGAGCCCGTCGACCAGCCGGACGCCGCTCACCGATCCGTGCCGGCGGTACTCCTGCAGACCCCCTCCGGTCAGGTAGGCCCGCGCGATCGCCTCGACCGGAAGCATCCGCAGCCGCTGCACATAGATCGCCCGCCCGGCCACCGCCTCGGGGACCTTGGTGGAGCGGACGTGGTGCGGGATCAGCTCGGCCAGCTGGTCGAACCACCACAGTGACAGTCGGGTCAGCACCGACCCCTTGTCGGGGATGGGGGTATCGAGGACGTGGTCGTAGGCCGAGACCCGGTCGCTGGCGACCAGCAGCAGGCGGTCCTCCTGGGCGAGCCCGGTCAGCGGGTCCAGCGGTGCATAGAGCTCGCGCACCTTGCCCGAGGAGAGCGGCACGTGCCCCGGTATGTCGTTCGCCGACTCGCTCGGCAACGCTTCGCCCGGCTCCTGGGCTCGCTCCGCGGTCACTGCGCCACCCGCCCGGGCACGGTGACCCGGCCCTTGGCTGCGGCTGCGGCGATGTCGGTGCGGTGCTGTGACCCCGACAGGTCGATCAGGTTGACCGCAGCATAGGCCCGCTCGCGAGCCTGACCCAGATCGACGCCAAGCGCGACCACCGACAGCACCCGTCCACCGCTGCTGACCAGCTCGCCAGACCCGCCGTCGGCACCTTGCGCAGTCCCGGCGTGCAGCACGTAGGTCTCCTCGAGGCCAGCGACCCGGTCCAGCCCAGCGATCGGGCGACCGGTCACCGGGGCGTCCGGGTAGCCCTGCGCCGCGATGACCACGGTGACCGCCGACTCCGGGCGCCAGCTCAGCGGGGGCTCCTCCTCGAGCCGACCGGTGGCAGCGGCCTGCAGGAGCCTCCCCAGCGGGGTCCGCAGGCGGGCCAACACGCACTGGGTCTCGGGGTCGCCGAACCGGGCGTTGAACTCCACGACCCGTGGCCCACGGGAGGTCAACGCCAGCCCGACATAGAGCACCCCGACGAACGGCATACCCCGTCGACGCATCTCCTGCACCGTCGGCTCGGCGACCCGTTCCAGCACAGTGCGGAGCAGGCCAGGTTGGTGCTCCTCGAGCCAGGGCAGCGGACTGTAGGCGCCCATCCCGCCGGTGTTGGGCCCGGCGTCGCGGTCCTGGAGGCGCTTGAAGTCCTGTGCCGGTGACAGCGCCCGCACCGACTCGCCGTCGGTGAGACAGAACACCGACACCTCAGGCCCGTCGAGGTACTCCTCGACGACCACCGCACCGCGCGGCTTGTCCAGACAGGTGCGGGCGTGGGCGAGTGCCTCGTGCAGGTTGTCGGTGACCACGACCCCCTTACCTGCGGCGAGTCCGTCGTCCTTGACGACGTAGGGGGAGCCGGTAGCGTCCAGCGCATCCGCGACCGCGTCCAGATCGGTGCAGACGTGGGCCCGCGCGGTCGGGACCTCGGCGGCCGCCATGACCTCCTTGGCGAAGGCCTTGCTGCCCTCCAGGCGGGCCGCTGCGGCCGAGGGGCCGAAGCAGGCGATGCCAGCGTCGCGGACGGTGTCGGCGACTCCGGCAACCAGCGCGGCCTCCGGTCCGATGACCACCAGGTCGACGGTATGTCGACGCGCGGCATCGAGCACGGCAGCGGCGTCAGTGGGATCCGTGAGATGGGGCAGGCAGGTGGCGATCTGGGCGATCCCGGGGTTGCCGGGCGCCACGAGCACCTGACTTACGTCGGGGTCTCGGCGCAAGGCCAGCGCCAGGGCGTGCTCGCGGGCACCACTTCCTACGACCAAGATCTGCACGGTCCGACTCTAGTCAGCGCCCGGACATGCAAGTGGCCCGCCTGGGAGGCGGGGGGGCATCTCCCAGGTGGGCCACTGCCATGAGGCGGGGTCGGCCGGTTTGATGGGGGGGTCCAAACCGGCGACGCTGCGCGTCCCCATGCCGACGCGAACGCCGGTCCTCCCACTGTGTCACGCCCGGCCGCTCGATGCTAGTGCTTTGAGACGTGAATTTGTCACCATTTTTTGCTCTATGCCGGGCGGCGCCGCCGTCGGCCCGGGCAGCGGGGCCGGGTTGCCCCACGGCGGGTAGCATTGGTCGCTCGCGATCACCCGGGTGCCTGCCACATGCTCGTGCCCCGTCGAAGGATTGATGCTGGTGCATGTCGAGGTTCGGGTGGCGCTGGACGCCGAGATCGCGCACGAGCAGGCGCACGTGGACCGGGTGTACACAGAGCTGGCCAAGGCTGGTCTGCGGGCCGATCTCGTGCACGCGGAGGGGATGGCGCGCGGACAGACCGAACGTCGCGGCACCGGTGACCCCCGTGAGGAGGAGATGACCGGACTCTTCGAGCGCGATGCCCTCGTCTACAGCGCCGCGCGCCGTCGTGCCTCGCTGCAGTATCAGCACGAGGGGCTCGTGTTCGGCCGCCTGGACCTGCAGCCCGCCACCGCCACCGCTACCGCCACCGCTGCGCAGCGCGAGGTCCGCTACGTCGGGCGTCTCGGTGTTCGGGACGACGACTACGAGTCCTTGGTCATCGACTGGCGAGCCCCCGCGGCAGCGCCGTTCTACCGCGCCACCCCGGTCGACCCGCTGGGGGTGCTCCGGCGCCGGGTGCTGCGCTGCCGTGGTGAGCAGGTGGTGGGGGTGGAGGACGACCTGATGGTCGCGGAGCCACCATCAGACCTGGTCGTCGTCGGAGATGGAGCCCTGATGGCGGCGCTCACCCGGGCGCGGGGCTCTCGGATGCGAGACATCGTCGCGACGATCCAGCAGCACCAGGACCAGGCCATCCGGGCTCCCGCCCGAGGGGTCACCGAGATCACTGGGGGGCCGGGCACCGGCAAGACCGTCGTCGCGCTGCACCGGGCCGCCTACTTGCTCTACTCCGACCGGCGCCGGTTCGAGTCCGGTGGGGTGCTGGTGGTGGGTCCCTCCGCGGCCTACACCTCCTACATCGAGCGGGTGCTGCCCTCGTTGGGTGAGGAGAGTGTCACCTTGCGCTCCTTGGGCGACATCGTCGGAGGCGTCACGGCCACCCGGTGGGACAGCCCGGGTGCGGCTGCGGTCAAGGGCTCGGCCCGGATGCGGGGTGTGCTGTCCCGGCTGGCTCGGCTGCCGCTGCCCGACGCACCGAGTGTCCTACGCTGCTTCGTGGCCGGGCATGCCATCCGGCTCGACCCTGCTGAGCTGGCACAGGTGCACCGCGAGGTGCTGCGCCACCACCGGCGCAACAGCCGGCTCGACGTCGTGGTCGCGACGTTGGGGGAGCGGGCGTGGCGACAGGTCTACGAGGGTGACCGCGAGGAGTTCCTCGCCCGCTTCGAGGACTCCCGTGACGTGGAGGCCTTCGTCCGCGACTACTGGCGGCCGGTGGACCCGCGCGAGGTGCTGCTGCGGTTGGCCGACCCCGAGGTATGCCGACAGGTCGCCGGTGCAGACCTCGACGCTGGTGCGGAGGGTCTCCTCGCGCAGTCAATGCAGGTGGCCCGAGAGAGCGGAGAGTGGTCGGTTGCCGACACTGCCCTTATCGACGAGCTGGCGGCGATCCTCGGCCCGATGGTCGACCTGCCCGTGGAGGAGCGTGGCTTCTACGAGGTCGAGGAGCTGGACGACGCCTCGCAGTACGGCGTCTCCGCGCTGCGGACCGGACGCGGCGGCAACGGCGGTCCTCCCGGCATTGGCGACCGGTCGGCGCAGGTGAGCGACGACGGGGAAGAGCTGACGGCATACCAACGGGTGTCCCGCGACCCGCTCGAACGGCTGCTGACTGCCCGGGTCACCCCGGCCGATGAGTTCGCGCATGTGCTCATCGACGAGGCCCAGGACCTCTCGCCGATGCAGTGGCGGATGCTCGCCCGACGCGGCCGATGGGCCTCATGGACCGTTGTCGGCGACGACGCCCAGGCCTCCTGGCCGGACCTGGAGGAGGCGCGATCAGCCCGCGATGAGGCGTTCGGGCGGGCAAGCAGGCGGCACTTCCACATGGACACCAACTATCGCAACGCCCGGGAGATCTTCGAGGTGGCGCACCGGCTCATCCGTGAGCACGTGCCGGACGCCGACATCCCGCACGCGGTCCGGGAGACCGGTCACGTGCCGGTGGACCGCACTATCGCCGCAGCTGAGGTGGTGCAGCACACCGAGCAGGCGGTGCTCGACCTGTTGGGTCAGGTCGATGGTGCGGTCGCGGTGATCGGCCCGCAGCGGTGGCGCGAGAGCGTGCGGCCCGCCCTGGCGGCCTACCGTGACCGGGTTGTTGTGGTGGATCCGTTGTCGAGCAAGGGCCTGGAGTACGACGCCACCGTCGTCCTGGATCCCGAGGAGATCGTGCGGGAGTCCCCCGGGGGCGCCCGGGTGCTGTATGTCGCGCTCACCCGGGCAGCGCACCGGATGACGCTGTTGCGAGTCGCCTGACGCGGTGTGCGGGCGCTCGGGTCGCGGCCCTGTGGGTGAGCGGGCGCAGCGTCGGCAAGGGCGGCTAAGGTCGGTGCCGTGAGCACCGCCCTGTACCGCCGCTATCGGCCCGAGAGCTTCGCCGACGTCATCGGGCAGGAGCACGTCACGCAGCCGTTGACGCAGGCGCTGCGCAGCGGCCGGGTCAACCACGCCTACCTGTTCAGCGGGCCGCGCGGCTGTGGCAAGACCACGAGCGCGCGGATCCTGGCGCGGTGCCTCAACTGTGAGCAGGGGCCCACCCCTGATCCCTGCGGGCAGTGCGAGTCCTGTGTCGCCCTGGCCCGCGGCGGAGCCGGCACCATCGACGTGATCGAGATCGACGCGGCCAGCCACGGCGGCGTCGACGACGCTCGGGACCTGCGCGAGCGAGCGGCCTTCGGACCGGCCCAGTCCCGGTTCAAGGTCTACATCATCGACGAGGCCCACATGGTGACCACGCACGGCTTCAACGCCTTGCTCAAGGTGGTCGAGGAGCCGCCCGCCCACGTCAAGTTCATCTTTGCCACGACCGAGCCCGACAAGGTGCTCTCCACGATCCGTTCCCGGACCCACCACTACCCCTTCCACCTTGTGCCTCCGCAACGGCTGAGCAGCTATCTGGAGCAGGTGTGTGCCACCGAGGGGGTGAGCTACGAGCCGGGTGTGCTGTCCTTCGTGACCCGGGCCGGCGGAGGGTCGGTGCGCGACTCGATGTCGGTGCTCGACCAGCTCATGTCCGGTGCGGGTGCCGAGGGGCTGAGCTACGAACGCACCGCTGCCCTGCTGGGCTTCACGGACAGCGAGTTGCTCGACGCCGTCATCGATGCGGTGGCCGTCGGCGACGGCGCCAGCGTGTTCAAGCAGGTCGACAAGGTCATGGAGTCCGGGCACGACCCACGCCGGTTCGTGGAGGATCTGGTGGAGCGCTATCGGGACCTCATCGTCCTGGCCGCGGTTGGTGAGCATGCCGAGGCGCTGCTGCCGGGCATCCCGCAGGACCAGGTCGACCGGATGCGGCACCAGGCCTCGTCCTACGGCTCATCATCGCTGACCCGCTGTGCCGACGTCGTCAGCCGCGGGTTGGCAGAGATGACGGGGGCGGTCTCCTACCGGTTGCTGCTCGAGCTGATCTGCGCCCGACTGCTGCTGCCCGCGGCAGCCGGTGAGCAGGGGTATGCCGCGCGACTGGACCGCATCGAGCGCCGGTTGTCGGCCGCCGGCACGGACGGACCCACCGGCCCTGCTCCCGCACCACGGGCACCCAGCCCGCCGACGCCGTCGCCCCCGGTGCAGCAGCAGCCGGTGCAGCAGCAGCCGCCGGCAGAGCAACAGCAACCGCAACCGTCGCAGGCGGCGCCGAGCGACGACGCGCCCCCCAGTGAGCCCGCCCAAGCAGACGAGCAGCGCCCAGCCGCACGACTGGACACCGATGCGGTGCGTCGGCACTGGCCCGAGGTCCTCGATGCCGTCAAGAACATCCGACGGGTCACCTGGAGCTTCGTGTCGGTCAACACCAAGGTGCTCGACTACGACGGTCAGCGGCTGTTGCTCGAGATCGCCACCCCGGGTCAAGCTGAGACGTTCCGCCGGGGCAACCATGCCGAGGTGGTCCGCCAGGCGCTGATCGAGGCCATTGGTCTGGACACCCGGGTCGAGAGCGCCGTCGGTCGTGAGCAGGGAGCCGAGCCCGATCCCCGTCGCGCAGGTCGGGGGCCCCGCGCTCGGTCTCAGGAGCCGGAGGCACCGGAGCCGGAGTGGGGAAGGGAGACCTCCCGTGCCGCGCCCGACTGGGCGACCGATGCAGCATCCTCACAGCGCCCGGCCAAGACACCCACGACCACCACTTCGACGCCCACCTCGACACCCACCTCGACACCCAGCGCCGACGACGAGGACCTGGAGACCTCAGGCAGCGTGGGCCAGCCCGTCATCGAGAGTGTGCTGGGCGGCACGGTCATTGCCATCGACGACAATCCTGCCCTCTGATGCGAGGTCGCATGCTCTACGGTTTTTTGCATGTGACCGTCCGGCCGGCTGCCCTGGCGCTGTGGCGGCCGGAGATCGTCGGTGCGCACCACGTGCCGGCGACCGGGCCGGTCATCTTGGCCAGCAACCACCTGTCCTTCGCCGACAGCGTCGCCATCCCGCTCACGTCTCCACGCGAGGTGGCCTTTCTGGCCAAGGCTGAGTACTTCACGGGGCGCGGGCTCAAGGGGTGGGTCAACCGCACGTTCTTCACCGCCATCGGCTCGATCCCGGTCGAGCGTGACCAGACCAAGGCGGCCCAGCAGTCCTTGGACCTGGCTCTGGAGCACCTGCACCGCGGCGGGGCGTTCGGGATCTATCCAGAGGGGACCCGGTCCCGCGACGGTCGGCTCTACCGCTTCCGCACCGGGGTCGCGTGGTTGGCCCTGGAGGCTGACTGCCCCGTGGTGCCGGTCGCGGTGACCGGCACCGACGAGCTGCAACCGATCGGCCGCCGGTTCCCCAAGGTGCAGCCGTTCCGGGTCGAGTTCGGCCCAGCCATGACCTTCACCGACCGGTATGCCGGAGTGCCCGCCGGCAAGGCCAGGCGGGCGGTGGCCGACGAGATCTTCACCGCCGTGCAGGAGATGAGTGGCCAGGACCCGGCGCCGGACTACAACCAGCGCGCCCCCGACGTCAGCGCCTGACGCGCTCCGGTGCCCCGGCCGGGGTCGGGTGCCGCGCCGTGGCGCAGGTGGCGTTCGCGGATCGGTGGGCGGGCCGCATACAGTCGCAGTGTGTATGAAGGAGTCGTCCAGGACCTCATCGACGAGCTCGGGCGACTGCCCGGGGTCGGACCCAAGGGTGCCCAGCGGATCGCGTTCCACCTGTTGTCGACCGACCCTGATGACGTCACCCGGCTGGCGCACGTGCTGCAGCAGATCAAGGACAAGGTGCAGTTCTGTGTGACCTGCGGCAACGTGGCTGAGGCCGAGCAGTGCCGGATCTGCATGGACCCCCGGCGCGACCCCACGGCCATCTGTGTCGTCGAGCAGTCGCAGGACGTGGTGGCGATCGAGCGCACCCGTGAGTTCAGGGGGCGCTACCACGTGCTCGGCGGGTCCATCAACCCGATCGGCGGGGTGGGTCCGGAGGACCTGCGGGTCAAGGAGCTGATGACGCGGCTCGTCGACGGCACGGTCACCGAGGTGATCATCGCGACCGACCCTGACCTGGAGGGAGAGGCGACCGCGACCTACCTGGCTCGCCTGCTGCGCTCGATGGGTGTGCGGATCAGCCGACTGGCATCCGGACTCCCCGTCGGCGGCGATCTGGAGTATGCCGACGAGGTCACCCTTGGCCGGGCCTTCGAGGGAAGGCGGCTGATCGAGGCATGAACCAACGCACGTGCCTAAGCATGAACCCACGCGGGGAGAGGTGCCATGGACCAAACGCCGGAGCATGACCCGCACCAGGCGAGCGACCTGTCGGCGCTGGCCGCGGAGACCGCGGGCCAGGCCGGCACCTACCTCGTGGCGGTGCGGGAGGTCGCTGCCGGATCGGCGCCGGAGGCGGCCCTGCCGTTGCTGCTGCTGGCGCTGTCCCAGATCCAGGGGGCGGGGGCTCGTCTGGGAGCGATGGTTGACGTCGTGCCCCGGGAGCGCTTCGAGCCCGACCACGGACCCGACCCCGACCTCGACCTCATCCGGGAGGGACTGCAGACCCTGCTCTCAGGAGTCGATGAGTATGCCGAGGTGTCCGACCCGGTGCTCTCCGGTGAGGTGGTGCGCGGCAGTCTGGCCGACGATGTCGTCAGCATCGCCGCCGACCTCTCGCACGGTCTGCGCCACCATGACGCCGGTGCCTCGACCGAGGCCCTGTGGTGGTGGCAGTTCAGCTATCTGTCGTCGTGGGGAGAGCGAGCAGCCTCGGCCCTACGGGTCGTGCTGACCCTGCTCGCGCACGTGCGCCTCGACGTCGACGAGGAGGTCCTGATGGAGGCGGAGATGGCGGCGTTGCACGCCGACTCCGAGAGCTGAGCCAGCGCTCGCTGGTCGCACTGCCGCTCAGGGGAGGTCGGGGTGGGTGCCGGGGGGCCGCTCCGCGAGCTCGTTGGGGTGGGTGTCCGGGTCCAGTGGGCATCCGGAGCGGTAGCTCGCACGCCCGAGAGTATTGCTGGCCACCGATGACAAGATGATGAAGCCGACGACCGCGACGAGGGTCTTGACCAGGTCGATGGGATCAAACCCGTGCTGGTTCACATCGTCGAGGAAGGCGGCCAGCACGATCGCCGGCAGTCCGATCCCGGTGGCGGGACTGAGCACGTTGACCCGGGCGAGCCCGTCTTCTACGCGCAGCATGGCCACCGCGCTGATCAGCACCGAGAGTGCGCCGCCGATGGCGAGCACACCGGTCAGGACCACGAGCAGGGTGTCCATCAGCGCCGTCCTCTGGTCAGGATGCGAGAAAGGGCGACGGTGGCCAGGATGCCGAGCAGCGCTGAGATGGAGGCAACGTCGAAGACCACGGCGGAGTCCAGCAGCGAGGCCAGCATGATGAAGGTGCCGACCGCACAGAAGTAGACCAGGTCGCTGACCGCGGCCGCCGTGGCCTCGTCGGTGGCGGTCATCAGCCGCACGATGCCCAGGAGCGCCGACAGGATCAGGATGCCGATCGTGACCCACACGATGACGGTCATGACCGCCTCCCCGCTCCCCGGGTCATCAACAGCAGTCGCCGCTCCATGTCGTAGAGCCCGGCGAGGACCTCGTCGCGCTCGGCGGTGTACATCGAGTGCACGAACAAGGAGGCGGGTGCGGGTCCTGTGGCCGGGGTGATGCCGACCGTGAGGGTGCCGGGGGTGATGGTGATCGAGGAGGCCATCATCGCGATCTCGAAGTCGGTGTCGCAGGTCAGCGGAAGCTCCACGATCATGGGGGTGACGCCCTTGCCGGGGGTGAACGCGTCGACCGCGACGGTGACCGCACCCGCGAACACCTCCCAGCCGATGTAGCCGAGATATCGCACGGCGTTCCAGGGATGGATCATTGCAGGACCGCCTCGATGTAGGGACCCAGGACCGTGAGGGCCTCGGCCGCCCGTTGCGTGACCGGCACGACATACCCGGCGAAGACGAAGACCATCAGCTGGGTGACGCACAAGAAGGCACCGGGAGCGGCCAGGTCCGCCTTCACGTGCACCTTCCTGGGCAGGGGGACCCGGCGGCCGCGACCGGAGCGGGGACTGTCCGGTCGGTAGTTCTCCATCTGCGGGCCCCAGAACACCCCGGACCACAGCTTCTGTGCCGCGATAAGACTGCCGAAGGCCGCGACGGTGATGACCAGGATGAAGGTCCACTGCTCCCAGCCACCGACGCGGGCGGCGCCCTGCAGCAGACCGATCTTGCCAAGGAAGCCTGAGGACGGGGGCAGGCCTATCAAGGAGAGCAGCGCGAAGGCGTAGACCGCTGCCACCCAGGGGTCGCGCTTGGCCAGGCCGGCGAGCCGCTCGTAGCGGCCGCTGCCGTAGGTCTGCTCGATCGCGCCTGAGGTCAGCAGCAGCGCCCCCATCGTCAGGATGTGGTGCACCATGTAGAAGATCCCGGCGGCCAGGGAGAACTGCGTGAACAGCGCCACACCGAGCAGGATGTGGCCCACCCCGCTGATCATCTGCCACGCCAGCGCCCGACGCATGATGTGCTCGCCGAACGTGCTGTAGGCCCCGATCAGGATGGTCAACGCGACGATCAGGGCCAGCACGGGGGACCACGCGGCCTGGCCCTCGTAGGTCATCGAGTAGATGCGGTAGATGGCGTAGAGCGCGACCTTGCTGTGCGCCGCGGCGAACAGCGACATCACCCCGGCGGACGTCGCCGGGTAGGAGCGCGGCATCCACCCGTGGGTGGGCACCAGTCCGGCCTTGATGCCGAGGGAGAGCAGCACGATGGAGACGGCCAGACCCACCCGAGGGTCGTCAGCGGCGGCCCCTACCAGCTCGGCCAGGTTGACGGTGCCCGCGGCGGCATACACGAAGCCCACCCCCACCAGCAGGATGGTGCTGGTGGTCAGGTTGACCACCACGAACAGCCGTCCGATACCCAGCCGCCGCCAGGTGCCGGTTACCGCGATCAGCGCGTAGGACGGGAGCAGCATGACCTCGATGAAGACGAACAGGTTGAACAGGTCGCCGGTCAACAGGGCCCCGTTGACGCCCGCGGTGAGCATTAAGGCCAGCGGGGGCACGAAGCGGTAGCGGTCCTCCCCGGTCCGGGTGAGAAAGACCGAGGTCACCGTCGTGGTGAAGGAGGTCACCGTAAGCATCAGCGCCGAGAACGAGTCGGAGACGAACGGGATGGCGACCCCGCCCCCGAAGGCACCCACGTTGTGAGCGATCACGGGAGTGCTGCGGTGCTCCAGGAGCAGCAGCACGCCAGCGATGCAGACCAGCACCGGCACCCCGATCAGCACCACCCGCTGCACCACGAGGTTGCGGGTCAGCACGGCCACGGCCGCGGCGATCAGCGGCACGGCCACGAACAGGGGGAGCAGGTCGCCGGTCATCGGTCGTGGAACTCCCCGGTAGGCGGCATCTGCTTGGTGTCGTCGTTGTGGCCGAGGACGGCCAGGGTGAGCATGAACACCGTCACGGCAAGGGTGATCACGATGGCGGTGAGCACGAACGCCTGGGGCAGCGGATCAGCCGCCGTAGCAACGTCCATCTTGTCGGCCAGGGGCTCACCTCGCCAGGCGTTGACACCCGTGGTGAGCAGCATCAGGTTGGCGGCGTGGCTGAGCAGCGCCAGCCCGAAGATGACCCGCACCATGCCACGCTGCATCATCAGGTAGACCCCGCCGGCCACCAGGATGCCGATCGTGATCGGCAGCACCGGCATCATGACGCATCACCTGCCCCCGGGGCCTTGTCGGTCGTGAGGAAGGTGGAGCCCCGGCCCGGCCGCTCGCCGCGCACGGTGTCCATGGGTCCGCTGAGCTGGCCCTCGTAGGACTCGTCAGCGCGCTCTCGGGTGCCCTCATCGGTGCCCTGCGAGGCACCGAGCAGGTTGAACGCGGCCATCACCAGCCCGAGGACGGCGAAGTAGACACCCAGGTCGAAGACCATGGCCGAGTTGACCTTCTGGCCGAGCAGCTCGCCGTTGAGCGGCTCCAGGAAGGAGCCTTTGGCCAGCAGTCCCCACAGGCCCGTGCCCAGTGCCAGCAGGATGCCGACCCCGATCAGCCGCACCGGCAGACGCGGCGGGCCGACCTGGTGGTCACGCGCGGAGGACAGGTAGATCAGGGCCACCACGGACGAGCCGACCAGGGCGGCGATGAACCCGCCGCCCGGTGAGCTGTGACCACGCAGGAACAGGATGGCGGAGATGACGACGAGCAGGGGGATCGTGAGGCGCACCAACATCTGCAGTGGTATGGCGTTGCCCCAGGCCTCCATCATCGCGCGGTGAGCGGTCGAGCCGGCCGCTCGCAGCGGCTTGGCCGGCTCCGGCACGTAGTTGTGGTCGTGGTCGGGATCCGGGTCGAGCTCCTGGTCGCGCACGGTGGACAGCAAGGCGATGATGGCCACACCGGCCATCCCTAGCACCGAGAGCTCGCCCAGGGTGTCCAGGGCCCGGAACTCGACCAGGATCGTGTTGACGATGTTGGCGCCGCCGGTCTCCTCGTAGGCCTCGGTGAGGTAGAAATCGGCGACGTGGCTGGGCTCCCGTCGCCCGGTGAGCGCCCAGGTCAACAGTCCGGCGGACAGCCCGGTGACCAGGGCCAGCCCTGCGGCAGCACCCTGACCCCACCGGGGACCCTTGCCGAAGTGCAACGGCAGCTTCTGCAGGACCAGCATGATCATCAGCACGGTCAGGCCCTCGACGAGCAGCTGGGTCAGGCCGACGTCGGGGGCGCCGAGGGCGAAGATCTGCACGGTGACCGTGATGCCGACGGCGGACAGGCTCACTGTGGCGGCCAGTCGGGAGTCGGACCGGGTGACCCCGATGACACCCCCGAGGACCACCAGCATCAGCAGCACGTCGATCGGACGCCCCAGCTCTGGCTCCAACGGCGCCAGACCGCTGGTGGTGACGACCCCGAGGGTCCCACCGAGGATGACGGCGCTGAGCATCGTGAACTGCGCGGCGACGTGTCGGGTGGGGCTGTCGGCACGCACCGTGTCGACCAGGACCCGACCAAAGGTGCTCAGGTGGCGGACCATGCGCGTCATCAACCAGGCACCGTCGACCGACAGGGTGTCGTGCTCCATCCACCGGCGCAGCCGGGTGCGGTTGAGGATGAGCACGGTGCCGATCGCGATGATCAGCGCGGAGGCGGCCAGCTCGAGATTGATGCCGTGCCACAGCGCCAGGTGTACCTCGTGCTCCACCTCCGGCAGTGAGGCGCGGACGGCATACCCGACGGGGGTGTCCAGGACACCCACCAGCAGCGCGAGCGGCAGCCCGATAACGATGGGCAGCGCTGCGGGCAACAGCAGGGACAGGGGCGCCTCGTGCACCTCGATGTCGGAGCGGGTGCCGTCGACGAAGCCGCCGAAGACGATCTTGGCGCAGTAGGCGAACGTCAGCACCGCCCCGCCGGCGGCACCGGCGAAGGCCGCCCAGCCGACCCACTCGGGCCCGGGGGCCTCGAGCATCGCGGTGAGGATCGACTCCTTGGACACGAAGCCCAGCATCGGCGGGATGCCGGCCATGCTCGCGCAGCCCAGGACGACGGCCGCGAACGACCAGGGCATCGTCTTGTACAGGGCTGGGAGGCGGCGCATGTCGCGGGTGTGCGCCGCGTGGTCGATGACGCCGACCATCATGAACAGCCCCGACTTGAACAGTGCGTGCGCGATGATGTGCAGGGTCGCTGCGGCCAGCGCCTCCTCGGTGCCGATGCCGATGGTGGCCACGATCAGCCCGAGCTGGCTGACCGTGGAGTAGGCCATCAGCTTCTTCAGGTCGGTCTTCTGTGCGGCGAACCAGGCGGCCATCGCCCCGGTGAACAACCCGGTGACGATCAGGGTGTAGTTCCACACGGGCGTCTCGTGGAAGGCCGGGCTGAACCGCATCAGCAAGAAGATGCCCGCCTTGACCACGGCCGCGGCGTGCAGGTAGGCGCTGACCGGGGTGGCCGCGGCCATCGCGTCGGGCAGCCAGCTGTGGAACGGGAACTGGGCCGACTTGGTGAAGCCGGCTACCAGCACCAGGATCGCCATGGCCGCGGTGAAGGCCGGGTCGGTCGTCCAGACGGGGTGCTCAAGGACCTCGGTGACTGAGGTCGTGCCGGTGCGAGCGATGATCGAGACCGTCGCGGCCAGCATCGTCAGCCCACCGATAAAGGTAATGATCAGCGTGCGCAGCGACGCCAGCTCTCCGCCGTACCCCGAGCGGGCGATGAGCAGGAAGGACGCCAGCGAGGTGAGCTCCCAGCACAAGAACAGCAGGATCATGTCGTCCGCAAGAACCAGCCCGACCATCGACAACGTGAACGCGCACATCACGAAGTAGAAGCTCAGGTGCCGCCCGTCGTGCAGGTAGCGAGCGGAGTAGGCGAAGACCACGGCCCCGATGAGCAGGGCGATGAAGGTGAAGACGACACCAATGCCGTCGGCCTGCAGGGCGAAGTTGAGGCCCAGGGTCGGCACCCAGGGCACCGAGTAGGTGACGCTCTCGCCGCTGAGCACGTCCACGGCCGCAGGGAAGAAGGCGGCCGTCGCCAGCAGATAGATCCCGGCCAGGGGGTAGCCCGCGTCGCGACCGAGCCAGCGGGTGCAGGCGGGCGCGACGGCGACCGCGCCCACGAGGATGAGCAGGGTCCACAGCAAGCTCACAAGATCATGCCTCCCGGTCCCGGACGGCGCCGCGCGTCGTCGAGTCGGGCTCTGGCATGCGCCGGAGTGTAGCAACGACATACCCGGTCACGGCTAGGTCCAGGCCATCCTTGACCTGGGGGAAGAGTGCAGGTATGGCGAGGTCGGCCGCTGTCTTCGAAGGCGCTGGACGGGCGCACCGGCGGGAGTAAAGTCGGCAGCGTGCCACCCGACGTGTTGGAGCGAGACGGCCTGAGTCTGGGGGACCTGCTCACCGTCAGCCCGTTGGAGAGTCTGGCGGTCGTGCTGTCGACGATCGGGATGTATCTGGCGATGCTGCTGCTGGTGCGGCTGCTGGGTCCACGCATGCTGTCGGGGATGTCCGGGTTCGACCTGGTGGCACTGATCGCGTTCGGTGCGGTGATCGGCCGGAGCGCGCTGGGCGAGTTCCCTGCCTTCAGCGCCGGACTCATCGCCTTGGCCACGCTCGTCGTGCTGCAGGGTCTGGTCGGCACGCTGCGCCAGACCAGGCTCGGCATGGCGGTGGTGGACAGTCCGCCGGTGCTCCTGATGGCCGGTGGCCGCCTGCTCGAAGCCAACATGGCCCGCGCTCACGTGCTGCCCGGCGAGCTTCAGTCGCGGCTACGGCTCGCGGGCGTGCGCAACTTTGGGGAGGTGGCGGCTGTCGTGCTCGAGCCGACCGGGGCCATCAGCGTGCTGCGGCGGGGCGAGGTCATTGATCCTCAGCTGCTCAGCGGAGTCGTCGGCGCCGCCGAGGTGCCGGAGGACCTGCTCGCGGTGGATCCGAGCGGGCCGGAGCGGCCGGAGGCTTGAGGTTCGCTCCTCCTCGAGCAGATCAACCAACGTGCCCGCGGCCATGGGCCTGGTGAGCGGCGCGCCTTGACCAGCCCAGTGCGCCCCGAAGCCGGGGTCGCCGGCAGCCGTCGCGGCCGCGTTGCGGGCCCTGCTGGCGTCGAAGGCGAGCGGGAACTCGGGGGGTGCCAGGGCGTGACCGGAAGCCCACGCGGTGAAGCGGTTGGCCACGCAGCGGGCCGGACGACCAGAGATAGCGGTGGTCATCGTCGTGTGCTCCACCCCTGGTCCGGGGAGTGCGGCCCGGAACTTGTCGTCGGCACTGCTCTCGGGGCAGGCGACGAAGGCCGTGCCCATCTGAAAGGCCGTGGCACCGAGCCCGATCATCCAGCGCACCCCGCGGCCGTCCATCACACCACCGGCGGCGATCACGGGCAGGTCGAGGCGAGCCAGAAGAAGAGTGGTCAGCGCGACGGTGCCGAGCATCTCGTCATAGGCCGCCGGGAAGAAGACGCCACGATGACCCCCGGCCCCGAAGCCTTGGGCCACGACGGCGTCTACTCCAGCCCGCTGGGCCAGCTCGCCCTCGGCCGGGCTGGTGACCGAGGCAAGAAGCACGCAGCCCCCAGCTCGCAGCGCAGCGATTCGTGCGGAGTCAGGCAGGCCAAGGTGGAAACTCACCACTGGCGGTGCCGCCTCGACCAACGCCTCAAGCATGTCGTCGTCCTCGGCGAAACTGCGAAAGATCGTGCTGAGGGTGGCCGGAGGCGCCGAGCCGAACTCCTCGAACAGCGGGCGCATGGCGTCCAGCCATGCCCCCTCGCGCATCGGATCCGGTTCTGGCGGATGGTGGGCGAACACGTTGACGTTGAACGCCGCACCGGTGAGTGCGCGGGTGGCCTCGATCATCGACCGAGCACCCGCGGCATCTGTCGCGCCGACGCCGATCGAGCCGAGACCTCCCGCGTTGGAGACCGCGGCTGCCAGATCGGGCGTCGAGACCCCGGCCATCGGCGCCTGAATGATGGGGCGTGTGATTCCCAGACGCTCCAGCCACGACATACCATCCACCGTAAGCCGTATCACTCTGCGAAAAGGGTGCAAAGATGACATTTCGGTGCCACAAGGCGCCAGCCCTTTGTCATCTTCTCGTGTCGATCCCAGCGTCCAAACCAGTCCGCTGCTGAATGTCAGATGGCAGACTCGTCACTGCCCTGAGGGGGATGGGCCGGGAGATCGAATCAGGTAAAGATGCTCACACCGCCGGGGCCGACCAACAACCCCACCACGATCAACACGATCCCCCACACCAACTGCTTGCGCAAGATCGCAAAGATGCCGGAGACGACCAGGATGACGGCGATGATCCACAGAATTGTTGCCATTGACTCTCTCCTCACAGTGACGCGAATGCGAAGTCCCTCCGCCCCAACAGGATGGACCCTGGCGCGAAGCACCACAACTTCAAACGTTGAGCGCTCGACGGCAGGCTTCTAGGGGCGAGGAACAGGGATCGCAGCGGTCGTCCCGCGACGGGATCCCCAAACGGCCACGACGAAACCACTTGCGCACAGGAACGACCGGTCAGCGGGTCAGGCTCAGAGTCCCTCGTCCACTGCATAGGTATGCAAGCCTCAGCGCCGCTGGCAACGCACGGATCTGCCGCACGGAGGACGTTCAGGGCGGCTGACGTATTCTCGGTGGGTGAGTGTCGTATCCGGACCTGTCGTGACTTTTGAGAACCGTTTTGCTCTCGAGCTCGCGGAGATGGCGCTTCCTTGGCAGGCCGAGGAGGCTCCCGACCCGCGGCTGTTGGTGCTCAACGAGTCGGTGGCCACCGAGCTGGGCCTTGGTCCCGCCTGGTTGCGCAGCTTTGAGGGCGTGCGTCTGCTCACTGGACGGTGTCTTCCTTCCGGGGCCTCCCCGGTGGCGCAGGCGTACGCGGGGCACCAGTTCGGCGGGTACTCCCCACGCTTGGGTGATGGGCGGGCGCTGCTGCTCGGTGAGGTGGTCGATGCTGCGGGTTGCCTTCGGGATGTGCACCTGAAGGGCTCTGGGCGCACCCCGTTCGCCCGCGGCGGTGATGGCTTGGCTGCGGTAGGTCCGATGCTGCGCGAATATGTCGTCAGTGAGGCGATGCACGCCCTGGGCATCCCCACGACCCGTTCGCTGGCGGTCGTGGCCACGGGAGGCCTGGTGCGCCGCGAGACCTTGCTACCGGGGGCAGTGCTCACCCGGGTCGCCAGCAGCCATTTGCGCGTGGGCAGCTTCCAGTACGCCCGGGCCACGGGCGACCTGGACCTCCTGCGCCGCCTGGCTGACCACGCGATCGACCGTCACTACCCCGACGCCGCAGCGGCGCAGAACCGCTATCTCGCATTGTTTCAGGCGGTGATCGCTGGCCAGGCGTCGCTGGTGGCGCAGTGGATGCTGGTGGGGTTCGTCCACGGGGTCATGAACACGGACAACATGACGATCTCCGGTGAGACCATCGACTACGGGCCGTGCGCCTTCATGGAGGCGTTCGACCCGGCAACGGTCTATAGCTCGATCGATGCGGGGGGACGCTACGCCTACGGCAACCAGCCGGTCATGGCGCAGTGGAACCTCGCGCGGCTTGCCGAGGCTCTGCTTCCCCTGCTGCACCCGCAGGAGGAACAGGGGGTGGAGCTGGCGGTGGAGTCAACTGGAGCGTTCTCGCGGCACTACAGCGACGCGTGGTCGGCCGGCATGAGGACCAAGCTTGGTTTGCCGGAGGGGGTGGAGGAGGAGGTCCTCTCGCCTCTGGTCGATGAGCTGTTCATCCTGCTTCAGGAGAACCATGTCGATCACACGTCGTTCTTCCGCAGCCTGGGCGCCGCGGCCCGCGGCGACACTGGACCCGCGCGCGGGGTGTTCCGCGACCTCGGTGCGTTCGACGCCTGGGTCCAGCGCTGGCACGCCCTGGCTCCGGACGCCGACGTGATGGACCGGGTCAACCCTGTCTACATCCCTCGTAACCATCTGGTCGAGGAGGCGCTGGCCGCCGGCACCGAGGGCGACCTGGCTCCATTCCAGCGGCTCCTGGACGCGGTGTCTGACCCGTACCACGAGCGCCCGGGCCTGGATCGTTATGCCCTAGCCGCCCCGGAAGACTTCGGTGCATATCAGACCTTTTGCGGAACCTGAGGCTGGCAGTCGTTTCGGCGCGCAGAGCCCCGCCGTGCCACCACCGGCA
>JAABUN010002901.1_pt1 | contig 28449 bp, 26 predicted proteins | sample 5559311 | NCBI WGS metagenome assembly JAABUN01 (sample SAMN10711877, study PRJNA513370) | rock metagenome | isolation source: Antarctica rocks | place: Antarctica: Victoria Land, Siegfried Peak sud
AGCGGACTTTGGCATTCACCACCGGGCTCGTTTCGAGTTCTCGCAGCGTTTCATCTTGGCTTGTACTCAAGGTAAGCAAGCGTGCAGCTGTAGCCATGCTCTAGTGTATACTTGGGAGATACTTAGCAGCCCGTCGCCTCTTGAATAAATAACAGGGTGCCCGCCTAGTTCTAAAGCTCTAAGCTTTGCCGAGACATCCCTAACGACTTCTTTGATCTGCCGGTTGACGATAATCTCGTTTGTCGGTACGTCGTTCTCAGAGCGTTTAGTACCGGAGTTGCTTTCTGATCCTTCGTCGGTGAGATTTTTCTGAGTCGCTTGCTTGCGCGCCTCTTGCTCTGCCTCCCAAGATTCAGGGATTACGGACTCAAGCATGGTGTACTGCCGGGTTGTCTAGACGGTATCGGTACGCTTCGAGCATCTTCAGGTAGCGCTCGAGCTGTGTTAACGCCTCATAATTTGCCTGTTGCCTTTTGGCCTCAAAGCGGCGAATTGGAGGCCGGACTCTTAAGTAATTAGATGGGTTCATGCTTAAGCCTTTGGGTCAAAACACCAGATAAGTGCATGCGTTTGGCAGACCACCGTGCTCAAGTGTCTCCTTGTATCGGTGAGCAGGTGGCAGCCACGGTAACGGCCTCGGAAATGCGGCGGGGAGTCAGGTCTGATAAAATTGCTTTATCAGCTTGCCTGCTGTGTGTTGTTCTTCCGCTCCGACCTTGCATCGGTCGCGGGTGAACTTTTACTGCCCGCTTTCCCGCTGGATAAAAGCTTCTACTTCAGAACGAGGCACTAAGACTTTCCTACCCACGCGCACGGTTTTGAGTTTCCCAACAGCGGCGGCATTGTACAAGCTGTTAATCCCATACGTCTTACCCAGCTCAGCGTGAAATTCTCTGATACTGAGAAGTGGCTTAGTTTTTTCTGCTACCTTAGACAAGCAAACCTCCATGGTTTGTGAACGGCTCGGGGGGTGCCTAAGCTTTGGATGGTTTTGGGCACCTTTCCGGGATATTTCGTGTCTTATGACCTGTTTGTGCATCAACTGCTTGACACGTTTCCTATGTCCAAGTAGATGACGCACCGTTCAGTAGTTATAGCTCCATTTGTTTCCCCCTTTTTCATCTTAGTGCATCATAACTCGTAATTATATTACATGTAATAGATGCTAGAATGTGTATATGGAAGAGATACGTAAATTTTTCGAAGAGGCGACACGACTACGCCGCATGTACGAAGCAAGCGAAGAACCCCTACCTAAACCAGAAGAGTTAGTAAAGGAAGCAATTCACAATTTGCAAACGCACGAGGCGATTAGTGCTGATACTTATAAAGACGTCTATCTCAAAACACTCGAAATGTTCGGGAAGCAAGCTGAGGAGATGGCGTTCGAGAGCAGACGTAGAGCAAACGGTAGCCTCATGAGGTCTCGGTATCTTGCCTTCTCGATCTCTTATGTACGTATTGCTAGAAAAGCTTTATGGGATAGTACACAGCCCTTATTCCCTACTGGGGTAGGCGATGAAAGCCTTTCAAAAGCTTTAGATCAGGTATGGACGTGGATACAAGCTTCGCCTAAAGTCGAACGGTATAAAGAATCAGTTGTAACTGAGGTTGAGACTGGTGGTTTAGAATCAACCATCAAACGGTCATACAATCTCTTGACACCGATGGCATTTCCCAAGCCAATAGAAAACCAAAATCAACTTGTTGAGACCCCTCTCCCATTCACTTATCATGCCTATCTTCTGTCTGACGCTGTGGACAAGTTCATAGATAGGACAACAGGCAGTCACGAAACCTCATGGTGGCAGCCCGAATGGACAGCGGTCTATCTGACAACAGGTTACTTCAAACGCGCGGCATTACCACGATGGGAAGTGACCGCCGATATTCAAACCGTAGTTGGTAGAAGTAGAGGGTGTACATATATAAAAGTTCATGACGTAGCCTCGGTATCACCTAGCGAATTAGCGGACGTCTATACTCGCACTAGAATACAGATGACTGAACAGCGTGGTGTCCCTAAGTTTGAAATCACATCTGGACGGCCCGAAGAGTATTCGACCGAGGTACTAGCGCAACTCGAACTCGAGTTAATCCTTAAGAAGGCAGAGGAGAGGCGTGCTAGAGGCGAAAGCGTACGCCCTGAGGTATGGAACGAAAGGCCAGGATACAAAGAGCTAGAAACCGCTTGGCGTGAGAAAGCTGCGGCTTTCGGGGTTGATCCAGAGAAGCGCCTTACTCCGCAATCTCTAAGCAATTTTAGAAGCCGAGTAAGACGTGACTTGTACGAACCGGCCTTGAGCCATATGTGGACTGAAGAAGATAATCAAAAAACTATTGAGGCGGTGGATCATAACCGCTCGCCAGTTATAAACATATTCGATGGTCAGTCAGAGGAATAACGGAAGTCTGAGTTACTACCGCATAACTACCGCAGAGCCGGTAAAAATCTGCGGTATTAGGCGTGATGAGATATGTGGACGATGTCTGAAAGTGCGATAAGAAAGGGTAAAACGTGAGCTTGTGAAACAGGGTATGAGAGCCATTATCCGCTTCACACGCGAGGGGTCGTAGGTTCAATCCCTATACCGCCCACCACAAAAATTACGTGTAGGACGCAAAAGGAAAGCCCCGTCAAGTGCGGGGCTGTTACTTTGGGAGTCGATTTAAGACCGTTTCTAGTTTTTTGGCCTTTTACTCCGTAAGAGGACGCTTAGGCTCACGGCGCTATTCGCCCGCTACTCATCAAAAAGACGTGTGTACACGTCGAGGGTGAACGAGGCGCAGCTATGCCTCAAGCGGTCGGCTAACACTTTGGCGTCCATACCCTGTTGGATGGCGAGAGAAGCGTGTAAGTGCCCCAAGTCGTGAAAGGCGCACCTTCGTTACTTTGGCGATCTTTTGCAAGGCGTACCAGGTGCGCTCAATCGTCCCCCGGAAGCTCGAGCGCACCTGGAGAAGCGGAGCGCCCACTTGACCCATGACTTGACCGTTTTAAGTGGTTTGTTTCACTACGGGAGCAAAAGTTTCAGACAATCATCGAGGCTGATAGGAGCGGGTGTGTTACCGGCAAGGATAGCTGAGCGAAGGGCTTCAAGGCCGCGTTTGAAGTAGCTTTTGGCGAGGTAGCCGTGAGCTTTAAGTTTGAGGGGCGCTGCTGGTAGCACCATTGTCTTGGACAAAACAGCACACCGCAAGGGTGCGAAGTTCCAGCCTTCCGGGCTTGTCCGCTCGCCAATCAGGTGAGCCCAGGCGAAGGCTATAGCTAACAGAGCCAAGTGGCATTTCCAAGAGAGGTTGATACCAGTATCACCTCAGAATGTGCGTGTCAGTCAGTAAAATTCACATTGAGCGCGTCCCTTCGCAGAACTTCGTACATTCCGACCAGCTGCTACCTGCTACAAGCCAAATGCTACCCGAAGAATGTAAGCAAAACACGGTACTGAGGATTCTTGCGTTTAGGAGCCGGATCACAGTTGCACTTCGTGCTCTCGAGCCCTATTTTGGAAACACTATGGACAGTTTCAGCGTTACCACCCTCGCCGCTTTATACCGTCAGAAAAAGCTGTCTCCTGTTGAGGTAGTCGAAACGTGTCTGAGGCGTATCGAACGGCTCAATCCTACGCTCAACGCCTTTATTACCGTAACAGCAGAAACAGCGCGGCAGGAAGCGAAGCGTGCCGAAGCGGAGCTGTTTAGGGGACAAGACCGTGGCCTGATGCACGGGATTCCGGTTGCGCTTAAAGACCTCGTTGACACAGCTGGAATACGCACGACCTGTGGTTCACGCATCAGAACGGCGCATCTTCCGGCGGTTGACGCTGAAATTGTGCACTGCCTTGAGGCAGCAGGCGCGGTCAGTTTGGGGAAAACGAATTTGCTCGAGTTCGCTTACGGCGTGGTTCACCCCGATTTTGGCCCGACACTCAACCCGTGGGACGGTGCGCGCACCGCCGGAGGTTCGTCGGGAGGCAGCGCGGCTGCGGTTGCGGCCGGACTGTGCTGCGCCGCCGTAGGCACAGACACCGGCGGTTCGATCCGTATTCCGGCGTCTTACTGCGGCGTGGTCGGGTTCAAACCGAGCTACGGACTCGTTGACGACAAGGGCGTTTTCCCTCTGTCTCGGTCGCTCGACCACGTAGGGCTGATTGCCCGCACTTGTAGGGACGCGGCGGCGCTGTTGGGGGCGCTGACCGGGCGAGTTTTTCCAGTTGAAACGGCCCTTGACGGGTTATGTTTTGGGATTGACCCCGGCTATCTGGAAAAAACCGAAGTCGAAGGGGCCGTTTTAGAGGTGTTTAGGGGAGCCTGTGAGGTATTCCGCGCAGCTGGCGTAAAGATCGTAGAGGTTGACTTGGGGCTCGAGGGGGCCAACGCCGCGCTCTTAGACATCTTGCTTCCTGAAGCGAGTTTGATTCACGAGGATTTTCTTGCCGAATACCGGGAGGATTATGCGCCTGGAACGCGCGCTCAGCTCGAGCAGGGTTTGACCGTTCCAGCGACGGTTTATCTAAAAGCGCAGAGATTTCAGCGGGCTTTACAGCGCCGGTTTACCGAGCACTTTCAAATAGCTGCAGTTCTAACGCCGACTGTACCGTGGGTCGCGCCCGCTGAAGACCCTAGCGTCACCGGCGACGAAGGCGCTGCCGAGATGCACTTTACCGGCCCCTTTAACCTGCTTGGTCTCCCTGCGCTCTCTGTCCCGTGTGGCCTTGAAAACGGGCTGCCGATAGGGTTACAAATTATCACTGCGCAACAGACTGATGGACGCGCGCTCGGTATCGGCGCAGCTTTCGAGCGGTTGCAGCCGTTTCCACTGATAGGCGTCAATGAAAACCTTAACAGTTGACTGCATATCTATGAACTGTTACAGTCTGCCATAACAGTTCGTCGCCCTTACCCTACCCGAATGCAAACTGTTATTTGGAGGTCAACCGTGAGAAGAATCGTCCCTCTTGTACTCAGCTTGTGGCTAGTCTTACTCGGCAGCGCGCTAGCGCAGACGCGCGGCGGTGAGCTGCGTTACGGGCGTTACGCCGACTCGCTCTTTTTAGACCCCGTTTTGAACGACGCCAACCTCGACATTTGGGTCTTGACGAACCTCTACGACACGTTGCTGCAACCGACCGAAGACGGCACGGGCGTTCAACCGGGGCTCGCCACCGAGGTCACACCCTCAGAAGACGGCCTGACCTATACGGTGACGCTCCGCCCTGACGTCAAGTTTGCCGACGGGTCGCCGATTACCCCCGAAGACGTCAAGTGGTCGCTCGACCGAGCACGCGACCCTGAAAACGGGATTTGGAACTTCACCTTAGCGTCGGTCGAGTCCGTTGAAGCCGGTGAGGGAGAGGTCACGATCACGCTCTCTCGGCCCGACGCGACGCTACGCGCGGCGCTCGCAACGTTCAACTCAGCGATCATGTCAAAAGCTCTTTTTGAAGCAGCTCCGGGCGCAACCGACGCCGAAAAAGCCGAAGCGTTCGCTGAAAAACCGGTCGGGTCAGGGCCGTTTACCGTTAGCGAGTGGCAGCGCGGTTCGTATATGGTGTTAGAGAAAAACCCTTACTACTGGGAAGTGGGCGAAGACGGCGAACCGCTGCCGTACCTCGACCGTGTGCGTTTTGAGATCGTAACCGACGACAACACCCGTATTTTACGGCTCCAAGCAGGTGAACTCCAGGGTGCCGAGTTTATCCCTCTAAGCCGCGTTGCCGAGCTTAGCAACGATTCACGTCTCAATATGGAGCTGTTCCCCTCGACGCAGGTCAATACGGTGCTGCTAAATAACCGCCCTGAACTCAACGACGGTTCAGTGAACCCTTTAGCCGACGTGCGGGTACGTCAGGCGCTCAACTACGCGACCAACAAAGAGGCGCTGATTCAGGTGGTCGCTTTTGGCAACGGCACCCCGATGAAGTCGTATATGTCGTCAACGACGCCGCTTTACGCCGAGCAAGCGGGCTACCCCTATGACCTCGAGCAAGCCCAGTCTTTAATCGCTGAAGCAGGCTACGAAAACGGCTTCGACGTGAGCATCTTGACCACGACCGGCAGTGCCAACGACGTGGCGTTAGCGACCGCCCTGCAAGATATGTGGGGACAGCTCGGCGTCCGGATCAAGGTTGAACAGCTCGAGGCCGCCACCGAAGCCGAACGTTACCGCAACGCCGACTTCGATATGCGCGTCGCCGGGTGGACAAACGACATCAACGACCCGAGCCAGATCACCTCGTACTTTGCAATTTTTGACAATATCGAATCGCTCTACACTGGTTTTCAAAATGACGAGATCGATACGCTCTTCTCTAAAAGTCAGGGCGAACTCGACACGGAGAAACGCGCCGACGAGTACCAGCAGATTCAGACCATCTACATGGACGAAGCGCCTATCGTGTTTTTGTACGAAACACCTTTCCCCGTGGCGCTGCAAGCGTCGGTCAAAGGCTTTGTGCAGATTCCGTTAGGAAACAACATCTTTAAGGGTGCGTACCTCGAGCAGTGACAAACCTAGGCGTGGGGCCGGGGAGGTACAGGTCGCGCGCCAGCGGAAGCCACTAAGAACAACCGTGCAGGTGTAAGGGGGCAGAGTGAACAGGTGGCAGTACGCCCTAACCCGGCTTTTACAGATTATTCCAACATTTTTCGTCGTGATGCTGCTCGTTTTCGTCATGGTGCGCCTCTTACCCGGCGATCCGGCAAGCGCTATTTTGGGCGAGCGGGCAACGCCTGAAGCCGTCGAGCGGATCAACCGGCAGCTGGGGCTCGACCAGCCGCTCCCGGTGCAGTTCGGTATCTTCGTACAAAACTTCTTTCAGGGCGACTTGGGTGCGTCTCTAAACCTGAAAGTGCCGGTGCTGACCCTGATCGCCCAGCGGATGCCGGTCACACTATTTCTGACACTCTACGCTGCAGTTCTCGCCGCGCTCCTCGCCGTGCCGCTAGCAATTTTGGCAGCTTTTACCCGGGGCAGCTGGGTGGACGCGCTCATTCGTGGCGTTTTTCAAGTCGGGTTGTCGGTGCCGGTCTTTTACATCGGGCTCCAACTGTTGACCTTTTTCGGTGCTCAGTTGGGTTGGTTTCCGGTTGGCGGTATCGGCAAGAACGTCGTGCAGAACCTTTACTATCTTTTTTTGCCTGCGCTCTCGCTAGGGTTTTATCTCGCAGCCATTTTGATGCGTAACCTGCGCGCTTCGATCATCGAGGTGTTTAGCGCCGAATACGTCGAGTTTGCCCGTTCAAAAGGGCTCAAGCGGCGCGTCGTCGTGCTTAAACACATCTTGCGTAACGCGCTGATTTCGACCGTGACACTCTTTGGTCTCAGTATCGGACAACTTATCGGCGGCGCGGTCATTACCGAGTCGGTTTTTGCCATTCCCGGTGTCGGGCGGCTTATGGTAGACGCGATTTTCGGGCGTGATTACGCCGTGATTCAAGGTCTTACACTGACCTTTGCGCTCCTTGTGTCAGTGGTCTTTTTACTCACCGACCTCGTCTACGCCGCCCTCGACCCACGTACCGAGTACGCCTAGAAAGGGGTTTTGTGGCCTCCCCCGCCCTTAATACTGAGCGCAACGCGTCGCGTAATTTGCTGCGCGCCCGTCCTAAACCCACGCTGCTCGTGGGACTCCTGTTACTCCTCGCATTTTTAATCACGGCGCTTTTTCCGGCGCAGCTCGCGCCGTATGACCCGGCGGAGTTCGACTACGCTGCCCTGATGCAACCGCCGAGCGCCGCACATCCGTTCGGCACCGACAATTTTGGCCGCGACATCCTTTCACGTGTTGTTTGGGGCGCGAGGGTTGACCTCCAAATCGCCCTCTTCACGACCCTATTTCCCTTTATCTTCGGCACGTTTATCGGAGCCCTGACCGGTTACTACGGGCGCTGGCTCGACGCGATTTTTGGGCGCATCGTGGACGTCGTCGTCGTCTTTCCCTTTCTGGTCTTAGTGATTGCCATCGTCGCAGTTTTAGGCCCCGGACTCCTAAACCTCTATATCGCGGTGAGTTCGGTGGGTTGGATTTACTACGCGCGGCTCGTTCGCGGCGAGATGATGGTGCAGAAAAAGGCCGAGTACGCGCAAGCTGCCAAGGTGATGGGCTATTCCCCCTCGAGGATTATCTTTCGTCACCTGTTACCGAACGCCGTCACGCCTGCTATCGTTTATCTAATGACCGATATGTCGCTCGGCATTCTCCTCGGCGCGTCGCTCGGGTATTTGGGATTAGGCGCACAACCGCCGACCGCCGAATGGGGCGTGATGGTCGCCGACGGCAAAAACTTTATGGTGACGGCCCCGTGGATGACCACGTTTCCCGGCCTGGCACTGACCGCCGCAGGCGTGACCTTTAGTCTTATTGGCGACGGGCTCGCCGACCTCTTACGGCCCCACGCATGAGCGGCCCGATCTTGTCGGTACGCGATCTGAACACGACGTTTGCAACGCCCCGAGGCCCGCTGCAAGCCGTTAGTGACGTTAGCTTCGACGTTTACCCGGGCGAAGTGTTGGGTATCGTCGGCGAATCGGGTTCGGGTAAAAGCGTTACGCTCCGCTCGATTTTGCGGTTGCTGCGTCCTCCGACACGGCTAACCGGCGAAGTGTGGTGGTTGGGCGAAAACCTGCTGAAGGTGTCGCAAAAAAGGTTACGTAAGGTAAGCGGAGGCGAAATCAGCATCATCTTTCAAGAACCGATGACCGCGCTGAATCCGGTGCTTACCGTCGGTGAGCAGATTTTAGAGAGCTTGGACGAGCACGAACGGCTCTCAAAAAAAGAAGCAAAGGCGCGTGCTGAAGAACTCTTATCTCTGGTAGGCATTCCTTCACCGAGAGAACGTTTGAGGGACTACGCACATCAGTTTTCCGGTGGGATGCGGCAACGGGCGATGATTGCGATTGCGCTCGCGTCAAACCCCAAACTCCTGTTAGCCGACGAACCGACGACGGCGCTCGACGTCACCATCCAAGACCAAATCCTAAAACTACTGCTCAAGCTCAAAGACCAGCTCGAGATGAGCGTCGTCATCGTCACCCACGACCTCGGCGTGGTCGCACAAACGTGTGACCGGGTCGCCGTGATGTACGCCGGGCGCATCGTTGAAACTGCGCCGGTAACGGAGCTGCTAGGGACGCCGCAACACGCCTATACGCTGGGGCTGTTGCAGTCGCTCCCCGGTGAAGGGGCGCGGCGTCAGCCCCTTTCACCAATTCCCGGTGCGCCGCCCAACCTCCTGGCTTTGCCTGACGGGTGCGCCTTTGCGCCGCGTTGCGCGTATGTTAGTGAAGCGTGCCAGACGGGGGTGCCGCCCCTTGCTGAAGTCGCACCGGAACATCTTTCGGCGTGTATTCATCACGAGCTGTTACCTAAACCCTCGAGCAAACCCGAGGTGGCCACGTGAGCGAGACGCTCCTCAAAGTTCGAGAGCTTACCAGGACGTTTCCGGTCAAGACGCCGTTTTGGGGACGTTTACGAGGTACGCCGAAACCGTTCGTGCGGGCGCTGATGGGCGTTAACCTCGAGGTTCAGCGCGGCGAAACCTTGGGTATCGTCGGCGAGTCGGGGTGCGGCAAATCGACGCTGGCGCGTTGCTTGGTGCGGCTCTACGAAGCTGACGGCGGCAGCATCGAATACGGCGGCGAAGATGTGCGGGCGCTCCGCGGCCGGGCGCTCCGAGCATACAACCGCCGCGTGCAGATGGTCTTTCAAGACCCCTACAGCTCGCTCAACCCGCGAATGACGGTCGAACAAACGCTCGCCGAATCGTTAAGGGTTCACCGCATCTGCCCACCCAGTGAGGTGAAAAGAAGGATCAGCGAGTTGCTGAGGCTTGTCGGCCTGCCGCAGAGCGCCGCGCAGCGGCTCCCGCACGAGTTTTCCGGGGGGCAACGTCAACGTATCGGGATTGCCCGGGCGCTATCGGTCGAGCCGGAGTGTCTCGTCGCCGACGAACTCGTCTCTGCGCTCGACGTGTCGGTGCAAGCACAGGTGGTCAATTTACTGCTAGAGCTGCAAGACAAGCTCCGTCTCACGGTGCTTTTCGTCGCGCACGATCTGCGACTGGTGCATCACATCTCCCACCGCGTGGCGGTGATGTATCTAGGCAACGTCGTCGAAGTCGCCGACACCGAAACGATCTTCGCGCGGCCACAGCATCCGTATACGCAGGCGCTCCTCGCCGCTGCGCCCGACCTCGATCCGGCAAAAAAGAATACGGCCCCTGCCGTGCAAGGCGAGCTGCCGAGTCCGCTCAAGGTGCCGAGCGGGTGCGCGTTTCATACCCGTTGTCCTAGAGCGTTCGACCGTTGTAAAACTGAAAAGCCGCGCCTCGAGGCGCGCGCTTCAGCCGACTTCAAACCGGGGCATCTGAGTGCGTGCCACCTTTACGAACCTATCGAAGGGTCTAATTTTCAAACCCCTCCTTCCGAAACCAAACAGGTTCCTGGAACGGCCTAAACCCGAATTACTCAGTTTTATGTTACCCAGTCTTATGCACTTCTATCTCGACCGCTCCCTCCCTATCCCTGTCGGCGTCCAGCTCCGTGGTCAGCTCGAGTACGGCGTCGCGTGCGGCGACATCAAGCGTGGAGGTCAATTGCCGTCGGTACGCGACCTTTCGCGCACCTTGGGCGTCGCGCCCGCTACGGTGTCGCAGGTCTATAAAGAACTCTTGCAAGAAGGGTTGCTCGAGACCGTCCCGGGTAAAGGTACCTATGTTACCGATTCTCCGGTAGCAGCGCCGCGCGACTTTACGGCGCTGCACCGCGTGGCCGACGAACTCATAGGGCGTGCCCGCGCCCTGGGTTACGAAGTCGGCGAACTCGCACAGCTCATTCAGTTAAAAGCGGGCAGCTACCGACCAGCCAGGCCGCTTGAAATCGTCTTCGTCGGCATCTTTCCCGAGGCTACTCGGGCGTACACCGAAGCGTTACGGCGCGCGTTAAAACCGGCTGACCAGCTGAGAGGAATCACTCTGGACGCGCTGGCTCAGTTTGAAGGACAGACGCTGAGCGCGAACGCTGACCTCGTGATCACGCTGGGCCACCGCGAAGGGGCCGTGCGAAAACTGCTCCGCCGCGCTCAGCCGCTTACGTCGGTCGATTTTTTACTGGCCGACGAAGCGCGCGCCGCCCTCGCCGCCTTAAAGCCGCAAACCCGGCTCGGGGTCGTTGCCACCTTTCCAGAGTTCTTGCCGACGATGAAAAGTGGCGTCGTCCATTACGCACCGCAGGCTACGGTGCGCCCCTCTACCCTCCGTAGCCCCGACCTCACCGAGTTACTCGCCTGGAGTGAAGTTATCGTCTACGCCACCGGTTCAGAAACGGTCACAGCGTCAGCGCCGCTACACGTCGCCACCTTTGAATACCGCCACACCCCCGAAACCCACTCGGTCGAAACGAAACTGCTCCCGCTTATCGAAAAATTACGCTTTGAGAAGAGCTGAAAAGAGAACCCATGAACATCTTTGACATGAACTGGCTGCAAGTTGAATCGTATCTTAAAGACGACGACCGGGCCGTGCTACCCCTCGGTTCGACCGAACAACACGCTTATCTGAGCCTCTGCGTCGATAACATCCTGGCCGAACGGGTCGCGTTGGAAGCCGCTGAGCCTATTGGTGTCCCGGTGTTTCCTACCGTCAACTACGGTTTGACGCCCTACTTTCGCGCCTATCCGGGCAGCCTTACGCTGCGTACCGTCACGTATTTGAACGTCGTTAAAGACCTGCTCGACAGCCTCGCCGAAAACGGCTTCCGGCGTATCTTGATCGTCAACGGGCATGGCGGCAATACCCCCGCGCAGGGTTTTGTAAGCGAGTGGACGGCAGACAACCCTGGTTGCCGCGTCAAGTTTCACAACTGGTGGAACGCACCTAAGACGCTACAAAAGGTTCACGAGATCGACCCACAAGCCTCGCACGCGTCATGGATGGAGAACTTTCCCTGGACGCGGCTGCCGGGCGTTGAGTTGCCGAGTGAGCAAAAACCGATGATCGACCCGGCACATATGCGGCTGCTCGCACCCGAAGCGCTGCGCGAATACCTTAAAGAAGGCAACTTCGGCGGGTATTACCAGCGCTCTGACAAAGACATGCAAAGCATCTGGGACGTGGCTATCACCGAGACGCGAGAATTACTGGAACACAACTGGGGCAACGCGTGAAGGTCTTGATCTGGGGTGCAGGCGCAATCGGTGGCACGCTGGGCGCGTACTTTGTCAGAGCGGGCCACGACGTGACGCTTGTTGACACTGTCGCCGAACACGTCGAGGTTATAGCAGACAGAGGTTTGAGTATTACCGGACCTATCGAAACCTTTAGCGTTAGTGTCCCCGCGTTTACTCCTGATCAGCTCAGCGGACGATGGGATAACGTGCTGCTCTGCACCAAAGCGCACCACACCGAAACAGCGCTAAATGAACTTTTACCTCACCTGACCAAAGACGGATACGTCGTCTCCGTCCAGAACGGGCTCAATGAGCAGACACTGGCAGATAAACTTGGAGCGGCTTACGTCATCGGTGCGTTTGTCAATTTTGGCGCAGACTACCAGGAACCCGGTGTCATTCACTACGGTGGGCGCGGCGCGGTCGTTTTGGGTGAGTTGGACGGTCAAGCCACACCTCGGCTTAAAGCGTTGCACGAGCTTTTTCTGACGTTCGACGGTGCAGCTGTCACCACCCCTAATATCTGGGGTTATCTGTGGGGCAAATTGGCCTACGGCGCGATGCTGTTTGCGACCGCCCTGACGAACGCCTCTATTGCCGACGCCCTCGACCACCCCGAGTACCGCACGCTCTATATCGCCTTGGGCCGGGAAGTCTTACATGTCGCCGCAGCTTTAAACGTTCAGCCTGAAGCGTTTAACGGCTTCGACCCGCAAGCGTTTATGCCGGACACACCGGAAGCTACGTCACAGCGGTCGATTGACGAGATGGTGGCCTTTAACCGCAGATCAGCGAAAACCCATAGCGGGATTTGGCGAGACTTAGCCGTGCGCAAACGCCGCACCGAGGTTGACCCGCAACTCGGGGCAATTGTGCAGGCAGGGCAGCGGGTTGGTGTTGCCACGCCGATAACGGAAAAGCTTATCGAGCTGATTCACGACGTCGAAGACGGACGGCGTGCTCAGGGTTGGGACGCGTTGGGGGCTTTACGACACGCTCAACTGGAACACGTGTGACCTTCGACTTTTCGGGCCAGACGGTCGTCGTTACGGGAGCCGCGCACGGCTTCGGGCGGGCGATCGCGCTGGCGTTCGCTTCACTCGGCGCGGTGGTGTGGGCGTGTGACCTAAACGCTGCAGGATTAGCTGAAACTGCAGCAGATGCTAAGAGTTTATCCGGTTCTGTCAAGACGCGAATCGTAGATGTGTCCGACAAAGCTGCCGTTGAAGCGTTCGTTGGAGAAGTCACCGAAGAACACGGCGTCGAGGTGTTAGTCAACAACGCCGGGGGCGTGCTCGGTCAGGTGGGCAGACCCCTCGAGACCGTCAGCCCCGACGACTGGTCGGGTATCTTCGGCGTCAATGTAGACGGCGCGTTTTACTTTGCACAGGCCGTCGCACCCACCATGAAAGCTGCCCGGTTCGGACGTATCGTCAATATCTCGAGCGGAGCCGGATTAGGCGTCAGCCTAACCGGGATTCAGGCATATGCAGCGGCTAAAGCAGCCCAAATCGGTCTCACCCGGCAGCTCGCGCACGAGTTAGGGCCGTGGAACATCACGGTCAACAACATCGCACCGGGTTTTGTAAGGTCGAATCCGACGACGGAAAAGCAGTGGCAAGCTTATAGCGAGACCGAGCAACAGGCGCTTATAGAAGGTATCGCGCTTAAACGGCTCGGCGCGCCCCAAGATATTGCCAGCGGCGTGCTGTTTTTCGCGTCGCCTTATGCAAACTGGATCACCGGGCAGGTCTTGTCGGTTGACGGGGGTAAGTAGGTGGACGTTTACGAGTATTTAGAGGCGCATAAGGACGAGATTTTGCGGGAGGTGCTCGAGTTCGCTTCAATCCCGAGTATCAGCACCGACGCAAACTACAAGGCTGAGGTCGCCCGCGCCGCGCGCTGGGTTGCGGCGCAGTTGACAGAGGCGGGGCCGCTCGAGCCTCAAGTCATCGAAACTAAAGGCCACCCCGTCGTCTACGCCGAGTGGCTCGGCGCACCGGGCAAACCCACCGTACTCGTTTACGGTTATTACGACGTGCAACCTCCCGACCCATTGGGGAAGTGGCTTTCACCCCCGTTCAGCCCGACCATCCGGGACGAACGCATCTACGCGCGGGGCGTCTCCGACGATAAAGCGCCGCTGCTGACGACCATCAAGGTAGCACAAGCCTTTTTTGCCAGCGAAGTGGTTTACCGCTCAATGTCAAGTTTCTTTTCGAGGGTGAAGAAGAGGTGGGAAGTCCGAATCTCGAAGGTTTTATCCGTGAACACGCCGAACAGCTCCGGGCGGATTTCGTTATCTCCGCTGACGGCGCGATGTGGCGGGCCGATACACCCTCCTTGAACATCAGTAGCCGGGGTTTAGCGGCCTTGGAGTTTACCCTTCGCGGCCCCGGCAAAGACCTTCACTCAGGGCGGCACGGGGGCGGTATCGCCAATCCGCTGCACGCTATGGCGAGCCTTATCGCCAGCTTGCACGGCGATGACGGTCGCGTAGCCGTCGCAGTTTTTACGACGATGTTGAAAAATTGAGTCTCACCGAAAGGCAGGCGGTCGCGGCGCTACCGTTTGATGAAGGGGCATATCTAGCCGAAGTTGGGAGCCCTTCAGTTTACGGGGAAGCGGAGTACACGACGCTCGAGCGTCAGTGGTACCGGCCTACCCTAGAGGTCAACGGCGTGTGGGGCGGGTATCAGGGTGAGGGCAGTAAAACGGTCATCCCGAGTGAGGCACACGCCAAACTCACCTGCCGTTTGGTACCTGGGCAAAACCCTGAAGACATCGTGCAAAAGGTTGTCGGGCACCTAGAAACGCATTTACCCCAGGGCGTTCAGTTGGATGTTCAGAAGTCCGAACACGGTGCGGACGCCTACCGCGTACCCCTAAACCATCCGGGACTGAGGGCTGCGCAAAGCGTACTCAGAGACCTTTACGGCCAAGACCCGCTCCTTGTCGGCGTTGGCGGCACGGTACCCGTTTGCGCGACGTTTCAGCGTCTACTGGGTATGGACACCATCTTTTTTGCGTTCGGTGTCGGCGATGAAGATATTCATTCGCCGAACGAGTTTTTTAGAACTTCTCGGCTTTACGATGGGTTATACGCGTGGGCGCAGCTTTGGGAACGTTTAGGAGACGTATGAACGATGAACGCTTTTGAGACCTTGAAAGAACAAGTTGCCCAAGTGAGCGACGTCTTGAACGCGATTTCGGTTCTGACTTGGGACGCCCGGACGCAGATGCCCCCCGGCGGAGCTGAAACGCGTGGTGAACAGTTGGCGACGCTCTCGAGCCTCGCTCAAGAACGTTTGATAAGTAGTGAACTTAAAGCTGCGTTAGACCAAGCTGAAGCCGTCTCTACAGACCTTATCCAGACCCGCACCGTGCAGCGCGTCCGCGAAGCGGTAAGCCTCTTTGAACGCATCCCGCCGACGCTCACGGCCGAACTCGCCCGCTCGAAAAGCGTGTCGCAAGAAGTTTGGGCCGAGGCGCGGAAAGGGTCGGATTTCGGTCTCTTCGCGCCGTATTTAGCGCAGATGATAGAGCTTAATCAGCGGCTTGCTGAGGCTATCGGGTATACGGAAAGTCCGTATGACGCACTACTACAGCAATATGAACCGGGACTCACCGCACGCACGTTGCAAGACCTATTTAGCTCACTTAAAGACGGCGTTCTCCCACTGTTAGAGGCGATTCGCTCACGTAGCGAACCGCGCTGGGACTTTTTGACTCGAGACTTTCTTGAAGACCAGCAGCGCAGTTTTAACGTCTACGCCGCTGAGCTGTTCGGGTACGACTTCACGCGGGGGCGGCTCGACACCTCCGCGCACCCCTTTGAAATCTCGTTCACCCGGCAAGACGTTCGCATCACCACACGCTACGAGCGCCGTTACCTGCCGATGAGCCTGTTCGGAACACTTCACGAAGTCGGACACGCGCTGTACGAACAGGGTGTCGCGCCGGAGCTGACCCGGAGCGCACTGACGAGCGATTTTGCAGGACTTTACGCCGTGGGCGGCGCGAGTTACGGCACACACGAGTCGCAGTCGCGGTTGTGGGAAAACCTGATCGGACGTTCGCTGCCGTTTTGGGAGCGGCACTTTGCGAAACTACAAACAGTGTTTCCGGAGCAGCTAGGGGACGTAGACACAAACACTTTTTACCGCGCCGTCAACCGTGTGTCACCGAGCCTCATCCGGGTCGAGGCCGACGAAGTGACCTATAACCTCCACATCATGCTGCGGGTCGAACTCGAGACGGCCCTACTAAACGGAACCCTCGAGGTAGCCGAGCTGCCCGAAGCGTGGAACGCCAAACTGGGCGAGTACCTCGGGCTGACCCCGCCAGACGACGCTTCGGGCGTCCTGCAAGATATTCACTGGTCGGCAGGGTTGTTCGGGTCGTTTCCCACCTATACCGTAGGCAACGTGATGGCGTCGCAATTTTTTGGAGCAGCCAAAACGCAGGTTGCAGGTTTGGACGAAGCGCTGGCGGCGGGCAACTACGCGCCGCTACGAACTTGGCTGACCGAAAACATCTATCAGTATGGGCGCACCTATACGCCGCAAGAGCTGCTGGAACGCTCTACCGGCCAAAGCTTGACTGTCGCGCCTTATTTGGAGTATTTAGACCAAAAGTACCGTGACCTCTATGACCTTTGACGCGAGTCTCGACTCAGCACCTCTACTAAAGCTGTTGACCAGGGGTAGCCTGACGTGCGATTTGAGTGACTTGGATGACAACGTTGCCGTGCTCCCCATGACGTTTTGCTGGCGAAGTAACCCGAATCCGTTTCTCGGCCCGGCTCACACCGTCAGCGCCCCTCGGGGAGATTTAGACGCCGTTTACAGGGGAATTCGTACGGCTACGCCCGGTTGCGTGCTCGTTATTGAAACGGGCGGCAGCGACAGGGCTATCTGGGGTGAGACTGCGACAGGTGAGGCGCTCCGTCAGGGGGTTGCCGGAGTTATCTTGGACGGCGCTTGCCGTGATGTACCGGCGGTGAGAGCGTCGGGATTGCCGGTCGTAGCGCGGGGCGTCAGTCCGAAACGGGCGGCGCGGACAGGTCAAGGGGAGGTCGAAATGCGGCTCGAGTTTTACGGCGTCACCCTCTATCCCGGCGACCTCATCGTCAGCGATGAAAACGGTACGGCAATCGTTCCGCGAGCATCTATAGGCGCTTTAAGCAGCAAAATTTCAAAGACACCATAGGAGGACGGAAATGGATTTAACGGGTAAAGTTGCAGTGATCACCGGGGCGTCGTCGGGAATCGGTGAGACGACGGCCTTGGCTTTGGCAGAGGCGGGCGTAAAGCTTGTACTAGCAGCGCGGCGTGAAGATAGGCTCGAGTTCCTCGCTAAAAAAATTAGAGAGCTGGGGGGTGAAGCTGTCGTCTTCGCCGCCGACCTCAAGGACGCGGGCAAGGCTGCTGCGTGTATAGGCAAAGCAGTCGAGGCGTTTGGTCAGCTCGACATCTTGATCAACAACGCCGGGTCGATGCTCCTCTCGCCTATCGACCGCGCTGAACCGAGCGATTGGCAGAGTATGATCGAGATCAACCTGCTCAGTTTGATGTACACCTCACGGGCGGCGCTAATTGAGATGCGCGCGCAAGGTTCAGGTCATATTGTCAATATTTCATCGGTTGCCGGGCGGAGTGCCGGGCCGACTGCGGGCGGTTACAACGCCAGTAAATGGGGCGTCAACGGTTTTAGCGAAGCTTTGCGCCGCGAAGCGCACGGTGACGGGATTCGGGTCACTGTCATCGAACCGGGTGTGGTCGCTACTGAACTGACCGATCACATCCCCGATGAGGAGACCAGGACGAATTACGAAGCGAGAGTCGGTGAGATGGAACCGCTCGAGGCCGAAGACATCGCCGCTGCGATCCTCTACGCGCTCACACAACCCCGTCGGGTCAACGTCAACGAAATCCTTATCCGACCGCTTGACCAAGCTTGACAGTCTGCTACCTCGGCATTTGAACGCCTAAGTACCACGTTTATACCACCTCTAGGATTTTTGAGACCCAAAAGCTTGTGCAAGATAGGGGACACGCGACTTCGACAGGTTTCGACACTATGCCCGTACCTCGAGAGCGTAAACGATAGGCTCGAACGCCTCAACTCGTTATGCTGTATTCTGCGTTCTCGAAACGAATCGACGAAAAATGAGGTAATAAAGCACTTCCAAAAGAAACTGCTACCGAAAGCATCTCAGAATGTGCGTGCGGGTCGATAAAATTCCGGAGCGCGTTACCGACCAGCTGCTATCTACTAATAAAGTCGCGGCGTGGCGACTCAGCGGCTGACGCCGTAACCGAAATGTGAAAGGCTCTTATGAAACAACGTCCTTTGGGTAGAACGGGTATCTCAGTAAGTGAAATCGGTCTGGGTGCGTGGCAACTCGCCAACGCTGATTGGGGGCTTCACGACCCTGATGAGGCGCGACGGCTTATCGAACAGGCCCTCAACGCTGGCTGTAACTTTTTCGATACGGCTCCGGGTTACGGTGCAGGCCGAAGTGAAACGCTGCTCGGTGAGGTGCTCCGGCCCGTTCGCGGCCGCGTAACGATCTGCACGAAATTCGGCCATTCGCCCCAGGGCGAAACGGATTTTAGCGTTTCGGCGATTCGGACGTCGCTCGAGGCCAGCTTAAAACGTCTGCAGACGGACTACCTTGACGTCTACCTGCTTCACAACCCACCCGCCGAGCTGATGGACGGGAACCACGCGCCTCACTATGAAGAACTCGAGCGCCTAAAAGTCGAGGGCAAGGTGAGGGCGTATGGTGTTTCGGCAGATTACAGCAAAGACCTAGAGACGGTTTTAGAGACTACGGCCAGCAGCGTTATCGAAGTTCTCTTTAACGTGTTCCATCAAGAGCCGAAGGTAAGCTTTCGCAAAGCGCAGGACAGTGGCGTCGGTCTGATTACTAAAGTTCCGCTCGATTCCGGGTGGTTGTCCGGCAAGTACCGGCGTGACAGCACGTTTGAGGGTGTGCGCCGTCGTTGGTCGTCGGAGGTGATCGCCCGCCGCGCCGCGCTGGTTGAACAACTATCGGCGCTGATACCGCCGGGCAGGTCGTTGGCTCACGCGGCGCTACAGTACGTGCTGGCTCAGCCGGAAGTGTCAACTGTTATCGCGGGTGCGAAGACGGTTGACCAGGTTCAGGACAACGTGGCAGCTGCTACGTCGGAGTTGCCGACTGAGGTTGTCAGAGAAATCTACAGTTTTTGGGAACGTGAGCTGAAAGACGACCCGCTGCCCTGGTAAAGCTGTTTGTCATCAGTTCTTCAAAAATAGCACCTGTCTCTTAGCTGAAGTAACCGACTAGCTGACATGTTCTATCGGAAGCGTTGCGTCGCTTAGTAAATACCTACCGTGTTTATCCTCAGATGACCTCGAGAATCCTAGAGGGTGTTATGAACTCTGAGGCGTCGGTAAGGTAGCTTAGGGAGCATTGACTAAATGCGTGCCAGAGGCTTTTGCGGTCGTCGGAATCACTTTTGGCAGAGAACCTGAAAATTCGGATACGCTTGATTGTCGCCGTAAGCGGTAAGGAGGTAGGGCTGCTGCTCTTTAGGATACTGTGCCAGACACCTTTTCATTGCCTACACCCAAGTTGAAGTTCATAACACGCTCTAGGGTAAGCATGAAAAAAGCAACAATATACCTATACTTTCAAAGAGCCACTGACAGTTCAAAGCAATACGGGCAGCGGCTTCGCACGCGGCGCTCACTGAGGCGAAGTCGATGTCTTGATTTCTATTTAAGTTGTACCTCCCTGGGTGGCGCAGAGCACTGTTGCCAGGTCAATGATCAAGGTGATATGACGCGCAGGTATAGGAGGCGCGATCTTCCCTAAAACAGGATTCTCGAGCAGGCCAGCTATAATCGAAATGGGATGTCGTCTTTTAACAGCGAGCCGAAACACTTCCGAAGTCTAGTGCATTAGACACCGATTTCGAACGCTGCCACGACTCTCAGCGCATACCTTGCGCCGTCGGCTACTCGACTCCACTGCCGAAACTGCTTGAAGATGCCACCCTCTCCCTTGCTCTAGACTGACAAATTAGGGCGTTACCGGTTAAGCTCTAGCTTTATGGGAAACGCTGCTGCTATCTGGTCTTTACTCGTCGCCACCTTGTCGGGGCTGCTGATCGGGCTCGAGCGTGAGCGCAAACGGGAAACGCGCGGCTCGATCTTTGCAGGTATCCGCACCTTTCCACTGATCGCACTTTTAGGCGCAATTTGCGGTCAGCTTTCACGTGAGGTTGGCAATATCGTCGTGGCACTCGGCTTAGCCGTGCTGGGGCTTCTGCTCGGTTTGGCGTACTGGCGCACCTCGGCAGGGGAAAAGGTCGGCGGTACCAGTGAGATTGCAGCGCTGGTAACTTTTGGTCTGGGCGTGCTGGCCGGGCTCGATCACCTTACCGTTGCGATTGCAGGAGCCGTGATCGTAACGGGCGTGTTGTCCTTGCGTGACGAACTTCATCAGCTGTCAAAAGCTGTGAGCCGCGAGGACCTGTTTGCCACCGTACAGTTTGCCGCCGTATCGCTGCTGATTTTGCCCCTGGTACCCGACCGACCGCTTGGCCCCTGGGGAGTCTGGAACCCGCACACCATCTGGCTGCAAGTCGTGCTCATCTCGGGTATCTCATTTGTCGGGTACCTCGCTGCCAAACTTGTCGGCACGGCGCGTAGCATCGGTCTGGGAGGAATCCTCGGCGGGCTGGTCTCGTCTACCGCCGTCACGCTTTCGTACAGCAAACGCAGCCGGAGCAACCCGGCACTCGGCCCGATACTTGCGGTAGGGGTGCTGCTCGCCTCGGCGGTGATGGCGGTGCGCATTCTTATCTTGCTAAGCGTTGCTGCACCCACACTGGTTGTCCCGGCGCTCCTACCTTTTGCCACTCTGTTTGTGGCATCGCTGGCAGGCTGCGCTCTCGTCTATCGGAGCAGCAAAAAGCAAGGGGTAGGCGAGCTGGCGATGAAAAACCCCTTCGAGCTTAAAACCGCGCTGCAGTTCGCCCTCGTCTTTGCGGTTATCTTGCTGCTGGCCCAAGCCGCTGAAATTTACCTAGGTGAAGGGGGCGTGTACCTGGCGAGTATCGTCGCCGGGTTCGCCAGGCCCGACGCGATGGCGCTGACGCTCGGGCAGCAGACGCAAGGCGGGCTCGAGCCTACTGTAGCCGTGCGCGGACTGACGCTGGCGGTCGTTAGTAACACGCTTTTCAAAGCGGGGCTGGCGCTGAGCGTGGGACACAAGAGGTTTGGCCGGACCGTGATGCTCGTCCTGCTTGTGGCCGCACTAGCAGCGCTGGCAGTGGCTTGGGGTATAGGGTCGTAACTCAGAACCTCGGCGCAACAGCTCGGCCTTAAAATAAGCCCATGACCTACAGGCTGGCAGACTTTCAAGGCGCGCTTACAGAGACCGACGTTAAACGCCACCTCGAGTTCACCTTTACGTGTCCACCGGGCGCAGAGGGGCTCGAGTTCACGCTGACATTTACGCCCGCTGAGGTAGCTGGAATACGCAATATGCTCTGCTTGAGCGTTTCTAGCCCAAATGGGTTTCGGGGGTCGGGGCACCGAGGGGGTACCGAGCACCGTGTTCTGTTAGGAGAAGACTTTGCCACCCTCGGCTATCTTCCCGGCGTTGTAGAAGCGGGTGTTTGGCACGTCTTTGTTCACACCCATATGATTATGCCGGAACAACCGCTGAGCTATAGGCTCGAGGTCCACCTGACCGACGCGCCTACAGCTCAGCCTCAACGACACCGCAAACCTGCGCCGCCCGAACGCGGCCCCGGCTGGTATAAGGGCGATTTGCACGCTCACTCTACGCATTCGGACGCCGCCTGGACTGTTAAAGACCTGGTGGCTTCAGCGGGGCGGTTCGACCTTGATTTCATCACGTTGAGTGACCACAATACGGTCTCCGGTTTGCCTGAGATGGAGACCTTGGCGACCCCCGAACTGCTCACGGTGGGCGGCTTTGAACTCACCACCTTTTACGGACACGCGCTTGCGTTGGGCCGTCGCAGCTGGCTCGACTGGCTTCACACACCGATGACGGAACTTGCTGAACGTGCAGATACCGAGGGGCTTTTTATCATCGCGCACCCGCGCCGGGAGGGTGATCCGTTTTGTACCGGGTGCCGTTGGGCGTACCCGGAACTGACGCCCGGAACGGCTCGAGTCGTCGAAATTTGGAACAGCGGAAGTTGGGGCCAGCACAACGAAGAAGCTCTAGCGCTCTGGTACAGCTGGCTAAATGAGGGCCATAAAATCATTGCGAGCGCCGGAACCGACGCGCACCGCGCCGCACCGGAGGGGGTGCAGGTCGGCTTTAATGTGGTTTACGCCGACGCCCTAACCGAACAGGCGATCTTAACAGCCGTAAGGCGTGGGCGCTCGTATTTGAGTTCCGGGCCAAAGCTCGAGCTGACCCTACCCGACCAGCTAGAGCCGGTGACGGGGGACATAGTACCCCCTTCGACGCCCCTCTCGCTATGCTACACCGATGTACCTGACGGTGCATCTTTGCGACTGGTTACGAACGGTGTAGTTGAACGTAAAACGAATTTGGTGGGGTCAGGGAGGCTCGAGCTGTCTCTCCCCACCTCGGCGCGTTGGGGTGTGCTCGAGCTGCGCGCGCCGGACGGCACGATGCTCGCTGTCACGAACCCCGTCTTTACCCCAATTACAACCGTTGCGTTTGAGGGGCTGGCGCTGCCGTGACCTCGAGTGGTGCGCCGTCTTGGTAGACGAGGTAGCGCGACACCCCGAAGGCAAGCTCTTGACCTTCGCGCAGCAAGTGGGTCTTGGGAGCCATCAGCCGCAGCTCCGGCAGGTTGGCGAGGCTGAGCCGAACCAGTTGATACGGCCCCAAATCAACGACCCGTGTGACCGTGCCGCGCCACGGACACGGCGGCGAGAGCGTGAGGTCTTCAGGTCTCAGCGCGAGTGTACACGCCCCGTCTTTGAGACCTTGAGGCGCTCCGAGTTCAACTTCGCCTGCCCGGATACGTCCATCTTGCACGGACGCCTCCAACAGGTTCATCGTACCGATAAAGCCCGCCACAAAACGGCTTTTAGGCCGGGCGTAGAGTTCACTCGGCGTGTCGAACTGCTCGATTTTCCCGGCGTTCATGACCGCGATGCGGTCGGCGAGCGTCAGCGCTTCTTCCTGGTCGTGTGTGACAAAGACGGCGGTGATAGCAAGTTGCTGCTGAATCCGGCGCAACTCTTCGCGGAGCCGGACGCGCAGGTGCGCGTCGAGGGCACTAAAGGGCTCGTCTAAGAGGAGAATCTCGGGTTCGAGGACGAGCGCCCGCGCAATCGCCACGCGCTGCTGCTGACCCCCCGAAAGTTGCGCCGGATAACGCCCCCCCAGCCCCGGCAAACCCACCAGCTCCAACGTCTCCTCGACGCGTTTTTTGACCTCGGCGCGGCTCAGGCGGCGTAACTCGAGCCCGAACGCCACGTTGTCATAGACTTTCATATGCGGCCAGAGCGTGTATTTTTGAAAGACCATCGCGGTCGGTCGGCGGTTAGGGGGCAGCGCTAAAACCGACGTGCCGCCGACTAGAATGTCTCCTTCACTCGGCTCTTCAAACCCGGCGACCATCCGCAAGGCCGTCGTTTTGCCGCACCCCGACGGCCCTAAAAAACAGACGAACTCACCATCTTTGACCTCGAGGTTCATGGTTTCAACCGCGTGCAGCCCGCCGAAGGTTTTGGAGAGATTTTGAAAACTCAGCGTCGCCACGTTAAACCCCGAACCCGGCGGCGAGCGTACGGCTCTGCAAGATACGCCGCGCAAAGACGAGCGCGACAAGTGACGGCACCCATAAGAATACTGAAAGCACCGCGCCGTACTGTACGATCAGTTGATTGTTGATCAGCGAAATCATCACCAGCGGCATCGTCCGAACGTTGGGTAGTCCGACCAAAATCGCTCCTTGCGTTTCGTAAAACGTCCCGACGAACGTTAACAAAAGCGCTGCGCCGAGGGCCGGGGCGACCTGCGGCAATGAGACACGGAAAAAGACCTGGAGCCGGGTTGCGCCGACGTCGAGGGCGGCCTCCTCGAGCGCCTTATCTACGCCGCGAAAGGCCGCAGTCGGAATCCAGATCATCAGAAGTAAGGTATTGACCAGCTGAATAAGTACGACGCCTGTGACTGTGCCGATCAGGTTGAGCCGAAAGAAAATCACCGCGATGGCGATGTAAAGTCCAAAACGCGGGAAGGCGTTCGTTGCCAAAAACGAAAGTAAAATCGCTTGAGACCCCCGAAACTTTAAGCGGGCAAAAGCGTAAGCGGCAGGCAAGCAAATCACTGCCGACAAAAAGGTAACGAGCGACGCGATGCCGAGGCTGAGCGGCAGCGCCCGCAACACGTCGGCGCGGCTTAGGGTCGCCTCCCAAAACCGAAAACCCCACTGCGTCGGTAACAGCGACGGATAGCGCCACTGCTCGGCAAACGCCCAAAGCACGACCGAAACCATCGGGGCGATGATAAAGAGGACGAGCAAAATCAAAATGAGGTAGCCTAAAAGTCCGTCCAGTCGCGGTCTACGCATCTATAACCCCTCTTCCTGCCGCTGCTTGACCGCCGCACGCACATATAAAAAACCTACCACTGAACAGATCAAAAAGGTAATCACCGCCTGTGTTTCGGCGCGTTCAGGGGCGCGGGCGTCGCCAAAGGTTCGTTGCATAAACACGCCCATCATCTCGGGCGACGCGGGTCCCAGCAGATACGGTAGGGTAAAACTGCCGATAATCCCTAAAAAGTTGAGTGAGAAAACGATCAGGACTGAGCGTGAGACGAGCGGCAAGATAATCTTGAAAAAGATACGAAGCGTGCTCGCGCCCACGTCCCTGGCACTTTCAATCATGCCGTTCGGAACTTGCGCGAGCCCGGCGGTCAAAATCAGGACGGTCAGCGGAATGCTCTCCCACAAAAGGCCGATAACGGCTCCCGAAGGCCGCAAATACGGGGTCCGGTAGCCACCAAAGCCGGTGGTGACCTCGAGCAGCGTCTCAAAGAGGCCGTTCGGTCCGAGAAAACGGATCAGCGCGTAGGCTAAAATAATTCCCGGAACAAAGAGTGGAAACAGCGCCAACCCCTGAATCCACGAGGTCGTCCAGTGCGTCGAAAACCGTAAAAAGAGCGCAATAGGAAAGCAAATTGCAAAAAGTAACCCAATAGTTATAAAGGTTACGACCAACGTAAAAATAAGATTCCTGATGCTGAGCGGATCGCTAAAAAAAGTTTGATAGTTCTCAAAGCCGAAATGCCTCACCCCGTCTGTACTCGGGAAAAGCGTCCGGACAAGCGAGAGCAGCGCCGGATAGAGGATCAGCAGCAGCATGAGTAAAAAAGGCGGCGCGACGAGCAGATACGCCCAGCTGCTATTGCGACTGCGGTGTGGGGTTCGTGAAGATTTGGCTAGAGACACAGCGGCTCCTGATAGGGTAAGGCAAACCGGCGGGCTTGGCACCCGCCGGAAGGCCACATTTTTGGTCTACTCGCTGTCGCGGTCAACGTTGGGCGCGACGTTACTGTACCAACCATCGTTCATTGCAGCTTCCCACTCGCCCCCCGGGAAAACGGGCACTTCGTCGGTGACGACGTCGGTGAATTCTTGTTGTAGGTCGGTAGATAGCAGCTCCCAACGAATCGCCGGAAACCCGCCGATATCTTGAACGACGCTCGTCTGAATTTCGGGCGTTAACAGGAATTCGGCTAGGACCAGCGCGCCGTCTAGGTGCGCCGCGTTGGTCGGAATTGTCGAAGCCGCGTAGCCACCGACGAAGGGCAGGTCTTCTAACTGCACCAGCTTGATCGTGTCGGGTAGCGCCCCCAAGCTGATAGCTTGCAGCGCCTGATCCGACCACGCCGGAATCATCGAGACGGCACCCTGCGCCAAAAGTTGCAGCGTCGGGGTGTTGCCCGCAGGGTAGGCGGCGTTGTCGTACAAACTCGGAGCGAGGTCGTTAAGGATTTTCCAGGCTCCGGCAAAATCCTTTTTGGCCGCTGCCGGGCTAAAGTTGTCTACCTTAAAGAGGTCAGGGTTGCGGTTGTTGGCTTCATGAATAACGCGCGCGACGAAGTTACGACCCGAACCGCCCCGGTCGGGACGACCATAGATAAATTCTCCCGGATGCGCTTCGATCCACGCCACGAGGTCGGGCCAGGTGTGCGGCACCTCGTCTTCAGATACTTTGGTGCTGTCGTAGGCGAGCAGGACCTGTGAGCCCCGGTACGGCAAGCTGTACGGGGTAACTTTGGCCGCGTCTAAAATGTTGTCGTAACTTGGGACGTTCTGGGTAGAAAACTCCTCCCAAAGTCCGGCTTCGATTGCGCCGACCGGTGAGAACGGGTCTTGAGACTCGAACATATCGACCTGTGGGTCGCCACTGGCTTGCAGCGCCGCGAGCGCACGCTGAGCAATCGGGTCGTTACCAGCGCCGCCGCCGCCGGTGATCACGACGTTGAGGCGGTATTCGGGGTGCGCCGCTTCAAAAGCAGGTGCGACAGTGTTGGTCCACCAGTCCGAGATGTTGGTGTCCGAGTTCGTATAGACGTCCAAGGTTTCTTGCGCTGTGGCAACTGTAAAGATGAGTAGCAAACTAGCTAGAACCGACCGTAACAACCTGTTCATCATGCCGTTCTCCTTATGCTTTAGCTGCAGCCTCCCGGACTCATCCCGAAAAAATCTAGTCAGGTTGTACCGAAAGAACGCGCTGATTTTTTCTACGAACAGAGCATATCACGAAATGGAAGCAAGGCCCCATTCTGTAACTCGGCTCTGCTCGAGCCCGTAACCGCACCAACATAAAGCGTGGTTGTCACGTCAGCGTCAACAAGGAGAGCAGCGGCGCTCGAGATACCCCCTTAACCCCTCTAAATCGTCGGTATTAAGCAGGTCTACGCCAGCTTCTAAAAGCGTATCCCAGACAGCTTTACGCTCCGGCGTGGCGTCGTCCGGCGTCCCCCAAAAGCGCAACTTCTGACCGTGTTGATGGGCCGTTGTGACCATCGTCTCGAGCTTTTGCCGTTCACCAGTTGGCATCGGGCCTTGACCTGACCAGTGGAAGTGCTTACGCCAGTTGTCACTGATCACCGGCATAACCTTCGGGTCGGTATGAACGCCCAAATCTCCGGCACGTCCGTCGAGCGCCGCATAACGCAGAGGAAGCGCCGCAGCCTGAGCATAGGGAATACGGTTGCCCGAGATAATAATGGTCACTGCAGCTTGCTGCACTGTTTGTGGTGTAAAACGGGTCAGGACGTCGCTATAAGATGCCAGCAGTTTGTGAAGCGCCGTATAACTCGCGCCAGCCGGAGTTTTGACGTCGATAAATAACCACAGCGGCGTCTTATCGGCAAAGAGAACCCCACGTTGCTGTACGTAGTGGCGAAGGGGCTCGAGGTAAAGCACCTCTAAGCTGCGCCAAGGGCGCAACTGCCCCGGGTCGTGCGCGACCAAAGTGCGCCCAAAAAGGCTATAGACGTCAGCTTCGATAAAGGAAAAGCCCGCCTGGAGCGAGCGCCAGAGGGGTGGGTCATATTCGCAGTCGCGGTGTGCGTAGGCGTGCTCGAGGGTGATAGTCGCAATCTTCATATGCCGAGCCTACAGCAGCTAGCTGCTCGCCCTCCTTTTACTTGAAAAGTTTGTCCAAGCCCATTTGGTGGCATTAAGTCAAGGGGTGCCCTCACTTCGTTTGACGAGTATGGACAACGACCGCTTTAAGAGAGTGAAGGAAAACTGCTTAAGCCTAGCGCTTCTAAAAGAAACTGCTACCGAAAGTATCTCAGAATGTGCGCGCTGGTCGATAAAATTCAAGCGGAGCGCGTTGCCGACCAGAGGCTACTTGCTAAGCCGTTTCTGACAACCGTGTACGAAGTGATTTCCTGACCGGAAAATTTCCTCACGCTTAGAAAACTGTGCCGTTTGTAGGTTTCGGCTCCGATTCCCTTTTGTCGGCGGCGCGCTTTCTACCGCCACCCTTCGCAATTGCCCTAAGAAAATAGGACAGCTGCGTCAGCGAGGTCAAACCAGTTAAACCCCCTATCTGGTTGAACCCTTTATCTTTCGCCTGCTACCGTTATAGACCACGATGTTTTTGTTCGCGGCGGCCCTAGTATTACAGCCGCAGTTATCTAGCATAGCGCCGTTGCCGACGGCGATAATGACACAACTTTGCCCTAAACTGATGCCGTCGTCGCCACATTGACCAAGCCAATACAAACGTTTGCCGAACT
>JAABUN010002902.1_pt1 | contig 28447 bp, 28 predicted proteins | sample 5559311 | NCBI WGS metagenome assembly JAABUN01 (sample SAMN10711877, study PRJNA513370) | rock metagenome | isolation source: Antarctica rocks | place: Antarctica: Victoria Land, Siegfried Peak sud
CCTCGCCGCGATCGATCACGGGCTCTCAAACGCCCGCGTCGAAGCGATCAACACCCAGATCCAGATGCTCACCCGCCGCGCCTTCGGCTTCCACACCCCCCAAGCCCTGATCGCCCTGACGATGCTCAGCCTCAACGGCCTCTGCCCACCCCTCCCCAGGTGAAAACAGCATTCACCCGACCCACGGAAACGTCAGGAGACCCCGATTTCTCCGAGCCCGACCGCGACCGTGGCGCGGATGGCCGCCTCACGGACGGCGACGGCGACCTGTCGGCTCGTGTCCTCGATCGTCGGCCGGTGAGGAGCACCTCGTAGTGAGCGATGGCATGGCGCCCCGCTCTCGGCGCCGGACCGCTCCGAGCCGAGCTCTCACCCCGACGGGGCAGGCGGCAGGCGCAAGACGAACCGGCCGCCCTCGGCGTACGGGTCGAGGACCAGGTCCCCGCCCATCTGCCGTGCCAGCTCGCGACCGATCGCCAGGCCGAGCCCGAAGCCCGCGCTCGTCGACGCGTCAGCACCGCGCTCGAAGCGCTCGAAGATCCGCTTGCGGTCGCCGGCCGCGACGCCCCGCCCCGCGTCGACGACGGCGAGGGATGGCCACCCGTCCGCGTCCCGCTGGGCCTCGACGCCGATCTCGGTGCCGGCCGGCGCGTGGCGGACCGCGTTGTCGGTGAGGATCCGCAGGATCTGCATGACCGCGCCGGGGTCGGCGACCGCCCACACCTCGCGCTCGACCTCGGAGGCGACCTCGAGCCCCGCCGCACGGGCGCGATCGTCGAACTCGCCGGCGATCCCGGCCGCGGCCTCGCCGAGCTCGATCAGCTCGGTCCGCAGCGCCACGCCCGCATCCATGCGGCTGAGGTCGAGCAGCTCCGCGGCCAGGTCGGAGAGGCGTTCGGCCTGAGCCTCCGCGCGCTCTGCCTGCACGCGCGCGTCCGGGACGTCGGCGGGCTCCTCGAGATCGCCGCGGAGCAGGTCGAGCATGACCAGCAGCGAGGCCAGCGGGGTCCGCAGCTCGTGCGAGGCCGTCGCCACGAACGACTTGCGCGACTGCTCCTGCTCACGCAGGCGCCGCTGCATCTCGGCGAAAGCGCGGGTGAGGTCGCCGACCTCGTCCCGGCGCTCGTCGGCTTTGACCTCGGCGACCGGGCCGATCTCCGCGACGCGCAGCGCCGTGTCCCGGAGGTCCCGGAGCCGCCGCGCGAGCCCCGAGGAGAGCGTGAAACCAAGCAGCAGTGCGACCAGCAGGCTGATCGCCGCGGCGATCTCGAACTCCCGGCGCACGACCGTGGCGGCCTCTCGCGCGTCGTCCAGCGGCTTGCGCAGCGCGAGCCCGTAGGCGGCGCCGCCGATGCTCACGGGGACCGCCACCCGCGCCTCGCCCTCGCCTTCGCTCCCGTCGATGCCGCTACTCGACCCTCCGCCGTTAGCAGTCCGTGCGCCGTCGGGAAACCGTTCGCTCGCGTCGGGGTCGGTGGTGGCCACGATCCGGCCGGCCCCGTCGACGAGCGCGGCGTCACCCCCGATCGAGCGCCGCACCGTGCGAAGAGCCCGGGCGAGCCGCGGGTCGCTCGCCGTCAGCGCGTCCGGCGGGAGCTCGGCGATCAGCGTGGCGTTGTCGCGGCCGGCCTGGGCGAGCGTCCCGATTTCGTCGTCGCGGAGCTGGCGATCGAGCGGCGCGAGGAGCGCGAGGGCGACGATCCCGAGCGTGACCACCGCCACCAGCGCGAGCGCGGCGGCCATCCGGCCACGGACGCCGCTCACGAGGGCTCAGGCACGGTCGGTCGATCGGGGCTCAGGGCGCATGGATGCGGTAGCCGGCGCCGCGCACGGTCAGCAGGAGCTCCGGCGCCTCCGGGACGCGTTCGAGCTTCTCGCGGAGGTGGCGGACGTGGACGTCGATCGCGCGGGGGTCGCGGTAGGTCGAGTCGCCCCAGATCGCCTTCAGGAGCTCCTGCCGGCTCTTGAGGAGCTCGGGCTCGAGCATCAGCGCGTGCAGCAGCTCGAACTCCGAGAAGGTCAGCGAAACCGGCTCGCCGTCGCGGCGGACCTCGCGACGCCCCGCCTCGAGCGTGATCGAGCCGACCGCGAGCACCTCGCTGCCCAGCGCCTGCGGACCCGCGCGGCGCAGCACCGCCTTGATCCGGCTGCGCAGCTCGACCGGGCGAAACGGCTTGACGATGTAGTCGTCGGCGCCCGCTTCCAGCCCGAGCACTGCGTCGGCCTCCCCGTCGCGGGCGGTGAGCATGATGATCGCCACCACGTTGCGGCGGCGGCGCAGCTCGCGGCAGACCTCGTAGCCGTCGGGGCTGTCGGGGCCGAGGCCGACGTCGAGCAGCAGCACGTCGAAGCGCTCGGTGGAGGCGCGGTCGATCGCCGACCGGCCATCGGCGACCGCGAGCACGCGGTGCCCCTCACGCTCGAAGGACTGCCGGAGCGCCTCGCGGAGCTCGGACTCGTCGTCGCAGATGAGCATCTCGAGCCTCACGAGCGCGAGGCTACCGAGGCGGCCGCAGGCCCCTGGGGCATCGGGGTCGCCTCGCTGAGCCGGGCCTGCGCCGGAGCCAGCCGCCAGGCGGCCAAGCCGACGAGCACGAGCGCCCCTGCGTGCAGCGTGGCGGTGAGCGGGCTCGACCCGAGCGGTTCGGCGAACACCACGAGGCCGCCGAGGATCGCCGTGAGGTTCGTGGCCGCGGTCATCAGCGCGATCACCGCCATCACCGATCCGAGCTGGAGCGCACGCTGGAAGCAGAAGAAGGCAGCGAGGCTCGCGACCACGACGCCCACGACCCAGGGGGAGCTCAGACCACCCACGAGGCTCCCGTGCGCTGCGGTGGTCGCCGCCTTGGTGGCCGCGTCGGCGGCTCCGTACAGGACACCCGCCGCCAGGCCGAGCGCGTGCGGGCGGCGGGTCGAGGTGCGAAGACCCGCAAGCGCGGCGGCGCCACCGGCGACGAGCACGAGGAACACGAGCATCGGTGTGACCGGAACCGCGGTGGCCCCCACCCCTCCCGCGCCGACGGCGAGCAGCGCCAGCGCGCCGCCCATCAGCACGACGGCAACGCGCTCAGATCGCGGGAGTGCTGATCGGGTGATGAGCGCCGCCAGCGGCACGGCGACCGCGAGCCCGCCGGCGGAGAAGGCCTGGACGAGCGAGAGCGGCGCGCGGGAGAGCGCGAGCACGTGGATCGCCCAGCCGAGCAGTCCGGCGAGCGTGCCGGCCAGCCAGAGCGGCGAGGCGAGGAGTCCTCGCAGCGTCGCGAGCGGCCGGGCGAGCGTGATCGCGGGGGACGCCTGAGACCCGAGGTGCTGGATCAGGTAGGACCCGTTGAGGAACAGCGATGCCAGCAGCGCGAGCGCGGCTCCGATGAGCAGCCCGGTGGTCATGTACCGGGTGCGGCGGACGGTCGGCCTGTCATGCAAGCTGGGGGCATTGCGGGTCCCTTCGGAGATGAGATGGCGTCCGACACGATGACCGCCGAGTGATAGGGCCGCATACGCGAAGTGTTCACGGCGCGTTAGGTGCCGCCGGCCATCGTGTGGGACGTGGTCATGCTCCGTGGTCCGCCCGCCCCTAACGTGAACCCAACCGAAGCGCACCTGCACCCAACTCCCGCCGCGTGAGGATCGGCCCATGCAGACCGCCGCCGAGATGACCGCGATGCTCGAGCACGACGAGGAGCACTGGTGGTACCGGGGTGGCCGGAGGGCCATCCGGGCCGAGCTCGACCGCCTCCCCCTGCGTCCGGACCACGAGGCCCCCGTCGCGGCCGAGGCACGCTGGCTGGCCGGCGGGGGCCGCCTCACGTGCGGCCTCTCGCTGCTGGCCGTCCTGCGCAAGACGGCGCGGTAGGGGGAGCCGGTGCTTCACCATTGCCGCATGTGGTTCTCCGTTCGTCCGTCGCTCCTGCTGCCGATCCTGGCGGCGGTCGTCCCGCTCGCCGGCTGCGGGGGCGGCTCCTCGTCGGCTCCCGCCGCCGGGGCGAGCGCCGCGGCCACCACGTCGGCCGGGACCACGTCCGCGGCGCGCCCCGCCCCGGCCCGCCCCGGCGCGCGGCTCCGGGCGAGCACCGTCGGCCGGCTCCCGGCGCCGGTCCAGCTGCCCGCCGTCGCCCGGCACGGCTCCGCCCTCCTGATGATGGGTGGGCTGAACGCGGCCGACGGCTCGGTGGCCGACATCGTCCGGGTCACCCCCGGCGGCAAGGCCAGGCTGATCGGCCGGCTGCCCGAGGCGCTGCACGACGCGGCCGCCGTGACCGTGGGCGGCAGCACGCTGTTCATCGGCGGCGGTAACGCGGGGGCGGGCAAGGACGCGGTGCTGCGCGTGCGCTCCGACGGGAGCACTACGAGCGAGCCGTCGCTCCCGGCCGGCGCCTCGGACGTCGCGGCCGCCGCCGTCGGCGACACCGCCTACGTCGTCGGCGGCTACACCGGCACGGTGCCGCTGCGCTCGATCTTCGCGGTGCGACCCGGCCGGAAGGTCCGGGTGGTGGGCGAGATGCCGCGGCCGCTGCGCTACGCGGCCGTGGCCGCGGTGGACGGCGCCGTGCTGATCGCCGGCGGCACCTCGGGGGTGACCGCGCGCCGGGAGATCCTGCGCTTCGACCCGGGCACCGGGAAGGTGCGGGTGATCGGGAAGCTCCCGCAGGCCACCACGCACGCGGCCGGGGCGGTGCTGGGCGGCGGCTTCTACGTCCTCGGCGGCCGGGGCGACGGCTTGGCCACCCAGCGCCGCACGATCCTCGCGGTCGATCCGCGCACCGGCCGGGCACGCCCGGCCGGCCGGCTGCCGCAGGCGCTCTCCGACCTCTCCGCCGCCTCGTTCCCGACCGCGGTCACGGTGGTCGGGGGGCGGGACGCGCAGGGCGGCGTGCACGACGAGATCCTGGCGCTCCGGGCCATCCGATGAGCCCCGTCGTGCGCCGCTGCATGCCCCTTCTGGGCGCTGCTCTCGTGCTGGCCGGATGTGGCGGGAAGACGTCGCGGCCCGAGGCCCGCAGCGGAGCGAGCGGCGCCACCGCCGCGACCCACGGGGGCAGCATCCTCTCCCGGCTCTCACGCGGCGCCGGTGCCTCGAGCGGCGCCTTCGCGCAGCTGACCTCCGGGCCGCTCATGAGCACCGATCAGGCGCGGCTCGCGGTGAAGGACATCCCGAAGCCGGGGCGAGTCCCGGCGCTGCTGGACCGGCGCGACGTCTACGCCGCGGGCCGGCCCGGGGCACTGAGCCCGGCGGTGAAGGGCGACCCCGCGCGAGTCTACGTGCCGAACTCGATGGACGCGACCGTCGACGTCGTCTCGCAGCGGACGGCGAAGGTCGTCGGCCACTTCGCGGTCGGGAAGCTCCCGCAGCACGTGGTCCCGTCGTGGGACCTGAAGACGCTTTGGGTCACCAACGACCTCGGGAACTCGCTGACCCCGATCGACCCGAAGACCGGCAAGCCCGGCAAGCCGGTCCCGGTCGACGACCCGTACAACCTGTACTTCACGCCGGACGGGCGGCGGGCGATCGTCGTGGCCGAGGCGCTGAAGCGGCTCGACTTCCGGGCACCGCACTCGATGAGGCTCATGCACGCCCTGCCGGTCCCGGACTGCCCCGGGGTCGACCACATGGACCTGACGCGGGACGGTCGCTACGGCCTCTTCTCCTGCGAGTTCGGGGGCCGGATGATCGTCGTCGACATGCGCAGCGAGAAGGTCGTCAAGCGGGTCGAGCTGCGCACGGGGGCGATGCCGCAGGACGTGAAGCTCTCCCCGGACGGCAAGACGTTCTACGTCGCCGACCAGGCCTCAAACGGCGTGTGGCTCATCGACGCCCGGCGCATGAAGCGCCTCCGCCTCCAGCCGACGGGCCTGGGCGCCCACGGCCTCTACCCCTCCCGCGACAGCCGGAAGCTGTACGTCTCCAACCGTCGCGAGGGGAGCGTCAGCGTGATCTCGTTCAGGACACGTAGGCCGGTCGCCAAGTGGCGGATCCCCGGCGGCGGGAGCCCCGACATGGGCGGGCTCTCCGCCGACGGGCGGGTGCTCTGGCTCACCGGCCGCTACGACGCGGCGCTCTACGCGATCTCCACGCGGACCGGCAAGCTGCTGCACAAGGTGAAGCTCGGAAACGGGGCCCACGGCGCCGCCGTGTGGCCGCAGCCCGGCCGCTACTCCGTCGGGCACACCGGCATCCTGCGCTGAGGGGAGCCCGCGTCGAGATCGCTGCGCACGTCAAGCTCCGCGGGCCCCGAACTGCTCCGCGGCCCAGCGGATCATCGCCGGGGTCTGCGAGCGCCACAACCGCCAGTCGTGGCGGCCGGGGAGCACGCGGGTGGTGACCCGCGCGCCCGCCCGTCGGAGCGCGGCGACGAACGGGGCGAGCTGGCCGATGTCGCGGTCGGAGGCGCCGCCGTACAGCTTGGCGGCGAGCGGCAGCTTCGCGATGGTCGCCCGAAGGTTCGCGGCCTGCGCCAAGGGGCTGTCGGCGCGGAGTCTCGCAGGAGAGGCCGAGGCGAACACGCCGGTCGGCGTCTGGGTGTAGTACCCCGACCAGGCCTCGAACGCGGAGAACGTGTCGAGGTGGTGGAGCGCGATGTTGGCCGCGGCGTACGCACCGGCGGAGTTGCCGGCCAGGAGCCGGTGCTCGCGGTCGGCGATCGTCGGCAGGCGCCCGTCGACCTCGCGGACGACGTCGGTGACGAAGCCCTCGTAATTCCCGCGCGCGGTGTCGGCCCACTCGGTGTCGCCGATCAGCGACCCGTCGCGGCCGTCGGGCATCACGACGATGAACGGCTGGATCCTCCGCCGGTGGACGAGCGTGTCCATCCGGACGCCGAGCGCGCCGACGTCGATGAACAGGCGCGGCCAGCCCGGGCTGCCGTGGAGGAGGTACATGACGCCGTAGCGGCGACCGGCTCCCGGCTGGAACCCCGGCGGTAGATAGACATCGAAGCTCCGCTCCTCGCCGAGCGCGGCGGAGCGGAACGACATCTGGACGAGCTTGCCGGCCGTGACGCCCGGGGGGTCCCTCGGCGGGGGGAAGCCCCGGTACTGGTAGTAGTCCGTGGCATACGCCCACGCCCCATAGCCCCCGAACGCGAGCCAGAGCACGACGATCGCGCCGGCCAGGCGCCTCATGCTCGGTGGCGCCGTGCGGGCGCCTGGGTGCTCGTCGTCGCCTGCCTGCCGGTGGCGACGGGTTGGCTGTACCTGCTCCGGAATGCGGGCGTGCTCGACCTCGGTCCGGACGTCCGCGGAGCGCTCCCGCTCCAGCAGCTCGCCGGCGACGACGGGCAGCCGCTCGCCCGGCTGCTGCTCGTGTGGCTTCCGGCCGGAGCGCTAGGAGCCGCCGCGCTCGCGACCTCACGCCTTCCGCCTTCCGGGCGTGTCCTCGCGGTCGCCGGGATCGCGGCGATCGTGCTCCTGCTCGCCGGCGCGGTCTCCGACGCCGCCGCGATCTCCGATCCGGTCACGAGCCATCTCTCCGCGCAGCTCACGCGGCCGGGGACGCTCGTCGCCGTCGGCCTGATCGCCGCGGGTGCCGCCGCGGTCCTCGCGTCGGGCTCAAGCCGCACGGCGGCCACGGGGCAGGGGGCCGACCGCCCGGCGTAGGCACGCGAGCTCGACGAGGGCGCGGAGCACCACCCGGGGATCGGCGCCGCTGGAGCGCCCGGCGACGCGGGGGCGGTGACGGACCCCGATCTCCTCGATCCGAGCCCCGGCCGCGAGCGTCTTGACCAGCAGCTCGGTCGAGATCGCCGCCCCGCCGCAGCTGAGCCCCGCGTCGACCAGCAGCTCGCGCCGGATCAGCTTGAACGCGCAGTCGACGTCGCGCATCGGCAGCCGGAACACCGTGGTGACGAGCCGGTTCCACAGGGCCGCGTTGAGCCTGCGGTGCAGCCCGTCGCTCCGCAGGACCCGCCAGCCGACGACGAGCTCCGCGTCGCGGGTCGCGGGCACGAAGTCCTCGAGCGCCCGTAGGTCGAACTGGAGGTCGGCGTCGGTGATGAGCACCCAGCCCAGGCGCGCGGCCTCGATCCCGGTCCGCAGCGCCGCGCCGTAGCCGCGGTTGCCCGGGTGCAGCAGGAGCCGGACGTGCGGGTCACGCTCGGCGAGCTCGGCCGCCACCCGTGCGGTCCCGCCGGAGCTGCCGTCGTCGACCACGATGACCTCGTACTCGTGCGCGCAGCGGGCCGCCGTGGCCAACGCGGCGCGAACCGCGCGGGCGACATTGGCCTCCTCGTCGACGCAGGGCAGCACGACGGAGAGCCCGGGGAGCGCCTGCGGCAGCCGATCGAGCGGCCGGGTCGACCGGCTGCCGCGCTCGACCCCACGGCGATCGTCGGCCGCACGGCCGGTGGAGTCTTGATTCGAGATGAGCTCGGGGTGCGACAACGTGGTCCTTTCGAGAACTGACGTGTGGTCTGCTACCCATGTTCGCCTCCCCGGTGTTGCGAACCGAGGCCGTCGTGTTGGGAAGCGATTTGGACCCGGCCTTCCGTCGCTCACCCGCCGCCGTCCGGGCGCAGACGGTACCCCGCCCGGCGCACCGTCTCGAGGCTCTCGACGTCGAACGGCCTGTCGATCTTCTCGCGCAGGTAGCGCACATAGACGTCGACGACGTTCGAGCGGTTCTCGTAGTCGGAGTTCCACACCGCCTCGAGGAGCTGGAAGCGATCCAGGACATCGCCCGGGCGTCGCATGAACGCCTCGAGCAGCGCGAACTCCTTGGCCGACAGGGAGATGTCGGTGCTCCCGCGCCAGACCCGCAGGCTCGTGGGCTCGAGATGCAACTCGCCCGCCGAAAGGACGACGGCTCGCTCGATCCGCCCCCGGCGCCCCAGCGCGTGAATGCGCGCGACGAGCTCCGTCAGCGAGAAGGGCTTGGTGAGGTAGTCGTCGGCGCCGCCGTTGAGGCCGGCGACGCGATCCTCCACGGCGTCCCGCGCAGTGAGCAGCAGCACCGGAGCCCACACGCCCGCGGCGCGCAGGCGTCTGCAGGTCTCGAACCCGTCGATCCCCGGCAGCATCACGTCGAGGACGATCGCGTCGTAGTCCGTCGCGGCGGCCATCCAGAGGGCGTCCTCGCCCCGGATGGCGACGTCGGGGGTCAGGCCGCTGCCGCGAAGCCCCCGGTGGAGGAGGCCGGCCATCTTGACCTCGTCTTCGACGATGAGCACGCGCATGGTTGCGCCTGATGCTGCCTCACGCAGGTGAGGGTCACATGAGAACGCGGGAGACCAGGCGACGGTGACGGCGGCCCCAACGGGCCGCCGTCGCGCGTCGCTCAGGGCGGGCTACCGCTGGGCGGTGACCTCGTCTGCGTGTCCGCCGGGGCCGTCGCCGCCGGGCACCTCCGAGCCGGACTCGCCGGCCGCGTCGGCCTTGTCGTTCGGGCCGGCGACGTCGGCCGCGTCGGCCTTGTCGTTCGGGCCGGCCACGTCAGTCTTGGCGTCGGCCTTGTCGTTGGGGCCGGCGACGTCAGCCTTGGGCGTCGCCGTCGTGGTGACGGCCGCCGGCTTGACGGCCGGCGAGGAAGCGGCGTTGGCGATCGCCACGCCGCCGATGCTCAGCGTCAGCAGCGCGAGCAGGCTCGCGGCGCTGGTGCGGATGTGCTTGATCGAGAACATGGTAGGTGCCTTTCGTGAGGGGGAGTGGTCCAGCACCAGGCAAGCTAGGCAGCGGTCGTGAGGCACCCGTGAGGCGGTGAGGCGGGGATGAGACCGGCCGGTCAGCCGCCGGCGGGAGGCGCATCTGGCAGGGTCATCCAGACCTCCCCCCGCAGCGGATCGCCCGGCTGGTTGGCCGCCTGCGCGTGGCCGCCGTGGGCGGCGGCGATGGCGGCGACGATCGAGAGCCCGAGCCCCGCGCCGCCGCGCCCGCGGGCGTGATCGATGCGCGAGAAGCGATCGAAGGCGTGCTCGAGGAAGTCCGGGGGAAAGCCGGGCCCCTCGTCGGTCACCCGCAGCACCGTCGCGGCACCGTCGTCGCGCGCCTGCAGGTGCACGTCCCCGTCGGAGTAGCGCAGCGCGTTGTCGACCAGGTTGCCGATCGCCTGCTCGAGGCGTAGCTGATCGCCGGTGAGCACGGTCGACAGCTCGGCGTCGACGTGGATGCGACGCCCGGCGTCGTCCGCGCGCTGGGTGAAGCGCGCCCGGACGCCGTCCAGGATCTCGACGGCCGGGATGCGCGCCGACCGCACCGGGAGGCGGCCCTCCTGGGAGCGGGCGATCACCAGCAGGTCCTCGGCCAGCTGGGTGAGGCGGTCGGTCTCCTCGGCGGCCGAGCCGATCGCGAGCTGCAACTGCTCGACCGACTGCCCCTCCTGATGGGCGAGCTCGAGCTCGGACTTCAGGATCGCCAGCGGCGTGCGGAGCTCGTGGCTGGCGTCCGCGACGAACTGGCGCTCGCGCTCGAACGCGCTCTCGAGCCGCTCGAGCATCACGTTGAGCGTCTCGCCGAGACGATGGACCTCGTCGTGGGCGGTGGGCAGCGGAAGCCGGCGCCCGGGCCGACCGGCGGAGATCTCGGAGGCCCGCCTGCGTATCGACTCGATCGGCCTCAGCGCCCCGGCCGCTGTCGCGTAGCCCGCGAGAGAGGCCAGCACCAGGGCGATGGGGAAGCCGAGCACAAGCAGGCCGGCCAGCGCCCGCAGCGCCTCGTCCCGGCTTTCCAGCGAGGTGCCGACGACGACGATCACCGGCCGCTGGTCGGCGCCGGTGGCGGGAACGCCCAACAGCCGTGCCTCGCCGCCGAGGGGAGGCCGGCTGGAGTCGAGCAGGGTGGCGCCCACTCCCGCGCGGGCGAGGGCTGCTCCATCGAGGAGCGCGCTGCGGGAGAGCCCCGGGCTGGAATCGATCACGCGGCCCTGCAGGTCGAGGACCTGAGCGAAGCTCTGGTCGGCTCCTCGACCGGACCGCAATCCCGCATCGGCCTCGCGGACCAGCGCGCTGATGTCCGCCGCGCGCGACCGGAGCCCCTGATCGACCGTCTTGTCGAGGTCGGATTGCAGCGTGAAGTAGATGAACAGGCCCAGCCCGGTCAGCAGCACCGCGATCGCGGCGCTGAAGGCCAGCGTCATCTTCAGGCGGATGCCCAGGCGGTCCATCACGCGACGCGGTCGCAAGTTGTGCGGGGTCTCTCTCGGGGGGCCGACGACGCGAGGCTACCCGCCGATGTACCCAGCCGCCCATCGGCACCCGAACACGCACACGAGATCCCAACAGTCCGCTCGCATCCGGCAACAGGGGGGTCCGCAGGATGCGGCCCATGTCAACCACCCACACCGCAGAGCCCGGCGCCCACCCCGCCCGGCCCACCGCCCGCCAGATGCTCAACAAGGTGCCGGAGGTCACCGTCTACTTCTGGATCATCAAGATCCTCTGCACCACCGTCGGCGAGACGTTCGCCGACTACCTGAACGTCAACCTCGGCTTCGGCCTCAACAACACCACCTACGTCATGGGCGCGATCCTCGTCGCCGTCCTCGCCTACCAGTTCCGCCTGCAGAAGTACGTCCCGTCGATCTACTGGCTTGCTGTTGCCCTGATCAGCGTCTTCGGCACCCTGATCACCGACAACCTCACCGACAACTTCGGCGTCTCGCTGTACGCGAGCACGTTCGCCTTCGCGATCCTTCTCGCCCTGACCTTCGCGGCCTGGTTCGCCAGCGAGAAGACCCTGTCGATCCACTCGATCTTCACGAGCAAGCGTGAGGGCTTCTACTGGCTGACCGTGCTCTTCACCTTCGCCCTGGGCACCGCCGCCGGCGATCTCATCGCGGAGAAGATCGGCCTCGGCTACTGGAAGTCGGCGCTGGCCTTCGCGGCGGTCATCGGGATCATCTATCTGGCCCACCTGAAGTTCCGGCTCGGAGCGATCCTGGCCTTCTGGCTGGCCTACATCCTGACCCGCCCGCTCGGCGCGTCGATCGGCGACTACCTCTCCCAGGCCAAGGACGCCGGCGGCCTGGCGCTCGGCACCACGGTCACCAGCGTGATCTTCCTGGTGGCGATCGCGACGGTGGTGACCTACCTCAGCATCACGAGGCGCGACCAGATCGAGGCGCAGCACCCCGAGGCCTGACCATCCACCACCCACAGAACGGCCTCGCCGCCCCAGCCCGGGCGGCGGGCGCCGTTCTCCTCCCCCACCCACCACTCACCGACAGGCTGACCGTGTCCCCCACCCCCGTGATCCCCGCCCCGCTCGTCTGGCCTGCCCCCGCCCGCCCGACCGGCCCGACGTCGGCTGCGACCCGGCGCGAGGAATGGCTTCCGCCTGTGGCCGCCTCCGCGGCGGGGCTCGTCGGCGCGGTGAACGTGCTCTCGGCCGTCGCGCCCGCGGACGCGGGACGATCACGGCTGCTCTCCGCCCTGGCCCCTGAGCTTCTCGTGGGCGCGACGTCCCTCGCGATGCCCGCAGGGCTCGCGCTCGTGGGCGTGGCGTTCTTCCTCGGAGCGCGGCGCGAGCGGGCTCAGCGGCTCGCGGTCGGCCTCCTGCTCGTGCTCGCGCTGCTCGACGTGGTCAAGGGCCTGGACGTGGTCGAGGCCGCGGCGAGCCTTGGGCTCGCCGCGCTCCTCATCCGTGGCCGTGCCGCCTTTCGGGTCAAGCACGAGCAGGGAGCGCTCCCGCGGGCCGTGGCCACGGTCGCGATCCTCGCCGTGGCGGGACTCGCCCTCGGTGTCACGCTCGTTTCGGCCACGATCCATTGGGCGACGCCCGACCCGACGACCGCGAGCGTCGTGCGCGAGGCGCTCGGCGGCCTCAGCATGACCGGCGGCCCGCTGCGCTACTCCGGCCCGGCGGAGTGGGTGCCCGGCGCGCTGGGGATCATCGGGGCGCTGTGGGGAGCGCTGGCCGGCTCGATGCTGGTGCGCCCCTTGTCCGCCTCGTGCGTCCCGTGCCCCGCGCCGGAGAAGGCGGCGGACATCGTGCACCGCTACGGGACGGACACGCTCAGCGGCTTCAAGCTCCGGCACGACGTGCCACAGATGTTCTCGCGCGACGGCCGGGCGTTCGTCGCCTACCGCATCGAGAGTGGCGTGATGCTGCTCTCGGGGGATCCGGTCGGTCCTGCTCCCGCCACCGAGGGGTTGCTCGGCGACGCCGTCTCCTTCGCCGCCGATCACGGGCTGAAGCTGGCGTCGATCGGCGCCAGCGAGGAGTTCTCGATGCTCGCGGCGCGCGTGGGCGGGCTGCGACGCGTCTACATCGGAGACGAGGCGATCGTGGACACGGCGACCTTCACGCTGGAGGGCCGGGGCATCCGGAAGGTCCGGCAGGCGGCCACGCGTCTGACCAAGGCCGGGTACACCGTCGAGGCGCGGACCGTCGCGGACCTGCTTCGCGTCGAGCTCGAGGAGCTCGAGAACGTCTCGGCCCGGTGGCGCGACGGCACCCCCGAGCGGGGCTTCACGATGGTGATGGACCGCATCGACAACCCGTCGCTGCCCGATGCGCTCGTGGTGGTCGCCCGCGACGCGGACGGCCGCGCCCGCGGGTTCCTGCACTTCGTGCCCGCCTACGGGCGGCCCGTCCTGTCGCTGAGCTTCATGCGCCGCGATCGCGACACCCCCAACGGCCTGACCGAGTTCCTCGTCGTGCACGCCATCGCGCTGACGCGCGCTCGCGGGATCGCCGAGCTCTCGCTGAACTTCGCAGCCTTCGGGCGGTACCTGCGCGCGCCCGAGAGCCGGACGCAGCGCGTCTTCGGCGCGCTCGCCCGCCGCGGTGATGCCCGCTTCCAGATCGACAGCCTCTACCGCTTCAACGCGAAGTTCTCACCGCGCTGGCAGCCGCGGTACCTGCTGTTCACCGGGTACACCAGCCTGCCCCGTACCGCCCTGGCCGCCCTCTGGACCGAGGGCCAGCTGCCGCGGCTGCCCGTCGCCGCACTGCTGAGCGGCCCGAGCGCGCCGGTGAGCGCGGTGCCGCGATGATCACCCGCTCCCGCCGCGTCGCCGCTTCGGGCAGACTCCGAACCGTGCCCCTGGTCGTCTTCGCACTCGCCAGGGTGATCTCGGTGCTGGCTGTCGTGGTCCTCGCGACGCTGGTGATCTTCGACGCGCGGGCCGAGCGCTTCACCGCCGGCCGCACGCCCGCGCAGTTCAGCGCGCGGCTGGACCCAAGCCTGCTGCTCGACTACGACCAGACGATCGGGATCGCCCACAACGCCGGTGACGCGCTGCGACCGGCGACCGAGGCAGTGGCCTACGGCGTCGATGGGATCGAGATCGATGTGCGCTCGACCGGCAGCGAGCTGTACGCCTCGCACGACGCGCCGGTCAGGTCTCTCGAGGATCTCGTCTTTCGGGGACCCACGCTCCAGCGGGCGTGGGACATCGCCTCGCTGCGCCCCACGGTGCTGCTGCATCTCAAGGAGCGCTCGCCGCGATACCTGCGCGCGGTGCATGCGTTCCTGGCCTCGCACCCGCTGCGGCGCGTGATCGCGCAAACCGGCGACCCCGGAACCCTCCGGGTGTTGGCCCGGACCGATCCGCAGGTGACGCGGCTGCTGCTCATCCTCAGTCCGAAGGACCTCGGCCGGCTGCGTCGCGACCGCGGCCTGCTGCGCCTGGTGGACGGAGTCAGCGTTCGCGACCGCCTGCTCACCCCGCAGGTCCTCGCCGGGTTCGAGCGCCAGCGCCTTGAGACCTTCGCCTGGGTCGTCAACGACGAACGCAGGATGAACGAGCTCATCCGCGCCGGCCTCGACGGCCTGATCACCGAGCGCCTGGACATCATGCGGCTTCTGGGCAGCGGGACGGAGGTCGCGCGATGAGTCGTACGCCGATGACCTCGCGCCGGGCGCTCCGCGCAGCGTTCATCGCCGTCGCGCTGCTGTCGGCAGTCGCGTTCGCGGCGGCGAACTTCGTGCTGGTCGACGTTCGGCTGCTCACCGTCGGCTTCACGACCAGGCTGGCGTGGGCGGTCCTCGCCCCGGTCGCGGTCGCCTTCGGCGCGGGAGTGCTCTGGGCCCGGAGCCACGACGGCGCGCGGTCCCCGAGGCGGTCGGCCGATCGCAACGCGCCCTCAGCGCCGGGCGAAGAGGCACCCCGCTGACCGCAGCGGGACTCCCGGGAGTCGCACCGGCGAACGCGGCGTCCCGCCGGAGCGGCGGCGCCCCATCGCGTCGGACGCAGGTGGATGGTCCTACCGCCGGCGCGACGGGACAGGGATCCGCGGGATCAGCCGCGGCCGCGCCCGCCAGGCGCTCTGCATGCGCTGGCCGACCGTGGAGGCGCCCTGGGTCCGGCGCGGGTCGAGGCCCGCTCCGCACCAGGCGCAGCCGGCGGCGAAGGCGGTGACGCGCTCGCCGCAAGCGGGACAGACGTGGGGGCCGGATCGGGGGGTGGACATAGCGGAGCTCCTCGGTTTGCGGTTGGTGTCCCAGGATCGCGAGCGGGGGTGAGAGCACCATGAGAGCGGCGCCGCCACCGCCCGGCTGCTCTCATCTCCCTCTCACGGCAACGCAGTAGACACCCGCCGTGCCGGTCCGCGGAGAATCTGCTTGACGATGACGTCAATCGTGTCGCCGGTCGGCAGGGAGCACCTCGGCGCGCCGGCCCGGGGAGAACGGCTGAGTCCACTGGGGCTCGCGTCGCTGGCGCTCACCGCCGCCCTCGCGGTCACCTGGGTGATCCTGCAGCCGGCCACCGCCGACCTCGCCGCTCAGGTGTACCGGACCGAGCTCTATCAGCGCTCGGGCTGGAGCCTGGTGGATACCGGCTGGTTCGGCGGGCACTCCCTGCTCGCCTACAGCCTGCTGACGCCGCAGCTCATGGCGACGCTCGGCGTCGGGGCCAGCGGGCTGCTCGCCGCCACCGTGACGAGCGTCGCGTTCTCGCGGATCGCCCGGAGCGTGCGGCCGGACCGATGGGTCTGGGCGACCGCCTGGGTGGCGTGGGCGGCAACGGCCGACCTGCTCGTGGGCCGGGTCACCTATGCGACCGGTCAGGCCTTCGCGGTCCTCGCCGTCCTCGCGCTGCTGCGCAGACGGCAGCCGGTGGCGTGCCTGCTGGCGGCGCTGGCGGCGGCGGCGAGCCCGGTGGCCGGCGTCTTCCTGGGCTTTGCGGCGATGGTCTGGTGGTGGGTGGAGCGACGCCCGGGAGCGCTGGCCATGGCGGCGAGCGCGGCCGGTGTGACGCTCGCCGTCGTCCTGCTCTTCGGCGACGGCGGGAGCCAGCCCTACGGCGCATCGGCGGCGATCGCGGTCTCGGTGGCCGCCGGCCTCTGGCTCGTCGTGTCCCGTGAGGAGCGCCTGGCGCGGTGCGCGCTCGGCGCCTACGCCGCTGCCGTCGGGGCCAGCTGGGCGCTGCCGACTGCGATGGGGAGCAACGTCGCCCGGCTCGGAGTGGCCTTCGCGGTCCCGGTGATGCTCCTGTCGCGCCGCCGTCTCCCCGCTCCGGTCGTCGGGATGGTCGTCGCCGTCGCGGGGGCGTGGCTCGTCTTCGCGCCGGTCACCGAGGTCCGAAAGACGGTCGACGCCCCGGAGGCCGGCGCCGCCTTCTACCGGCCGCTCCTCGCGGAGCTCCGACGGCGCGGGGCGAGCGGTGAGCGCATCGAGGTGGTCCCCAGCGCGACGCGGTGGGAGGCGGTGCAGGTCCCGCCGCAGCAGCCGCTCGCTCGGGGCTGGGCCACGCAGATCGACCGTGCCCGCAACCCGCTCTTCTACGCGCCCGGGCTCACCCAGGAGCACTACGTGCAGTGGCTCCGGGAGAACGCGGTCAGCTACGTCGCCCTCTCGGCCACCCCGCGGGAGCGATGGGGTCAGGAGGAGGAGGCGCTCCTCGAGCGCGGGGTCGCCGGACTGCGCCGCGTCTGGAGCTCGGGCGACTGGAGGCTCTACGCGGTCGTCGCGTCCGAGCCGCTGGCCGGTGGGGCGCGCGTCAGCCTCATGCGCGGCAACGAGATCCGCCTGGAGGCGAAGCGCCGGGGGACCGTGGTGCTGCGCGTGCGTTGGTCTCGGTTCTGGGCCGCCGGTCCGGGCGCCTGCGTCCGCCGTCGTGACGACGGGTTCATGGACGTCGTCGTGCGGCGACCGGGCGCGGTGACGCTGACGGCTTCTCCCCTCGCGCTGACCAGTCGCGGGACGCGGTGCGCGCTGGTCGCGACGGCACGATGACCTCCGGAGCCTCGGCGGGGTCGGCCGGCGCCCGAGTCTACGACCAGATCGAGTAAGGAAGTGTCCGAGAATAAGGTGAGTGTTTCGGCGACGGATCGTGGATGGCCGGGGCCGCACTTTTCCGAAGCCAGTACCGGTGGTACTGGCGAGGGATCGGGTGGTTCCGGGTGCCGCGAGACGGGGTCGAAACGCGCAACTCATTGGTGCACACTTCCTAAGCGAGCCGATCCTCGGTTCCGGCGTGGCGTGCGCGGCGGCCGGCCCGGTCGCGGTGCCGGTTGGGGACGCTCACGGTCCCCAACCGGCACCGGAGCTCGCGCACGCGGTCGGGAGTCCGCCCGCGCTCAGTGCGCGCCGGCGAGCCCGACGCGCTGGCCGCTCCTGCTGCCCGCCGCGAGCAGGAAGCCGTGTGGGGATCGTGTTCGGGCGCCGCGATAACGGGATGCCAACGTGCCGCCAAGGCCCGCCAACGCTTCGACCGGGAGGGTGGTCTTCGTGCTCCTCGACGAACCGACCGCCGCCGAACGGCTCCGCCGCGTGGCGCCCCCGCCGCCGGCCTGCGTCCGGCCGGATCCTCCTCGCCGACGCCGCGCCATGACCCGCTTCTCATCCGACCCTCATCTGCTTCCGGAAGGCTGACCACCGTGCTCGTCCCGATCCCCGCCAGCTTCGGCTATCCCCTCCTCGGCGCGCTCATCTTCGGCGAGTCGACCGGCCTCCCGCTTCCCGGCGAGACCGCCCTGATCACCGCGGGCGGCCTGGCCGCCGCCGGGCATCTCTCACTCCCCATCCTCATCGTCGTCGCGATCGTCGCCGCGATCACCGGCGACACCCTCGGCTACTTCGTCGGTCGCCGCCGGGGTCGGGCCTTCCTCCTGCGCGACGGGTTCCTCGCCGGCCACCGCCGCCACGCGGTCGCCCGGGCCGACCGGTTCTTCGCCGCCCACGGCACCCTCACCGTGTTCGCGAGCCGCTTCATCCCGGGCGTCCGGGTGGTCGCCGCCGTCATGGCCGGTGCCACGCAGATGCCCTGGCGCCGCTTCGCCCTGGCGAACACGCTGGGCGCGGTGGCCTGGGCGACGAGCGTGGCGAGCCTCGCCTACCTCCTCGGACCGGCCGGAGCGGCCACCCTCGCCGCCGCCGGACTGGGCCTCATGCCGCTCGCGGCCGGGCTGGCGTGGCTGAGGCAGCGGACGCTGCGCCGGCATGACACCGGCGCGCCGGCCCTGACGACCGTCTGAGGCCGCGGATGCTCGCGCGCCTGACCCCGCGCCGGGCCCGGCGGCTCGCCGCGGCGCTGCTCGCGGTGGCCGGTCTGGCCGACGTGCTCCTCGCCGCGGTGCCTCAGCACGGGCTCCGGCTGGGGTGGGACATCGTCCCCTCCTACGGCTGGCCGCGGTACCTGCTGACCGCCGCGGGAGCGCTCTGCCTCGGCCTCGCGCCCGGGGTGCTGCGCGGTCGCCGCGAGGCCCGCTGGGCCGCCGGGTTCGCGCTCGGAGCGTCGATGCTCGTCGCGATCGTGGCCGACGCCGACATCGCGGCGTTCCTGCCCTCCGCGTTGGCCGCCGGCGGGCTCCTGCTGGTCGGCAGGATGCCCGGCCGCGCCGACACGCGCCTCGCGGGCCGGGCGTTCCGCGACCTCCTCCTCGCGGAGCTCGCGGTCCTCGTCTACGCGACCGCCGGCCTGTACTTCCTCGTGCCGGACTTCCGCGAGGCCACCACGCTCGCCGCCGCGCTGAACGAGGGAATCCAGCTGATCTTCCTTCTGCCCTCCTCGGCGATCCAGCCGGCCACCGAACACGGGACCTGGTTCCTCGAATCGATCCGCTGGCTCTCGGCCCTCGCGGTGGGCATCGCCGCCCTCCGCGGGCTCGCCCCGGCGCTCGCCCACGCGGGCGCGCCGGACGATGCGGAGCGGGCGCGAGCGGTCCTCGACCGGTGGGGCAGCTCCACCCTCGCCCCGTTCCACCTCCAGTCCGACAAGCACTGGGCCTTCGCGCCCGACGGCGACGCGTTCGTCGGCTACGCGCGGTCCGGGACGAGCGCGGTCGCGCTCGGCGGCCCCGTCGGCGCCGCGGCCTCCCACGGCGCGGCGCTCGACGCCTTCCTCGCGACGTGCGAGCAGCACGGCTGGGCTCCCGGCTTCCATCTTCTCGACGACGCAGAGGCGGCGACGCTCACCGCACGGGGACTGCGCACGGTGAAGATCGGGGAGGAGGCGATCGTCGACCTCGAGACCTTCAGCCTGGCGGGGAAGACGATGAAGACGATCCGCAACACCCTGAGCCGGGCCGCGCGGGACGGAACCCGCGCGGAGGTCCTCCTTCCCCCGCACGACCGCGAGCTGACCCGTGAGCTCGCCGCGGTCTCCGGCGCCTGGCTCGCGAGCTCGGGCCACCGCGAGCGCGGCTTCTCGGTCGGCGGCTTCGACGCCGGTCGCATCGCCGCGCAGCCGGTCGTCGTCGTGCGCGCGCCCGAGTGGCGCATCCTGGCGTTCGCGAACGTGGAGCCGAGCTTCGCCGGCACCGCCGGCAACTTCGACCTCATGCGGCGCCTGCCCGACGCGCCGCAGGGCACCATGGAGCTGCTGTTTGTCACCCTCATGGACCACTTCCGCGCCACCGGCATGACCACGATGAGCCTCGGGCTCGCACCGCTCTCGGGGATCGACGGGGATGGTCCGCTGCCCGGGCTCCTGCGGCTCGCCCGGGAGCGGACGAGCTTCCTGAACTTCTCCGGGCTCGCCGACTTCAAGAGCAAGTGGCGCCCGGACTGGCAGCCGCGCTACTTCGCCTACGCGGCCGCCGCCGAGCTTCCTCGGGTCGCGGCGGCCACGGCGCTGGCCTCCGAACGGCCCGGCCGCGGCCCGACGGCCGACCGGCTCGCCGGACTCGCCCGACGGTACGCCGGGACCCTCGCGCTCGGCGGGACCATCTTGTGGCTGATGGCCGCCTCCGCCGGCGACCCCGTTTACCATCAGGCGCTCGCCGACCGGTTCGCCGTGAGCTGGCCGGCCCTGGCAGGGCTCGAGCTCTGGCGGATCCCGCTCTCCTCGATCGTGCAGGAGGACGTCGGATGGGTGCCGCAGATCCTGCTCCTGCTGGGAGCCCTCGCCTTTGCCGAGGCCCGGCTGGGCACCCGCCGCACCCTCGCCACCTTTGTGGCGTGCGACGTCCTCAGCACGGTGCCCGTCCTCGTCGGGCTGCATCTGATCGGTGCCCGGCTCCCGTCTGCGGGGCGACTTGCTGACGAAGCCAGCCTCGGGTCCTCAGCCGGCCTCTACGGCGTGCTCGCGGCGGGGGTCGCCTCGCTCGCACCCTCGCGCCTGCGTACCGCCGCGGCCCTCACGCTCGCGACCACCCTGATCGTCGCGGGAGCCGTCGACCCTGAGCTGAGCGCCTGGCAGCACGCCCTGGCCGCGGGCATCGGTGCGACGATCGTGCTCGGCCTTCCCGCTTGGCGTGACGCCGCAGTACGTCTTCGCGACGGAACAGCCCGGGTTGCGACGAGCATCGTCCCGACACCCCCACCCTCCTGATGACCTTTCTGCTCACCGCCCTCGCCGCCGCCGTCGCGGTCGCCGTCGAGCTGCTCGAGGCCATGGCGATCGTCCTGGCGGTGGGCGTGAGCCGGCGCTGGCGCGACGCGGTGTGGGGCGCGGCGGCGGGCGTGGTGGCCTGCGCGGTGCTGGCCGCGGTGCTCGGCCCGCTGCTGGTCGGGCTCCCGCGCGAGGCGCTCGAGCTGGTGATCGGCACCCTGCTGCTGCTCTACGGCATGGAGTGGCTGCGCAAGGGCACGCTCCGGCTCTCCGGCCGCAAGGCCCGGGCGTCCTCGGCGGCCGAGTACGAGGAGACCGTGGAGGAGTTCGGCGACGTTGCGCTGCCCCCGGAGGGCCAGCCCGACTGGGCCGCCCGGATCATCGCCTTCAAGGGCGTCCTGCTCGAAGGCGTGGAGATCGTCGTCATCGTCGCCGCGCTGGCCGCGCGCCCGACGGGCGCCGCCCCCGCGCTCCTGGGCGCCGGCCTCGCGGCACTCGCCGTCATCGCCGCCGGCGTCAAGCTCTCAGAGCCCCTGGGCCGGATCCCCGAGACCGAGCTCAAGTACGGGGTCGGCATCCTGCTCACCACCTTCGGCGCCTTCTTCGCCGGTGTGGGCCTCCGGGTCGACTGGCCCGGCGGGGACCTCGCGATCGTGCTCATCGGGCTCGTCCTGCTGGCCGCCACCCAGCTCCAGATCCGGAGCCTGCGCCGGGAACCGGCGATCGGATGAGCACGCTGCGGACCCTGCGCAAGCTCGTGCTCGGCGAGACCTGGACGCTCCCGGCCGGGGTCGCTCTGACGCTGCTCGCGGCCCTCGCGGCCCGCGGGTACGACGACACGCTCTGGCGCCGTGCCGGCGGGACGGTGCTCGTCGCGGGCGTCCTGCTGACGCTCGTCGCCGCCGCACCGCACCGCCGCCGTCCCGGGCGATCATCCCGCGCGCTCTTGGCCACGGGATCGCTCGCTGCCGTCGTCGTGCTCGCGGCCTTCGGCCTGGCCCGCTACGGCCCGCGCAGCGCACCGCCCGCGACGCCGACCGCGAACCAGGCGTTCCGCTCGCCCGCCGACACGGAGGCCCCCGCGGGCGTGTGGGCGATCGGCGACGGCGCCAAGGACACCGGCGCCGCCAGGGCACTCTCCCGCATGGTCACCGCGGATCGTCCCGACCGGCTGCTGTACCTCGGGGACGTCTACGAGCTCGGCAGCTCCGCCGAGTTCCGCACCAACTTCACCGGGGTCTACGGCGATCTGGCGAAGATCACCGCGCCGACCCCGGGCAACCACGACTGGCCCGCCCACCGCTACGGCTACGACCCCTTCTGGCGGGAGCTCACCGGCGCCCCGACCCCGCCGTGGTACGCGCTGCGCATCGGCGGCTGGCGCCTCATCAGCCTCAACAGCGAAGCCGCGCACGGCTCGGGCTCCGAGCAGCTGCGCTGGCTGGAGGGCCAGCTCCGCGCCGCCAGGGGGACCTGCACCATCGCCTTCTGGCACCGGCCGCGCTTCAGCGCCGGCCGCCACGGCGATCAGGACGACATGACGCCGATCTGGGACGCGCTGCGGGGCCACGCGACGCTCGTCCTCAGCGGCCACGACCACAACCTCCAGCGCTTCGCTCCGGTCGACGGCCTGACCCAGTACGTCATCGGCGCAGGAGGAAAGAGCCACTACGGCCTGAGCCGTGACCAGCGCCTGCGCTTCGGCGACGACCGGGCGGACGGTGCGTTGCATCTCGCCCTCCGACCGGGTGCCGCCGCACTGGAGGTCGTCTCCGCGGCAGGCCGCACGCTCGACCGTTCGAGCGCCCGCTGCCGGCCGGCGACCCGCTGACGGCACTCAGGCCGTGGCGCCGCCGCCGTGCACGAGCCCGTGATCGTAGGCGTAGACGACGATCTGGACGCGGTCGCGCAGCTCGAGCTTGGTCAGGATCCGGCCGACGTGGGTCTTGACCGTCGCCTCGGAGAGCACGAGCTTGTCGGCGATCTCCGCGTTCGAGAGTCCGCGGGCGACGGTGAGCAGCACCTCGTGCTCGCGGGGGGTCAGCTCGGTCAGACGGGGGTCGGGCTCGTGTACGGGCGCAAGCCGGTCGGCGATGGTGGCGAGCAAGCGCCGGGTGGTGCTCGGGGCGATCACCGCGTCACCGCTGGCGACGGCGCGGATCGCGGAGAGCAGGTCGGTGGGAGGGGCGTCCTTGAGCAGGAAGCCGCTTGCCCCGGCGCGCAGCGCCTGGTGGGCGTACTCGTCGAGGTCGAAGGTCGTGAGGATGATGACGCGGGCCGGATGGCCCTCGGCGACGAGCGTCCTGGTCGCCTCGACCCCGTTGAGGCCGGGCATGCGGACGTCCATCAGCACGACGTCGGGGGCCAGTTCGCGCGTGAGGGCGATGCCCTCGACTCCGTCGGCGGCCTCCCCGATGACCGCGAGATCGTCCTGCGCCTCGAGCACCATCCGGAACCCCATCCGCAGCAGCTCCTGGTCGTCGACCAGCAGGATGCGCGTGGTCACGCGGCGGCGGCGAGGCGATCGAGCCCGACGAGCAGGTGCACCCGCCAGCCGCCGCCCGGCAAGGCGCCGGCCTCGATGTCACCGCCGTACACCGAGGCGCGCTCCCGCATGCCACGCAGCCCCGCACCGTCAGTGCCGTCGGCCGCTGCGGCGGTCCGTCCGTCGTCGACGATCTCGACCTCCAGGCCGTCCGGGCGGTGCTCTACGCGCACCCGCGCGCTCGCACCGCGGCCGGCGTGCTTGAGCGTGTTGGTGAGTGCTTCCTGCACGATCCGGTAGGCGGCGAGCTGGAGCCCGGCCCCCAACGGCGCCGCGGCTTCCCCGTTGATCTCATACCGCACCGGGAGTCCGGCGCCGCGCACGTCGGCCACGAGCTCCCCGATCTGCGCGAGGCCCGGCTGGGGCGCGAGCTCGGCCTCATCCCCCTCGTGGTGCAGGACACCGAGCAGCCGGCGCATCTCGGTGAGCGCCTGGCGGCCGGTGCGCGAGGCGGTGAGCATCGCGGTCTCCGCCTCCCCGGGATCCTCCCGCAACGCGTAGCTGGCCCCGTCGGAGAGCGCGATCATCACCGACACGTTGTGGGCGACGATGTCGTGCATCTCGCGAGCGATCCGGGCCCGTTCCGCAGCGGCAGCCAGGCGCCCCTGCTGGTCGCGCTCGTGCTCCAGGCGCCGCGCACGCTCCTCCAGCGATGCGACGAGCGCGCGCCGGCTGCGCAGGTTCTGCCCGGTGACCGCAGCAGCGGTGGCCAGGCCGGAGAGCCCGACGAAGGTGCGAACCTCCTCCCCCGCCGCCCAGCGCGCGGCGGCCAGCAGCGCCCCCGCCTCGACGATCGTCCAGGCGATCGCCGTGGTCCGCGTCGGCTGGCTGAGCGCGACGGTGAAGAGCGCCACCAGCAGCGCCGCGTCCCCGAACGCCCGCACGTCGAGCAGCCACTGCAGCACCGCGATCGCCGTCAGCCCCGCGAAGACCGGCACCGGCCAGCGCCGGCGCAGCAGCAGCGGCAGCGCCAGGGCGATCGTGAACGCCCGCGAGGCAGCGGTGACCGGCAGGTCCCCGGGCCCCTGCACGATCCCGATCATCAGGATCGCGACCACCACGGCGACGTCCCCCACCATCGGGGGAGGCCACCGCCGCAGTGACGCGAAGCGCTGCATCCCTCAGAACGCTACGCGTCGCTGCGCGCGAGCCGCACCGCACCCGCCGCGACGATCAGCGCCGTGTACCCGCAGAACAGCGCGAAGCCGCCCCAGGTCGAGAGGTGCTGCGCGTTCTCGAACGTGCTCGTCGTGACCGTGAAGCCGGCGTTCAGCGGCAGGTACGGGTTGACCGCGTCCGCCGTGCTCGCCGGCAGCAGCGCGGTGATCCCGGGCAGGACGAACAGGAGGCCGACGAACGCGGCGATCCCGCCCGCCGTGCTCCGGATCAGGGCACCGAGGCCGATCCCGAGCGCCCCGAGGACGGTGAGGAAGAGCGCCGCTCCGAAGACCGCCCGCAGCGCGTGCGGATCGCCCAGCGACTTCTGCACGTCGTGCGTCGCGAAGATCGGCTGGGTCACGAGGAAGGCGACGAGGGCGGAGACGAGCATCGCCACGAAGGTCACCGAGCAGAACGTCGCGAGCTTGGCCCAGAGCACCGGCAGCCGGCGCGGCACGGCCATCAGGCTCGAGCTGATCATCCCGGTCGAGTACTCGCCGGCGAACACGAGCACGCCGAGCACGCCGATCGCGAGCTGGGCGAGGTGGTAGCCGCCGACCGCGCTGTCGATCGCGTCGAAGCTCGCCCGGTCCGCGGGAGGGAGGCTCGTCCAGCGGCTCATCTGCACGATGGCGAAGCCGACCGCGATGAGCACCATCGCGACGACGGCGGCGATCAGCGAGTACCGGGTCGAGCGCAGGGTCCAGAGCTTGGTCCACTCCGAGCGCACGACGCGCGCCTGGGTGACCTTCCCGCGGAAGGGCTCGGCGGGGGTGATGTCGATGGTCGTACTCATGCCGCGAGCTCCAGTGCGTCGTGGTGGTCGGGGGTGGGCCGAGCGTCGGTGCGGTACTCGACCGCGTCGCCGGTCAGCCGCAGGTAGGCGTCCTCCAGAGATGCCCGCATCGGGGTCAGCTCGTGGAGGACGAGCCGGTGCTCGAGGGCGAGCGCGCCGATCTGCTCGCTGCTCCTGCCCTGGACCTCGAGCACGCCGTCCTCTGCCTCCGCGACGGTGACCTCCCGCCCGGCGAGCACCTCGCGCAGCGCGGTCGCCTCGGGCGTGCGGACGCGGACCGCGGCGTGGGCCGAGGCCTGCGCCACGACCTCCTCTACGGTGGTATCGGCGATCAGCTTCCCGCGCCCGACGATCACCAGGTGCTCGGCGGTCAGCGCCATCTCGCTCATCAGGTGGGAGGAGAGGAACACCGTGCGGCCCTCGGAGGCCAGGCGGCGCAGCAGGTCACGGATCCAGCGGATCCCCTCGGGGTCGAGGCCGTTGACCGGCTCGTCGAGGATGACCGTCTGCGGGTCCCCGAGCAGCGCCGCGGCGATCCCGAGCCGCTGCCCCATCCCGAGCGAGAAGCCGCCCGCCCGCTTGCGCGCCACGCTCTCGAGGCCGACCATCTCGATCACCTCGTCCACCCGCGCGCGACCGATCCCGTGCGTCTGGGCCATCGCCAGCAGGTGATGGAACGCGGAGCGGCCGGTGTGGATCGCGCGCGCCTCGAGCATCGCGCCGATCTCGTGCAGCGGTGCCTGGAAGTCGCGGTAGGCCCGCCCGTTCACGCGGACGGTCCCGCTCGTCGGGCGATCCAGACCGAGGATCATCCGCATCGTCGTCGACTTGCCCGCGCCGTTCGGCCCGAGGAAGCCCGTCACCACGCCCGGGGGAACAGTGAAGCTGACGTCGTCCACGGCCACCTTCTCGCCGTAGCGCTTCGTCACGTTCTCGATCTCGATCATGCCTCCAGCGTGAGGCCGCTGGGCGGCTTGCACAATGCGCCTCAGGGATGGACTTCCCGGTCTGTCGTGCGACCTGCGGATGACCGCGGGCGTGCCAGTCAGCCTGCGCGGCCCCCGTCGGCCCGCAGCCGGTACCCGGCGCCTCGCACCGTCTCGAGGGACTGCACGCCGAAGGGCCGGTCGATCTTCTCGCGCAGGTAGCGGACGTAGACGTCGACGACGTTGGAGCGGTTCTCGTACTCGTAGTCCCAGGCGTGCTCGATCAGGGCGAGCCGGTCGAGCACCTCGCCGGGCCGGCGCATGAAGGTCTGCAGCAGGGCGAGCTCCTTGGTGGAGAGCGAGATGTCCTCACCCGCGCGCTGCACCCGCCGGGTGGCGGGGTCCAGCTCGAGGTCACCGACGCGCAGCACCGACGGTCGCTCGACCGGCCCGCGGCGCACGAGCGCCCGCAACCGGGCGCCGAGCTCGGCGAAGGAGAACGGCTTGGTCAGGTAGTCGTCGGCGCCCCCGTCGAGGCCGGCGACCCGGTCCTCGATCGCGTCGCGCGCGGTGAGCATGAGGACCGGGATCCAGACGCCGTCCTGGCGCAGCCGGCGGCAGGTCTCGAAGCCGTCGATGCCCGGAAGCATCACGTCGAGGATCACCGCGTCGTAGGGCGTGGAGCCCGCCATCCAGAGCGCGTCCTCGCCACGGGTCGCGACGTCGGCGACCATGCCCTCACCCATCAGCCCGCGCCGGATGAGCCCCGCCATCTTGACTTCGTCCTCGACGATCAGCACGCGCATGGACCCGCATCCTCCCGGGTGGAGATGAGGATCAGATGAGCGCTGGGTCGGGAGGTGAACAGGCTCTCATCCGGGCTCACCGAGCGCTCACGAGCCGTCCGTAGCTTCGGTGACGTCGCACCAACCCCTCAACCCCAAGGAGACCCCATATGCCCTCAAACCCCAAGCACATCCTCGCCTACGTCGGCGCCCTCGGCGCCCTCGCCCTCGGCGGCTCGGCGATCGCCAACGCCGCTACCAACTCGAGCCCCACGCCGGCCCCCGCGGCGGCCACCCAGGCCTCCGAGCAGCCCGGAACCGAGGTAAGCGACCCGGCCGAGGCGCCGGGCACCGAGGCCAAGGACGGAGCGGAGAAGGGCGGTGACTCCGCGTCCAAGGTGAGCGCCGCGGACGCCAAGCAGGCCGGCGACGCCGCGCTGGCCTCGGTCGGCAGCGGCAAGGTCGGCGAGGTCGACAGCGAGACCCCCGACCCGAACGAGGCGGCGGACAAGCCGGACAAGGGCGAGAAGCCCGACCCGGCCTTCGAGAAGAACGCCGCCTACAGCGTCGAGATCACCAAGGCGGACGGCTCCGTGGTCGACGTCTCCCTGGACAAGTCGTTCAAGGTCCTCGGGACCCGGGCCGCCGAGCAGGGCGACCACGGCGACCAGGGCGACCAGGGCGGCCAGAACGAGCAGGGCGGCCAGAACGAGCAGGGCGGCCAGAACGAGCAGGGCGGCCAGAACGAGCAGGGCGGCCAGAACGAGCAGGGCGAGTCTGCGGAGGTGGCGCCGACCAAGTAGCCCTCCGCCACAGCACCAGCCCCTCCCAGCACCACGAGAGCCCGGCCACCCGCCGGGCTCTCGGCGTTCCGGAGGGTGTCTGCGGCGCGGCGCGCGGGGGGTGACGGCCTACCGTCGCGGGAGCAGGAGCGTCACGGAGGCGCCGGAGCCACCGTCGGCCCGTCCGCCGGCCCGCGCCGTCCCGCTGTGGGCCTCGGCGATCGCCCGCACGATGGCCAGGCCGAGGCCGCTGCCGCCGCGCTCTCGGGCACTGTCCGCGCGGGTGAAGCGCTCGAACGCGGAGCCGACGAAGCCCGGCGGGAACCCGGCACCGTCGTCGACGACGTGCAGCTCCACCCCCGTCGCCGTCACCTCCCCGCGAAGCTCGACCGTGCTCCCGCCGTGCCGGAGCGCGTTGTCGACGAGGTTGCCGAGCGCCTGCTCGACGCGGAGCGGGTCGCCCTCAACCGTGAGGTCGACCACGGCCGTCGCCGTGATCGCCACCCCCGCGGCGGCGGCGCGCCGCTCGAAGCGCCGGCGCACATCCTCGAAGAGCTCGATGACGAGGACCCGCTCGGCCCGGATGGGCAGCCGCCCCTGGTCGGACCGGGCGATCACGAGCAGATCCTCGGCCAGCTGGATGAGCCGGTCGGTCTCCTGTACCGGGTCCCGGAAATATGTCCGGGTCTTGAAGGAGTTGTCATAACGGCGGCGAACTTCGGGGCGGTGGCGGTCGAGGCTCTCAAGATCAGCGAGGTGGAGGAGCGTGAGCTGCGTCGGCGCGCGGCGCAGTACACGCGTCCGCATCGC
>JAABUN010002903.1_pt1 | contig 28433 bp, 24 predicted proteins | sample 5559311 | NCBI WGS metagenome assembly JAABUN01 (sample SAMN10711877, study PRJNA513370) | rock metagenome | isolation source: Antarctica rocks | place: Antarctica: Victoria Land, Siegfried Peak sud
AAACAGCTTCCACGATTAGTAAAGCGCAAAAAAGCCGTTCCTGCTGGCAGGAACGGCTTTTTTGTAGGCTATCAGCCAAATTTAGCTGGCCGCGGCTTCGGGATTACCGGAGGGGGTAGGGGCCTCGTCGGCCTCGCCAATTACGCCGCCGGTGCTCAGCGGCTCATCCGCGGCCGGCTCGGCTTCGGTGGCCTCCGTGTAGGGCACGTACTGGCTCACGATACCGTACCAGTTGGTCAGCTTCTTGATGTCGGACAGGTACACGCGCTGGCGGTCGTACTCGGGCAGCACCTCGCCCAGGAAGCTCGTCAGCTCATCTTCCGGCGACTTGCTCGTCACGGGCAGGCTCGCGCCGTACTGCTGGTGAATGCGCTCAAACACCTCCGCCAGCGACACCGTCTCGTCCGAGTCCTGAGTATAAATGCCGATTTCACTCAGCAGCGATACTTTGTTGCTGGCCGGGGCCAGCGAGCGGGTAGCTTTGGCATCCAGGCTTTCGACCAACACACCGTGGCGGGCCGGGCGCACCAGGCGGTAGAGGCCGGGCTGGCCGCTGATGGCCGCCAGTTCTTTCAAATCGTAGGGCATTCTTTTTTTGAATTATGAATTAAAAATTATGAATTATAAATTGAAAAACCAGAACCTGAGTCGCCCTTAAAAGCAAGTCATAATTCATAATTTTTAATTCATAATTCAAGAGGCTACTCCACCGTGTTCGACCCGGTCACGCCGAGCTTAAAATCGATGGGCAGGCTGGTCAGAATCGGGTATTCGGGCTTTTTAAACTTGAGCAGGCGCACCACGCGGGCGGCCTCCTCGCCGGTGCCGCCGCCTACCTGCTTCACGATGCGCAGGCCCTGAATGTTGCCATCCGGGTTCAGCGTGAAGCTGATAATGCAACGCCCCTGCATCCGGTTGCGCTTGGCCAGCAGCGGGTATTTCAGCTCCTTGGCAATGAAGGCGTACATGGCCTCCTGCCCACCTTCGTAGTAGGCCGCCACCGGAATGTCGGCCGCTACGTGGTTCAGCCCGGCGCCCTGCTCCGTCTGCGGGCGGTCTTTGGGCATGGGCGGCGTATTGGGCCTGGGCGTTTGGGCCTGGGCCGTGGCCAGCAATCCGCACAGGGCCAGCGGCGTCAGCAGCATTTTTTTCATGGGTAGTAGGTATTTTAAAGACGAAAAGACCCTGCCGTTGGGCAATTGAGGGGCCAAAAGTAACTAGGCGCTCGCCGCGTCGGCCGCCACCTGCCGGTTTATCTCCTCAATAAAATTCAACACCTCCTCGCGGCCCAGCCCCGTTTCGGCCGACGTTACGAAGTAGCGCGGCAGCTCGTCCCAGGTTTCGCCCATCTTAGCCAGGTAGGCCGTGATAAGCGCCTTGGTCTGGCTGGTCGATTGCTTATCGGTCTTCGTGAAAATCATGATAAACGGCACCCCCGCCTCGCCCAGCTTGGTCATAAACTCCAGGTCGGCCGCCTGCGGCGCGTGGCGCGAATCCAGGAGTACGCACACGCAGGTCAGGTTTTCGCGCTTGGCCAGGTAAGCATTTATCATCTTGCCCCAGTCGGCGCGCGAGCTTTTGCTTACCCTGGCGTAGCCATAGCCCGGCAAGTCAACCAGATACCATTCATCATTGATGTTAAAATGGTTGATAACCTGCGTTTTGCCAGGGGTGCTCGACGTTTTGGCTAGTCCCGCGCGGCTAGTAAGCATGTTTATCAGCGACGACTTGCCCACGTTGGAGCGCCCAATAAAGGCATACTCGGGCCGGTTGGGGGTAGGGCAGGCCGCAACCTGGGTATTGCTGCTCAAAAAACTTGCTTCACGAATTAGCATACTATGGGTTACCTATGGGGCAGTGTGGGTACAAAGATGCGGCAGGCTATAAGTATTGGAGGTTAATAATAGTCAGGTAACCTGCCTAACTACTTGCTTTTTAGAACCTGCCATTATATTTGCGTGGACTATTGCCAGCTCCCTTCGCATTCCCAAAACCACTTTATACAGTATTTCGTCGGTATTAGTGCCCGACCTTGCACGGCTTACCACTACTTTGTTAGGTATATTTGCTGCGCTAAGCCCCCAGGCAATTGTGTTTTTTAGGTATGTACTGGTTAATCAGCCCAACCCTGTTGCCAATTCTTAGTATAAGTCGCTAAAGTTGAGAGCCCCTGTGGCCAGCTACTAATATCGCGGTGCTACTGCTGTTTTTCCGCTCTTCTTTTTAAATTTTCCAAACACCCTTTTTTCAATGGACAACCTATCCAAAAGGCTGCTGCAAGCTTCCTATGCGCTGGCCCTGACCACGGCCGTGGCTACCTCGGCTCACGCTCAGAGTACGCGTAAGGACCTGCAAACCGGCAACAAGCTGTTCAACCAGGAAAACTACCGCGCTTCCATTCCTTACTACGAGCGGGTACTGGCCAAAGACCCCAACAACGCCACCGCGCTGTTCCGGGCCGGGGTAGCTTACCTGTCCTTTGATAAGGAAAAAGCGAGCGACTACGTCTACAAGGCGCAGAAAATCAAGCCGAAAGTATCGAAAGACGTGGAGTACTGGCTGGGCCGCGTCGACCACCTTAACTATAACTTCGACGAGGCTATCACGCACTATCAGGCCTACAACGCGACGCTGAAGAAGCGTAACGATACCCGCCGCGAAGAAGTAGCGCAACTCATTCAGCACAGCAAAAACGCTAAAATTCTGTTCAATTCGCCCAAGGATATCTTCGTGAAGAACCTGGGGCCGACCGTGAACACGCAGTATGCCGAACATAGTCCGGTTATCTCTTCGGATGACAAGACGTTGATTTTCACGACTCGCGCTAATCCTGCTGATATTCCGGGTCTTGACTCCCGGAACCGCGGTAAAACGGCAGCTGATGGCGAATACTACGAGGGTATCGTGGAGACGCACCGCATCGACGCCGACAACTGGGAGAAGCCCCGCTCGCTCTCGGCCGCGCTCAACAGCAAAGGCCACGATGCTTCGGACCAACTGTTTGATAATGATACCAAGCTGCTCATGTACCGCGACGACGAAAACGGTGACGTATTCGTAGCCTCGAAGCAGGCCGGTGGCGACTGGGGTGCGCCTACTAAGCTGAACAGCAACATCAACTCGAAAGCCTACGAAGGTGATGCGTACATCACGCCGGACGGCCTGACGCTCTACTTCGCGACGGCTAAATACTCGGAAGATGGCAACCTGGACCTCTACTACAGCACCCGCACCGCCGGGGGCGACTGGGGTCCGGCCAAGTCGCTGGGCAGCACCATCAACACCAAGTACGACGAGGATAGCCCCTACATCAGCCGTGATGGCAAGACGCTGTTTTTCAGCTCGCGCGGCCACAACACGATGGGCGACTACGATATCTTCCAGTCGAAGTACGACAGCATTGGCCGCAAGTGGGGCCGCCCCGAGAACATGGGCTACCCCATCAACACGCCGGATGCTGACTCTTACTACCGTCTGGCTCCCGATGGCACGTATGCTTACCTGAGCTCGTACCGCATCGGTGGCTATGGGGAAAAGGATATCTATACTATTAGCTACATCAAGAATATCAACGTAAAAGGTACGGTATTCTCGAAACGCGATAGCACCCAGGCTATTCCGGGGGTAGAGTTGGTGTTTAACGGCACGCAGGCCGACAAAACGGCCATCAGCTTCCGCGATGTGACTAAAGAAGACGGTACCTACGGCGTAAAAGTCCTTTCGGCCCGTACCTACCAGGTAGCTGTTAACAAAGACGGTAAGAACATCGAGACGCAGGAATTTGCCGTTCCGATTTCGACCAACGACTCCACATCGATTGTTAAGAACTTCTACGTTGACTACATTGATACGTCAGCAATAGCTAATTCGCGTTTTGCGAAAATCTATTTTGATACGGACAAGTATAAGCTACGTCCTGAGTCGATTGTAGCGCTGAATAATACGGCCACTATTCTGAAGGCGAACACTGGCGTCAACATCTCAATTGAGGGTAACTGCGACTCGCGCAATACCGACGAGTACAACATGGTGCTGGGCCAGAACCGCGCCGATGCTGCCAAAAACTACCTCGTGAAGCAAGGCGTAGCCAGCGCCCGCCTCACCACGGTGAGCTACGGCGAGCGTCGCCCCGCCGCTCCCAACGATTCGCCGGAGAACATGCAGCTCAACCGCCGCGACGAGTTCCGGGTAGTGCTGAAGGAAGGTGAGAAAATGCCGGTTATGCAGCCTGCTACCCCCACTACTACCACGACTACCATCATTGCCGTGCCAGTAGAGTCAGCACCACCGCTGCCGGGCAAAAGCAAAGTGCGCATGGCCGACGGCACGAAGGTGAAAACCAAAGTGGACGAGGATAGCGACAAAGTGAAGGTGAAAACCAAAGGTGCCGCTGGTTCGAAGTCGAAAACGGTTTCGAAAAATGGCGAGCTTGACTCCAAAGCAAAAGACGCTTCGGGTCAGAAAGCCAAAGTGAAAGTGAAGCCTGAATAGGGTTTCGCGTTTCGCGAAAAAAGAGAACGGCCGGACGAACAGTCCGGCCGTTTTTTTGTCCTGCTAGCTGGTAGCTGCTCGCAGCTAGCCGAATCACGCGCAATTTTCGCGGCGCAATGCCGTTCTTTGCACTCCTCTATGGCCGTAGTACCCTACAAAGAAGACGCCGCCGATAAGAAATCGCAGGTGGCCCGCATGTTCGACAACATTGCTGGCAAATACGACTTTCTCAACCACTTCCTGAGCGCGGGCACCGATATCTATTGGCGCCGTAAAGCCGTGGATGAGCTAAAAGCCCTACGGCCGGCCCGCATCCTGGACATTGCCACTGGCACGGCCGATTTTGCCATCGAAACCCTGCGGGTAGCGGCGCCCGACGCCCAGGTAACCGGCGTTGACATCTCGGCCGGAATGCTGGCAGTGGGCCGCCAGAAGCTGCTCGCTAAGAAGCTCAGCCACCGCATCCGGCTGGAACTGGCTGACTCGGAAAGCCTGCCTTTCGATGATAATGCCTTTGACGCGGTAACGGCTTCTTTTGGCGTGCGCAACTTCGCGCACCTGGAAAAGGGGCTGGCTGAGATGTATCGGGTGCTGCGGCCAGGTGGGCAGCTGGTTATCCTGGAATTCAGCAAGCCCACGGCGTTTCCGCTCAAGCAAGCCTACAATTTTTATTTCAGTCGGGTGTTACCGGTCTTTGGGAAAGTGATTTCCAAGGACCAGAGTGCCTATACCTACCTGCCCGAGTCGGTGCAGGCGTTCCCCGATGGTGCCGAGTTCGTGGCTATTCTGCGCCGCGTCGGCTTTATTACTCCTGCATGGCAACCCCTCACGTTCGGCATCAGCTCCATCTACACGGCTCGCAAATAGGGCGTGCCAGCCGCTGGCAGAAGCTATTGCCGTTACTACTCTTGCTGCTGGTTGCCGGCCCCGCCCTTGCGCAGCGCAAGCGGAGCGATGCCATCGACCGTGGGCGCAAAGGCCATATTAAAGGCATCACCGTTGATAACCTGCCCAATTACAACGACCGCTTTTTTCGGCCGGGTATTTATATCGCGCCTAACTTTTCGCGGTTCTTTATCGAGCAGTCGGCCAGCTACTTGCAGGCGGCGCAGCAAGGTAGGGGCGTGGCCGCCAATGCCATTATCAGCCCCGGCTTTGGGGTTGGTTTCATTGGCGATATCCGGCTAGGCAATCCGGGTACGCCTTTTCACCTGCGCTTCGCGCCGGGACTCAATTTTCTGACGCGCCGGGTGGAGTTCACGAGCGCCGGCGCGGGCCAGGCCGATACCATTCGCAACCAGGAGGTAGGCACCACGCAGCTGGAACTGCCGCTGCTGCTCAAGTATCAGTCGAACCGCCGCCGCAACACCCGCTTCTACATGATTGGCGGCATTAAGCCCAGCTTTGCCGTGACGCAGCGCCAGAATACGCCGGCCATCAACCAAATCAGCGTGATACGCGACGACCTGATGCTGGAGTATGGGGTAGGGCTGGATTTATTCTATCCATACTTCAAATTCGGGCCGGAGCTGCGCTTTTCGCACGGCCTGCGCAACGTGTTAAGCCCGCGTGATAACCGCTACAGCAACAGCCTGCAAAGCCTGCGCACCAACACGGTAACGCTTTACCTGAACATTGAGTAGCTTTAGTTAGTAACTGTAGTTATTAGTTAGAGTGGTTCTTAGGTTGAAGTACGATTTTGTTCAGGCAGCAAACCCCACCCCCGGCCCCTCCCCTTCGGGACAGGGGAGCGACGGGGAGGGGCCGGGGGTGGGGTGGAACGCGGAGGGTGATAACTGCTAATTGATAACTGCTAATTGATAACTGTTAAATGAAAAAGACTGCATTTGTTACGGGCGCCTCTTCGGGCATTGGGCGGGCTACGGCGGTGGCCCTGGCCAAGGCTGGGTTTCAGCTGGTAATCGCCGGCCGCCGGGGCGAGCGCCTCGATGAGCTGGCCCGCGAAGTGGCCCCTACCCCCGTCCACAGCCTCACGTTTGACGTGCGCGACCGGCCGGCCGTGGAAGCGGCCGTGGCCGAGCTGCCGGAAGAGTTCGCGCACATCGACGTGCTCATCAACAACGCGGGTAATGCCCACGGGCTGTCGTCCATTCAGGACGGTGACCCGGCCGATTGGGATGCCATGCTCGATGGCAACGTAAAGGGCCTGCTCTACGTGAGCCGCGCCGTGCTACCGCGCATGGGCGAGGGCGGGTTTATCGTGAACCTGGGCTCCATCGCGGGCTACGAGGCCTACGCCAATGGCAATGTTTACTGCGCCTCCAAGGCCGCCGTGGCCATGCTCACGCGCACCATGCGCATCGACCTGCTGCCGCGTGGCATCCGGGTGGCCGAGGTAGCGCCCGGTATGGTCGAAACCGAGTTTTCGGAAGTGCGCTTCAAAGGTGATGAAGAACGGGCCGCCAACGTCTATAAGGGCGTGCAGCCCCTGCAAGCCGCCGACATTGCCGACCTGATTCAGTTTATCGTGACGCGCCCGCCCCACGTGCAGATTGCCGAGGCGGTCATTTTCCCCGCCGCGCAGGCCGCGGCCGCCACCGTAAAGCGGCAGTAGCGCTTGCTACGTGGAGAGGGGGGTAGCGTGCAGCCGGCGCAGTAGGTTGGGGTGCAGCGTGTGCCCACCCGCGAAGCTATGCGTACGCATAGATGCTCCGTGTTGGCGCAGCGTATCTGCCTGCTCTTGCAGCCTGGCTGGGCTTACGTATTCATCCTGGTCGCCGCATACCAATGCCACGGGTAGGCCGGTTAGCAACTGCCGGGCTGCTTCGGCGTCGATGTCTGGTGGAAAGTCGCCCGCCCACAACACCAACTGGTCTGGGCGCCAGCGGGCTGCTTCGCGTGCCAGCCAGCGGCTCGCGGTAGCCGTGCCTTGGGAGAATCCCAGCACCGTGAGGCGCGCGGTGGGCGGGCAACTCGCTCGCAGGTGGCTAAGCAGGGTAGTGAGGTAGTCACCCTGGTCGTTGATTTCGGCGAGGCGGTCGGCCCTGGTCATCCACGATGCGCCGACGCGGCCTCCGGTACCCGTGAGGTAAAAGCGCGAAAGCGCCTCGGGTGCCACGATGACCGTGCCGGCGGGGTCGGCCGCGTGCAGCGGCGCGAAGTGCCGGATGAAATATTCGGCCAGCTGCCCGTAGCCATGCAGCACCAGCCACAGCTGGGTAGTAGCGGGCGAAAGCTCGCCTAATTGCTGGTAGCGCGCCGTGCGCGCCACGGAAATATGCCGTTCCAAAATAACCGAGCGGTAAGTTCTTAAAAAAAACTGCCTACGCGCGGCTGCCGAAAATGGCGCTACCCACTCGGATAAGCGTGCTGCCTTCGGCGAGCGCCCAGGGGTAGTCGGCGCTCATGCCCATCGAGATTTCGCGGAATTCCTCATTCTGCGCGAAATACGTCGCTTTCAAGTGCTCGAAATACCCGCGTAGCTGCCGAAACTCGCCGCGCACCAGCGCCTCATCGGGGGAGTTGGTAGCAATGCCCATCACGCCGGTCAGGCGCACGTGGCCCAGCGCCTGGTACCCGGCCGATTGCAGGATTTCTTCGGCCTCGGGCAGGCTGAGGCCGGTCTTGGTTTCCTCCCGCGCGATGTGAAACTGGAGCAGCCCCCGGATAACCCGGTCGTGCCGGGCGGCCTGCTTGTCCAGCTCCAGTAGCAGGCGCAGGCTATCCACGCTCTCCACGGTGTGCACGAAGGGCGCCAGGAACTTCACCTTATTGGTTTGCAGCTGCCCGATTTGGTGCCACTCCACGTCAGCGGGTAGCTCGGGCTGCTTGGCGGCCATTTCCTGCACCCGGTTCTCACCAAAGAGGCGCGCGCCGGCCGCATAGGCTTCTCGCAGCCGCTCGACGGGGTGAGTTTTGGTAACGACAACCAGCCGGGCGCTGGTGCCGGCAAGCTGCTGCTCAAAGGCGGCGATGTTTGAAGCGATGGACACTAACGGAGGGGGTAGGGATTATAAAATGCCTGGCTTATCACAACAACTAACCGGGCTAATCTTCCAGCACATTGCTCATAAACGTGCCTTTCAAAGCCAGCCACAGCAGCCACAGCGCCAGGCCCCAACCCAGGTAGGGCCGGTAAAAATCCTGCACGCTGCGGTAGCGCTGAGTACGAATGTCCGACTTTTCGAGCCGGTCGATTTCCCCAAAAACCTGCTTAAGCGCGGCGTTATCAGCAGCCCGGAAGAAGCGGCCATCGGCCGCCTGGGCCAGCTGCCGCATGGTGGTTTCATCGAGGCGGGTTTGCACGTAGCGGGGCTTGCCGGTGAGCGAGTCGCGGCCGTAGGGCACGAAGCCATCCTCACCCAAGCCAATGGTATAGAGCCGAATACCGTAGGCGTGCGCCAGTTCGGCGGCCAGCTGCGGGTCGAGGCTGCCCGCGTTGCTCTCGCCATCCGAGAGCAGCACGCACACCCTGGACTTGGCCCGCGACTCGCGCAGGCGGTTGATGGCCACGCCCAGCGCCGTGCCGATGGCCGTGCCATCGTCGGCGATGAGGCCGGGCCGCAGGCTGCGCAGGTTGCTGAGCAGCAGGTCGTAATCGGTAGTCAGCGGCACCAGCGAATAGGCCTGCCCGGCAAAGGCCACCAGCCCCAGCCGGTCGCCGGCCCTACCCCCCACAAAGCGGCCGGCCAGGCGCTTGGCCGCCTCCAGGCGGGTCGGCTTCAGGTCCTCAATCTCCATGCTGCCCGATACGTCAATCGCCAGTATGATATCGATGCCCCGGCCGGTCTGGGTGAGGTGCTCGCTGGGGCGCTGGGGGCGCGCCGCCGCCACTACCAGCAGCGCCAGGCTCAGGCTGAGCACGAGGGTAGGGAGGAAGCGCAGCCCGGCGCGCCAGTCGGGCCGGATGCCGCCCGGCCCGAAGGCCACCACCACCTGCCGCCGCCGCCGGGCCAGCAGCCACCGCAGTAGCGGCAGCAGCGGCACCAGCGCCAACAGCAGCAGCAGGCGCGGGTGCTGCCACTCGTAGCCGGCCAGGGTAGCGTAGGAAAATAGATTCATGCGAAAACGGCCTGGAGGCGCAAATTACGCCCGGCAGCCAACACCGGTGGGCAGCCCGGCCCGTGCGGGGTACCTTTGCCCGAACCCATCGCCCCCGCGGCCGGCCCCATGATTCGTACCGTAATTTTTGATATGGATGGTGTTATTATCGACACCGAGCCCCTTCACCACCAAGCCTTCGTCACGCATTTCGCCGAGCTCGGCATTCTGGTCACCGATACCGAATACGCCACTTTTTTAGGTTCTTCCACGCGTAATATCTTCCAGCGGCTCAAGCAGGAGCACGGCTTGCCGCAGGAAGTAGCCGCACTGCTGCTGCGCAAGCGCGAGCTGTTCAACCAGGCATTTGACGAAGATGCCAGCCTCGACCTGCTGCCCGGCGCCCGCACGCTCATCGAAGACTTGCAGCGGCACGGCGTGCGGCTGGTAGTGGCGTCGTCGGCCTCCAAGGCTACTATTGGGCGGGTTTTTCAGCGCTTTGAGCTGGGGCCTTATTTCGCGCATATCGTTAGCGGCGAAGACTTTCCACAATCCAAACCCAATCCGGCCATCTTCCTGCACGCCGCGGCCGTGGCTGAAACACCCGTGACCGAGTGCATCGTCATCGAAGACTCGGCCAACGGCGTGGCGGCGGCCAAGGCGGCCGGTATCTATTGCGTTGGCTACGCCAGCCCGCACTCGGCTGGCCAGGACCTGCGCCTTGCCGACCGCGTTATTCAGCATTTCTCGGAGCTTTCGGCCGAGGACATTCAGGCGATTGCGGTGGGGTAGGGCCCTGATGCGCGATTAGTCAAAGCGCCCCAACTCAGTGCAGGCAAACGTCCATTCCGGCGTATCAAATTCGGCAGCTTCAGGGCCCGGCACGGCAAACCACGCGCCCAGCGCCGGCTGGTCCACGTTGCGCAGCAAATGTGTATTTTGGGCCGGCATATAGCTCTGAGCCAGCAGTATGTAGCGCTGGCCGGTGCGCGCATTGGTGGCCACGTCGGCTACCAGCACGGCGTGGCCGGGGCGACCCCCGTGCACCAGTACGTCGCCGGGCTGCACCTGGGCCAGCGGCACGGGCTGCACTTCGCGGCTCAGCGACAGCGTGCCCGCGTAGCCGAACACCGGCAGCAGGTAGCGCCCCAGCGCCGCGTGAGTCGGGGTCTCGGCCGGCTTGGCAGCGGGTTGCACGTCCTCACCCTTTACCCGAAACGTGCGCCCGGCCACAAAGTCTGAAAACCAGGCGTCGTAGCCTGTCGTCAGGTGGAAGTGAATCTTATTGGGATTTACGCTGAACAAATACTCGGCCCGCAGCCGCAGCACGGCATCGGCGCACTGCTGCAAGTCCCTGGTGCCGGGGTCAATATCCACCACGGCGGCTACTACCCCCTGATTATCTTTCAGTTGCCCATTGTACAGCCGCGCCGGCGTGCCGACCGGCCGCAGGGGTAGCCCGCGCAGCCACTCGCCCCACGAGTCCGCCGCCACGGCCACGCGCTGGCTGCCCGCCGGCGGTGCCATCCGCTGGACCAAGCGTTGCGCCAGCGCCGGCTGCGTCGCCAGCCACGGATACGCCGGGCCAGGGGGGGTAGGGGCAAGTGCAATCAACGAGCCCAGACTGCCGATTGCCAAGAAATTGATGCGTATATAGCGAAGGTATATATGCTGCCTAACGCCGAGATAGGACTGGCCGGTATGTCCAAAAAAAATCCCGCCGTTGCGGGCGGGATTTTTTGGTAGCACTAGGCGCTACGGTTATTTACTAGCGGTCGCTTTCTTGGGGGCGGCCTTCTTGGCAGTTGCCGCAGGCTTTTTAGCCGGGGCCTTCTTCTTGGCTGCCGGGGCCTTAGCCGCCTTTTTGGCGGGCGCATCGGCTTCTTTGGCGGGCTTCTCAGCGGCGGCTTTCTTGCCGAAGCGGCCACCCTTGGCGGGCTTATCGGGGGTAGCGGCGGCTAGCTCCAGGCAGCGCTCCAGCGTAAGCTCGGTGGGTTCTTCGCCCTTCGGAATTTTTACGTTCTTCTTGCCGGCCACGATGTAGGGACCGAAGCGGCCGTTCAGCACCTGAATATCCGGGTTTTCGGGGAAGTCCTTGATGAGCCGCTCGGCATCGGCTTTGCGCTTGGCCTCAATCAGCACCACGGCTTCCTCGCCGGTGATGGTGTGCGGGTCCTGCTCCTTGGTGAGCGAATAAAACTTGCTGTCGTGGCGAATGTAGGGGCCGAAGCGGCCGAGCGCGGCCGTCATAGACTTATCTTCAAAATCGCCCACCACGCGCGGCAGCTTAAACAAATCCAGCGCTTCTTCGAGCGTGATGGTTTCGATAAACTGGCCTTTGCGCAGGTTGGCGTAGGCGGGCTTGGTTTCGCCCTCGGTGTCGCCCAGCGCCACGTAAGGGCCGTATTTGCCGAGGCGGGCCGTTATTTTTTCGCCCGTTTCGGGGTGCAGGCCAATCTCGCGGGTGCTGCTGAGCGTGCTGCGCTCAATGTCCTGCCCGCGCTCCACGCTGGCGTGGAATGGCTCGTAGAAGCCGGCCAGCATGTGGCCCCAGTCTTCGCGGCCGTTGGCAATCTGGTCAAACTCGTCCTCCACCTTGGCCGTGAACTGAAAATCCACGATGGCCGGGAAGTGCTCGACCAAAAAGTCATTGACTACCAGCGCCGTATCGGTCGGAAAGAGCTTGGCCTTATCCGCGCCGTAGGTTTCGGTGCGCTGCTCGGTTTTTACTTCGCTGCCGACCAGCGACAGCGCGTAAATCTTGCGCTCCTTGCCGTCGCGCGAGTCTTTTTCCACGTAGCCGCGCTTCTGCACCACGCTGATGGTTGGCGCGTAGGTGCTCGGGCGGCCGATGCCCATTTCTTCCAGCTTCTTCACCAGCGAAGCCTCGGTGTAGCGGGCGGGGGGGGTAGAGAAACGCTCGGTAGCGGTCAGGGTTTGCAGTGGCAGGTTTTGCCCCACGCTAAGGGGAGGTAGGCCGCGCGAAAACGAGCTTTCGCCATCGGCCGGCTGGTCGTCGTCGTCCTTGCTTTCGGCGTAAGCTTTCAAAAAGCCCTCAAACGTAATGACTTCACCCGTAGCCGAAAACGTGGCGCCCGGCTGCGTGCTGATGCCAATAACGGCCGTGGTGCGCTCAATCTGCGCGTCGGCCATCTGCGAGCCCATCGCCCGCTTACGAATAAGGTCGTACAGGCGCTGCTCCGAAGCATCGGCGCCGGCTTTCACCTGCTTAAAATCGGTGGGGCGAATGGCTTCGTGCGCCTCCTGGGCCGAGGCCGACTTGGTTTTGAAGTGGCGCTCCAGCGCGTATTCGGCCCCGTAGGCGGCCTCGATGGCTTCGCGGGCGCCACTGCGGGCTTCTTCGCTCAGGTTCACCGAGTCGGTGCGCATGTAGCTGATGCGGCCGGCCTCGTACAGCTTCTGGGCCACCGTCATGGTCTGGGCCACCGAGAAACCCAGCTTGCGCGAGGCTTCCTGCTGCAACGTGGAGGTGGTGAACGGCGGCGCGGGGCTGCGCTTGCCCGGCTTCTTATCCAGGCTATTAATACTGTATGTCGCCCCAATGCAGCGCGCCAGGAAAGCCTCGGCCTCTTCGCGGGTTTTGTAGCGGGTAGGGAGCTCGGCTTCCAGCGTGGTGCCTTCGCCCACGTCGAAGCGGGCCACGATGCGGTAGGCGCTGGCCGACTTATGCTGGTTGATTTCGCGCTCGCGGTCTACCACCAGGCGCACGGCCACGCTCTGCACGCGGCCCGCTGAAAGGCCGGCTTTCACTTTGCGCCACAGCACGGGGCTCAGCTCGAAACCCACGAGGCGGTCGAGCACGCGGCGGGCCTGCTGGGCATTCACCAGGTCGAGGTTTATCTCGCGCGGGTTCTGAATGGCGGCCAAAATGGCGGTTTTCGTAATCTCGCGAAAGACGATGCGCTTCGTTTTGTCTGCCTTGAGGTTAAGCGTTTCGGCCAGGTGCCACGAAATGGCCTCGCCCTCCCGGTCATCGTCACTCGCCAGCCACACGGTTTCGGCTTCCTTCGCCAGCTTCTTGAGCTGCGAAATCAGCTCGCGCTTGTTGGCATCGACCACGTAGGTGGGCTTAAAGCCATTGGCCACGTCCACGGCATTGTTATCCTTGGGCAGGTCGCGGACGTGCCCGTAGCTGGAGCGCACCACGTAATCCTGGCCGAGGTAGCCTTCAATGGTTTTGGCCTTGGCGGGCGACTCGACGATAACTAGATTTTTGACCATGCGGCGGCAGAATAGAGCAGAAAATACGTTTTTACTAATTGTGTAGTGAACGCAGGCCCTGCCCGAAAAGTTAAAAACGGCCACAAAGATGCACCGTTGACTTCAACTGCGACCGGCAAGCTACCTTCGAAAAGCTTTGCATTGTTGGATTGCCCCGCAGCCCTACTTTTGCTGACTGTCCCTCGCGAGCCTTTCGTTCGCCCCACCCTCACTGCTCCTTCGCACATGGCTGCCGCCAAAAAAACAACTGCTCCCGACCTTCCCCTCAACGGCGAAACCGCGACCGACGAGCTGACGGCTACCGTGGGCCGCACCGACCAAACCCGCAAGCGCGGCGCCGGCCGCAACGCGGACCTGACCGATACGGACTACGTCAACGAGCAGCTCAACCGGGTGCTCTTCGCCCTCGATGCCTTCAAGAAAGGCGACGTGTCGGTGCGCCTGACCAAGCAAAACGACGACATCTTCTCCGAAATCGCGGAGGCCTACAACTCGATGGTGGAGATGATTGGGGGGGTAGGCGGCGAAGTTTCGCGCATTTCGAAGGTGGCGGGTGTCGAAGGCAACCTCAAGGCCCGCGCCTCGGCCGACGGGGCGGCGGGCTTCTGGCGCGACATGATTAACAACATCAACGGCCTGGTAGACAGTATTGCCGTGCCGGTGCTGGAGGTGGGTAAGGTGCTGAAAAACATCAGCCGGGGCAACCTCGATGAGAGCTTCCAGATTCCGGTATCGGGCGACTTTAAGGTGATGGCCGAAACCATCAACCGCACCATCGACAACCTCAACGTGTTCGCCGGCGAGGTAAGCCGCGTGGCGCAGGAAGTGGGAACCGAAGGCCGGCTCGGCGGCCAGGCCGTGGTGCCCAACGTGGGCGGCGTGTGGAAAGAGCTGACGGACAACGTGAACACGATGGCCGCCGCTCTCACCAGCCAGGTGCGCGACATTGCCACCGTGACCACGGCCGTAGCCCGCGGCGACCTTAGCCAGAAAATGACGGTGGACGTGAAGGGCGAGCTGTTGCAGCTCAAGCAGAACCTCAACCAGATGGTGGACTCGCTCAACCTGTTTGCCGGTGAGGTAACGCGCGTGGCCCTCGACGTGGGTACCGAAGGCAAGCTCGGCGGCCAGGCCAGCGTGCCGGGCGTATCGGGCACCTGGAAGGACCTGACCGACAACGTGAACAACATGGCCGCCAACCTGACCAGTCAGGTGCGCGACATTGCCAACGTGGCGACCGCCGTGGCCCGTGGCGACCTCAGCCAGAAGATGACGGTGAACGTGAAGGGCGAGATTCTGGAGCTGAAGAATATTCTGAACCAGATGGTGGACTCGCTCAATATTTTTGGTGATGAAGTAACCCGCGTGGCCCGCGAAGTGGGCACTGAGGGCAAGCTCGGCGGCCAGGCCGTAGTACCGAGGGTAGGCGGCACCTGGAAGGAACTGACGGACAACGTAAACACGATGGCCGCCAACCTGACTTCGCAGGTGCGCGATATTGCCAACGTGGCCACGGCCGTAGCGCGCGGCGACCTCAGCCAGAAGATGACGGTGGATGTGCAGGGCGAGATTCTCGACCTGAAAAACATCCTCAATCAGATGGTGGACTCGCTCAATATCTTCGCCGGCGAGGTAACCCGCGTGGCGCGGGAGGTAGGTACCGAGGGTATTCTGGGCGGCCAGGCCAACGTGCCCCGCGTATCGGGCACGTGGAAAGACCTGACGGACAACGTGAACACGATGGCCTCGAACCTGACGAGCCAGGTGCGCGACATTGCCAACGTAGCTACCGCCGTATCGCGCGGCGACCTCAGCCAGAAAATCACGGTGAACGTGCGCGGCGAGCTGCTGCAGCTCAAGGAAAACCTGAACCAGATGGTGGACTCGCTGAACGTGTTTGGCGACGAAGTAACCCGCGTGGCCCGCGAAGTAGGCACCGATGGCAAGCTGGGCGGCCAGGCCGTGGTGCCGGGCGTGAAAGGCACCTGGAAAGACCTGACGGACAACGTGAATACAATGGCCGCCTCGCTCACCAGCCAGGTGCGCGACATTGCCAACGTGACTACCGCCGTGGCGCGTGGCGACCTCAGCCAGAAGGTGTCGGTAGACGTGCGCGGCGAGCTGCTTGACCTCAAGGATAACATCAACCAGATGGTGGACTCGCTCAACATCTTCGCCGGCGAGGTAACGCGGGTGGCCGTGGAAGTGGGCACCGAAGGCCAGCTCGGCGGCCAGGCCAACGTGCCGAACGTGAGCGGCGTGTGGAAAGACCTGACGGACAATGTGAACACGATGGCCGCCAACCTCACCACGCAGGTGCGGGGCATCGTGAAAATCGTGACGGCCGTATCGCAGGGCGACCTGACCCAGAAGCTGCTGCTGGAAGCCGCCGGCGAAGTAGCCGACCTGGCCCAGACCATCAACCGAATGGTGGACGACCTGAATCGCCTGGCTTCGGAAGTAAGCCGGGTGGCCCGCGTGGCCGGCGCCGAGGGCAAGCTCACCGAGCGCGCCACGGTAGGCGGCGTGTCGGGCTCGTGGAAAGAGCTGGTAGATACCCTCAACGCCCTGATTGAGAGCATTGCCCTGCCCGTGCTCGAGGTGAGCCGCGTGGTGCGCGCCATCTCGGAAGGCGACCTGACCCAGATGGTGGAGATTCAAACCACCGGCGACATTTTGTCAATGTCCAGCTCGCTCAACCAAGCCGTGGAAACGCTCAACGCGCTGCTCGGCGAAATCAACGACTCGGCGCAGGTAGTGGGTACGTCGTCGGAAGAGATGGTGGACAAAGGCCAGGAAATGAGCCGGGTAACGGTCGATGTGGCTCTGGCCATGCAGCAAATGGCCGAAGGCGCCCAGAACCAGGCCCTCAAAACGGACCAGGCCTTTAAGCTGATTGAAGAAATCATGACGGCCACCAAGGAAACGGCCAACAAGGCCGACGTGGTGAACAAGTCGGCCATTATGGGTGAGCAAACCTCGCAGCAGGGCCTCAAAACGGTGGCCGAAGTGGTGAAGAACATGGAAGAGATTTCCAGCGCCGCCACCCAGACCTCGCGCACCATCGAAGTACTGAGCACCCGCTCGCAGGAAATCAGCAAGTCGCTGGGCGTAATTACCGATATTGCCTCGCAGACCAACCTGCTGGCTCTCAACGCCGCCATCGAAGCGGCCCGCGCCGGTGAGGCGGGTAGGGGCTTCGCGGTAGTAGCCGAAGAAATCCGCAAGCTGGCCGAAGGCTCGCGCAAGTCGGCCAACGAGATTGCCACGCTCGTGGAAGACGTGAAGAAGGACACGACCAGCGCCGCCAGCGCCATCACCGCGATGGAAAGCCGGGTACTCAAGGGCAAGAACGCCACCTTCGAAGCCAGCGCGGCCTTTAAGAACATTGCCACCAGCAGCGGCGAAACGCTGCGCACCTCGCGCGACATTCTCACGGCCACGGCCTTGCAGCAAACCTCGATTGGCGACGTGGTGAAGTACGTAGAGGAAGTAGTAGCCATCGCGGAGCAAACCGCCACCGGCACCCAGCAGGTAGCCGGCACGGCCCGCCAGCTATCGTCGTCGATGCAGGAGCTAACCAGCTCGTCGCAACGCCTCTCCGACATTGCCGATGACCTGCAGGACGGCCTCGAAACCTTCCAGCTCTTCGACTATCTGCCCGAACCCGAGCCGGAGCCCGAACCAGAGCCGGCCCGCCGCCGGGTGCGCCGGCCCCTGCTAACCGCGGCGGCCGTGGCGCCGGCCCCGGTGGCCACCAGTCGGCGGGTTAGCAGCCGGCGCGCGTCGGCGCCTACCCCCCCGCCAGCGGCGGAAGCGCCCGCCAGCAATGGCCGCGCTGGTCGTGCCACCCGCGCTACCGCCGAGGCGGCCACGCCGACCAGTAAAGCTACTGCCCGCCGGGCGCGCAATGCCGCGGCAACCGCTACCCCACCGGCCCCGGAGAAAGAAACGACTGCCACTCCGGCGCGCTCCCGTACCAAAGTCAAGCGGTCGGGCAATTAATATTATTATATATCCAAACGGCTGCGCCTACCCCCGCCGGGATAGGGCACGCCAGTTTTTCTGCTTTTAATTTTTTCTCATGGCTGATTCTGCTGCTGCCCGCCCGGCGGCTGTCGCTGGCCGGGCAGCTCCGGCTGCTCCCGAAGCAGTCGTCCAGCTTATCGTCTTTCGCCTGGGCGATGAGGACTACGGCATTCGTATCGAGCAGGTAAAGGAAGTAACGATTACGCCTGAGGTGGTGCGGATGCCCAAAACGCCGCCCTTTATCAAAGGCATCGCCAACCTGCGTGGCGACATTATTGCCATCGTGGACCTGGAAGAGCGGTTTCAGCTGCGGCCACTTGGCCGGCCAGTGCCCGACTTCTCCTACACCCTGGCCGTGGAGGCGCCCGACTATACGCTGGGCCTGATGGTGCGCGAAGTGCCCCGTCCGGTCACGATTCCGGTGAGCCTCATCGAGCCGGCCCCGGAGTTTGTGCAGGACAGCGGCCAGCGCGAAAAATACCTGGAGGGTATCGCCAAGCTTCCCGGTAGCCTAAACGTAATTATCGTGCTGGACATGCCCAAGCTCCTTACCCCTAGCGAGATAATGCGCCTGCCCGGCGGCCCGGCCGAGACACCGGCCAGGCCCGCCAAAAAAGCCACCGCCGGCCCCGATGCACCCTCGGCCCCCGAAACGCCGTAGAGTGCCCAACCGGCTTACGTTGCCGGCTTCGTTTCCTTCTCACTTCAAGATTCTGATTATACATGAATAAGCGCATTCTCATCGTCGATGACTCGTTCTATATGCGGACGATGCTCAAGAATATGCTCACCGACGCTGGCTACGACGTAGTGGGCGAGGCCGCCAACGGCCGGCAGGCCCTGGAAATGGCCGTCGCTACGACTCCCGACCTGATTACCCTCGACGTTATCCTGCCCGACAACACCGGCCTGGACGTGCTCAAGGGCATCCGCCAGCAGCAGCCCGATGCCAAAGTGGTCATGTGCTCGGCCGTGGGTCAGGAAACCATTGTGAACGAGGCCATTGAAAACGGGGCGCTGGCTTACATCGTGAAGCCTTTTTCGGAAGAGCGCGTGCTGGAGATTGTGGGCAGCGCCCTGCAAGGCGACAGCCCCCTCGCCTAACGTACCCTGCCTGCGGCTGGGCGGGTGTCTCGTTACCCGCTCATCTTCTTTAACTTATCCGTAGCCTTGTTTCTGTTTTTGCCCGCTTTTTCTCTTGCTAGCACGTGGCCCGGCGCGCCCGCTAGCCTCAGGTGGCCTCTTGTGGCCAGCCTGGGCCTGATGAGGGGGGTAGGGATTTTTTGTAGCCTCTTAGTAACCTGCTGGCTATGAAATCACGCGAGCAAGAGTACCGGGAGCTGTTCATGGCTGAAGCGCTGGAGTACTACGACGCTATGTCGCGGCACCTCAGCGAACTGGAGCGTAACCCGCAGGACGTGGCGGCGCTCAACGAGCTGTTCCGGCTTATGCACAACCTCAAGGCCAATGCCCGCGCTATGGGCTTCGTCGATATGGGCGAGGTTGCCCACAGGATGGAAACCCTATTTGGGCAGATTCGGGAGCAGGAGCGCACCTTCACGGGTGCGCTGGTGACGCTCACCTTCCGGGCCGTTGATATTCTGGGCAATATGATTCGGGCCGTGGGCGCGGGGCAGGAATTAGCTGATGCCAAGCCGCTCATTGAAAATCTGGAGCGCCTGATTCAGGGCCAGGAGCCCGTCGAAACCCAGGCCAAACCCACCGAGGAAGAGGCCGAAAACGACGCTGCCCGCAAGCTGGAGCTTTCAGACCTGGTGTATATTCCGGTTAAAAAGCTTGATAACCTGCTCAACCTGGTAGGAGAGCTGGTTATCGACCGGGACCGGATTTTGACGCTGGCCGCCGAGCTGAATAGCCCGGCGCTCCGGGCCACCGCCCAGCACCTGTTCCGCATTTCCGACGATTTGCAGTACTCCGTGATGGACGTGCGCCTGGTGGGGGCCGGGGTGTTGCTCAATAAATTTCCGCGGGTAGTGCGCGATGTGGCCGCGTCCGAAGAGAAGCAGGTCGAGTTAACCCTGGCCGGCCAGGACGTGCAAATTGACCGCAACGTATTGCAGCTCATTACCGATGCGCTGTTGCACATCGTGCGCAACGCCGTCAGCCACGGCCTCGAAGGCCCCGAAGACCGAAAGGCAGCCGGCAAGCCGGCCACGGGGCAGTTACGCATTTCGGCCCTGACGGAGCGTGACGACGTGCTGCTGCAAGTGCAGGACGACGGCCGGGGCATCAACACCGACGCCGTGCGTAAGAAGGCTATTCGGAAGGGGGTAGTAACGGCCGAGGCAGCGGCCGCGCTCGACGAGCAGGGCGTGTGGACGCTACTGTTTGAGCCTGGCTTCTCGATGGCGGAGCAGATAACCGATATTTCGGGCCGGGGCGTGGGCCTCGATGTGGTGAAGCTGGCCATCGACTCGCTGGGCGGCCGCCTGCGCGTGGCTTCGGAGCTGGGCAAGGGCACCACCTTTACGCTGGTCCTACCCACCTCAATTGCCGTAAAGGGCGCCTTATTGATTGAGCTTGATGAGCGGGCCTACGCCGTGCCATTGTTGCATACCGATACGGTACTGGCCCTGGCTAATGACCAGATATTCGCGGTGGGCGGCTTGCTAATGACGCGGGTACAGGAGGAAAGCGTGCCGCTGGTGCCCCTGCGGCAGCTGCTTTACGCCGAGGGCGGCGAACTGCTGCCCCGAGCCACGCGCGCCGAGCTGCCCACCGATAATAGCCTCTCGCAGGTGCTAATCGTCAGTTACGGCAACCGGCGCCTGGGGCTGATAATTGACCGTTTCCTGCGCCAGCAGAACATTGTGGTGAAGTCGTTGAGCAAGCCACTCGATACTATTGACCTTTTTGGCGGCGTAACGCTGCTGGGCAGCGGCCAGCTGTGCCTCGTGCTGGACGTGCCCGCCTTAACCCGGCTGTTTCTGGCCAAGCTACCTTGACTTTAGCCCCGCTCTGTCTTTTTTCGTATTACCTTGCCGGCCTTGGCCGCCGCTGCTACGTATTAAGCTGTTATGACTTTATCAATGAATGAGTTAGAGCGCGATATTATTCGCGAAATTCTAAATATCGGCTTGGCGCGGGCAGCCGACAGCTTTGCTGTTATCGCGCAGGAGCGGGTCATGCTGGAAGTACCAAACCTGGACTTGCTGCCTAGTACCAGTATCATTGACCGGGTGCGCGAATATCAGACGCGCTACGTGGCCATTCAGAGCGACATTCGGGGTGATTTCAACGGCTCGACGTTTATGTTCTTCTCGGGGCAGCACATCCAGCGCCTCTCCCACGTTTGCCTGCGTATGCAAGTGACGGATTCCTTACAGCTCGATGAATTGCAGGAGTCGTTATTATTAGAAATAAGCAATATTATTACCGGCGCCCTGGTAACCCAGCTCGCTAATATTCTGAAGGCCAATATTTATGGCGCTCCGCCGCTGGCCCCCACCGGCGACCTGGCTACCGCGCTGCAAAGCCTGATGCCTGACTCGGAAACCCTGCAACCCCTTATTTTTTCGGTCATCACGCAATTTTCGGATGAAGACAATTCGGTTGAGCTACCCCTCATGTTGTTTTTTGACCGGGCGACCTTCGAAAAAATCCTGGAAATTATTCGTACCTATGATTTTTTAGGTAAAACCCAATCGGCGACTTAATAACCAGCTTGGCGTTTGGCGCCAATGGCCACCCAAATGGTTAGCTATTACTGAATTTCTTATTTTTCCATCCACCAAGTGTCCATCACTTGGTGTTCTTTTTTTACCGTGTCTGAATCAACTCTCGCGCAAAAAATTGCCAACTTTGACCCCAATGCGCCCGGCGATGCCGCGGGAGGCCTGTTTGGCCTGCCCTTCACCCCCGAGGAAGCCCAGGTAGTGGTGGTGCCCGTGCCGTGGGAAGTAACCGTGAGCTACCGCGCTGGTACGGCACAAGGCCCCGAAGCTATTCGCGCGGCGTCGCTGCAAGTGGACCTCTACGACCCCGACCTGCCCGAAGCCTGGCAGCTCGGCCTGGCGATGGAGGACGAAGACGAAGCCATCGCCCAAACCAGCCGCGAGCTCCGTCCCATTGCCGCTGACTACATTGGCTGGCTCGAAGAAGGGCAGCCCCAGGCAGAGGCGGGCACCCATAGCAGCGTGCCTGCCCGCATCACGGCCGAGGGCAACAAGCTAATCCAATGGCTTAAAAACAAAACCGGCGCCCTACTCGACGCGGGCAAGGCCGTAGCCGTGCTGGGCGGCGACCACAGCACCCCGCTGGGCTTTTTGCACGCCCTGGCCGAACGTCATCCCGACGGCTTCGGCATCCTGCAAATTGACGCGCACTGCGACCTGCGCCCGACCTACGAGGGTTTTCAGTACTCGCACGCCAGCATTATGTACAATGCTTTGCAGCTGCCCGCCGTAAAAAAGCTGGTGCAGGTAGGCATTCGCGACATGTGCCAGCAGGAAGCTGACCTCATTGAGCATTCGGTGGGCAGGGTAGCCTTATTTGGCCAGCGCTTTATGAGTGAGGAGAAATTCGCTAATAAGTCCTGGAAGAAGGTGTGCGGCAAAATAATTGCCCAACTGCCTCAAAAAGTATACATTAGCTTCGATATCGACGGGCTGGACCCCAAGCTGTGCCCCGGCACCGGCACGCCCGTGCCCGGCGGCCTGGAGTTTGACGAGGCCACCTACCTGCTGCGCCTGATAGTGCGCTCAGGCCACACCATTATTGGCCTGGACCTCAACGAGGTAGCCCCCGGCGATACCGAATGGAATGCCATCGTGGGCGCGCGGTTACTCTATCAGCTCTGCAACTGGATGGCCGTGTCGCAGGGCCGCCTGGTGGCCAAAGGCGTGGAAGGAGCCGAAGAAAAGAGCGCTAAAAAGTAAGGCGTAAACTGCCTTTTCAGGTTCTACTAATCAGCCAACCAGCACCGTAAAAAATGGGTAAAATTCTCATCAAATTCATTCTCACGGCCGTGCTCACCTACGGCCTGGCGCAGGTGCTCCCCAACGTGCGCCTCGATGGCGTGGGTAGCGCGGCCATTCTGGTTATCGTGCTGGGCCTGCTCAATGCCACGGTGAAACCAATTCTCAAGATAATCGGCTTCCCGATTACGGTCCTGACGCTAGGCCTTTTCCTGCTGGTTATCAACGTTATCATTGTGAAGCTGGCTGATTTTCTGATGAGTAGCTTCGCCGTAAGCGGCTTCGTAAGCACACTGCTTTTCAGCGTGGCTCTGTCATTGGTAACGACGGTGGTAGACATGGTAATTGACTAGCTTACCCGGCTGGTTTTAGCCAACGAAAAGGCCCGCGGTTGCTACCGCAGGCCTTTTCCTGTATGGGCTACGCTGCGCTACACGCGCCGGATATCGGCCCCGAGCGCATTCAGGCGCTCGTCGATGTTCTGATAGCCGCGGTCAATCTGCTCCACGTTGAGGATTTTGCTGGTGCCATCGGCGCTGAGCGCGGCGATGAGTAGCGCTACCCCCGCCCGAATGTCGGGCGACGACATAGTGATGCCGTGCAGCTGCTTGTGGCGGTTGAGGCCAATAACCGTGGCGCGGTGCGGGTCGCAGAGAATAATCTGCGCGCCCATGTCGATGAGCTTGTCCACGAAGAACAGGCGCGACTCAAACATCTTCTGGTGAATGAGCACCGTGCCGCGCGCCTGCGTGGCTACTACGAGGATAATACTCAGCAAATCAGGCGTGAAGCCCGGCCAGGTATGGTCGCTCACCGTGAGGATGGAGCCGTCGAGGTACGTGCCAATCTGGTAGTGCTCCTGAGCCGGCACGAAGATGTCATCGCCCCGAAATTCGAGCTGAATACCCAGCTTGCGAAACGTATCGGGGATGATGCCCAGCTCGGGAATCTGGCAATCCCTGATGGTGAGTTCGGAGCCCGTCATAGCCGCCAGGCCGATAAAAGAGCCGATTTCAATCATATCGGGCAGCATCCGGTGCTCAGTGCCGCCCAGCTTTCCTACCCCCTCAATCGTGAGCAGGTTGGAGCCAATACCTTGAATCTTAGCGCCCATGCGCACCAGCATCCGGCACAGCTGCTGCAAGTAGGGCTCACACGCGGCGTTGTAGATAGTCGTGGTGCCTTCGGCCAGCACGGCGGCCATTACGATGTTGGCGGTGCCGGTCACGCTGGCCTCGTCGAGTAGCATCGCGACGCCTTGCAGTTTGCTGCCGGGCACGCTGAGGCGGTAAAAATCAGTGCCTTCCAGCGTGAGCTGGCCACCGAGTTTTTCGAGGCCCACGAAGTGCGTGTCGAGGGGCCGGCGGCCAATCTTATCGCCGCCTGGCTTGGGTAGCTGGGCGCGGCCGTAGCGCGCCAGCAGCGGGCCGAGTATCATCACGGAGCCGCGCAGCTCGCGGGCCTGGGCCACGAACTCGGGCGTGTCGAGGTAGTCGAGGTGCACGTCTTCGGCCTGAAACCGGTAGGTGTCGGGGGCCAGGCGGCCCACTTTCACGCCCATATCGCGTAGCAGCTCGATGAGCTTGTTCACGTCCCGGATATTGGGCACGTTGCTGATAGTGACGGGCTCGGCGCTGAGCAGCACCGCGCACAGAATCTGGAGCGCCTCATTCTTAGCTCCTTGAGGAATAATTTCCCCGTGCAGCTTCCGTCCGCCGCGCACTTCAAATGCAGCCATTCTTTTTCAATTAACAATTAACAATGAGCAATCAGCAATTGGCTAAGGACAGAGAATCCTTAGCTAATTGCTCAAGACAAAGCTACTGCGGCGGCTGCTGAGGCTCGGAACGAAGTTTCTTGCCACGCTTTTTATCGCGCTTTTTCCCGTTGCCACCGCCATTGCTGAAGCTCGTGCCGCTCTCGGGCCGGTCGGTGCGGCGCTCGCGGGCGTCGCGGCTGCCGCTTTGGCCGCTGGGGCGGGGGGTAGGGCCGGTGGCCGTGGCTGGCAGCGCCGCCAGCTCAAACAGCCCCTGGTCGGCCACTATCTGCGCGTCCAGTTTCAGCTGCCCGTCGGATAGCTCACCCAGGTGCCGGATGATGGTCACGTCCTTGGCGTTTTCCTTGTTGTGCTGGCGGTACAAAAACTTCATCGTGCGCCCAATCTGCGCGGCAGCCTGCTCGCGCTCAGCCGCGTCGCTGATAGTCAATGCCTTGGCAATGAGGGCTTCCACGCCCCGGCCGTAGGCTTTGAGCTTGGGCGCCTGGCGCGGATATTCCAGGCGCTTCGGCTTGGCCTCGTACAGACGCGGCGGCGTCAGGGGCACCGGCGCGTCAAGGGCCACTTCGGTGCCCGCCAGCGCGTGCAGGTGGTTCCAGAGGCGCGTCTGAATCTCGGGCACGTCGCGCAGGCTGGGGCGCAGGCGTAGCATCAGCTGCACGATGCCGGCGGCGCGGCGCGTGCGCTCGGCCACGTCCTCAATCTGGGCCAGGCCCTGGATGAGCTGGTAAGTGCTTTGCCCGTATTCGCGCACCAGCAGTTGCAGGTGGAAGGGCAGGGTAGTGGGTATTTCTTGCATTTATATTAAAATAATTTAGCGCGGAGTTTCGCAGAGTAAGCAAAGTTTCGCGGAGGGAAATACCAAAAGCTTCGCGAAACTTCGCTTACTCTGCGAAACTCCGCGCTACAGTACCCGCAGCTTGGCAAAGCTTAGCAGCAGCGTCTTCTCGCCTACTTCCTCAAACTGGATGATGGCCTTCACGGTGCCGTTCTGCTTTTCGAGCGTGGCTACCTTGCCAAAACCAAATTTGGCGTGCTCCACGCGCTGGCCGGCCTGCAAGTTACTCGTGTCGGAGGGTTGGAAGTCGGCGGGTGCCACGTACTTGGTAGCTACCGTCTTACGAGGGGGGGTAGCAACAAGGTTGGAGCGCCGCTCAAATACGTGCTGAAACGGCGACTCGCCCACCGCCGGGCCGGCCGCAAATTTTATGTTAAGATACTGTGGGTCAATCTCATCCAGAAAGCGTGACTTCTCGCACGAGCGCAGGTTGCCCCACTGGTAGCGCGAGGTAGCGTAGCTGAGCGTCAGCTTCTTTTCGGCCCGCGTAATGGCCACGTAAAAAAGCCGGCGCTCTTCCTCCAGGTCGGCCCGCGAGGTAATCATCATCTGGCTGGGAAAAAGGTTTTCCTCCATGCCCACGATGTACACGTTGCGGAATTCCAGGCCTTTAGCTGAGTGAATGGTCATCATCGTTACGGCCTCGCCCTCCTGGGCCGCATCCTTGAGGTCGGAGTCAGTAACGAGCGCGATATCCTGCAAAAAGGCGCCCAGCGACTTGTCCTCGCGCTCGTGGTCGTCCACGTATTCCTTGATGCCGTTGAGCAATTCCTGAATGTTCTCGTAGCGCGACAAGCCCTCGATGCTCTTATCGGCGTACAATTCCTCAATCATACCCGAGTTTTTAGCAATAAACTTGGCCGCCTCAAAGGCATCTTCCTTGGCCGCAACGGCGGTGTAGCTCTTGATTTTCTCGGCAAAGCCCACCACCGGATTACTCACGCGGGCCGGCAAAAACTGCTCGGCATTGCTCACCACTTCCCAAATAGTGTGGTTAGCTTCCTCAGCCGAATTAATTAATTTACTAATAGTCGTATCGCCGATGCCGCGCTTCGGATAATTAATTACCCGGCGCAGCGCCTGCTCGTCATTCGGGTTCACCGTGAGCCGCAAATACGCCACTAAGTCCTTGATTTCCTTGCGCTGATAAAAGCTCAGGCCACCCACGATTTTGTAGCGAATATTTAATTTGCGCAGTGCCTCTTCCATCGCCCGGCTCTGGGCATTGGTGCGGTAGAGAATGGCAAAATTGTCGTAGGACAGATGCAGATTCATCTTGTCTTCGTAAATAGACTGGGCAATTAATTTGCCTTCCTCGTTGTCGGAAGCGGCCTTAATTACCTCAATTAAATTGCCATCTTCATTATCCGAAAAAACGTCCTTGCGCAATTGCGCCTGATTATTCTTGATAACTGAATTAGCCGCCCACACGATATTTTTAGTAGAGCGATAATTCTGCTCCAGCTTAAATACGTTTAGCTCGGGATAGTCCTTTTCGAAATTCAGAATATTGGTAATATCCGCGCCGCGAAAGGCGTAGATACTCTGCGCGTCGTCACCTACCACGCAGATATTCCGCTCTTTAGCCGCGAGCTTGCGGGTAATTAAATACTGCGAATAATTCGTATCCTGATACTCGTCCACCATCACAAATTGGAATTTATTCTGGTATTTATTCAGAATATCCGGATGGTCGCGGAACAGCACGTTAGTCTGGAACAACAGGTCGTCAAAATCCATCGCGCCAGCCTTGAAACAGCGCTGCTGGTACTGCTGGTACAGCACCCCGATTTTAGGCCGCAGCGCCGCCTCGTCGTCCTGCTTGATAACCGGGTCGTTCAGATACTGCTGCACCGATACCAGCTTGTTTTTGGCGGCCGAGATGCGGCCCAGTACCGTGCTGGCCTTGTAGAGCTTTTCGTCAAGCTCCAGCTCCTTCACAATCTGCCCGATGAGGGTCTTCGTGTCCTGGGTATCGTAGATGGTGAACGAGCGGGGGTAGCCGATTTTATCGGCCTCGGAGCGCAGGATTTTGGCAAAAACGGAGTGGAAGGTGCCCATCCACAGGTTCTTGGCCTGCGCGCCCACTACCTTCTCGATGCGGGCGCGCATCTCTTTGGCCGCCTTGTTGGTGAAGGTGAGGGCCAGAATATTGAAGGGGTCTACCCCCTGCTCCAGCAGGTGAGCGATGCGGTAGGTGAGCACCCGCGTCTTGCCCGAGCCAGCACCAGCGATAATCATGCAGGGGCCTTCCGTTTGGAGGACGGCGGCGGCCTGCGAGGGGTTCAAAAGAGCGTGATAATCTAAAGCCATACGAAAAGGCCGCCCCGGAGGCGGCTAGCTGACAAAGATAAGTTGGAGGGGGGTAGGGCGGTATCTTTGTGCTACCGTTTTTAGGCAGCCCTCCTGCCCGGCGGTTCTTTACTAACCGCATTGCCGCGCTGATAAATTCGCTCTATCCCATGATTGTTATCCAGAATACCGTTATCTCCGACGATGTGGCCGAAAATTTCTTCGTCTGCAACCTCGATGCCTGCAAGGGTGCCTGCTGCGTGGAGGGCGACCTCGGCGCGCCCCTGGAGCTGGAAGAGCTGGAAATCCTAAAGAGCGAATACCCGAAAATCGAGCCTTTCCTCACCGAAGCCGGCAAGCAAGCCATTGCCGCCCAGGGGCTTTACATTGAGGACTGGGAGGGCGACTACAGCACCACGACCATCAACGACCGCGAGTGCGCCTACGCGCTCTACGACGAGCGCGGTATCCTGAAATGCGGTATCGAGCAGGCGTATCTGGCGGGGGCTACGAGCTTTAAGAAGCCGATCAGCTGCCACTTATACCCCATTCGCGTGACGAAGTACGAGGGCTTTGAGGCGCTCAACTACGACCGCTGGGATATTTGCTCGCCGGCCTGCTCGTTTGGGGCCAAGCTGGGCGTGCCGGTGTATAAGTTTTTGCAGGAGCCGCTGGAGCGCAGGTACGGCGCCGAGTGGTACGCCGAACTGGCGCGCGAGATTGAAAAGTAGCGCGAACTTTCCAGTTCGTGCGCGAGCGCAGCGAGCAGGTGGGACCGCACGGCGCGAACGACGATGCTCGCCGCGCTCGCGCACGAACTGGAAAG
>JAABUN010002904.1_pt1 | contig 28426 bp, 34 predicted proteins | sample 5559311 | NCBI WGS metagenome assembly JAABUN01 (sample SAMN10711877, study PRJNA513370) | rock metagenome | isolation source: Antarctica rocks | place: Antarctica: Victoria Land, Siegfried Peak sud
AATCTTCCGGCTTCTCGTAATCTTTCAATATCTGGTCTAAAACTTCATTGGTAATTGGCATAATCTTTTCCTCCTTGGAAATAAATGTTGATTATATCCATTTACACAAAATTATTTACAGGCTCCGAAAACGCAACCGATCCTATGAAACATTTTTACCTTTTGTAACCATTTAACCAAATTGGAAGTTTTTCGGGCAGTTCCAATTCATCATCAACCAATGTTTCCAAATATACATCTGCCATACGAGCATATCCTACGTGAGGGTAAAACAGCTACTCTTTAAAAACGTCCTTTCTTAATTCAGAGTTGCGCGTAGTCGGTTTTGCCCCACGTTAGATACTGTGTTGAGTGTCAAGCGGTTTTCGCCCAATTCGGGTCATATGGTTTTCCGGTTTTCAAGACTCCGAAGGCGAGATGAATCAGTTTTCTCATCGCCGCCCCGATGACCGCCATTTTACATTTGCCGCGCTCGCGCAGTCCATCAGCCCACGCTTTGAAGAAACTGCTACAACGCAAAGCCGTCATTGCCTGAAAGTAAAGTGCTTTGCGAAGCCGCGCGTTTCCGATTTTTGACAACTGCACTCGTCCGCGCACCGGGCTGCCCGAACGCCGTTCACGCGGGACGAGTCCGATTTCAGAATTTCAATTTTAATTAACGAATTCTTCCGGTTCGGTGCCTTCGTCATTCGCTCTGTCAATGTCCGCTCTGTTAATCAGCTCAATCGATAGCTTCAGCCCATCAGCGCTTGCCTCGAACTCTCGGCGCTGACCGTCGGAATTTATTCCTATGACTTTGACGAAGAAATCGCCGGCGACGCCGACTTGTACTACGTCAATTTTTTCGCCGCTCGGAGTTTCACATCTGACGCAAACAATTTTCTCTGCTGCTTCAGCCTCTGATTTTGCGTTCTCGAATCTTGATTCAAAATCTTTTACGAATCTGTGCGAAACGGGAACGGGCTTTGGCGAGCGGTTAATTTTAGCAGCGGGCGGGCGAGATATTTCGTCGAGCCTCGCAAAATTGAATGTTCGCTCCTGTAGCTGCTGCCGCTGCTGCTCGATGTCGTTTGCCGCTTTCAGCGCATCGGTCATAATTTGTCGAGCGGAAGGAACGGCGAAGGCGGCAGCCGCCTTCGCCGCCGCGCTCACCGATTGCACCATATCGCGGTGCTGACGCTCCACCATATCTATAAGTGAATTTCTAGGCTCTCTAAGCGTCTTGAATTCAGCCATCATTTTATTGGCAGCCGATTCGACTGCCGAGATTGGCTTGTCCATCGACCGCGCCAACTGAAGGTGGCGTTCGGCAATAGACGCTCCAAGCGACATATCACGCTTAATCTGTTCGGTTGCGCTCAACTGCGTCGCACTCATCAGCGAATCGCGCATAAGCCTTTCGGTGTTGCTCATTTTAGGCGGTAATGGCATTAAGTCTCTACGTTCCATTTGTTTTACCTCACTGATTTTGCTCTGCCGAATTTACCGGCGGAGCGATTTATATTAGTTTCTACTGCATATTGTAATCTTTCGCGGAACTGCTTACAAAGTTTTTCCGGGAATACAAAATAAAAAACTTTAACCAATTTTCAATATGCCTGCGAGCAATGTCGTGTAGCGGCTCGATTTCATTTCCGCTTTCATCTGCCTTTTGGCGCCGTGTGCGAGTATTATGAAAATTGAAGTTTGGATGTCGCTAAGGTTTAATAGTGCGTTAGATACCATATGACAACGGTCTGTTCATTTAACAGGAATTAGACATATTTTTTAGGTAAGGAGAGGTGCAATGGCTTATGTATTTCAATACGGTTCAAATACTCTTTCGAGCCGCTTAAACTCTGAAGATAGGTTGAAGGGCGACGCTCGCTCCCTTGGGGTAGTTTATACCCGGGAAGACTTTGAGCTTGATTTCAACGTGTTCAGCGACAACAATCAATGCGCGGCGGCGGATATTATTCCGAACGGCAGTCGGAAGATTTGGGGTGTTCTATATGAAATTCCCGATTACTTGATTCGGCGCGGAGCTTCTCCCGGTCGCAAATCCCTTGATGCTATCGAGGGTGAAGGCAATAATTATCGAAGGATTGGCATCGCTTTACGTTATCCCGACGGGTCTCCCGTCGAGGAAGATGCCATAACCTATGTTGTCATTAACAGGCAAAGCGATTGTCGAACTTCTCTTGATTATTGTCGCTTTATCGTTGCGGGACTGCGTGAACACAATATCTCGGATGAATACATTGATTATGTGAAAGGGCGAATGGTAACGAATAACGAAACTTTGAGAGACGCTGTGGAGTTCCTTTGAACGATGGGGGTATGTCCAATCGTCGCTTGTTATCTATGCTGCTGAAATCGGTGAAGTTTATTTTAGCGGCGGCGACGGCGTAAATGGTAATTATAGTTCCAATTCTCCCACCGCCATTTGAGATTGACCGGGTTGGCTGTTTTGTAAATGCCGAGCAGTAATTTCAGTCGCAGTTTGGCGTAGTAAAACGAAAATAAAATCACCTTCATATGTTCAGTTTTGTAGATAAGTATGCGACGAAACTAATCGAAAATGCTCCTATATCCGTTTGCGTCCGATAACATTGAGTTGTTAGGGATAAATCTTTTAGGTTAATTTAAAGGATAAAAGGTTAGAGTGCAGAAAAATCTTGTAACCTGTTTATTTGTATTATCTTATCGGACGCGCCCTCAAGGTCAGAACTATGTAATTGATATTTTTTGAGAAGATTTTTGTGCTTTTTTTTGCACCGATTCGCTTAAAATCTCTTTCCTCAAGGTCAGAACTATGTATGCTCAAGGTCAGAACTATGTAATTTTTGCCTTGCTCAATGTCAGAACTATGTATGCTCAAGGTCAGAACTATGTATTTTCCCGAAAAATCTGTGGAAAATCGTTCACGAGAAGTTCTTTTCAAGGTCAGAACTATGTATTGCTCAAGGTCAGAACTATGTGTTTCGGCGTCTTCCTCAAGGTCAGAACTATGTATTTTTAACTTTTCGATTGCTCGACGAGCAAATTTTCTTTTTGTTTTCTGACGTTTGCTTTTTTAACGTCGGATACGAAATACGGGTGAGGCTGAATGCTGAATTTAACGTCAATCAATTTCGTTCGGGCGGCGCTTTCGATAACTTTATCGCACTGAAAGTTGATGACGACGTTTTTTTCCTTCATCTCTTGCAGAGCCTTTTCGACTTCGATTTGATTATTGCGAAGCTGTGTTTGTCTGGTAAGCCCGAAATCTCTAATCATAGTGGTCAGCAGAAGGTGATATGGGTCGGTTAAACTCGCCTGCGTGTAGTGATGCGACATTCGTTTGTGAAGAAGCCGTGCAATCACGCTTTTATAGCTCATCACCTGCTCGTAATTAATAAGTCTGAAACTTCTCTCCCTGATACTTTTGGTAACGAGCGGCGAAAACCGCACGAAAGTTTGATTTTCATCGTTTTTCCCCTTAAAGCCCAAAGTTTCAATCGGACTGAAATGAATTTCAATCTCCGCATCTTCGGATTTTAATTCGATTCCCGTTCTCGCCAGAATAGTCAAAGCCTGCTTTATCTGCTGCGTGCTGTAAGAATGTCCCGTGTCCTTTAACTCTTTTTGAAGCTGGTAGAGAGTAAACGAAATGCCCGATTCTCCGTCGAGAAAAATTCCCTGCCCTTCTGCCATCATTTTTCGCAGAGCGTCTTCGACCATCTCTTCCCTTTTTGACGGAAAGCATTCGATTTCCGCGTCTCCGTCCGTGATACGCGCCGGAGCTATCTCCAAGCTGTATTTCCGCCCGCGGCACTCGAATTCGCGCTTTAAGGTCGGCAAGTAGACTCCGCCGACGCGCTCGACTTTTCCCCAGACGTATTTCGGCATAAAGTCGTATAACTCGACCGTGTGCGAGTATTCTTCCTCGTCCTTTAATAATTCAAAAAGAGTTAGCTGAAACGGTTTTTCCTGATTGTGCTGCGAAAAGAGTTTTGCCTTTTCCTCCTTTCTCTTTTTGATTGTTTTCGCGTCTTTTTTATTGACCGGCATCTTGTTTTATTCAGCCTGCTTAATAACTTGTAATAACACTTAATAACCGTTATTAAGTGTTATTACACTTTTAACTTAATTGCTTATGGCGATTGACAAAAAATTGCAGAACTTCATCGGACTCTCTGTCGCCCAAACTTTCCTGAAGCAGTCGAATGGCTTCTCTGACCACCATCGAGCGATTCGCTTTCGGATTTCCCGACTGTTTCAAAACGTCTGTTATCTCGTCAATCCAATTGGCTTCCGGCGTGTAGAGACTGACGGGGACAATCCGGTAGCCGATTTTCTCGCGTCCGTTGCCGGAGAGCCGCGCTGGATTCTGGCGCGGCGCGGTCAGTTTCGCTTTTTCGAGCAGTTTCGATTTTTTACTTGCTGCCATTTTTCAGTATCTCCTTAGTCAATTCCCGGTAAGCCTCCGCCCCCTTCCCTTTCGCGTCGTATGAGAAAATATCCGTTCGCGCCATCTGCATTTGATTAAGCGACTCGCTAAGCGGAATTTTAGCCTTAAAGAATTTTGACCGCCACTGGGCGAGCTGCTCCATAATCACTTCGTTCGTCACCGTTTTTCGGCTGTCGAGTTTGGTTATCAAGATTCGGTAATCGTTGAAATTTTCGCCTTTAAGCGTGTAAATCAAATCCAGCAAATCAACCAGACCATCGGCGGCTCGCGCTTCCATCTGACACGGAACGATAACCAAATCCGCCGCAGCGATGCCCGTCTCGGCTAACACGCCGAGCGTCGGCGGGCAATCGAGCAGAATATAATCAAAATCGTTCTGCACGGAGATTAATCCTTTTTTGAGAAGCTCCTCTCTCTTCGGCTTCATATAAAGCGATTGACCGACCGGAGCGAGACGAATAGTCGAAGGCGCGATAAAAAGATTTTCGGTGCCGGTCGGATGAATCACCCGCTTGATGGGGAAAGCGGTCGGCTCAGCAAAAAAGTCTTTCAGAGTTAAATCCGAGTCTCGCAGCTCGACGCCGAGACCTAAAGAGCAGTGTCCCTGCGGGTCGAGGTCGACCAGCAAGGTTTTCCTGCCGTTCCGGGCTAGACCGGCACCGAGCGACATCGTTGTTACGGTCTTTCCCGTCCCACCCTTATGAGTTGCAATCGCAATAGTTTTTGCCATAACAATTAAAATTTCTAAACTTAATATCACTTAATATCACTTAATAAGTGATATTAACAAAATGAAAGGCAGGCGGACTGCTAACCGGATTGCTCTATATTTGCCTTTCTTTGGCGCTCCTGTTCAATAAGTTTTTGAATTAATTCTGGAGAAACTCGAAAAGCCGTCTTTTCCAAATCAGCGAGCGTCGCCGATAGATTTATCAAATCACGGGACGAAGCATCCCTTAGGACGCCGAGCAGTCCGGTAATGGTCAATCCCCGCTCAAAGGCTATTTTTCTGCCTTCTTTTTCGTCAATGATAATTCCGGCGGCGTTTAGTTCTTCGGCAAGAGCAATCGCTTCGGCTTCTCCGAGATGCAGTTCCCGGAGTTGCTCGTCGAGAACACTGGATACTTTTTGGACGCGAAGCCATTTGGGATGCCGAGCCATCCACTTTTTTACCTTATCTGGAGTTTTTGCCGCCTGTAATTCCGTAAATACCGATTCCGGTATCGTAATTTCTCCGTATAAAGCACGTAGTAAATCTATTTTGCCAATTAAAATCAAGTAATTGAGCGGCGAAGTATCGGCGATAACAATCATTAGAATTTTTTCTAAAGGCTGGAGCTGATTTGCCGGCTGGCTCTGGCGTCCCGCTCGATTTCTTCGAGCGAGTAATCAAAATAAATTTTATGCTCTTTCAAAAATTCATCCAGCTCAAAGCGCGACTCAAATCCCATCAGCCGCATAATCTGGGCATCGGTCAAAACCTTCGACCGGTAGCTTTCGGCGGCGAGCGACTTTAAGGCAGTCAACGACAAATCCTCATCTAAGTTTCGCAAGATAGTTGCGACATCTTCAGGCAATTGGACGGTAACGGCAATACTCATAGTTACACCTCCCGGTTGTTAATACTTATTAAGTAACAGAAACTCGAACAAAAATCAACCGCATTGATAACACTTATTAACGGTTAATAAGTGTTATCAATAACGAAAAATAGAATTTTTTAGTCAGAAAGATATTCGACGAGCCGGTCGATTTCTTTGCGAGTAAAATGCTTTTGAATTATCTGCGCCGTCTTTTCAATATCCCGTGTTATGTAAATGCTTTTCCGGCGAAGGCTCGCCGCAATCATCGCTTGATTGACTGACAACTCGCCGCTCAACACTTTTTGATGAAGAGCAGGGAAGCGGTCGCGCAATCGCTTTAGCGAATAACCGGATGAATTACCGCGCGGCAGAATTTCAAGCGTTACATTGTTATTTTTGAAATCTTGACTGCGCCGGTCGCCGCCGTGCGGAAGATTTTCCTGCGCCTGTTCGATTAAATCTATGACGACCGGCGCGTCCGCGCAGAGCTTACGAAGCATTTTCAAGTTCGCCCCTAAGCCTTCAGGCGGCGGCTTTTCGACGAATTCCTGAAATGTGTCGAAACGGGCGATTTCTTTTGTTTGATACACGTAACGCTCACGCCACAAATCTTCTTCAATCACTCTTTTTATTAAAGCCGGAACATCGTTGAGTCCGGCTTTGCCGTCGGAGATTGCCGAACGCAGGTAATCAATCGTGCGGTTCTCTGTTTTCGGTTTCGACATTTTCTTTCACCTCTTTGTTTGCTCACGGTAAAAGTCGCTGATTTTATTTTGCAGCCATTCCAATTTACCTGCCAATTCTTCTTCGGTGGCGTCGCGGTTCGGCTTGCCGTTCATCTCACGAATCCAGGAGCGGTGGATTTCGTCAAAATCGGTTCGCGTCAAATGAGCCAGTTTATTTGCCAACTGATTTATCCGTTTTCGCAGTTTGTCTTTCCGCTCGGATTTAATCGGCGGATGGCGCTCGCCGACCGTATTGTTTATAACCGGCGGTGAAAAAGAAGTAGAAGACGATTCATTTTCGTCCTTATTCGGGTGAACGCTTGAGCTGAATTCGGCGGATGCCGACGATGCCCGCCGGATAATTGCCGCAACCTGCGCCGACGGAATCTTGACGCCCAACTCCTTGCCGATTATTTCGGCTTGACCGAGTTCGTCGCCCGAGAATCTCGACCCGTCGAAAATAGTGTCGTGCGAACGTGCTTCGGACGATAAGGGAACGATAAAATTTCGATTTTTGCCGAGCAGGGAAGTGCTGCCGGTCGTTGCCGGGTTATCACCGTTTAATCCCAAATTAGAGTTCGATTGTAAGAATTGACCGTCTCCGCCCGGCTGATTTTCAAAGTCTAAATCGTCGATTGATCCGCCTCGATTCGCATTTGGATTATAAAAATCATTATTTTCAAGGTCGGTAGAGTCGCCGTCTTCTATAAAATTCTGATTTCCGTTTTGCGCCGGCGAAATCATCGAATTCCTCGGTTTTTCCGTCTTAACGATTTCCGGCAAATAATGCTCGCGTTCTTCTTTGATAGCGAGCGCGTGTTTTATCAATGTCTCGTCCGCCGGAAGATAAAAAACGGCGCTCTGCTCGTCAAGCCCGGCAATCATTCGCAGAAATCTGCCGACCGCTTGCCGGAAATAAAGTTCGCTCGTGACGTTCGAGGCGAATACTCCAACCCGCAATCGCGGTATATCGACACCTTCAGACACCATTTTGACGGCGACAATCCACCGCTTTTGATTTCCGCTGCGAGCAAAATCCTGTATCAGCCGCGACGAATTTTCTTCGTCGGAAATGGCGACGACCGGGTATTCATTCGTGATGACTTTGAGCAGCTCGGCGATTTTCTTGGCGTGATACTGGTCGATGGCGATTACCAGACCGCCCGCGTCCCCGTGACCGTCGAGCCGGATTTCCGTCAGCCGGTTGTCCGCCGCCTGCAAAACGTCGGCGAGCCAGTCGCCGTCGGCGTCAAGCACGGCGCGCAGTCTTTCAGCCGCTTTCTGCCGCGGCAGATTAGCGAGCATCGAGCAGTTCATCCGGTCGCCGTTCCCGCGAATCCACGCCGCATTTCCTTCGATGGTCGGAAAGTAAACCGGTCGGCACACGCCGTCAGCCAGCGCCTCGCCGTAACTATAAGTAAAATCGGCTTGGCTTTTCCTGTCCACATAACGCACGAACGGAATTTGGCTGTCGTCGTTGCGAAACGGCGTCCCCGAAAGCGACAAACGGAAAACAGCGTTTCCGAACGCGGTCAGCAGCTTTAATCCCCAATCCAGATTGTCGCCGGCGTGATGAATCTCGTCGAAGATAACCATCGTCGGACGCTCGCAATTTAAGTCGTATAAATCGGGCGCAAAACTCACCTGTTGGTAAGTAACCGCCGCTCCGAAATAATCGGACGCTTCGCAGCCCTGAGAATTTGACCAGTTCGGGTCGATGTCGATGCCGCACCGCGCCGCGCTTTCCGCCCACTGGCGTTTCAGATGCTCGGTCGGCGCGACGACGACAATTCGCTCCGCCTTGCCTTCGGTTAAAAAATTGTGAGCGATTTTTAAAGCAACGTCTGTTTTGCCGCTTCCCGGGGTTGCAACCGCCAGAAAATCCGCTTTGTTGACCGCGTAAGCTCTTCTTACAGCTTGCGCCTGCCACTTTCTGAGCGGTCGGCGGTCATCCCATTTTCTGAGTATTCTCATAAATAATTAGTTCTCCTCGATTAAAATATTTGATTGATTTAGGAATTGTCTGATTCCGCGATTTTGAATGTGCCGGGCGTTTCGTTATCACTCTTTTTTAAGTTGCAGCCGACGCAGAGCGCCTGCCCGTTTTGAACTTCGGTCGCACCGCCTTTTGACCACGCCCTGCGGTGGTCGGCGTGCCAGCCCGCTTCAAGCGGGTCGCCGCATTCGCGGCATTTACCCCGCGCGGCGAGAAAAAGCGCGACTTTTTGTCTTCGACTGAAAAAACGATTTTTGCTCATATACAAACTGTTTGTTTATCTGTTTGATAACTGCTATACAACAAAGATAAGTTTATAAAAATCGTCTGTCAAGATTCAAGCGGTTATTTATATTATTTCGGAATATATAAGGGAAGAATTATTTTGAGTCTTTTAACTTGTCAACGTGGTCGTTCAGCAGTTCTAATTTCTGGTTGCTCAAATTATTGTGAGCTATTTTCCTGATTATTCTTCCCAAAACGGGACGCTTTTTCAGGTAATTTTCGGCGCTTTTGCCTAATCTGGTGCTGTGCGCCATTAAATAATCGAAATCCAGTTCAAGCTCTGCCTGTTCGGATAGGGCGAGAATTACTTTTTCCGAAGGCATTCGCCGCCCTTTTTCAATTTCGGATAAATACGAAAAATTTATCGGAATCCGTCCGGCGACGGCGCGCAGGCTCAAACCGGATTTTTGTCTGGCTTTGGCGATTATCTCTCCGATTGTTTTTTCCTTTTTTTGTTTCACGATTTAGCTTTTGCAAATCTTTTCCGGGCGTTCGTTACCACCACCGAAATTATCATATTATCTATTTGTTTTCAAACGCCCGCTATCTAAACATAAAATAATGTTATACAATGTTTTTAGGTGTTGTGATACTTTTAGTCAAGAGTATCAGGTGAGGTGAGAATTATGAAAACTAAAAAAGTTCAACAGCAATCAGTGGAAGAAATAAAAGTCGAGAATTTAACGATTGCGAAATTTTATTATAATTATTTTCCTTTCAAAAAAGATTCGCTCGCCGAGCGAATCGACACAAATTTGCCGCTCACCGTCAGACTAAAAAAAAATAGCGAAGACACATTCGAGGTAATTGACCGGGCGGAAATTTATGAAAAGGCTTTGGGCGACAAAACCGAAGAGATTCCGTGCGTAATCAAAAAAATGAACGACGCGGAAGCTCGATTATATTCCCTTGAAGCCGCACTCGCCACCAGAACTTTGACAGTTCTGCAAGCTATCTGTTGCCGACAGGAAATTTTGCGCTTAGGCAGCGAATGCTCGCCCGCCACTATAATTCATCTCGCAAGAAAGACAAGCCCCGCAACTTATCGGCGCGCATTTGAATCCTTCAATTACTTTCAAAATAAAGTGCGCGGCGAAGTTTTCCCAAATTTGTCTGAAATGACCGAAATCGAACTGACGGCGCACTGTTTAGATTATGACAATAACAAAGATTTTGCGGAACTGACTTCTGTTCAAAAAGAGTTGTTGTCGGATTTTGAAAAAATATACTTCGATAACGACCCTGGAATGAAAGTTAATACCTTCCATCGAAAGTATTATAAAAGTAGTGCCGTCGCTGAAGAAAATCAGCGGATATACCCATTCAAAAGTTCTGTTTGGAAAAGAAAAGCGAAAAAAATCGTCGAAAATCTAATCCAAAGCTCTGCCGAGTTTGTGAATATAGTTCAGCAGGAGGGTAAAAACAATCTCGCGAACGAACTGATAAAAACGCTAATGAATGACAAAAACAAAGTCAGCGCTATTGCCGCGCTCAGTCGAGAATTTGTTAAAATTACAACCGCGTTATCGAAAGAAGAAAATGTTGAAGACAATCCCGTATTGTTCACCTAAATGATTGATGCCGATAAAATCGAAATCGAACTGCGAAAGATTTTTCTTTTGAATAAATCGTGGTTAATCGAATCGTTTAAATTTGTCAAAAAGCTGGGATTTTCGCCTTCACCAGCCGAGAATAAAAACTTATCCCTTTTAGTTTTATTTGCCGACCTGCTGCACGTCGATAAAACAGATTATCGTAAGCTATATTTTGATTGAGAATTTCTTATGGAAATCAAAATTTTCGGTGATTTTGTGAATTCACTCCTAAGCTAACATCGTAAACTTATAAACTCTCGTTGATTTACTCATAAGTTATCGCTGTAAGAACATTTACACAGTCGGCTTCTTTTTACGAAGCATCCTTATTTTGATAAAAGCTTTAACGGATATTTTACTCGATTGGCGGAATTGAATGAGATTCCTGGTATTCGTTGGATTTTGAAATCAGCGCGTCTCGGTGTGTTCTTCAAATATGAATTCAGATATAGTTTTGATTTTCAGCTCTTCAGATTATCAAGTTAGTTATGGAACGAGTCTAACATTCCCAAGAACTCATAAAAGTCTGGGTTTATGAAATCAAATGACAACTGCATTTTTTCTATATGTTCTGAGACATCTCTGATATTAAAAGCCATCTTCTAAGTTTTTTAGTTCTTGTCGAAGCTCTTCCCTTAACTAAAACAACAAAGCCGGAAGCAATTCCTGCAAGGAGAATTGAAAAAATTTTATAGGCGGTTGTATCGGGATTATTTGTAATTAGTGAGGCGGCTAAAGAAATTGAAACAAAAGCTGCAAACAAAAACCCATAAATATTGGAGGCTTCAGATACATAATCAATTTCATTCTTAATTATAGCGGAGAAAGTCTTCAGCAGCCCTACCTTATCAACCGAAACAGTATTATTTTCAACTTCACGCCTTAAATTAAGAGCTATTTTTAGATTAAATTCTAATCTTTCCACTTGAGATATTTCATCAAAGTTTTCTCCTTCTATAACATCAAAAGTACCTCCCAAAAAAAAGTAAATTGGAATACCCAAATAAATGAGAGTGAAAATCATTGCGAGGATAAGTGAAGCCCCACTCAATAAAGCATCTGACGATTTTGCGTATTTGAGAAATAGCGGCACTAGAATCAAGCTGATTGCTTCAATTATAGACAACAGAATATATCTGGGTTTACGATTAACAATTACAGCATTCTGTTCAAAATTTACGGCACGAATATGAGAAAATATTCGCTCCAAATCATCTGTTTTCGTTTCTGCGACGCATCTTAAATCTTCAATGTTATTCTGAGAGGCATCGGTGATTTGTCTGTTTGTTTCGTGCATCTTTTACTTTAAAGTCAATTTTTCGCAATCTTCGAGCGGCTTTGATTCTCGTCCGCAAAGGAAATGTTCAATGGCTTTTGCTTTTGAACTCGACTGAATAAACGCCATGTCCGGCAAGGGTTACTGCAAATTTGAAGATGCTCCGGAGGGATTACACCAGATGCCGTTATTTCTTTACAAGTGGACAGGTGGACAGAATGCGTAGATATATTTTGAAATATAAAACCCTCAGAACTGAGCCATTCGCTGAAGCAGTTAGTTTCAAAAAGAGTTTCAAGATTAGCCGAGTTTCTATCTCAGACCAGTCTTAGTTTTATTGATTGATAAATAACTGCTGGTAAAGCTCAGGCTGAAATTAAAGATATAGCCAGGTTAAATATAAAAAGTTTTTTAAATAGTTAGTTTAACTTTTCTTGTAAATACTCTATAAACGGTTCCGCCTTTTGAAATAACTGAAAGATTTCATCCGTTGTCTTTTGGTCATAGTTGTAATCCGCAAAATTACTATGCACGAGAATGTTTCTAAGATGTCCGACTTCAATAAACGCTTCAATCGATGATGTGATTTTTTCTTGCTTCTCTTTTGCCGCTGCATCTTCCGTATTACTAATTTTCAGCTCGACATCTATATTTTTCTTGAAGTCTTCGCCGAAAAGTTTGAAAAAGGTGTTTGCGTTTTTACCCGGCTCGTCAGGCTTATCTTTGCTTCCCCAACTAAATAATTGGTGATATTTACCGCTGATTGCCTGTTTCTCTAAAAAACTTATGATTCGCTCGTCGTTCGATTTGGCTCGAACGAATTCAGATAGAATCGAAGTAATTCTATGCTCGAAATAACTGCCGGCGGAAAGAAGCAACACTTTTCTGAAGTTCTTGTTTAAATCGCTCAGTAAAGATATTTGCTGAGTATTCTCGAGGTAACCAGCGATTGATTCGTATTCATTTTTTAGTTGCTCGACAGGATTCATTTTACAGTAATCGTTTCGCTTCCTTAATTCTTAGACTGACGTTTGTGGCGCTGGCTGCATTCGATTGTGTCGCTTCCAAAAATTCAGGGTTTTCTTTAAGTCGATTTATTTTTTCTTTGTCGGTCGTCTTGATGTCGGTATTTTGATTTTTAAACGCTTCCTCACACAAAGCGACGAAAATCGCTTCATATACGGAAACATTAAATCTTCCGCCCTTCGTAAAAAAGATTTTTGTGTCAATTTCGGCAGCAATTCTCGCAAATTCTGTGAATAAAGTTTCAAAATACAAAATTTGTTCGTCCGAAAATCTTTTAGCTTTAGCCGAAAACTGGTTCAAGTAAATTGACAAACTAGGTTTGTAATTTTCGTGATTCGCCAGCATAGAAAAACCGCGAAGCAGTATTTCAACATCCTTCATATTGAGGTCAGGAGTATTTTGAGGCGTTAATCTTCTCCAGTTCGGGTCGAGGTTGATGCGGTAAAGCATCTCGTAGAATTTTGAATGATACAAGCTTGTTCTTATTTCCTGGGGTTTTAGATTCACGCCGCCCGTATTTAACCGGTTGAAAATTTCAAAAATTATAGAATCGCCGTCATCGGGAGTATTTTGCTTAATAATTATGTTTCTAATCGTTCTTAAATCTAAAGCCATTCTATCTTCTTCAGTTAAAGTCGAGTAGTTTTGTTTATTAAACTTGTTCGGTTTATCGGGCAGTTGTCCGGGCAACTTAAGATTAAAATCTACAAAGTAAGCGTTATCGGCTAATATGTGTTCTGGAAAACCTTTGGATTCTTCAAAGATATTTCGCAATTCAAATCTTTTTTCTTTTATGGGAAAACGCTTTTTCTTGAAAAAATAAATTGTAAAATAGCGCTGCTGCCCGTCAATAACAAGAAAATTGTTTTTGGCTTGTTCATAAAGAAAAATTTGAGGAACGGGAATACCGATGAGCAGCGATTCAATCAGCTTTGACGCCCTTTTTATATCCCACACATAACTTCTTTGAAATCCCGGAACTCTAACTATTCCAGAATCAATAAAGTCAAAGAGCGTCCTTACGTTAAAATCATTCGGTGAAGCGGAAATTTCATATTCGGTAAAGCTAATATCTTGGTCTTGAACGTCTTCATCACCTTCATATTTTTGATTATCCTGATTTCCATCTGTTCCATTCATATTTTTGATTTTTATTTATTTCAAATTAATAACTAAATACATAAACTGACGCCTTCGTAAGCCGCGATTATAATACTTCAAAGTTTGCAATCAATCACTCGGAACACGTTTTTCCCAAGACATTGTTAACCGATATACGGCTTCTAGATTGACTTATCAAATCAATAGCGTCCTAATCGCTTAACCAAGATAAAACCTTCATCGGATACGAGTCGGGGAAGTTAACCCGATGACTTTCGGAATGCCGTTTCTGACCCCGAAGGGAGAGTGAATCGTCGCACTCCCCACGTTCCACTCGTTTGCATGATAAAATAAACAATAGTTTCAATCAGATGTTTGAGGCTTCTGCCGAGTCTGTCGAGTTTCCAGACGACGAGCGAATCGCCTTTTCTGCAAAACTCAATCGCGTCGCTCAAACCCTCCCGGTCGTCATTCGCGCAGCTTGCTCGGTCGGTGAAGATTTTCTCGCAGCCGGCTTTTTCTAAAGTGTCGGTTTGCAATTCAAGATTTTGGTCGAGGGTAGAAACTCTGGCGTAGCCAATTTTCATAATTTACAAATGTTCAAATTTCAGACGAGCTTAAAATTATTTTTCTGAAAAATTGATTTCGGTAAATAGTTTTGAAATTATGTCTTAAAAGCTAAAGGCGATGCAAGTAGTGATACTTTGTTTCTTAGATAAGTTTTGGGAAAGGTTTTGTTGGGTTTTCGTTTGTTTTATACGGGTAGTTTTTCTCGTATCAAAAACGGGCGTTTTTGAGAATACTTTTAAGCCGCTGTTTCGCCCTCATGCCCGATGACTTGTTATGTGTCGGTTGGACTATCATCTTAACTCTTCGACTTTTCAATTTTCTAATTTCTTGATAATTTCTTTAATTTCCGCCTCGCTAATTTCTGTTCTTGTTTTATTTTTCAATATTGCATTCAAAGCCATAATCTGCGCTTTTTTTAAGGCATCTTCCGATTTTGTTTTCTCGTCCGGCGTAACTCCAATCTGCTCCCAATTTGTATTTGTAACCGTTAACTTCACCTTTCCGACCGGAATTAAAAGCAGGTATTTATTGTCTATAAAAAACGGGGCAATTGGATTAGCAGCACCGCCTGTTTGTTCGCCGATTACTTTTGCGAGTTTGTAAGATTGCAGCGTATAAGCCAAACCTTCTGCGGCGGAGAACGTATTTTTACTGGTCAGAAAATAAATATTTTTATTGAGATATTTTTTCCCCGACACTTTGTTTATTGTCCAGTTCTCGACGGTTTTTCCGTTGTTACGGAAATGCGTTTCATAGATATTCGTTTTGTTTTTCAAAAAGTAACTGCAAAATAAAAGCAGCATACCGTTGTCTCCGCCTCTATTTTCTCGCAAATCAATAATTAGTGAATTAGTGTTTGAAACAAAATTCATCGCAGAGGCTAAAGCCGTTTCACTTGACTTTGGTTCTGCAAATCCTCTGAAATTTATATATCCGATATTGCCTTCGAGCCTTTCTACACTTTCAAATCCAAAATTTTCTAAACTGTTGGAAACATTATCTAATTCCTGTTGTTTTCTATCATTTACCTTATTTGTTTCAGGATGATAGTCATCTAAATATTTAACATAAAAATGTTTATCCTTGCCGGCAGTCCTCAAAGATGTCGTTAGGGCAGAAGCGAAATCTTTATTTGATAAATTATTAAAATGACCCGATTTTATTTCGGAAAGGATTGTCGAGTTAATTGCATTAGCAACGTCAGGGAAAATATAGTTGTCCGTAATTTTTTTAGATATTTCAGTTAATAATTCATCTCTATTTGGTTTAGGAATTTCCGGTGTTTGTCCATAGGAAAATACGGAGAATAATACAGTTATAAAAGCCGTAAGGATTATTCCGGTTTTGAAACTCAAGTTTTTCATTTGTAAATCTCTTTTGAATTTAAAGAACCTGTGCGAATCAGGGGTTGAAGTCGAGCTTGGAAAATCAACAACTTCTGAACACCATTTTAATTTCGGCAGCAAAAGCAATGAAATAAGCCTTTTATTTCCAATGCCGAATTTTCAACCCTGATTCGCATAACCTCATTAAAAGGACACATAGCGGTTGAGTTGACGTGGGGCGAAACCAGCCACGCGCAACTTTATATGAAAGAAGAACCGTCCATACAAAGTCGCTGTTTCGCCCTCATGCCCATTTAATTGTTGTGCCGCCGCTTGATGAAATAATGCACTGTTGAATACAAGTGTTAACCGCATTATTTGTTTGCGGTTGTAAAATCAATCAAATAAGGTTTTAGAGAAACTCCGGCTTTATCTCTAAATCCGCCGCCGATTAAAATTTGATAATGTTTGTTCGGCTGGAGCGGTTCTATTTCAATCGAAATTGATTTTCCGTCGTCTGAAAAACCGATAAATCTCTTTATTTTTATTGATGCCTCTTTACCTAACGGACCGAAATAAAAGTCTTTATAATCCTTGTTCATTTCCTTTGATAATTCGACGGTTAATTCGGTAATGTTTGGGCTGACTTTTTTATCTTCGTTTTTGAAGGGTTTGATGTTTATTACTTGAGGTCTGTTTTTTTCAAATTCCTTTGTATATTTTTTGATAGATTTTGGAAAATAGCCGCTTTTATCCACATATTTTGCCAGCAAAATCGGATTATTATAATCCAATTCAATCATTTCCTTAACGGCGAGTTTTTTATCTTCGGCTTTTTCGTAGGATTTTTCAGCAATGGCGTATCCGACGTAATAACCTAAATCTCTGGTATTAAATTCATTTTTTGCATTGCTGTAGAACCAAAAACCATAAAACGGATTAAGCATTTCTTTAGCAAAAACTTCTTTTACTCTTTGCTCATTATTTTTCCCATACGTTATTGCCGGAGTGTTAGAGGGAGTTTCCAATGCCTTAACCGCCAAAAATTCAGCAACTCCTTCCATCACCGATTGTCCTAAAAGATTATCGCAAAGAGTTGTTTTTTGTTGAGTATGAACAAATTCGTGAACATTCAAGAACACGACTTCGTCGATTGGATTCCTTGCAAAATAAGTTTTCAGATTATTAAAACTTTCTGGAAGTTCTGAAACGTCTGTATTTTTGTCCGCCAGAGATATTTCGCTTCCAATCAAAACATTATTTCCAATCGTCGTTCCGCCCGTCCGAAAAACTCCAATCGTAAAATAAACATTGGCGGGCTTTAATTCAGGATAAAGTTTTTGCAGTTTGCTCACTCCGAGTTCGATTTCTTTAGCAAAACTTTTCGCCTTGAAGGTATTTTCTCTAATTGATTTCCAAAACAGAGGATATTTATTGATAGCATCAACATATTCCTGCGGAGAATAATGTCTGGCTTTCATAATATCTCTGAGTCCGGGAGTCCCTTTTTCGACGAATAGTTTATTGATGTATTCGAGTTGTTTGATGCTGTCTTTCGTAGCAGTAATTTTGTCGTAAGCCTTCCAGAAATTATCGATGTCCGTTGTAACAATATTTTGTGTATTTTGCGCAAACGCACCGGTTAAAAAAAAGAAATTTAATATGACCGCCAACATATATTTCATAAAATTTTTGGATTGTCCTGAATGTTTAGCTGATAAATAAAAAGGAATGGTTTTGCTTTCAGACAATTTTATATCAAGCGCGGACTTCCCGCAGCCGGCGCTACCAAGCAAAGCGATTTTCCTCATCTCTTAACTCTCCTAAAAGTAGAACTTGCCTTACAGAGCGAAGCGGCACAACGATTGAATTGACGTGGGGCGAAACAGCCGCCACACAAGTTTAGGGAAACAAGACAAGTTTGATAACAAAGTCGCTGTGCGCGCCCTCACGTCCAATAACTTGTTGGACGGCGCGTCATATTCACGCACTTATCTTTTCCAAATATATTCGTTTCTCACAAAAAAATCGGTTGTCCCTTCGTATCTAACCTCTTTCTTGATTGAAAAACTGGTTTTGCCGAGCAAATATGTAAAGCGAAACAACGCTTTTTTGTCATTGTCGGGTCCGCTTTTCTGGGTCACGATTTTGAGTGTTTTGTCGGCGAGACTCGTTCTTTCGGTGACCGTTTCACCGTCAAATGTTTTGCCGTCTTTGCTTACCGCTACGGTTTCCCTACTATTTGCTTTCGGCTCATCTGGATATTGATACTCAAAAATCCAGGATGATTTATCATCTTTCGATTGAGTGACGGTCAAATTTGAAGAAATCGAAACTTTCGTGTTTTTTCGATAGTCTAAATAGGACAAAGTTCCCGTCCACTGCGCTCCCCTCAAATTTTGCAAATCCTTGATTTTCACCTTTGAAGTTTGCCCGAAGCCAAATGCAGAAAAAGATAATGCGATTAACCAAATGGAAATAAATTTTTTCATATACTCAAGTAAACACCGCTCGAAGTATTTTTGTGACAAATATTATCGTCTGTAGATAAAGGAAAGTCGCCCAACGGCTAAGATAACGTGGGGCGAAACCGCCAATACGCAACGTCTGGGAAACGGACAAGCTAAATAACAAAATAGCTGTTTCACCCTCACATCCAATAACTTGTTCGATGGCGTATCTGCCGAAATAGGCAATTACATTATACAAATCATTAACCCAACGCATCTGTTCAAGCGTTTGTAATAGCTTTGCCGCCCGGATGAAATTATTGGAAACTAGCGGTAACGTCGTTCGGATTCTTTAATCGCCAGGTCGTTGATACTGGCATCGCGGCGGCTCATTAAACCGCTCGCGTCAAATTCCCAATGCTCATTGCCGTGCGAGCGAAACCAATTGCCGTCCGCATCGTGCCATTCATACTCGAAACGAACGGAAATTCGATTAGCTGTAAAAGCCCAAAGTTCTTTCATCAAACGATAATCGAGTTCTTTCGCCCATTTGCGCCGCAGAAAATCCTTGATTGCTTCGCGCCCGTTGAAAAACTCCGAGCGGTTGCGCCATTCCGAATCAATCGTGTAAGCCATAGCGACTCGCTCAGGGTCGCGCGTATTCCAAACATTCTCGGCGGTTTTGACTTTTGCCCGCGCCGATTCGAGCGTGAACGGCGGTTTGATAATTACGGTTGGCATTTTATTTCTCCTTATTCTGAAATTCAGCCAGCAGGGATTCACACTCTTCCGGCAAAATTTCGGCTTTAATCGAAGGCTTCGGCAGTTTTAAGTTTTCATCGAGCAGCACGGGGTATTTTGAATTGATGCCGCCTACATTCGAGTTTCGACTGCCGAAACAAACTCGGCTGATTACGGTTTGCCGAATCGCGTGAGAACACATCCAGCACGGTTCGACGTTCGTGTATAAAACGCATTCCGACAAATCGAGCGCGTTTAATCTTTCGCAAGCCGCGCGGACGGCGAGCATTTCGGCGTGGGCGGTCGGGTCGTTGTTCGATTTCACTGATTCGATGCCTTCGGCGATGATGCGGTCGCCTTTGACAATCACCGAGCCGACGGGCGCGTCGCCGTTTTCCAAAGCGATTCGCCCCAATGCCAGACATCTCCGCATAAAATTCTCGTCGTTCGTCATTTTCCGTTTTCAAAAGACAAAGCCATCGTTTCTTCGTCAAAATAATCCGCGCCGATTTTTATCGCTTGTTTTTCCAGCGAAAAGGATATAAAGCCCTCGCTTTTGTAGAGATTTTTCGCCCGTTCATTGCTCGCTACGACGGTCAGATTGAGACGTTCCAAACCTTGGTTTTTTCGCGCTTCGACAATCGCCGCCCGCAGAAGCGCGCGTCCGATGCCTTTGCCCGCGTTGCTTGATGCGACATACATCCGATAAATCAAGCCTTTGTGCCGCAGTTTTTCCTGCTTTTCGCGGGCGAAACTAACTACGCCGACGAGCTTTCCGTCATCTCCGAACGCGCCGAGCGTAAAATCGTCGGCGGCTTGCGCGGCAAACGGCGGCGCTCCCGAAACATCCGAAACGGCTATCCGAAAAGATTCCGGCTGTCGTTCGACAGCTTGCACCATCAAATTCACATACTCGTCAGTAATATCGCCGGTTAATTTTTCAATTTTCATCTTTTAATTTCTGATTTAATCGCTGATTCTCAACTTCTAATTTCTCAATTCGTTCGTAAAGCGGCAAATTCATTTCCCGAATTTCTTCAATCGTAAAACGCGGCGTGATGTGCTGCGGGCAGTTCCAATCGAACGCTTCGACGTGCAGAAGCATCGCCCGTTCGATTTTCGCCGCGTAATTAGGATTCTCTAATTTTTTCATTAACTCCGGCGCGTCGGTTCGATTGAAAACTTCGACTCGCGCGAAGATTTTCAGCCTGCGACGGTTCGCGTAATCCATCAGAATTACTGCCGCCCGATTATCTACGCTCAAATTTCCGACGCTGATGTATTGCAGATTGCCTCGAAAATCGGCGTATCCCAAAGTTTTGGAATCCAATGTTTTCAAGAAACCCGTTTCTCCGCCGCGAAACTGCACATACGGCTGACCGTCTTCGCCAACCGTCGCCAAATAAAAACCGTCGCGCTCGCCGATAAAATCCGCTTCCGCAAAAGTTAATTCCGTCCCGCGCTCAACCCTTTCCATCCGCTCATACTGCCGGCGCGAGCCGTGAATCTCCTGCTGCGCTTTAACGCTCGTCGTGAAGGCGATTCGGGCATAATTTTTAGCCATTTTCCTACCTCAAAATGTAACAAAAGCAAAGGCTTGAAAGCCTTTGCTTTTGTCAATAAGTTTAGAAAGTCAAAATCGCGTAACCTTCGTCGGTCAGACGCGCCAGACTCGGCAATCCGCTTGTGTTCGGAACATTGTTTTCGGTGATAAGTTCAAGTCCGCAAGCCGCCGCGCCTTCTCTCGCGCCGAAAACGTCGGCACAGCCGCACGATACGCCCGCAACTTTGTCTTTGACCGCCGCGAAAAGCGCGTGCGCCGGATGTTCCTCGCTGACAAGTTCGCCTGCCCAGCGCGTTCCCGCGCCGGCAAATAAAAGCTGAACGTCCGCGCCGCGCTGTTTGAAATCATAAACCGCCGCCAGCGCGTTGAATAAACGCCCCAACGATTCTTCCGAACCCGTCTTCGGGTCTGACAAAACTATCACTGCCGCTTTTTTCATTTTTCTACTCCCTTTTTCTCTTATTTAGTTTAACCGTCCAAATGATAGTTAGAAGGTTACACATTTCACCTCTAACTTGTCAAATTAATAATCAACGGTTAGAATTATTTTATGCAGAAAGAGGCTTCAAAAAAGACGGAAGCGATTAAAACGGCGAAGTTTTTTCTAATCGCCGGTAATTTGAGCGTTGATTTCGTCAATACGGAAATCGTCGAAAACGGCGCGGCGAAAGATTTACTCGCGGATTTCGCGGATTTGGCGGCGTGGGCGGCGGCGACAAATTTATTGGAAAAGTCGGAGGCGAAAAAGCTGGTCGCCGATTGGAGCGGACGAAAGGCGGTTAGAGAAGTTCTCGCTCAAGCTAAAAGTTTTAGGAAAATTTTGCGCGAAATGGTCGTAGGGTTGACGCAAGGCGAAGCGGCGGGCGACGCGGCGATTGCGGCAATCAACGCCGAAGTCAAAAACCAGAGCGGCGCGATAGAAGTTCGGAAGACCGAAAACGGTTTCGAGAAATTGTTTCGAGCAGATTTCAGAGAGCCGCGCCAATTGCTCGCTCCCATCGCCGAAAGCGCGGCGGATTTATTGTGTTACGGCAATCCGGTATTTCTAAAGAAATGCGAAGGCGACGGGTGCGTGCTGTATTTCTACGACACGACAAAAAACCACTCGCGGCGTTGGTGTAGTATGGCTGGCTGCGGCAACCGGGCAAAAGCCGCCGCTTTTTATCAAAGGCGACGAAAAAGGTTGGAAAATAAATAAAGAACCCATTGTGATTGCGTCCGTTCGCAAAACTTTTCCTACGCGAGCATAATTTTTAATGCAAAAGTCAATTCAACCATTTTGAAGTTAAGGGTCAAAGAGTTCAGCGCATAACGTCGAATTGACGCGGGCGAAACCAACTTCACACAACATAAAATTTAACGAGCGACGTTTTTATTAAGCAAGTTGTTTCGCCCTCACGTCCAATGACTTGTTGGGCGGCGCGTTCGGATAAGACCACGCGGCATTTGCTTCTCCGCCTTCGACGCCGTAGAAGATAACCCACACGATAAGGTCGTCAGTAAATTTTACAAACCGATGCTCGACTCCAGCCGGCACAAATAAAAAATCGCCTGCGCCGAACGGCTGGCGACTTTTGCCGTTGATAAACTCGCCGCTTCCCTGCACGACGACATACGCTTCGTCGCGCGCGTGCGGCTGCTGCAAGTCTTCGCCGCGCGGAGCATAGATTTCAACCGATAAGCTGCCGTATTCGAGAACGGTAACAAACGGTTTTCCGTCTGGACTCGGCAGCCGAGCCATTGCCTCCTCAACCGTCACCCTGCGCTTTTCTTCGGCAAGATAAATCGCTTGTTTTGCCTTTGCATCCATACGTCGCGCTCCGAATAGAAAATAAATTAAATGTTCAGGAAATAATGGTAAAACGCTTCGTCTCGTTTCCAGCCCAAACGCTCATATAATTTCTGCGCGGGATTGTCGCTCGCCGTTTCCAACACCAAGCCTTTGGCGTTTGTTTCTACGGCGAACTGTCCGGCTCTTTCCAGCAACGCCGCGCCGATGCCCAGTTTTCTTCCCGACGGCAGGACGAATAAATCATTCAGAATCCACAACCGCTTCATCGAAACAGATGAAAAAGAAGGGTAAAGCTGTGTGAACCCAATGGGAACTGCGCCGTCGAAAGCAAGAAAGATAACAGATTCGCCATTAGTTATGCGTTCGAGGACGAACCGCCGCGCTCGCGCCGTGTCCGAGGGCTGACCGTAAAACTGTCTGTATCCGTCAAACAACGGCGCGATAAACTCAATGTGTTCAACATCCGCTTGAATAATAGTTACGTCCGCCATTCAGTCATTTTACCTTCATTAAGCTGAAGCACGAAATTAAGCGAAGCCGCCCAAAGATTGAGTTGACGTGGGGCGAAACCCAATACACACAAGCAAATGGTAACGGACAACGCGATAAGAAAGCGCTGTGCGCGCCCTCACGCGTCCAATGATTTGTTCTGCCGCCGTTTATTCACGACGCTCTAATTCTTTGCTTGCCATTGATACTTGTCATTGACAATTTTAACGTAACCAATTGACGGTAGCGGAAGATGATATGCCATCAAAAGAGTGTTTGCCTGCGCCGCTCGGTCTAACAATCTACGCCGCGTTGCTTCGGCTTCCGCCGGATTATGGTCAAATACTGTTTGCCACTCTGGATGCTCGATGTCAAAAGATTCGTTATGAACAGTGTCTGCCAAATGAAGCAAATTATACTCATCCGACTCGATTAACAAAGCCGTGTGTCCGGGCGTATGTCCTGAGGCAGCAACCGAGCGAACGTGCGGCACTATTTCTTGGTCGTAATCAAACAGTTTTACTTTGTCGGCAATTGCTCCGAGATGTTTATGAGCGACGCGAATAAATGTTTGCTTGAAAAACTCATCAAGCTCTAACGCAGACAAATCAATTTGCGGCGCGTTCCAAAACGCCCATTCGGATTCGTTAATGTAAAACTGTGCGTGAGGGAAATTCAGCTGTTATTATTGCCGACAATTCCGCCGATGTGGTCAGGATGTGCGTGAGTTAAAATCACGGCATCAATTTCTTTCGGTTCTACACCCGCCAACCGTAGATTAGAAACTGTTTGACCAAGCGTTTCACCGAACTCACTACCAACGCCGGTATCAACCAAAATCTTATGTTTGCCGGTATCAACATAAAAAACATTACAAGTTAAAGTGTATTGGTCGTGCGGCATTGCTTGTGCTTGCAAAGCTCGTTGAACTTCGGCTGGGTTAGCGTTAGCAGCATAAGTCGGATAAGCCGGAACATTCATTTTACCGTCGCTAACAATAAGCGCATCAAAAGAGCCGATTCTAAAACGGTGAAAAGCTGTGTCTTGAATATTTGTTGTATTCATAGTTTCTAAATTATCAATATCTTCGACCACAAGGCAAAGCGGCGGAACGGTTGAGTTGACGTGGGGCGAAACCAAATACACGCAACGTGAAATTGACCACGCAAGATTTTAAAGAGTAGCTGTTTCGCCCTCACGTTCAATGATTTGTCATGTCGCGCCTTTCATTGCGGCTCGTAAAAATTCTGTCACAAGCGGATGAGGATTCTCGCTGGTGGAGCGTGTTTGCGGCACAAACAATGTTCCGATAAAAAAAGGATGATTCGGCAACTCGACGACGCGAATTTCTCCTTCGTCATCTGAACCCGTAATTTTCAAATCACCGCTTTTAAGTATCGGCACGACTTTTGGATTTACTCCAAAGTTACAATAGTATTGTTCGGTCGCACAAACCGCATCATATATTTGAGCTACCCTGGAATTCGGCTCAAAAGTCAAAGGCATTTCACGTCCGGCTAACGAACACGCCAGTTGTGAGATAAATAAGTCAGATGAATACGGGTCATATTCGGCGTGCTGTGCGTCTTTGAACCCTAAAACATTCCGAGCATACTCAATCACAAGATGCTGAAAGCCGCCGCAAGTTCCAAAACAAGGAATCCGGTTTTCACGAGCATAGCTTATTGCCCAAAGAGTTTTCTCCATATTTTTGTATGGACTGCCGGGCGCAACCCAAATTGCAGAAAACCGTTGAAACAAATGTTCGTCAATGTCCTCTGTGGAAACCCATTTTCCTTCGATTTCAGAGTTTAACAACGAGCGTGAATGCTCGATTGCCGACACGGTTGAGATATGCGGTTGAAATGTTGGTGTGTATTCTCCGATTAAAGCAACTGATTTATTCATACTTGGTTAAATAGTCAAACGCGGGTTTTTCCATACAGCGACATAACGATTGAATTGACGTGGGGCAAAGTCGAATACACGCAAGTTAAAATGAAAGAAGAACCGTTAAAACAAAATAACTGTTTCGCCCTCACATCCAATGATTTGTTAGCCAGCCCGTGATAGACAAAATATTGAACGGGGAGCAAATATCTGCATCATAAAATAATTGTCGTGTGTTTTCGTGAAAAATTACTTCGGCATAGGTCGAAAGAAACTGCGTTCATATCTTTTGAAACAGCGCGTTTCTTTATAGTAAGCCATTGCCGCCAGACACTCCGCGTCGACTGACGCTTTTGTTCTGTAATCTTCGTAAGCCGCCAAACTCGGGAAACTAAATAATGCCAATGCGATGTCGCTCGCTCCTTCGTTCGGAAGAAAATAACCGTGATGCGTTCCGCCGAACTTTTCGACCAGCGGAATCCACATTTTGGCGTAGGTTTCAAATTCTGTTAGTTTATCCGAATCAATCTCGTAGCGAAGATAACAAGTAATCATAAGTTTCCTGCGTCCATCTGAAATAAAGAATCATTAACACGCTTTCAAACTTCACAAAAAGTCTATTCGGCTTCAATTGAAGCGGACTAACGATTGAATTGACGTGGGGCGAAACCGATTACACGCAACTCCGAGTTAAAGAGAGACCGTTTCAAGAAAGTCGCTGTGCGCGCCCTCACGTCCAATAATTTGTTCTGCCGCCTGTTATTGAAAAGAGATTGCTTGCATAATTTCTTTCGCAAGCAAACCTCAACACGAATATATTACGCCACGCCAAATTTAACCACAAAAACAGTTAAGAAAATTAACTGCCAAACCTTGGAAAAAATTTTCAATAAATAAAATTGTCAAATACACCTGTTCTAACAAATATCCTCTTGACAAATATCGTGGTGTTAGTTATTTTTTTAATTGTGGTAAGAACGCTAAAACAGGAAATCAAGCAAAACAAACCGTTTGCCGGAATCGAACACGCGGTTTTTTTAGGTTTGCAGCGCACGGCTGATATTTTGATGACAAATGTTGTTTGCGTTTTGAAACAGGAGAATTTGACGTTTCCGCAATACAACATCTTGCGAATTCTGCGCGGAGCGGGAACGGAAGGTTTGCCGGTTGGAGAAATCGGCGAGCGAATGGTGACCAGAGAACCTGATGTTACGAGATTGCTTGACCGGCTCGAAAATCGAAACTTTGTCGTCCGTTCGCGCGAAACAAAAGACCGGCGCGTTGTGACGGCGCGGATTACAAACGAAGGGCTTGAACTTTTGTGTAATTTGGATGCCAAAGTTGAAACAATGGAAAAGAGCTTGCTCGAACATCTTGACGAAGAAAAGTTACGGCAGTTGGCGCAACTGCTCGACGAAGTGCGAAACGTAAACGAATAAGATTATTTCGGATTCGTTTGTTTTTTAAATAGATACTTGTTGAAACAGATAGACGTAAAACAAATATCAGTTCAACTTAAGTTGGCATAATGCCGCAAAATAAAGGAGAAAAGAAAATGTTAAATAAATTAAATTTGGATTCGGACAGACAAACGGCGCAATACGGCGCGCTAGCCTTGCGAATCGGCTTGGGCGTAATTTTCGTCGCACACGGACTTTTGAAGCTCTTGGTTTTCACGCCTGCCGGAACTGCCGCGTTTTTCGAGGCACACGGTTTTCCCGGCTGGACGGCATATCCGGTAATGATTATCGAACTCATCGGCGGCGCGGCGATGATTTTGGGCTTTTGTACCAGAATTTGGGCGTTGCTTTTCGTCGGCGTGATGATTGGCGCATCAACGGTTCACTTTCCGAACGGCTGGAGTTTCGACAACGCGGGCGGCGGTTGGGAATATCCGATTTTTTTGATTTTCGCCGCGTTCGTCCAGCTTTTGCTCGGCAACGGCGCGTTCGCTCTCTCAAATGCGGCAATCAAGCGAGATGAGACCGACAGTGAAAGCAGCTTCGATTATCGAACGGCGGCTTCGTGAACGAAATTAAGTGTTGCTTCTGAGCGGCGAGGAATCAAAGAATGAAAAGCGCAGCCGTCGCTTGCGTCTCTTTGATTCTTCGCCGCTCAAGAAAGGGAGAATTATGTTTGAACCCGAATTTTCTTTGCAGTTCATCAAGGTGCGCGAGCCGCACGGAGCAGGAGCAGAGGTTCAAAACGGCGAACCGCCGCTTTTGATTTTGCTGCACGGCGTCGGCAGCAACGAACAAGATTTGGCTCGATACGCCGGACATTTCGATTCGCGTTTTTTGATTGTCAGCGTGCAAGCTCCGTTTCGTTTAGCTGAAAACTCTTTTGCGTGGTTTCAACCCGTTATCGCCGCCGAAGAAGCCGAAGCGAGCCGCTGTCTGTTAATCAAATTCGTTGACAACGCGGCAAAACGATTTGGGATTGCGAGCAGAATTTTTCTGCTCGGCTTTAGTCAAGCGCGATTATGGCTTTAAGTATCATTTTAACCGCGCCGGAAAAAATCGCCGGAGCGGTGGCGATGAGCGGGCGCATTTTGCCGGAAATTTCCGATTTGATTGTCCCGCCCGAAAACTTGCGCGGTCTGCCGATTCTCGTGCAGCACGGCGAATTCGACCAAAAATTGACGGTCGCGCACGGTCGTCGCAGTCAAAGGATTTTGTCTGGTTTGCCCGTCGCGCTCGATTACCGCGAATACGCGATGCGGCACGAAATCACCGCGAAAAGTTTGGCGGAAGCCGCAAGTTGGCTCGACGCGCAAATTTTACGCGCAGACGCGGCTACCGCGACGGCAACTGAATAAAAAGAATCGAGCGAGAAGGGAGATTGGAAAAAATGTATCAACTAAAAATCGGACACGCGCATTTGAAAGTGCGCGACTTGAATCGTTCAATCGAGTTTTATACTCGTGTTTTAGGAATGAAAGTAACGGAAGTCGTCGGCAACCATTACGCTTTTTTGACGGCGGGCGAAATGCACCACGAAATCGCATTGCAGGCAATCGGCGCAAACGCGCCCGACCAATTGCAGTCCGCGCCGGGTTTGTATCACGTCGCGTTTGAAGTAGTGGACAAAGCAGGTTTGGCGGCGGCTTACGCAACTCTTAAAAAGTCAAAAATCAGCGTGGCGACGGTTGACCATTTAATCAGTTGGGCGATTTATTTTAGCGACCCGGACGGCAACGGTTTGGAGATTTACTGCGACACGCGGCACGAACAAAACACAACAACTTGGGACGGAATTAACGAATCATTGCCGGAAGCCAAACTGCTTGCATATCTTGAACGACTAAACAATTAAAAGTTCAATATGAGCGCGATTTTGATTAGACCTCTTGCAAAAATCAAAATTTATTACAGATAAATACAGATGAACACGGATGAGAAATTTATCACCATTAATTTCACTTTTATTACTCACTTTTTACTCTTGATTTGCATAAACTAAGTAGTCGAACAAGATTAGATTAGACTATGATTGAATTTTGAAAAATTGATTTTCAATCTGCTTCCAACATTTGATAGTCCTAATCTGACCTGATATTTCAAATTCTCCCAATCCAGATAATCCG